>SWCD01024002.1_pt1 | contig 42611 bp, 45 predicted proteins | sample 4693011 | NCBI WGS metagenome assembly SWCD01 (sample SAMN10267278, study PRJNA491770) | bioreactor metagenome | isolation source: DHS bioreactor inoculated with marine | place: Japan: Omine Ridge, Nankai Trough
TATTTCTTCTTCGGCAGGTAAAGATCGGTGATCGTGCCCTCGAACGCCTCGGCCGCCATGCCCACCGATTCGCTGAGGGTGGGGTGCGGGTGGATGGTGTGGCCGATGTCGGCGGCCTCGCAGCCCATCTCGATGGCGAGCGCGGCCTCGGCGATCAGGTCGCCGGCGTGGACGCCGACGATGCCGGCACCGACGATGCGGTCGGTGGCTTCGTCGAACACCAGCTTGGTGAAGCCCTCGGTGCGGCCGATGCCGATGGCGCGGCCGCTGGCGGCCCACGGGAACCTGCCGACGCCGACCTTCAGGCCCCTGGCCTTCGCTTCGGTTTCGGTCACACCGACCCAGGCGATCTCCGGGTCGGTATAGGCCACCGACGGGATCGCGCGCGCCACCCACTCCCGCTTTTCGCCGGCCGCGACTTCCGCCGCCAGCTTGCCTTCGTGGGTGGCCTTGTGCGCCAGCATCGGCTGGCCGATGACGTCGCCGATCGCGAAGATGTGCGGCACGTTGGTGCGCATCTGCCGGTCGACATCGATGAACCCACGCTCGCCGACGCGCACGCCGGCCTTGCCGGCATCGAGCTTGTTGCCGTTGGGCGCGCGCCCCACCGCGACCAGCACGCGGTCGAAGAGTTTCGCATCGGGGATGCTCTCGCCCTCGAACCCGCAGGCGATGCCGTTCTTCTGCGCCTTGGCCTCGACCACCTTGGTCTTGAGGTGCACGTTCACGCCCTGCTTCTTCAGCCGGTCGGCCAGCGGCTTGACCAGGTCGCGGTCGGTGCCCGGCATCAGCTGGTCCATCAACTCGACCACGGTCACTTCGCTGCCCAGCGCACGGTACACCGTCGCCATTTCCAGGCCGATGATCCCGCCGCCGACCACCAGCAGCTTCTTCGGCGTAGCGGCCAACTCCAGCGCATCGGTGGAATCCATCACCCGATCGTCGTCCCACGGGAACATCGGCAGCTTCATCGCCTGCGAACCGGCGGCGATGATGCACTGCTCGAAGCGCAGCAATTGCGTTTTCCCGTCCCCGCCTACGACCTCCAGTTCGTTGGCGGACACGAACTTCGCGCTGCCGGTGGCCACGCGCACCTTGCGCTGCTTCGACATCCCGGCCAGGCCCCTGGTCAGCTGGCCGACGACCTGGTCCTTGAAGCCGCGCAGCTTGTCGAGCGCGATCTTCGGCTTGCCGAACTCCACGCCGTAGTCCGACGCATGCTGCGCTTCGTCGATCACGGCCGCGGCGTGCAGCAATGCCTTGGACGGGATGCAGCCGACGTTGAGGCAGACGCCGCCGAGCTGCGGATAACGCTCGACCAATACCGTATCGAGGCCGAGGTCGGCGGCGCGGAAGGCGGCGGTATAGCCGCCGGGGCCTGCGCCGAGCACGACGATGCGGCATTCGATGTCGGCCTTGCGGCCGCTGGCGGGCGCGGCCTGGGGTGGGGGTGCGTGGCGAACAGCCGGACCCTCACCCGCCTCGCTGCGCTCGGCGACCTCTCCCGCACGCGGGAGAGGTGCTGTTTGTGCTTTTTCAGCCAGCGCGCTGTCCTTGGTGTCGGCGCCGGACTCGTCGGATTTCCCCGCCGAGTCGGCACCCTCGGCTTCCAGCACCGCCACCACGCTGCCTTCCGACAGCGTATCGCCGACCTTGACCTTCAGTTCCCTGACCACGCCTGCGGCGGACGAGGGCACTTCCATCGTCGCCTTGTCCGATTCCAGCGTCACCAGGCCCTGGTCCTTGTCGACCCTGTCGCCGACCGCAACCAGCACCTCGATCACCGGCACGTCGTCGTAGCCGCCGATGTCGGGGACGCGGATTTCGATCGACTTGGCCATGGTGGGGCTCCTTCTGTGTGCTGCGACTATTCTAGGGGGCGGGCTTGCGGCCGCCGCGCATGGCGATCTCGCTCGGCACCGTCCAGGCGGTCTGGTACAGGTCGTGGCGACGGTCCTTGATGTTCTGCACCGTGCCGCCGGAGCGCGCCTCCAGCAGCGAATCCAGGCGCAGGTCGGCGAAGGCGACCGTCTCGGCGTTCTCCGTGGCCAGCGCCGCGACCCCGTCCGGCGGGAACGGGAAGTCGCAGGGCGTGAAGATGCCGCTTTGCGAATACTGGATATCGAAGTTGTTGACGCCCGGCAGGTTGCCGACGTTGCCCGATGTGATCACGTAGCACTGGTTCTCCACCGCGCGCGCCTGGCAGCAGTAGCGCACGCGCAGGTAGCCCTGGCGCACGTCGGTGCAGAACGGCACGAACAGCATCAGCGCGCCCTGGTCGACCAGGTGCCGCGCCAGCTCCGGGAATTCGGAGTCGTAGCAGATCATCACCCCGATCGGGCCGCAGTCGGTGAGGATCGCCGACGCCTGTTCGCCGCCGGCGATCTTCCACCAGTGGCGCTCGTTGGGCGTGGGATGGAGCTTCTCCTGCGTGTGCAGCGAGCCGTCGCGCAGCGCGACGTAGCAGACGTTGTGGATGTCGCCGTCCTCGACATAGGTCGGGTGCGAGCCGCCGATGATGTTGATGTTGTAGGCCACCGCCAGCCGCATGAGCATGTCGCGGAACTGCCCGGTGTATTGCGTCAGCGTGCGCAGCGAGTCGGCCGGCGACAGCGGCGCGTTGGCGACCGACAGCAATTGCAGCGTGAACAGTTCCGGGAACACCACGAAGTCGCTGCGATAGTCGGCGGCGATGTCGACGAAATATTCCACCTGCTGCGCGAACTCGTCGAAGTCCTTGATCCGGCGCTGCTGGTACTGCACCGTCGCCACCCGCACCACGTCGGGCAGCTGCCCGGCCTTCTGCTGGCGTCGTACCACGACATTCTCGGCGCGCTGCGGATTGCGCCAGACCAGGCGCACGCCGTAACCCATCGACGCGGCGTCCGAGGGCAGGTAGCCGGGCAACACCCCCTGCGGCACGAAGCCGTTGCGCAGCTGGAACGACAGCGTCGCATCGCGCGTACGCTCGGCTTGCACCGCCTCGACGTAGGCCTCGACGCTGTCGTACTGCTTGAGCTTGCGCGCCAGCCCGGGCAGGCGGCCGACGAAGACGATGCCGCGAAGGTCGAGCTCCTGGCACAGCCGCTTGCGGCAATCGTACAGGCGCCGGCCGATGCGCAGGCCGCGGAAATCCGGATCGACGCAGACCTCCATGCCATACAGCCAGTTGCCCTTCGGATCGTGCCGCGAGGCAAAGCCGCCGCCGGTGATCTCTCGCCAGGTGTGCGGCGCCATCACCGCTTCCTCGTCGATGCGGAACGTGGCGCAGTGGCCGACCACCTTGCCGTCGTATTCGGCGACGAACTGGCCCTTGCCGAAATGACTGAGCTGGCCACGCAGCATGTCCTCGGTGTAGCCAGCGCCGTAGACGCGGGCAGAGAGCGCGACCAGCGCCGGGAAATCCTGCGGCTGCAGGTTGCGCAGGATCAGCCTTGGCTTGGCGTCGGGTTGGGGTTTCGGCATGGGGACTCGGGTTTCGTGGGAATAAGGAGTTCGTTCAAGCGATCATGCGCCGGCTGGCGCCTGCAGCAAGCCGGCCCGCGGAGCGGCGTCGCCTTGAACGGGGCCGGTCGCGGCATCATTGCAGCGAATGCAGGCCGACCATGTTGCCTTCCGTGTCGGTCACCAGGGCGATGAAGCCATACGGACCGATGGAGAATTTGTCCTTGAAGACCTTGCCTCCGTTTTCGGCCGCCCGCTTCGCCTCGACCGCGCAGTCGGCGCAGGAGAAGTAGACGAGGGTGCTGTTGCCCCCGGACGGGTAGCCCTCGACCCGGACCAGCGAGCCCGCGGCGCCCGACTGTTCCGGCTTTCCGGGAAACGCCCACATCTCGATGTCCGGGCCTTCGAGCCGTTCCATGCGGATAGCGAGGACGGATTCATAGAAGGCCCTGGCCCGGCCCATGTCCTGCACGTAGATCTCGAACCAAACAACCGGATTGCTTGTCATGGCGCTCTCCTCGGGTAGGTGGAGGCTATTGTTGAAAACAGCTGCCTGTACCAGGCGGCGTCGCGCAATGGCTCGACTTGTCCGGCCTGGCGTCGTCGAACCGGGTCCCCGGCAGGTGCGCCATCAGCCAACGGCGCCCTGGCCGCACCGACACGTTACCGCTTCGGCTGCCCGGATTCCGCATCCTTGCCCTTGCCGCCGGACTTGGGCCTGGTGGCCTCGGTTTCGGCCTTCGCCCGCGCCTCCGCTTCTGCCATGGCCCTGGCTTCGTCCTCGCGGATGCGTTCCTGCACTTCCTCGATCGCGTCGTTGCGGGCCGCGGCATCGTCGACTCGCTTGTCGCGCGCGCTCGACGCCTGGCCGTCATCCAGCCGCAGCGCATGCAGCGCCGACTTGCCGGCCAGCCCGAACAGGCTGCGCACGTGCACGTCCTGCTGCGGGAACGGGATCTCGATGTCGTACTTCTGCAGCGCAGTATGCAACGCCCAGTTGTAGGCGGCCTTCACCGTCGATGGGCGCTTGGTCGCTTCCGCGGTCAGCCATACCACCAGATCGTAGTTCAGGCTGCTGTCGCCGAATTCGACCAGCCACACCTGCGGTCGGCGCGGACCTTCCAGGTCCAGGGTGAATGGCACTTCGGCGGCCGCTTCCAGCGCTGCGCGCTTCACCGTTTCCTTGTCGGTGCCGTAGGCGACGCCGAACGGGATGCGCAGGCGTCGCGAGACTTCGCGGTGGGTCCAGTTGACCACGCGGCCGCTGACGAACTCTGAGTTCGGCACCAGGATGTCGATGTTGTCGTTGGTGACCACGGTGGTGGCGCGGATCTTGATGTCCCGCACCTCGCCGTGCACGCCCGATTCGAGTTCGACGAAGTCGCCAACCTTGAGCGATTTGTCGAACAGCAGGATCAGGCCGGAGATGAAGTTGCTGAAGATCTCCTTCAGGCCGAAGCCCAAGCCGACGCCCAGTGCGCCAGCGACCACCGCGAACTGGCCCATCGAGACGCCGATCGTCTTGAGCGCGACCAGCACGCCGATGACGAGCACCACGTACTGCACGAGGCGGCTGACGGTATAGAGGGAGGCGTGATTGGTGTTGGGATAGCGCTCGCCGTAACGCTTGAACATGCGCCGGGTCACGATCGCCGCGACCCAGGTCAGCAGGATCACCAGCAGCAGGCCGACGACCTGCCCCACGTCGATGGTCAGGCCGCCGATGGATGGCAACTTGTACTCGAGGATCGAGCGGATGCCGGCCAAGCCATCCTGCGCGACATCGCGCGCAGCTTCGCTGGCGGGCTCGATGATCATGACGATTCGTCGGCAGCCGCAGTCACAGCAGCACCCGCCGCATGTCGGCCAGCAGTTGCGCCAGGTAGGCGGTGAACCGCGCGGCGGCGGCGCCGTCGATGGCGCGGTGGTCGTAGGACAGCGAAAGCGGCAGGATCAGCCGCGGCTTGAACTTCTCGCCGTTCCAGACCGGTTTCATGGCCGACCTCGACACCCCGAGGATCGCCACCTCCGGCGCATTGACGATCGGCGTGAACGCGGTTCCGCCGATGCCGCCGAGCGAGCTGATCGAGAAGCAGCCGCCGGACATCTCGGCCGGGCCGAGCTTGCCCTCGCGCGCCTTTTTCGCGAGTTCCGAGCTTTCCCGTGCGATCTGGTAGACGCCCTTGCGGTCGCAGTCGCGCACCACCGGCACCACCAGCCCATTGGGCGTGTCGGCGGCGAAGCCGATGTGGAAATACTTCTTCAGCGTCAGGATCTCGCCGCTGGCATCGAGCGAGGCGTTGAAGTCCGGGAATTCGCGCAGCGCGGCGACGCTGGCCTTCATCAGGAAGGCGAGCATGGTGAGCCTGACGCCCTCCTTGTCCTTCGCGTTTTCCTGGTTGAGCGCGACGCGCAGCGCTTCGAGCTCGGTGACGTCGGCATCGTCGTGCTGGGTGACGTGCGGGATCATCGCCCAGTTGCGGGCGAGGTTGGCGCCGGAGATCTTCCGGATCTTCGACAGCGGGACCGTCTCGACTTCGCCGAATTTTTCGAAGTCGACCTTCGGCCATGGCAACAGGCTCAGGCCGCCGCCGGCCGCGGCCGCGGCCGCGGCCGCGGCGCCCCCGCCCTGCAGTGCGCCCTTGACGAACTGCTGCACGTCTTCCTTGCCGATGCGGCCACCGCGCGCCGTCCCGGTCACCCGGGCCAGGTCCACGCCCAGTTCGCGCGCGAACAGGCGTACCGCCGGGCTGGCATAGGGCACCTTGTCCGGCATCAGCGCGTCGGCGTCGAAACGCACCGGCGGCAGGCCGACGCCCATCGGCGCGTCCGCGGTTTCGACCGGCGCTCGCTGGCGCTGGCCGGCTTGCACGCTGGCTTCGGCGGGGGCGGATTCCGCCTGTTTGTCGTCCTTGTCCCTTGCCTTGCCCTCCGCGGCGCCGCTGCCGGCGTCCGCGGCGGGACTGGTATCCGCATCTTTGCCGCCTGGCGACGAGGCGGATCCGGCCTTGCCGGCCCCGCTCTCGCCTGGCTCGGCTTCGCTGGCCGCCTCGATCAGCGCCACAACGCCGCCCTCCGACAGCGTGTCGCCGACCTTGACCTTCACTTCCCTGACCACCCCGGCGAACGACGAGGGCACTTCCATCGTCGCCTTGTCCGATTCCAGCGTCACCAGGCCCTGGTCCTTGTCGACCTTGTCGCCGACCGCGACCAACACCTCGATCACCGGCACGTCGTCGTAGCCGCCGATGTCGGGGACGAGTGCTTGCTTCAGGTCGGCCATGCGGCGCTCCGCTGTACGTGGAACGCCATTGTCGCCGGATGCGCGTCAAGCGCCAAGCATGCGCCGCCGGAACGCCGGATCGGCGTGAAAATGCGCCCTCCGCGGGGGCGCGGAGGGCGCAAGGCCGCGCCGGGGGAGGTTCGACGCGACCGGGGAGCGCCTCAATCCCGGCTGTCGTGCCGGCCGCTCTTGACCTGCAACAGGTCCAGCGGCTTGCCGTCATGGCGGTATTCGAGCGCATCGTCGATGCCGTCGAGCGTGCGCATGTTGCGGCACAGCTGCTCGGCGTTGCGCTCCAGCGCCTTGGCGCGCGGCTCGACGATGGCATCGATCCGCTTGTCGATGCCGTCCATGTTCTCGAAGCGCTCGCTGTCGCCGCTGAACGCGGCGCTCAACGCGCCGCCGACGATGTCGCCGATCATCATCGGCATCACGTCGCCGACCGCCTCGCCGATGCCCTTTCCCAGCGCGTCGCTGTTGAAGTGCGAGGGGCCGATCGAGCGGGCAAGGCTGCGGTCGAGTTCGGCGCGCGCCTGCCTGAGCTTCGCATCGGTCTTTTCGGGATCGCGGCTGAAGCCCCTGGCGACCTCGCCCAGCGCGGTGAAGGCGATGTCGGCGGCATCGCGTCCGATCTGCTGCGCCAGCGGCATGGTCGCGCGCGCCTCGCGCTCGTAGGCGACCAGCCGGTCGCGGTCCGCCGGGCTCACCTCCACCCACTTGTCGTCGATGAACAGCCGGCCCTGGCGCATCAGAACGGTCCTGGGCTCGCCGCTCCTGCGGGTCAGCACCACGCTCTTTTTCGTCAGCGCGAAATCGTAGTCGCTGTGCACGTCGCAATCGACGTTGACGTGGCGGTCGCCCGCGGTCGCGCTGCCGCAGGCGAGCAGCAGGACGCCGCCCAGTACCAGGGTCCGCATCATGCCTTCTCCCTTTCCGAATGCCGGCATTCAGTTTGCAGAAGGCGTCCCGTGACGTCCCGTGCCGGTGGAGGGGATGACCATCGTCATGTTTCCGGCGCGCAGCCTGAATCGTCCGTTGAAGTTCCCTGAATGTTCATGTCGCGAACAAGGCCGGTTCATGCATGCATCGCTACGGTGTGCGCGCCCTCTCCACAGGGCTTACAAAACCAATGAGGAGATCCCCCATGTTGTCCATTCGTACGCTTTCCCTCGCCCTTGCCGCCACCGCTGCCTTCGCACCCGCCGCGTTCGCGCAGGATGCCTCCGGCGACACCGCCTCGGGCAAGCATTTCTCGGTCGTCGGCGGCTATGCCATGACCCAGCCCACGCGCGACCCGACGATCGCCGGCAGCCGCACCCAGTTCGACGGCGAAGGCGCGCCCACCCTCAGCGCCAGCTACAACATCAACGACCAGTTCTCGATCGAGGCCTGGGGCGCCGACAGGATCGGCCACAAGCTGCGCGCCGGCGGGCAGAAGATCGCCAGCGTCGATGCGCAGCCGGTGGCGCTGAGCGGCCAGTACCACTTCGGCAGCGCCGACAGCACCCTGCGTCCGTTCGTGGGCCTTGGCTACCACGAGACCAACTTCAGCCACGAGAAGGCGCAGGCCGGCGGTGCGCTCGCTGGCCAGCGCATTGGCGTCGAAACGGCCAAGGGCGCGGTCGCCACCGTCGGCGTCGACGTCAACATCAGTCCGACCTGGTTCGCGCGCGCCGACGCGCGCTACTTCGACGGCAACTCCGACCTCAAGCTCGACGGCGCCAAGGCCGGCAACGTCAAGCTCAACCCGGTCACGGTCGGCGTCGGCATCGGCGCACGCTTCTGATCCCGCCGCTGCACTCCACCGGCGACAACAGGGCGGGCCCGTCCGGGCCCGTCCTTTTCCGCAGGCACGCGGCGATCATCGGCATCAGTCGCCGACGATGCGCAGGCCGAAGATCAGGCTGGCGTTATCGACGTACTGCGCACTGCCGCTGACGTTGAGGCGTACGGTGGTGGGCTGCTTGAAGAACTCCCTGGCCTGGGGCTCGGTCAGGCCGTAGTTGTCGACCAACGCGCGCTTGCTGAGGAAGCCGGCGATGCAGACCGTCGAATCTCGCGTGCGCTCGTACAGCGATTGCCCCGCGGACAGCGGCGTCTCGAAGTGCTCCGATGACGTCATCGCGCTCAGCAGCTTGCCGTTGAACGGCAGGCCGGTCATGGCATCGATCAGGGAAGGGTCGTCGAGGACCGGATTCTCGATCGTCAGCGTCGGCGAATAGCGCAGCCGCGCCACTACCGGCGCCGCAGTGGGGTTGGCGTAGCCGATGCTCAGATACGGCGAGAACCAGTAGCACAGCAGCGAGTTGGCCGCCTTCTTCGGCAGCTGGATGCGGGCGATGTCGTCGAAACTGAAGGTCGTGGTCGCGGGAGACGGATCGAGCACCACGCAGCTCGCGCTCGGCTCGCCGCCCGCGACCGGACAGCTGGCGGCAAGCTCGATGTCGCCCTGGGTCACGCCCAGCCAGCGCACGGCGCGGCCGAAGGAGTCGACATCGCCGACTTCCTCGGTGGTCGGGGCTGCCGCGGCCTTGGCCATGCCGTCGGGCGCGAGGTCCTTCGCGGTCGAGGCGAGGCGGCGCAACCCCGCGTTGGGCAGCAGGTCGGGTGAAGCGCGATCCATGACATCGCTGGACGAAGATCCGGGCTGTGCGGCATACGCGACCAGGGACACCAGCGCGATGGACAGCGCGGCAACGGCGAGGGTACGTCGGGACTTGTGCATGGGATTCTCCTATAGGAAACCGGCCCGCAAGGAGCCAACGCGCAAGGGTGGGGGCAACGGACATCCGCCCGCCTCCGGCACCGGGCGTCAGGGAGGAAGCGGCTCCTGCGCGCCGACCCGTTCGCGCCGGATCAGGTACAGCCCGCTGGCGACGATGATGCCGGCGCCGACCCAGGTCACGCCGTCGGGCAGCACGTGCCACAGCGCCAGGTCCAGCAGCACGCCCCAGATCAGCGCGCTGTATTCCAGCGGCGCGATCAGCGAGGCCTCGCCGCGCCGGAAGGCTTCGGTCAGCGCCACCTGCGCCAGCGTGCCGACCACGCCGATGCCGGCGACCACCCAATAATCCTCGGTGCGTATCGGCACCCATTGGCCGGCGCTCAGTGCGCCACAGGCCGCGGTGAGGATGGCCATGAACCACAGCACCATGGCCTGGGTACTGTCGCGCTGCGCCAGCATGCGCACGGTGATCGCCGACGCGGCGTAGCACACGGCCGCGCCGAACACCGACAGCCCGGCCAGGGTCAGCATGCCTTGCCCGGTCGGACGCAGCACCACCAGCACGCCGACCAGGCCGACCATGATCGCGATCCAGCGTCGTGGCCCGACTTTCTCGCCCAGTAGCGGCACCGCCAGCGCCGTGACCAGCAGCGGCGCCACGAAGGTGATCGCGTAGGCGGTCGACAGCGGCAGCACCCGCAGGCCGTAGACGAACCCGGCCATCATCGCCACGCCCAGCGCGCCGCGCAGCAGGTGCAGCGGCCAATGCACCCGCAGCAGGCTGCGCGCGCCGACCGTCGCCAGCGACCAGGCCAGCACCAGCGGCAGCGCGGCGGCACCGCGCAGGAACCCCACCTGCAGCGGCGGGTAGTGCGGCGACAGCAGCTTCAGCCCCGCATCCATCAGCGCGAACAGCGCGACGCCCAGCAGCATCGCGACCACGGCGCCACGATGGTCCACGACCGACGCCCCGGCCTCGACCTCGATGCACGCCTCGACGATGCCGGGCAAAGCGGCTTGCGGCGGGACGGGAGCGGGCGATGGATCGTCGGGCATCGGTCGACGTTGCCCGCAAGCATCGCGCAAGGCAAGTCCCGGAGGTTACCGGCCGGGCGGGGTCTTCATGGCATGCCAGCCAGGGGACCGGCCGATGATCGGAGTCCCCCGTGCGGCGCGGCGAGCGCCGGCGCGCGGGCTCAGCCTGCCTTGCCCAGGGTCGCGCAGTCGATCACGAAGCGGTAGTGCACGTCGCCCTTGATCATGCGCTCATAAGCTTCGTTGATCTGCTTGATGTCGATCAACTCGATGTCCGAGGCGATGCCGTGCGCGGCGCAGAAGTCCAGCATCTCCTGGGTCTCGCGGATGCCGCCGATCAGCGAACCGCCGAGCTTGCGCCGCCCCATGACCAGCGCGCCGGCCGCGACCGGCGTCGGCTGGTCGGGTATCCCGAGCAGCACCATCGTGCCGTCGACCTTGAGCAGCGACAGGTAGGCGTTGTAATCGTGCGGCGCCGACACCGAGTCGACGATGAAGTCGAAGCTGCCGGCCAGCTGCTTGAACGTGCCCTCGTCGCGCGTGTTGGCGAAATTGTGCGCGCCCAGGTCGAGCGCGTCCTGGCGCTTTGATTCCGAGGTGCTCAGCACGGTCACTTCCGCGCCCATCGCCACGCCGAACTTCACCGCCATGTGGCCGAGGCCGCCCAGCCCGACCACCGCCAGCTTGTCGCCTTGCTTCAACCCGTAGTGGCGCAGCGGCGAATAGGTGGTGATGCCGGCGCACAGCAGCGGCGCGGCGCGCTCCAGCGGGATGCCGTCGGGCACGCGCAGCACGTAATCCTCGTCGACGGTGACGCGGGTCGAATAGCCGCCCTGGGTCAGGGCCTGGCTGCCGCGCTCGCGGCCGTTGTAGGTCGGCGTCATGCCTTCGAGGCAGTACTGCTCCTCGCCGGCGTCGCACTGCGCGCACTTGCGGCAGGAATCGACGAAACAGCCGACCCCGACGACGTCGCCGACCTTGAACTTCTTCGCCTCCGTGCCGACCTGCGCGACCGTACCGACGATCTCGTGCCCCGGCACCATCGGATACAGGCTGCCACCGCCCCATTCGTTGCGCACCTGGTGGATGTCGGAGTGGCAGACGCCGCAGTAGGCGATGTCGATCAGCAGCTCGCGCGGGCTGGGCTCGCGGCGCTCGATCGAAAACGGCGCCAGCGGCGACTTCGCATCGGTGGCGGCGTAGGCGGGTGTCTTCAACATGGGCGGTTCCGGCTCGGCAGGGAGGCAAATGATGGTGGCAACCGTGTTGCAGCGGCGTTAAGCCGCGCCGGCGGGGCAGCCCGGGCGCCGCGCCATGCGGTAACCTGATCCATCCAACAGCTACCCGAATGCACCGCCATGCCCTCCTTCGATATCGTCTCCGAAGTCGACACCCACGAGCTGACCAACGCCGTCGACCAGGCCAACCGCGAACTGTCCACCCGCTTCGACTTCAAGGGCGTGGAGGCCTCGTTCGAGCGCGACGACGCCGAGATCCGCATGGCCGCGCCCAGCGAGTTCCAGCTGCAGCAGATGGCCGACATCCTGCGCGCGCGGCTGGCCGCGCGGAAGATCGACGCGCGCTGCCTCAAGTTCGGCGACATCGACACCAACCTCGCCGGCGCGCGCCAGGCGGTCTCCGTCAAGCAGGGCATCGAGCGCGAACTGGCGAAGAAGATCCAGGCCGCGCTCAAGGACGGCAAGCTCAAGCTCGACAGCCAGATCAACGGCGACAAGCTGCGCGTCACCGGCAAGAAGCGCGACGACCTGCAGGCCGCGATGGCCCTGCTGCGCGGACAGGAGTTCGAGGTGCCGCTGCAGTTCGACAATTTCCGCGATTGAGCGCCTGCCCCCTTGTAGGAGCGGCGTAAGCCGCGAGCTTTTTCCTCGAACCACAATCGAACAAGAGCTCGCGGCTTACGCCGCTCCTACAAGAGCCAACCGTCCATGCCGCTTGCACCCGACCCCATCGCCGACACCCGCCGCTGGATCGAGCGCGCCGTGATCGGGCTCAACCTCTGCCCCTTCGCCAAGGCCGTGGTCGCCAGGGACCAGGTCCGCTACGTGCTCAGCGATGCCACCACGCCCGCAGCGCTGCTGGAAACCCTGGGCGAGGAGCTGGTACTGCTGCGCGACACGCCCGCGACCGGGATCGACACCACCCTGGTCGTGCATCCGCGGGTACTCGCCGACTTCCTCGACTACAACGACTTCCTCGACCAGGCCGAGGCGCTGGTAGCCGAACTGGATCTCGAAGGCGTGCTGCAGGTCGCCAGCTTCCATCCCGACTACCGGTTCGCAGGCAGCGCGCCGGACGACATCGAAAATTTCACCAACCGTTCGCCCTACCCTACCTTGCACCTGCTGCGCGAGGACAGCGTGTCGCGGGCGGTGGCGGCGTATCCCGATCCGGACGCGATCGTCGAACGCAATATCGAAACCCTGCGTCGGATCGGTGAAGCGGGGTCGCGGAAATGTCTTGATGCTGACGAGGTTTGAGGCATGCGCGATCGCGTAGGCTGGGCCAGGGTCCACCCTACGCATCCGGCACGAACAATTGCTCCAGGCTGATGGCATTGAGCACTCGCCACGCGCCTTCAGCGAGCCCACCGAGGTCGAGTCCGCCGATACGGCTGCGGTGCAGTGCTTCGACGTGGTTGCCGACGGCGGCGAACATGCGTCGGACCTGGTGGTAGCGGCCTTCGTACAGCGTGAGGCGCGCCTGCGTCGGCGACAGCAGCTCCAGCTGCGCCGGCAGCAGCGGCGTCTTCTCCGATTCCAGCAGCAGGGTGCCGCTGGTGAAGACGGCGGCCTCGTCGCCGCGCAGCGGCTGCGCCAGGGTGGCTTCGTAGACCTTGGGCAGCCTCGATTTCGGCGAGATGATCCGGTGCAGCAGGGCGCCATCGTCGGTCAGCAGCAGCAGGCCGCTGGTGTCGCGGTCCAGGCGCCCGACCGTCGACAGCGCCGGCGAACGCAGCGCGTATCGCGGCGGCAGCAGGTCGTACACCAGTCGTCCGCGATCCTTCGTCGAGCACGTATAACCGACCGGCTTGTGCAGCATCAGCACCAAGCCGGCCGGCGGATCGAGCGCTTCGCCGTCGATGCGCACGTCGGCATGCGCGACCTGGTCGTCGGCGTACAGCACTTCGCCGCGCGCATCGGTGATGCGGCCTTCGCGGAACATCGCCGCGACCTGCCTGCGGCTGCCGTAGCCGAGGTTGGCGATGGTCTTGACCAGCTTCATGGCGTGGTCGACTTCGTCATCGTCGCGACTTCACCGCTTCCACCACCTTGAAACCGTCGCGCTGGGCGACGATGCGAACGCTGCCGAAGCTGGCGTCGAGTACCTGCTCGTAAGGCAGGTGCCGGTTGGCCACCAGCCACAGGCGGCCGCCGGGTGCGAGCGCCTGCGCCGCAGCGGCGATGAAGGCACGACCGATATCGGGCCGCGCGGTGCTGCCCTGCGCGTGGAACGGCGGATTGCTGACGATGACGTCGTAGCGCTGCGGCAACCCGGCGGTGACGTCGTGCCACCGGAAGTCGATGGCTGCCTGCGACGCGAACGGAGCGAGGTTCTCGCGCGCGAGTTCCAGCGCGCGCGCCTCTGCTTCGTACAGGTCGATCGCGATAATCCCCGCGCAACGCTGCAGCAGTTCGACCGACAGGTAGCCATGGCCGGCGCCGAGGTCGGCGGCGCGGCCGGCAAGATCGCCTGGCAGGTGTTCGGCCAGCAGCGCCGACGCAGCATCGACGCGATCCCAGGCGAACACGCCCGGACGACTCAGGAAACGCCCGCCGGCGACTTTGCGCGGCGCATCCAGCGCGCGCCACTGCGCGGCCAGCTCCGCATCGCCGCTGCCCGGGGCCGGCTGCGCCCAGAACACCCGGCACTTGTGCTTGGAGCGCGACGCAACCGGGCCAGCGATGCGCGCCAGGTCGGCTTCTCCGGATTTTGCACCGGCGTCGTTGGCCATGCTGGCCACGACGATGCCACCCGGCTGCAGTCGCGCAAGCGCCTGCGCGAACAGCGCCCGCGCCTCGTCGCGCTGGCGCGGCGGCAGCACCAGCACCAGCGGATAGCGGGTGTCGTCCGGCGCGCGCAGCTCGAACCCGGAGCGTTGCAGGGCATCGGCATCGGGCTTGAAGCTTTGTTCGCAGACCAGCCCCGGCAGCGCGCGCTCGTGCAGCGGCCAGCCGTCGCGCGCGCGCAGGAACAGCGCACCACTCCCAGGCCACGCCAGCGTGCCGTCGGCGAAGGGCAGCAGCAGCGCCTGCAGCGGCGGATCGTCGTGCGCGACGGTCATGCGTGATCAAGGACACCGAGGGAATTCAGCCACGATTCTACGTCCTGAACACGCGCAAGGCTCCGGGCTTTCGAACATCGCGCCGACCGCGCGACGCAAGCGCAACAGGAACGCCGGTTTCATCGGCCGCGAACATCGCCGGCGGCAAGATCGGATGGTCTTGCGACAGTCCCTTCTCGTCTTCGCAACAGGAGCCAGCAATGCGCGCACTTTTTGTCGGCGGTACCGTGGACAACACCGAGGTCGAACTCGACGGCAGCGAGCCGCCGAAGCACTATCCGCCCGACACCGGCAGCGGCCACGCCCGCTACCGCCTGCACCAGGTCGGCAGGCAGGACGGCGAGGTGGTCTACGCGGTGTACGGCGCGCCGGAGCTGGACGACGACCGGGTGCAGCGCATCGCCCGCGAACGCGATTATGCCAGGCGGTTTTCGGCGCAGGCCGAAAGCGTCGCGGCCTGAAGCGGGTGGCGGCCATGGCATCGTCCATTTCCGACGACGACCTCTGGGCGCTGGAACAGCGCTTCTGGACCGAGGGCGCGGATTTTTACGACGCGCAGCTTGCCCCCGGGGCGACGATGGTGTTCCCCGAGCCGGCGGGAATCATGGGCCGGCAGGCGACGATCGACGCGGTGCGCGACGCGACTCGCTGGCGGCACCTGGATTTCGGCCGCCGGCGTTTGCGCAGGCACGGCGATGACGTCGCCGTGCTTGCCTACGCGGTGCGCGCCGACCGTGGCGACGGCGACAGCGCCTACGAGGCGCTGTGCGGCTCGGTGTACGGGCGAGTCGACGGCGACTGGCAACTGGCTTTCCACCAGCAGACGCCGCTCGGCTGAATCCGCATCCATTGCGCGGCGCAACCGCGCGAGCGCATGCCCGTCGGCGGCCATGCAGCCATCAGGCGTGCCGCAGCGGTTGCCGCCGCCCAATGCTCCGCAGCAGGCGATCGAACGCCCACGACAGGCCCGCGCATGCGGCGACCGCCACGGCCCAGGACAGCCCGTTGCCGCCGGCCGCCGCCCGCGCCATCGCCACCAGCGTCGTGCCATAGACCCCCAGCACGCCCAGCGCGCCGAGCGCGAACGCAGCGACGAGTGCGCGCAGGAGGATCCGCTCGAAGCGCCATTTCGACACGGCGTCGAGCACGCCCGGCGCAACCCGGCGCGCGAGGTCGGCGGCAAACTCCGGCGGCAGTCCGTCCGTCGGCGGCCGACGCAGGGCCTCGGCGATGCGCCGGTACTGGATTGCGTCGACGCTATCGTCCGACGCCAGCCCGGCGGGCGCCTCCCGGCAGGCGCGCTCCTGCAGCCGCCACTCGCGTTCGTCGAAGCCGTCTTCCGGAATGGTTGGGTCCTGGCGGCGATGGTTCATGCGGCAACTCCGATCTTCGGTTCCAGCATCTCGCGCAGCTGCCTGCGGCTGCGGAACAGGTGGCTCTTGATGGTGCCCGCGGCGATCCCGGTGATGCGTGAAATCTCCGGGATCGACAGCTCGTCGAGGTGGTAGAGCGTGAGCAGGGTGCGCTGCAGCGGCGGCAGCGCGTCGATCGCCGCGTGCAGCAGGCGCGCGGCTTCGGCGTCGGCGGTCGCGGCTTCGAGATCGAAGCCATCGCCCACCAGCTCCGCCGGCGACAAGGCATCGCCGTCGGCCGACGGCTCGGCCAGCGGGATGCGCCTGCGTTCGAGGTGGCGCCGGGCCACCGAATAGGCGACCTGCGCGATCCACGACTTCAGCGGCGCATCGAAACGGTACTGGTGCAGGCACTGGTGTACCCGCAGGAACGCCTCCTGGCACAGTTCGCGCGCATCCTCGGGGTGGCGCACCATGCGCAGCACCACGTGCCAGCACAGGCCCTGGTAGTCGCGCACCAGGCGCTCGAACGCACCGGGCGCGTCGGCGAGCACGGCCGCGACCAGCGCGCGCTCGTCCCGCGACGCGCCCTGGGCCTGCTGTTCGGCTTCTCCGGCATCCATGGAACATGGGATACGCCCACCCGGCCGGCGGTTGCAAGGGCCATCGGTGCAACCGCGCGCCGCGCCGCCGTATCTGGGGTTCCTGCAAGCCAGACCACCCGCCCGCCCGAGGATATCCACATGAGCCAAGACATCCTGCTGCCCTTTATCCCGATCACCTTGTTCATCTGTATCGTGTTTGCCATCAAGGCCGTCGTCGACGCCCGCGTGCGCCGGCAGATGGTCGAATCCAACGGCTCCGAGGAGCTGGTGCGCTCGATTCTCGAAGGCGAGGAAACCCGCCGCCGCCACGGTTCGCTGCGCTGGGGCGTGGTGATCACCGCGCTGGCGATCGGCTTCTGGCTGATCGATGCCTTCGGCTGGACCGAGCTGACCCCCGGGGTATTCGCGGTGCTGCTCGGTGCGACCGGCCTGGGCAACCTCGTCTACTACTTCGCCAGCCGCCGCCTGAAGTAGCGGGCCGCGCCATTTCGTGCGCACGTCGGGGGCGTTGCCCCGACCTACGGAATGCCGTCGGGGGCGTTACCCCGACCTACGCCTGCGGTAGGTCGGGGTAACGCCCCCGACGCACGCAGTTCAATCCAGCTCGCGCAGCGTCACCGAGGGCGGCGCGTCGAGCACGCGCCGGGTGGCGAGCAGGCCGGCGACCAGCGCGGCGAGCATGCCGAGACCGCCGCCGGCCACGGCCAGCATCCAGTCCGGCTGCCAGGGCAGGTCGAACACGCGCGTGGCCACGACGCCCGACAGCACCGAAGCGGCGATCGCCGCCACCAGCCCGGACAGCAGGCCGATGGCAGCGAATTCGGAAGCCTGCGCCAGCCGCAGCTGCCGGCGGCTGCCGCCGAGCACGCGCATCACCGCGCCCTCGAGCAGGCGTTCGTCCTGGCTGGCGCTGACCGCGGCCAGCAGCACCAGCACCCCGGCGCCGAAGGCAAACCAGAACACCACCTGGACCACGGTCGAGACCTGGTCGCCGATCGAGCGCACCTGCTGGATGATCGCGTCGACGTCGATCACCGACAGGTTCGGGAAGCGCTGCACCAGCTCCGCGGTGAAGCGCGCGTCGCCGCGCGGCACGCTGACGGCGGTGATGTAGCTGGCGGGGAAACCGTCCAGCGCGCCGGGCGAGGCCAGCACGAAGAAATTGGGTTGGAAGCTTTCCCAGTCGACGCTGCGCAGGCTGGTGACGGTGGCTGCGAAGCGCTGGCCGGCGATGTCGAAGACGATGCGGTCGCCGAGCTTCCAGCCCAGCGATTCGGCGAAGCGCTCCTCGACCGACAGCTCGGGCTGCGACGGCCGCGTCGCGCCCCAGAAGCGCCCGGCGGTCACCTTGTTGTCGTTGCGCAGCGTGTCGGTGACCGACAGGTTGAACTCGCGATCGGCGCGCCGGCGCGGACCGCCGCCGGCGTCGCCGCTCGAGGCATCGCCGCCGCGCACCGGCTTGCCGTTGTGCGTCTGCAGGCGCGCGCGCACCATCGGCACCAGGGTCGGCGCGGGCATCCCAGCCTGCGCGATGAAGTCGCGCACCGGCTGCACCTGGTCGGCCTGCACGTTGATGATGAAGCGGTTGGGCGCGCTATCCGCCAGCGACAGCTGCCAGCGATCGAGCAGGTCGCCGCGCACGAAGGTCAGCAGCAGCAGGGCCATCAGGCCCAGCCCAAGCGCCGATACCTGGGCGATGCTGGTACCGGGGCGACGGCTGACGTTGGCCAGCCCGTAGCGCAGGCTGCCGCGCAGGCGCGGACGCAGCCGCCGTACGCCAAGGATCAGCAGCCACGCCAGCAGCGCCAGCGCCGCGAAGGTGGCGGCGACGCCCAGCAGCATGGCGCCGCCGAGTTCGGCCGATCCCGCCTTCCACCAAACCAGCGCGGCCATCCCGGCGAAGCCCGCCAGCAACACCGCCCAGGCGCTGGGTTCGGCGGCGTCGAGGTCGCGGCGCAACACGCGCAGCGCGGACACGCGGCGCAGCGCCAGCACCGGCGGCGCGGCGAACGCGAGCAGCACCACCAGGCCGACGACCAAGCCCTGCACCGCCGGCAGCCAGCCCGCGGGCGGGATCGACAGTTTCAATGCGCCGGCCAGCCACGCGCCGACCGCCCACTGCAGCGCGAAGGCGATCAGCACGCCGAGCGCGCTGGAGATCACGCCAAGCAGCAGCATTTCGCCGACGTGGATGCCGACCAGGGTGCGCTGGCTGGCGCCCAGGCAGCGCATCACCGCCGCGCCCGACAGGTGGCGCTCGCCGTGGCGGCGCGCGGCCATCGCCACCGCGACCGCGGCCAGGATCACCGACACCAGCGCGGCCAGGCCGAGGAAGCGTCCGGCGCGATCGAGCGCCGAGCGCACCTCGGGGCGTGCGTCCCTGATCGTTTCCAGCCGCTGCCCGCGGGCCAGCGACGACTTGGCGCTGCGCGCGAAGCGCTCGACCGCCGCGGCGTCGCCGGCCACCAGCAGCCGGTAGCGGATGCGGCTGCCTTCCTGCACCAGCCCGGTCGCCGGCAGGTCGGCGAGGTTGAGGAAGACCTTCGGCGCGACGTTGAAGTAGTCGATCGCCGCATCCGGCTCCCGCACCACCAGCGCGGCCAGCCGCAGCGTGCTGTCGCCGATGGCGACGTCGTCGCCGACGCGCGCGCCCAGCTGCTCGGCGCCCGCGCGCGTCATCCACAGCGTGCCCGGCCGCGGAATATCGCCTGCATCGCGTTCGCTGCGGCCATCGACGATGCGGATCGCGCCGCGCAGCGGGAACCCGGCCGCCAGCGCGCGCACGTCGCCGAGCTTGAGGCTGGCGCCGGCGCCGCGGCCGACGCGGATCATGCTCGGGAACTCGACGGTTTCGGTGTGGCGCAGGCCCGGCGCCTGCGCCGCCTTGCGCAGCGCATCGCCGATCGGCGCGTCGGCGCGCACCACCGCGTCGCCGCCGAGCAGGCGGTTGGCTTCGATCGCGAGCGCGCGGCCGGCGCGATCGGTGACGAAACCGACCGCGGTCACCGCGACCACCGCCAGCACCAGCGCCGCGACCAGGATACGGATGTCGCCGGACTTGAGGTCGCGCCGCAGCTGTCGCCACGCCAGCCGCAGGATGTTCACGCCGGCACCAGCCGTCCGCCGTCGAGTCGCAGCAGGCGGTCGCAGCGCACCGCGAGCTGTTCATCGTGGGTCACCAGCACCAGGGTCGTGCCCGCGTCGCCGTTCATCGCGAACAGCAGTTCGATGATCGCCTGCCCGGTGCCGGTGTCGAGGTTGCCGGTCGGCTCGTCGGCGAACAGCAGCGCGGGCTCGGTCACGAACGCGCGCGCCAGCGCCACCCGCTGCTGCTCGCCGCCGGACAGCTGCCGCGGGTAGTGCTCCAGGCGTTCACCGAGACCGACCTTGCCGAGGATCGCGCGCGCCGGGGCGTCCGCATCCGCATCGCCGCGCAGCTCCAGCGGCAGCATGACGTTCTCCAGTGCGGTGAGCGATGGCAGCAGCTGGAAGCTCTGGAACACGAAGCCGACCTTCTCGCTGCGCACGCGCGCGCGGCCGTCCTCGTCGAGCGCCGACATCGGCGCGCCGTCGAGGTGGACTTCGCCGCTGCTCGGCACGTCGAGCCCGGCCATCAGCGACAGCAGGGTGCTCTTGCCGGAACCCGAGGCACCGACGATCGCCACGCTTTCGCCGGCCGCGATGGCCAGGCCGATGCCGTCGAGGATGGTCAATTCGCCCGACGGCAGCGGCACCCGCTTGCCCAGGCCGGTGGTTTCCAGCGCGACGCGACGGTCGAGAACGGGAGCTTCAGGGTTTGCTGCGGTGGCGTCGGGCATGATGGTTCCGGCGGCGGGCTCGGGTTCGATCCCTCCGCTGCAGCATCGCAGACCGGACGGAGACGAAGGATGAAACCCAGCTATGCGGCAATCCGGCCGCGCTTTCAATGGCTCGTCGGCCCGCTGGCGCTGCTGCTGGCGCTGTCCACGCAGGCGGCGACGGCGGAAAGACCGGTACCGGGAACGCCGCCGACGGTGCTGGTGATGGGCGACTCGCTGTCGGCCGCCTATGGCCTGCAGGCGTCGCAAGGCTGGGTGGCACTGGCCGCGCAGCGCATCGCGCGCGAGCATCCGGACTGGCGGGTGGTCAACGCCAGCATCAGCGGCGAGACCACCGCCGGCGGATCGTCGCGGATCGTCGGTGAAGTGCTGCGGGTGCGGCCGGCGGTGGTGGTGATCGAACTGGGCGCCAACGACGGCCTGCGCGGACTCCCGCTGCGCGAGATGCGCCGCAACCTCGCGCGCATGATCGGCGCCGCGCAGTACGTCGGGGCGAAGGTGCTGCTGGTCGGGATGCGCATCCCGCCCAACTACGGCGCGGACTATGCGCGCGGCTTCGAGCAGGTGTATCGCGACCTGGCCAGGCTGTTCGACGTGCAGCTGCTGCCGTTCCTGCTGCAGCCCATCGCCAGCGACCGCAGCGCCTTCCAGGCCGACAACCTGCATCCGGTCGCCACGGCGCAGCCGGCGCTGCGCGACCACGTGTGGACGAAGCTGGGGCCGATGCTGGATTAGCCCGCATGGGCGGCCAGGGGTTGCGCCGTGCAGCGTCGCCGGGCCGCCGGCACCTGCGCCGGAGCGGGGCAAGCGTTAAGCCCGTGTGATGCAACCGCATCCAGCTGACCTGCGTAACTGCCAGCGATCCCGGACCTGATGCACCCGAGCATCCGGTCGACGGGCGATCCCACACAAGGAAACGAGCAATGAACAAGACACTGATGGCGGGCGCCCTGCTCGCGATAGGCGTGACCGCGGGCTGCATGTCCAACGGCTACGCCAAGACCGGCGGCGGCCCTGCCCAGCAGGCGATGTCCGCCGACATGGCGATGGACACCGGCGGCAACCCGATGGTCGGTGGCGCGGCGATGTACCCGGCCAGGGACATCGTCGACAACGCCGTCAACTCCAGGGACCACACCACCCTCGTGGCTGCGGTGAAAGCCGCGGGCCTGGTCGATACGCTCAAGGGCCCCGGCCCGTTCACCGTGTTCGCACCGACCAACGAGGCATTCGCCGAGCTGCCTGCCGGTACCGTCGACACCCTGCTCAAGCCGGAGAACAAGGCCACGCTGACCAAGGTGCTGACCTACCACGTGGTGGCCGGCAACCTCGACGCTGCCGCGCTCACACAGCAGATCCAGGCCGGCGGCGGCAGCGCCAAGCTCAAGACGGTCGAAGGCGACAGCCTTACCGCCAGGCGCGATGGCGACAAGGTCACGCTCACGGACGACAAGGGCAATGTCGCCGACGTCACCATCGCCGACGTGCGCCAGAGCAACGGCATCATCCACGTCATCGACAAGGTGCTGATGCCGTAAGGCGTAGCCAATGCGTCGCACTTGCCGTGCGGCGCCATTGCGCGAGCCGGGCCTGCGCCCGCGGTCACGCCCCGCATCCTTCCTCAAACAACAGGTGCAACCAATGAAACTTTCACTGCTCACCACCGCACTGGTCGCCGCGCTCGCGCTCGGTGCCTGCCAGAAGAACGACCCCGCCGCCGACAACATGGCGACGGGCGACAGCGCCGCGATGGCGGACAATGCCGCAGCGATGCCTGCCGATGACGGCATGGCCGCCGACAGCACGGACGGCAGCAGCATGTCCGGTGACATGGCGATGGACACCGGCGGCAACCCGATGGTCGGTGGCGCGGCGATGTACCCGGCCAGGGACATCGTCGACAACGCCGTCAATTCCAAGGACCACACCACCCTCGTGGCTGCGGTGAAAGCCGCGGGCCTGGTCGATACGCTCAAGGGCCCCGGCCCGTTCACCGTGTTCGCACCGACCAACGAGGCATTCGCCGAGCTGCCCGCCGGTACCGTCGACACCCTGCTCAAGCCGGAGAACAAGGCCACCCTGACCAAGGTGCTGACCTACCACGTGGTGGCCGGCAACCTCGACGCTGCTGCGCTGATGGCCAGGATCAAGGCCGGCGGCGGCAAGGCCATGCTGAGCACGGTCGAAGGCGAGCCGCTCACGCTGATGGCCAGCGGCAGCAAGGTCATGGTCAAGGACGTCAAGGGCAATGTCGCCGACGTCACCATCGCCAACGTGCGCCAGAGCAACGGCATCATCCACGTCGTCGACAAGGTGCTGATGCCGTAACCGGCCAGCACGTGGTCCCGCGGTCGTGGGCGCACACGTCGGCGTTCGCACTGCATCTGGGGACGGCCCAGGCCGTCCCCTTTTTCGTCTGGCGTGTGCCAGACAGGCTAGCCGGGGGTTGTCCCCGCCACTTGCCTGAGCGCCTGTTCGAAGACCTCGACCGGCTGTCCGCCCTGGACCAGGTGGCGCTGGTTGAAGACCACCGACGGCACCGCATGGATCCCCTGCGCGGCATGGAACGCCTCGCGTTCGCGCACCTCGGCGGCAAATTCGTCCGTAGCCAGGACCGCCTCCGCACGAACCCCATCCAGCCCGGCGTCGCGTGCGATCCCGGCAAGCACTGCGTGGTCGGACACATCTGCACCATCGCCGAAATACGCCCGCAATAGGGCGTGTTTGAGCGCGAGCTGCCTCCCGGCACCCTGCAGCCCGGCCCAGTGCAGCAGCCGGTGCGCATCGAAGGTGTTGCGCACGCGACCGCGCACCGGGGCGAACTCGAACCCCAGCTCGGCGCCGCGCGCGCGGATGCGCTCGCCGCCTTCCCTGGCCTGCGCCGCGGTCATGCCGTACTTGGCCGTCAGGTGCTCGATCGCATCCTGTCCCTCGGGCGGCATCCCCGGGTTGAGCTCGAACGGCTGGAAATGCAGCGTCGCCTCGATTTCGTCGCCGACGCGGACGAGCGCCTGTTCGAGCGCCTTCAACCCGATCGCGCACCACGGGCAGGCGATGTCGGATACGAAATCGATGCGGACGGTCGGACGCGGGGACCCTGTCATCTCGGCAACCTGCAGGCGGGGGCCCCATGATGCCCGGATCGGCGTGGATCGCGCGTCACGGCCGCATCGCGCGACCGGCGCCATGGGCGGGTACCTCGGACATCTCGGGTAAAATCGCCGTGTTCCGCCCTTTCCAGCCGAAATGCCGAATCGATGAAGCTGCAATTCCCGTTCCTGCAACTGCCGATCCAGTTCGACGCCGATGCGCTGGCCCGCGAGGTGCATGCACTGGGCGAGGACTGCTGGCGCAAGCGCATGCACGGCGTCGCGGGCAACAGCGCGCTGGCGCTGGTCACCACCGACGGCGATCCCGACAGCGACGAGCTCGCCGGCAACATGCGGCCGACGCCGCTGCTCGATCGCTGCCCCGCCATCATGCAGGTGATGGACGCGCTCGGCGCGACCTGGGGGCGTTCGCGGCTGATGCGCATCAACGGCCGCTCGCACCTGGCCGCGCACGTCGACACCAACTACTACTGGCAGGAACGCATGCGGGTGCACGTGCCGATCGCGACCACGCCGGCGGTGCGCTTCCACTGCGGCGATGCCGAGATCCACATGGCCGCCGGCGAGTGCTGGGTCTTCGACACCTGGCGGCGCCACGGCGTGGTCAACAACGGCGACGTCGACCGCATCCACCTGGTGATGGACACCGTCGGCGGCGATGGCCTGTGGCAGCTGCTTGCCGATGGCCGGCCTGCCGGCGTCGCAGGCATCCCGGAGCGCGCGTGGAACCCGAAGTCGATCGGCTTCGATCCGACCCTGCCCGCGCCGCGACTGGACTTCGAATCGCGCAACGTGCCGCTGGTGATGACGCCGTGGGAAATCCGCGAGCACATCGGCTTCCTGCTGCGCGAGGCGGTCCCGGAGCCGCGGCTGGCGGCGATCCAGCGCGCGCTGTCGCTGTTCACCCGCAGCTGGCAGGCGAACTGGGCCTGCCACGGCGAGGACCGCGCCGGCTGGCCGCGCTACCGCGCGCTGCTGGACGGCTTGCGGCAGGAGCTGCTCGCGCTCGGCGCCGGACAGATCGGCCTGCGCAACGAGGTCGGCCTGCTGCATGCGCTGGATGGCTGCCTGTTCGCGGTCGCGCTGGCCGACGAGGCCGGGCGCGCCGATGAAGCGCGCCGGGACCACCATGGCAGCGCCGGGCCGGCCGAGGCCGCAACGGCTGCCGGCGCCCCGGCCGCGGCGCCGGGCCCGGCTACGGCTGCCGGTGCCGAAGTCCACTTCGAGCGCCCGCTGTTCATCGTCAGTCCGCCGCGTTCGGGCTCCACCCTGCTGTTCGAGACCCTGGCCATGGCGCCGGGCCTGTACACCACCGGCGACGAAAGCCACGAACTGATCGAAGGCATCGCCGGGCTGTCGCCGGCGCAGCGCGACTACGATTCCAACCGGCTGCGCCAGACCGATGCCGGCGCACCGATCGTGGTCGAGCTGCGGCAGCGTTTCCGCGACCGGCTGCGCGACCGCGACAAGCGCGATGCCGGTTCCGCGGCATCGATCCGCCTGCTGGAGAAGACGCCGAAGAACGCGCTGCGCATCCCGTTCCTGCTTGAAGTCTTCCCCGACGCGCATTTCATCTACCTGCACCGCGACCCGCGCCAGGTGCTGGGCAGCATGCTCGACGGCTGGCAGTCCGGCGGTTTCCGCATGTATCCCGGATTGCCGGGATGGAGCGGCCTGCCGTGGTCGTTCCTGCTGGTGCCGAGCTGGCGCGAACTGATCGGCAAGCCGCTCGAGGACATCGTCGCCGCGCAGTGGCAGCGCACCACGCAGGTCATGCTCGACGACCTCGATGCGCTGCCGGCGGATCGCTGGACCGGCGTCGACTACGATCGCTTCCTGCTCGATCCGCAGCGCGAGGTGTCGCGCCTGTGCGACTGGGCCGGACTCGACTGGGATCGCAAGCTCGGCGCGCAGCTGCCGCTCTCGCGCTACACCCTGACCGCGCCGGATCCCGACAAATGGCGGCGTCATGCCGCCGCGATCGAGCCGCGGTTGGCCGCGCTCGATGCGCTGGTGCAGCGCGCGCGGCAAGCCGCCAACGCCTGAAACCGGGCGACCGTCCTCGCGTTCAGCCCTGGCTCACGCAAATGCGCGCTCCGGCTTGCCGACCCCCGGTGCGCGGCGCACACTCATGCTGCCGACGTCGCCATCGCGGGAGCACGCACCATGAACATCATCGCTTCGTTCGCAACGACCCTGCTGGCAGGCCTGCTGGTCGCGGGCAGCGCCCACGCAAAACCGGCGACCGTCACCGATCCCGACCTGCCGCGCAGCCTGCCGCAACAGGGGCCGGTCAGCGTGCAGTGGACCGACCCCGCGCAGTTCAGCGAAATCCGCTACAGCCGCAACCGCTGGGAAGCCAGGCGCGGAGACTGGGTGCGCGAGCTCGCCGAATACCTGCGCAAGTCGGCGGCCGCGCAGTTGCCGCCGGGCGAGCGCCTCGACGTCACCATCACCGACATCAAGCGCGCGGGCGAGTACGAACCCGGGCACGGCGGCTCGGCCGATTCGATCCGCTACCTGCGCGACATCTATCCGCCGCGCATCGACCTGGACTTCAAGCTGATCGGGCAGGACGGCCGGACGCTCGCCGCCGGCGAACGCAAGCTTTCCGGTCTCGGCTACCTCGCGCGCTCGCTGCGCACCACCGATACCGATCCGCTGCGCTACGAGAAGCAGCTGATCGACGACTGGTCGCGCAGCCAGTTCCGTACCGCAGGCCTGTAATCGCCCCGGATCGGGCCTCCGGCCATGGCCGGAAGTCGCGCGGCGACCGACCCGATGGCGCCTGCCCGGGCAACCGCGGCAACGCCGCCGTCGGCGCGATTTCGCTACAGTAGCGTTTCCGCATTTCGCCCGAGTCCGATGACGACTGGCTCCGACACGTCTTCGTCGCGCACCTCCCTGCACTGGCTGGCCGCGGGCAGCATCGGCGTCGGCCTGCTGGTGCTGGCGCTCAAGCTGCTGGCCTGGAAACTCACCGGCAGCGTCGCGCTGTATTCAGACGCGCTGGAAAGCATCATCAACGTCGCCACCGCGATCGCGGCCTACATCGCGATCCGCGTCAGCGCGATGCCGGCCGACGACAACCACCCTTATGGCCACGCCAAGGCGGAATATTTTTCCGCCGTGCTCGAGGGCGTGCTGATCATCCTCGCCGCGCTGGCGATCCTGCGCGAGGCGTACGCCGGTTTCATCGCACCCAAGCCGATCGACGCGCCCGCGCTGGGCCTGGCGATCAGCGGCGGCGCGACCGTGCTCAACCTGCTGTGGGGCGGGCTGCTGATCCGGCGCGGCCGCCTGCTGCATTCGCCGGCGCTGGCGGCCGACGGCCACCACCTGATGACCGACGTCTATACCTCTGCGGGGGTGATCGTCGGCGTCGCTCTGGTGGCGCTGACCGGCTGGGCGCGACTGGACTCGCTGATCGCCGCGCTGGTCGCCCTCAACATCCTGCGCATGGGCTGGAAGATCATGCAGCACAGCGTCGCCGGCCTGATGGACGAGGCGCTACCGCCGGACGAGGTCGCCCGCATCGAGGCGATCATCGCCGCCACCAGCGGCCCGACCAGCGACATCGGCGACCTGCGCACGCGCCACGCGGGGCGCCTGACCTTCATCGATTTCAGCCTGCGCGTGCCCGGCACCATGTCGGTCGACGACTCGCATGCGCTGTGCGACGACATCGAGGAGGCGCTGCGCCGGGAATTCGCCGAAGCCTCGATCACCATCCACGTCGAACCGCGCGGGCACGGCGACTGAGCTTGCGCGACGCGACCGCCATGCGTGCCCGGACGCCGCGATGAGCGTCTATGTCGACGACGCGGTGGTGCACTGGCGCGGCCGCCGCTGGGCGCACCTGATGGCGGACACGCTGGATGAACTGCACGCCTTCGCCGCGCGCCTCGGGATCCCGCGGCGCGCGTTCCAGCACAAGGCCAGCGGCGCGCACTACGACATCACGGTCGAAATGCGCGAACAGGCGCTCGCGCTGGGCGCGATCGCCATTTCGCGGCACCGCGACCGCAGCCAGGTGCGCGCGGTCATTGCCAGGGCGCGCGCGCAGTTCCGCGGCGAGTCGGACTGACCGGGCCGGCCGTCAGGAGCAGCGGAACATCGGGTCGACGTGGCCGTCGACGTAGTGCAGGCCGTCGTCGTAACCGCTGCTGTTGCCGTAGCCGACGCCGAAATCGCGCTGGCGGTGCACGTGCCGCGGCGGCGTCGGTCGCGCCTCGGAAGGTCGCGGGTCGAATGCCTTGCCGGTCGCCGGGACCGGTGGCGGGTGCGGGGCCTGGGTGGGGCGCTTCCCGTTCACGGTGGTGATCTCCTGATCGGGGTGGGGGCAAACATAGCCTGCGCGCAACGGCCGGATTTTCCGCGTGCCGTGAGTCAGCCAACCAACGGCATACAAGCATTACGCTAGGCTGAATGCCTGCACATGGAGACCCCGATGAGCGCCTACGATCTCACCCCACCCAGCGACGCCCAGCGCCGCGACATCGCCACGATGCTCGCACCGGAAGAGCGCAAGGTGCTGCTTGCGCACGGCACCGAGGCGCCGTTTTGCGGCGTATTCCTCGACAACAAGCGCGATGGCGTCTACACCTGCCGCTTCTGCGGCCTGCCGCTGTTCCGTTCCAGCGCCAAGTTCGACTCGGGCACCGGCTGGCCAAGCTTCTTCGAACCGTTCGACGCGAGCCACATCCGCATCGTCCGCGACAGCAGCCACGGCATGCTGCGTGAGGAAGAAGTCTGCGCCCGCTGCGGCAGCCACCTTGGCCATGTCTTCCCCGACGGACCGCCGCCGACCGGACTGCGCCACTGCCTGAATTCGGTGTCGCTGGCATTCACGCCGCAGGGCGAAGCCCTGCCCGACCCGCTGCAGCGCGGCGGTCCCGATGCGGCGACGGTGGAGTGAACGGACGGACGCCATCGCGCAGCAGCCAGCAGTAGCGCCATGACGGCGGCCTGGAGCGACACCGCGTCGGTCCGGAACGACGACACGATCGTGGTCGAGGGCGATCATTGCTTTCCCATCGCCGCGCGCGAGGTCGCAGGCCGGGCGGCGTTCTGGAAAGGCATCGAGGTGCTGGCGTAGACTGCGGCGATGGACGACACGCCTCCAGACCGCCTCAGCAACGATCCCCGCAGCCGCCACTACGACGCCGCCGCGATGGCGCGCGGCGTCGGTATCCGTTTCAACGGCGAAGAGCGCAACAACGTCGAGGAGTACTGCGCCAGCGAAGGCTGGATCCGCGTTGCCGTGGGCAAGGCGCTCGATCGTCGCGGCAATGCCATGACCATGAAGCTCAACGGCGAGGTCGTCGCTTATTTCCGCGACCTGGAGCCGGGCCCGGCCTGACCGCGCCAGCGCAGCCGCAACCGGAGCCGACGCATGCCAGACGACCGCCCACGCCGTACCGCCCTGGTCACCGGCGCCTCGCGCGGCATCGGCGCGGTGTATGCCGACCGCCTCGCGCGGCGCGGCCACGACCTGGTGCTGGTCGCGCGCGACACCGCGCGACTGCAGGCGCTGGCCGATGCGCTGCACGCAAAAACCGGTCGCGAGGCCACCGTCGTCACCGCCGACCTGTCGCGCGACGCCGACATCGCGCGGGTCGCCGCGCTGCTGGAGTCGCGCGCCGACATCGACCTGCTGGTCAACAACGCCGGCCTCGGCAGCCCCGGCCTGCTCGCCACCGCGGATGCCGGCAAGCTCGATGCGCTGCTGCAGGTCAACATCGTCGCCCTGACGCGGCTGGCGCGGGCCGCCGCGCTCGCGTTCGGCCAGCGCAGGCACGGCACCATCGTCAACATCGCCTCGGCCTACGCCCTGCATCTTGGCGTCGGCGTGGCCGCCTATGCCGGCAGCAAGGCCTACGTGCTGCACTTCTCGCGCGCATTGCAGCTGGAAGTGGAAAAGCGCGGCGTGCGCGTCCAGGCCGTGCTGCCGGGCGTCGTGGCCACCGACATCTGGGCCAGCAACGGCGTCGATCCGGCCAGCCTGCCGGAAGACATCATGATGACCGCCGATACCCTGGTCGACGCCGCGCTCGCCGGGCTCGACCAGGGCGAGTGCGTCACCATCCCGTCGCTGGCCGATGTCGCGCTGTGGGACGCCTTCGAGGCGGCGCGCCTGGCGCTGGCGCCCGGCCTGTCGCGGCGCGAAGCGGCGGCACGCTACCGCAAGCCCTGAGCCGCGCTTGCCGCGCCCACCCGATCGACCCTGTCGCGGCAACGCGCGCGGTTGCACGCGTGAAACGACAAACCATGCAAAGCCGCCTTGATCGCATCTGGATGCCGATTGCGTTAGCGTGAACCCACCGAGGCTTGCCGGAGCTGCCGCATGAACCGATTCCCGCTACCTGCGCGCGTGGCGTCGCTGGTTCTGCTGTGCGCCCTCGCAGCCTGCGGCGGAGGCGGAGGCGGCGGAGGCGGCATCGCGCCACCACCCCCGCCGCCGCCACCCCCACCGCCGCCGAACCTCGACCCGCAGTACCTCGTCTCGGGCAACTCGCCGTTCACCGCCAACTGCGACGGCGTCGCCGCCAGCGGCACGGTGTACATCAATGCCGAAGTCGAGCCCTACCTCGCGGTCAACCCGCTCGATGCCAACCGCATGGTCGGCGCCTGGCAGCAGGACCGCTGGTCGAACGGCTCGGCACGCGGCGTGGTCAGCGCCCGCTCGCTCGACGGCGGCCAGACCTGGACGCGGCTGCCGCTGCCGTTCTCGCGCTGCGGCGGCGGCAACGCCGGCAACGGCGGCGACTACGCGCGCGCCACCGATCCGTGGGTGAGCTATTCGCCCAACGGCACCGTGCACGCCATGGGACTGTCGACCAACGGCGGCTCGTTCCAGGCCGGCTCCTCGAACGCGATGCTGGCCAGCCGCTCGCTCGACAACGGCCTGACCTGGAGCAACCCGGCCATCCTGATCGTGGACGGCGCCGGTTTCTTCAACGACAAGAACTCGATCACCGCCGACCCGCTCGACGCGAACTACGTCTATGCGGTCTGGGACCGGCTGGTGGCCAACAGCAACAGCGGGCCGACCTGGTTCGCGCGCACCAGCAACGGCGGCGCCAGCTGGGAGCCGGCGCGCCAGATCTACGACCCGGGCCCGAACAGCCAGACCATCGGCAACGTGATCGCGGTGCTGCCCAGCGGCACGCTGGTGAACGTGTTCAACCAGATCGACACCGCCGGCAGCAACCAGACCTCGACCGTGCGCGTGATCCGTTCGTCCGACCGCGGCCTGACCTGGGGCGCACCGATCACCGTCGCCAGCCTGCTCGCGGTCGGCACGCGCGACCCGCAGACCAATGCGGCCGTGCGCGACGGCGCGCTGATCCCGCAGATCGCCGCCGCGCCCAACGGCGACCTGTACGTGGTCTGGCAGGACGCCCGCTTCAACAGCGGCAACTTCGATGCGATCGCGATCTCCAAGTCGATCGACGGCGGCCTCACGTGGACGGCGCCGACGCGGGTCAACCCGGTCGCCGGCGTCGCCGCGTTCGTGCCGACGGTGCACGTGCGCGGCGACGGCGTGGTCGGCGTGACCTACTACGACTTCCGCAGCGACACCGCGACCGCGCCGCTGCTCACCGACTACTGGCTCGCGCGCTCGAGCAACGGCGGCGTGACCTGGAGCGACCACCGCGTGTCGCAGGCCTTCGACCTGAGCATCGCGCCCAACGCCGGCGGCTACTTCCTCGGCGACTACCAGGCACTCAACAGCCGCGGCAACGTGTTCGTACCGTTCTTCGTCAAGGCCAACGACGGCAACACCGCCAACCGCACCGACGTGTTCGCCGCGCCGGCCATCACCGCCATGAGCAACGCGCTGGCCGCCGAGGCCGCGCCGGCCGTGCGCCGCAGCCCGTTCGAGTTCCACCCCGGCGAGCGCCTCAGGCAGCGCGTCAGCGACAACATCCAGCGCGCGAAGCAGGCGAGGCTGCTGCCGGCCAACAACGACGTGCCCGCACCCGGCGACGGCGGGCGGCAACCGCGCGACCGGCCGTGAGAGGTTTGCGTTCGGCGCGCTCGATCCCGGGGTTCAGGCCTTGAGCTTCCAGCCGGTCCTGAACACCCACCACACCGCGACCAGGCAGGCGACCAGGAACCCCAGGATCGCCGCCACGCTGATCGCCACGTCGACGTCGGCGACGCCATAGAAGCTCCAGCGGAAGCCGCTGATCAGGTACACCACCGGGTTGAACAGCGCGATCTTCTGCCACAGCGGCGGCAGCATGTCGATGGCGTAGAACGCGCCGCCGAGGAAGGTCAGCGGCGTCACCACCATCAGCGGGATCACCTGCAGCTTCTGGAAGTCGTCGGCCCACAGCCCGATGATGAAGCCGAACAGACTGAAGCTCACCGCGGTCAGCAGCAGGAAGCACAGCATCCAGACCGGATGCTCGATCTGGTAATCGACGAACAGGCGCGCGGTGGCCAGGATCAGGATGCCCAGCAGCACCGACTTGGTGGTCGCGGCACCGACATAGCCCAGCAGCACCTCGACGAAGGACACCGGCGCCGACAGCAGTTCATAGATCGTGCCCGCCCACTTGGGCATGTAGATGCCGAACGACGCGTTGGAGATGCTTTCGTTGAGCAGCGACAGCATGACCAGCCCGGGGATGATGAAGGCGCCGTAGCCGACGCCGCCGATCTCGCCCATGCGCGATCCGATCGCCGCGCCGAACACCACGAAGTACAGCGAGGTCGACAGCACCGGCGAGGCGATCGACTGCATCAGGGTGCGGAAGGTGCGCGCCATCTCGAAGCGGTAGATGGCGCGCACCGCGGGCCAGTTCAGGCGCAGGTTCATGCCCGCGCCCCCGCCCCCGCCTGCCTGGGCTTGCGCACCAGGTCGACGAAGATGTCCTCGAGCGAGCTTTCGCTCGAGTGCAGGTCCTTGAAGTCGATGCCGTGCTGGCCCAGTGCGCGCAGCAGCTCCGTGATGCCGGTTTCCTCGACCTGGGTGTCGAAGGTGTAGACCAGCGCCAGCCCGTCCGCCGACAGCTCCAGCGGCAGCGCCGAAAGCCCGTCCGGGATCCGCTCCAGCGGCGCCTGCAGGCTCAGCGTCAGCTGCTTCCTGCCGAGCTTGCGCATCAGCACGTGGGTGTCCTCGACCACGATCAGCTCGCCCTTGTCCATCACGCCGATGCGGTCGGCCATCTCTTCTGCTTCTTCGATGTAGTGCGTGGTCAGGATGATGGTGACCCCGTCCTCGCGCAGGCCGCGCACCATCTGCCACATGGCGTGCCGCAGCTCGACGTCGACGCCGGCGGTGGGCTCGTCGAGGAACAGGATCCGCGGCTCGTGCGCCAGCGCCTTGGCGATCAGCACGCGGCGCTTCATGCCGCCCGACAGCGCCATGATCCTGCTGTCGCGCTTGTCCCACAGCGACAGGTCGCGTAGCACCTTTTCCAGGTAGGCGTCGTTGCGCCGTTTGCCGTACAGGCCGCGGCTGAACCTCACCGTCGCCCACACGCTTTCGAAGGCGTCGGTGGACAGTTCCTGCGGCACCAGGCCGATCAGCGAGCGCGCGGCGCGGAAGTCGCGCACGATGTCGTGCCCGTCGGCCGTGACCGTGCCGGTGCTGGCGTTGACGATGCCGCAGACGATGCTGATCAGGGTGGTCTTGCCGGCGCCGTTGGGCCCCAGCAGCGCGAAGATCTCGCCGCGCCTGATCTGCAGGTCGATCGATTTTAATGCCTGGAAGCCCGAGGCATAGGTCTTGCCCAGTCCGCTGATGGAGATGATCGGCTGCACGTGGTGTTCCGTCTGGTGGGATCGGCGGATGCGAGCTTAACGCCATCGCGGCGCGTGCGGTGCGCCCGGCAACCGGCTTCGGGACGGGCGCAGACGGGTCGGCGCCCGGGCCCGATCCGCATGCAACAGCTGCCGGGAATTGCCTGCAGCGTGTGCACGATCGGGCGATTCCCGCTGCCGTGACTTCCGGTCCATGCAGGCGCGCCGCGGACGGGCATAGTGCATCGACGAATCCGAGGAGACCGCCATGCGCCTTGCCTGCCTGCTGCTGACTGCCGCACTCGCCACGACCGCTGCCTGCGCCCACGAAGCGATATCACGCCCGCAGGTGCAGGCGAATCCTGCGGCCATCGCCGCTTCCCTCGCCAATCCCGCGCGCAGCGATGCCGATCGCGAGCGCGACCAGAGCGACCGCCCCGGGCAGGTGCTCGCCTTCGCCGGCTTCATCCCGGGCATGGTCGTCGCCGACATCTTCGGCGGCGGCGGCTACTACAGCGAGATCCTGTCCGGCGTGGTCGGGCCGCAGGGCAAGGTGCTGCTGGTCAACAACCCGCCCTACGACGACTACGCGAAGAAGGACCTGGCCATGCGCCTGGCCAACCACCGCCTGGCCAATGTCGACTACCTGCTGGTCCCGAGCGAGGACATGCGGCTGGGCCAGTCCAGCCTCGACGGCGCGCTGATCGTGATGTCCTACCACGACCTGTACGTCGCCGATCCCGACCAGGGCTGGCCGGCGCTCGACGCCGGCCAGTTCATCGACCAGATCGTCGCCGCGCTCAAGCCCGGCGGCCGCCTGCTGATCGTCGACCACGCCGCGCGCGCCGGCAGCGGCAAGGCCGACGCGCAGGGCCTGCACCGCATCGACGAACGGTTTGCGATCGCGGACTTCGAGACGCACGGCCTCGAGTACGCCGGCGACAGCGATGTCCTGCGCAATCCCGACGACGACCGCAGCAAGAATGTGTTCGATCCGTCCATCCGCCACCGGACCGACCGCTTCGTGCAGCTGTACCGGAAGCGCTAGCCGCAAGCCTCGCGCGGAAGCGGATACGCCGCTCCCGCGCCCCGTGCCAGCGCCCCGCGTCAGCGCGCGCTGGCCGCCTGCGCGTCGTCGCGCACGATTTCGCCCTGCTTCATCACCAGCAGCGGCCGCTCGGTGGCGCGGATGTCCTGCAGCACATCGCCGGGCACGGCGACGATGTCGGCGTACTTGCCGGCTTCCAGGGTGCCGGTTTCGCCGTCGACGCCCAGCAGTTTCGCGGCACCGCGACTGCTGGTCATCAGCGCGGCGGCCGGCGACATGCCGAGGTCGACGTAGTCGCCGAACTCGCGCGCGTTGAGGCCGTGCGGATACACCGCGGCGTCGGTACCGAAGGCGATCGGCACGCCGATGCGCAGCGCGTCGTGCATCATCTGCGTGTGCGCATTGGCCGCGGCGCGCGCCTTGGCGCCGATCTTCAGCGGATAGGTGTCGGCCTTGTCCAGCACCCACAGCTGGGTCATGCGCGTGGGCACCAGGTACACGCCCTTGTCTTTCATCAGCTGCAGCGTCGCCGGCTTGAGGAAGCTGCCGTGCTCGATCGAATCGATGCCCGCTTCCACCGCCTGCCTGGCGGCGAGATCGCCATGCGCGTGCGCCGCGACCTTGCGGCCCCAGGTGTGCGCCTCGCCGATGATCGCGCGCAGCTCGTCGGGCGTGAGCTGCGGCACGTCGACCGGATCGGATTCGGACAGCACCCCGCCCGAGGCACAGATCTTGATCACGTCGGCGCCGTACTTCATCTGCAGGCGCGTGGCCAGCCGGCACTCCTCGGGCCCATTGCAGACGCCCTCGAGCGGTCCGGCCGGCCTGGCCCGGTCCGGCGGGATCGGCGCGCTGTCGCAGTGGCCGCCGGTGGAGCCGAGCGCATGCCCGGCAACCAGCATGCGCGGGCCTTCGGCGAGGCCCTGGTCGATCGCGTTGCGCAGGGCGACATCGATGAAATCGGACGCGCCGACCTCGCGCGCCGTGGTGACGCCCGCGTCGAGCGTCATCCTGGCATTGCGCGCGGCATGGAACGACTGCTCCACAGGAAAGCGCAGCATGCCTTGGTAGAAACCCTGCGCCCAGTTTTCCTCGTAGTCGCCGGCGATGTGGGTGTGGGCGTCGATGTAACCCGGCACCAGGGTGGCGTCGCCAAGCTCGATCACGCGCGCCCCGGCCGGGACCCTGGCGTCCGCACCGACGGCGATGATCTTGCGCCCCTGCACCACCACCACCCCCGGCGACTGTAGCCGCCCGGAGCTGCCGTCGAACAGGTGCGCGGCCCTGAGCACCACGGCCGCGGTGGGCGTGGAAGATTCGGGGGGCGCCTGGGCGTGGCCGGCGAAGGCCAGCAACAGTCCCGCAGCCAGACCTGCGATACGCGGCTTCATCCCGTTCTCCCCGTTGGCGTTGCCGAAGTGTAGGCGATGGCAAGGCGACGGGCCATCGCCGGCGCCGGGCACGCCGGAGGTTCAAGCCGCAAGCCGGGAGCTTCGCCGCGCCATCTCCCCGAGCCGGGCGCGGGGCCGCATGGCCAGATCACGTTCGAATGCCAGCACCGGCCCCAGGGACCCATTCCGTCAAGGTGGGGATGGGCGCATTGCGCGGCATCCTGCCGTCACGCCCATCCCCGAAACATTCGCCATCCGTCGCTGCGGCCAGGGCCGCGATGGGATGGTCGCTAGTCCTCTTCGACCCCGATCACTGCACCGGTCACCGGATCGATTTTCAACTCCACTTCCTTGCCGGCCGGGTCGTCGGCCTCGGCATTCCAGACCCCGTCGTCGTAATCGACGTCATGCACGCCGGTGTACCCGGCGGCCGAGAGCTTTGCGCGCACGTCGGCCTCGGACAGGTTGGCGACCTGCTCGTCCGGATAGACCGCACCGGTCCTGGCATCGATGCGGACGTCGACGCGGTTGCCGTCTGCGCTGCGCGCGTCGGCCTTCCATGCGCCATCCTTGAACTTGACGTCGTTGACCTTGGTGTAGCCCTGCGCCTGCAGCGTGGCGCGGACCTGCGCCTCGGTCAGTGCATCCTGCGCAAACGCCAGCCCGGACATGCAGGCCAGCGCCAATCCCAGCAGCGGCAGATGTTTCATGTTTCGACTCCTGTTGCATCGGGGGTAGGCCGCAGTGTCGCCGCGGGTTTTCGAACCGCAGGTGAAACCGGCCTGCGCGCGTCAGCTGCCATTGCGCAAGGTCGCGGCCATGTCAACGCGGATAATTCCGCACGTGCCACTGCCGGCCCGCACGACGAAGGTGGCGCGCGGCGTTCATGCCGATGAACGCACTGCGTTCGACGCGGCCGATGATCCGCGGACGCGCCCTCACGCCGAACAAGCGGCCGCCGGACTATCCTTGGAGACTCGCGGCATCGCCGCCCACCCCACGAGGACAACGAGATGAAGACCCGAATGTTCAGCATGACCACCCTCGGCATCGCACTGGTGGCCGGCATGGCCATGGCCGGCGCCGTGGCCGGCGACAAGCCCGGCAGCCACGACATGGGCAGGATGATGAAGATGATGGACAGCAACGGCGACGGCAAGGTGTCCGCAGACGAGCACGCCGCGCATGCCAAGGCGATGTTCGACAAGATGGACAGCAACCACGACGGCATGCTCGACCAGGCCGAAATGGACGCCGGCATGCAGAAGATGCGCGCCATGCATGATGCCAAGCGCGACGCGAAGCACGACATGGACCACGACCACGGCGCGATGAAGCACGATGCGATGAAGCACGACGCCATGCCGGCGGCCAACGACGCCACCCCGCCGAACGGAAACTGATCGGCCGCGACATCGGCCCCGCAACGCCACGAACGCCGGCCCGGGTGGCCGGCGTTCTGCTGCCCGGGCGACGAACGGCACGATCCGCAGCGATGCGGGCTTCGCCTTCACGCGCCGCCGACCTTGCCGGATTACCGCTTAACGCCAGGCGCGGGAAACGGCGTTTGTCGCGTTGGCGTTCATGCGCCAACCGGACACTGGCAGCGTTCCAACCCCACAGGAGCGTGCCATGACCAACAAGACCCTCCCGCTGCTCGCCGTGCTTGCCTGCGCGTCCGCCTTCGGCGGTAATGCCCGCGCCGCCGAGGCCGAGCTCGACTGCAAGCTCGACTACAGCCTCAACGGCTGGTCGCTGGTCTACAAGCACACCAGCGGTACCGGCACGGTCACCTGCGAAGGCGGCCAGTCGATGGCGGTGAAGGTCAGCGCCAAGGCGCTGGGCCTGACCGCCGGCAAGTGGCACGTCGACGGCGGCAAGGGCCGCTTCACCGACGTGCACAATATCAAGGACGTGCTCGGCGACTACGCGCAGGCCAGCGCCAACGCCGGCCTCGCCAAGTCCGGCGAAGCGCAGGTGCTGACCAAGGGCACGGTGTCGCTGGCCCTGGCCGGCACCGGTGAAGGCGTGAACCTCGGCGTCGACGTCGGCAAGTTCACCATCGAAGCGGCCAAGTAAGCCCGGCTGCAACTAGCTGCAAGGCTGCGCCCCGGCATGCCGGGGCGCAGTTTTTCGCGGCACGCAAAAGAGCAAGACGAACGGCTGGCTGCATTGAGGCGGCACCGGCGCTGGTTCGTTCGCCGCGCACGCCTGCCTTGCAGCTCGGTCAGCGCGTAGCCGCGCCAGGCTCGTGCTTGATCTTCCGATCGAAACATTGGCGTCCGATGCCGTGGTTCCATTCGTCGTTGGCCCACGGCATGGCGACATCCTGCGTGGCGGCGGTATCGGTGGTGAATACCGCGCACAGGCGGTAGCTGTGCTCGCCCGTGATCTCGTAGACATAGGGCGGGCCGCCATCCGGATCGGCCGTCGGCAGGCGTTGTCCCGGTTGCCTGGCCAGCGTATCGAGATCAGGCGGAAGCGCGCCCTTGCTCTCCGCGTAGCTGTCGACCGCGCGTTCGATGCGCCACAGGTCATGTGCGCGGCTGCGGTCGAGCTTTTCCGCACGCTGCGCCGCAGGCGGCCCCATGACGACGATGGCGGCCGCAAGCGTGGCCGCCACGACCACGCACGCAATGACCAGCAGCCAGCGGCCGAACCCGGTCCGCGCGCCGTTCATGCTTCCTTCTCCTCGCGCCGCAGGTCCAGCAGGTAGTAGGCGAAGATCGCGCCGGCGATGGTGCCGGCGACCAGCACCTTGAGCATGAAGCGCAGCGTCAGCTCACCGCCGAGCAGGTTGTTGACCAGCGCGATCATGTCGCCGACCAATACCGCCGCGGCGACGAACAGCGTCAGGTAGGTCAGCCAGCGCCGTACCGCCGACAGCCGCTTCACCGGATTGCGCGCCAGTTCCTTCGACAGGTAATGGGCGACGAACAGGAACACGGGGAAGGCGATGATCACCGACGCCGTCGACCAGCGCATCGACGAACCGAGCCGGCTGACTACATACGGCGGGTCGGCCGGATCCGGCCATGCGCGCGTGATCAGGTCGAACAGCAGGCTGCCGAGATGGTAGGCGGCAACGTAGAGCGTGGCGAACAGCACCAGGTAGAGGAAGGCCTCGCGCGCCGACAGGTAGGGGCGCGGTTTCGGCACCGGGATGGGGAATACAACGTCCGCAAACACGTTCAGCCCGCTGCGGATCTGTTCCGGCGGCCAGCCCGCGGACGCCAGCGCCGCCTCGATCGCGTCCTTCGATGCGCCACGCGACAGCGCATCGTGCACGAACAGTTCCAGGTCCTGTGTTCCCGATGCCATGTTCCCTCCCCGAGCCGGCCCGTCCGGCGCCTGGAATCTAGCAGGCGGCCTTCACGCCGGCCAGCCGTCAGCCCGGCAGTTCCCGCGACAGGTCCAGGGCTTCGACGCGCCGGCCCAGCCATGCGCTTGCCAGCCACAGTTCGCCGGCCAGCACCGCGGCGCCCGCGAGCGCGGCCGCCAGCAGGGCAATCGGCATGTTGCCCAGCCAGCGTGCGGCGAGGAACACGATGCCGCCCACCACCACCGCCGGAATGACCGCGATCGCCAGCACCAGCAGGTAGCCGGCGAAGAAGATCAGCCGCTGCCCCATCACCTCGATGCCGCCGCCGCGCCCGCTGCTGCCGCCCACCCACGCCGGGAACAGCAGGATGCCGGCGAACGGCACGCACAGCATCAGCCCGCACAATGCCGGCGCGAGCACGCCGATGCCGACCAGGCCGGCGATCACGTTGACGGGGCCGAACAGTCCGCTGCGCGCCGGATCGACGAAGGCCATCGCGCCGATCACCAGCAGCAGCCACTGCCCGGCCGTGATCACCAACATCGGCGGCAGCAACTCGCCCCGCACGACCTGCCTTCCCGACAGCGGGCTGGCCTTGAGCACGTCGAAATGCTCCAGCGTGCGACGCAGTCCCTGCTGCATCAGCATCGGCCCGAGCACCAACAGCCAGCCCGCGAACACCAGCGCGATGCTGCCCAGCGCCAGCAGTCCCCGCTCCAGGTCCGGGTTGCCGCGCAGCCACAGGCCGCCGGCCACGATCACCGCGCACGCGACCAGCCAGGTGCGCAGGCGATAGAACGACCCCATCGCGATCAAGCCTTTCCACAGGAACGCCACCGGCGCCGGTCCCTGCGCCGCCAGCGGGAACGGCGCGCTGCGCGGCTTGCTTGGCTGCCGGCCGAACGGCGACTTGCCGGCGCGGATGTTGGCGACCTTCACCGCCTTGCGCCGCGCCGCGTCGATCGAGGCGTCCTCGAACGTGGCGTCCGAACGCACCACCCACGCGTAGTGCAGCAGCAGCAACATCAGCGCCGGCGGCAGCGACCGCAGCAGCGCGTGCGCATCGAATGCGAACAGCGGCGCCACAACCCACTTGAACGGCACCAGCAGCCAGCCCAGCGGCGGCGTGGCCAGCACGCCGGAGGCATAGCGCAGCATGGCCTGGCCGCCGTCGAGGTCGGCCGTCGTGGGCGCGACGAAATGGAAGCCGGTCCAGGCGAACGAGGCGAGCAGCACCAGCAGCACCGCGCCCAGCACCAGCGCGCGCCGCAGCCATGCCTGCACGCCGCGCTCGAGCAGGGTGTCGCGCGCGAACGAGGCGCCGATGAAATGCAGCCGCATCGTCGACAGCAGCAGCCACCACCCAACCGCATGCAGCAGCGCATGGCCGCCGAACATGCCGGCGCGGCGCGAGACCAGCGAAATCAGCAGCGCCGAGAACAGGATCCCCAGCTGCGACTGCAGCAGCTTGTAGTGGACCAGCGTGCGCCGCGTCAGCGGCGCCGGGAACAGGAAGGCCACCTCGGCCTCGCTGAAATCCAGCGCCGCGCGCGCGCTCGGCACCACCCACGCCAGCATCACCACCACCAGCAGCGCCAGCGCGCCGACCGCGACCAGGGTCGACAACAGCTCCGGCTGCTGCATCCAGGCCGGCATCGCGCCGCTGCCGCCGACCGAAACGCGCGCCCCGCGGCGAAAGAAGATCGAATAAAAGTAGACGATGGCCACGATCGCGCCGATCAGGTACTTCGGCTGGCGCAGCCGCTTGAGCCGATGCACCACCATGTTGCGGATCGAATTCGCCCGCAGGTACAGGAAGGCGCGCAGCACCACGCCGGCCTGGCTCATGGCGCGACGGCGTCGCTGCGGGCGCGGTCTTCGTCGCCGGTGGCGCGGAAGAAGATGTCCTCCAGGCTCAGGTCCGAACCGTCGCCGAACTGCGCCTGGATCCGCGCCACGCTGCCGTCGGCCAGCTTGACGCCGTCCTTGAGGATCAGCAGGTGGGTGCACACCTCCTGCACCAGGCTGAGCATGTGCGAGCTGAGGATGATCGCCGCGCCGTCGTGCGCCAGCCGCCGCATCACCGCCTTCATGCGGCGGATGCCGGCCGGGTCCAGGCCGGTCAGCGGTTCGTCGAAGATCACCACCTTCGGCTGGTGCAGCAGCCCGCAGGCGATCGCCAGCTTCTGCTTCATGCCCCGCGACAGCTCGCCGGGCAAGAGCTGTTTCTTGTCCGCCATCTCCAGCTCGTCGAGGATCGCCTCGCCGCGCACGACGTAGTCGGCCACGCCGTACAGCCGGGCGACGAAGTTGAGGTGCTGCCAGACGGTGAGGTATTCGAACAGCCGCGGCTCGTCGGGGATGAAGGACAGCTGCCGCTTGGCCGCGACCGGATCGGCGGCCAGGTCGATGCCGCACACCTGCACCGTGCCGCGCGTCGCCGGGATGATGCCGGTGGCGCAGCGCAGGGTGGTGGTCTTGCCGGCGCCGTTGGGCCCGACCAGGCCCATGATTTCGCCGGCGCCGACGCCGAAGGAAAGGTCGCGGACCGCAGTCAGCCGGTCGTATTGCTTGGTGAGGCCGGCGACATCGAGCATTGCGCTTCCCGTGGTCTGGACGAGGGCGACGCTACCGGCAACGGCCGACGCGCCAGCGTGCAGCATAAATCACGCACACCCTGCGCGATGCCGCACCGCCGGACGCCATCCGCAAGCGGCCCGTGCCATGCTGCCCGCATGCTGTCCGTCATCATTCCCGCGCACGACGAAGCTGCCCTGATCGGCGCCACGCTGGACGCGCTGGCCGAGGCCATCGATACGCTGCGACTAACGCACGAAGTCATTGTCGTCGATGACGCCTCGACCGACGCCACCGGCGCGATCGCCGCCGCGCGCGGCGCCCGCGTACTGCGCGTCGAACACCGCCAGATCGCCGCCGCCCGCAACGCCGGCGCCGCGGCCGCACGAGGCGAACGCCTGCTGTTCGTCGATGCCGACACCGTGGTCGATGCGGCCGTCCTCGGCGCCGCCGTCGCGGCCATGGATCGCGGCGCGATCGGTGGCGGCTGCCACGTGCGCCTGGCCGGCGCGGTCCGCTGGCCTGAGCGCGTCTTCACCCGCGCACTGATGCAGGTGTTCCGCTGGGTGGGCATCGCACCGGGCTGCTTCCTGTTCTGCACCCGCACCGCTTTCGACGCCGTCGGCGGTTTCGACCAAGGCTGGTACGCCGGCGAGGACGTCGCCATCAGCCGCGCCCTCGCCGCCCGTGGCCGCTTCGTGATCCTGCGCGAAGCCGTGCACACCTCCGACCGCAAGCTGCGCACCTTCCCGCTGCGCGAGCACCTGCGGCTGGCGTGGCGCTTCCTGCGCGGCGGGCGCGGCATCCTGCGATCGCGCGAGGCGCTGGGGCTCTGGTACGGC
>SWCD01023937.1_pt1 | contig 42604 bp, 32 predicted proteins | sample 4693011 | NCBI WGS metagenome assembly SWCD01 (sample SAMN10267278, study PRJNA491770) | bioreactor metagenome | isolation source: DHS bioreactor inoculated with marine | place: Japan: Omine Ridge, Nankai Trough
CGACCAGGCGCGGCAGCGCGGCCGGCGCTGCCGCCTGCGTTCGCGCGGGCGGTTCTTGCGCTTGGGTGGAACCGTCCGGCGACGGCCACAGGACGACGGCCAGCAGGCAGGCGAACGCCGCAGCGGCGGACAGGACCAGCGGGCGCGTGCGCCAGGGCGGGCGCAGGTCCGGCGGCGCGGCGGCCTCGAGGCGCTGCCGCAGGCGCGCGCGCTGCAGCTGCTGCAGGGCGGTGACGCGTGCGCTGTCGGCGAACAGCAGCGCGGCGCTGTCCTCCATGTCGCGGCGATGCGCATCCAGTCGTCGCGCCAGCCACTGCGCGTCGACGATGCGGCCGGCGCGCCACGCGAGCCACGCGCTGGCGGCGATGGCGAGGCCGGCCGGCGCGAGCGCGGCCGGATGCCAGTCCATCCGCCATGCCAGCGCCAGCGCAACGCCCAGCCACGGCAGCGCTTGCAGCGCGGCATCGCCGCGCCGGCGCCTGCGGGCCGCGCGCTCGGCTGCGCGCAGGATCGCGGCGACGTTCAAGACGCACCTCCGCGACGCGGCCCGCTGGCAAGCCAGCGCTCGAGCAGGAACAGCAGCGCGACCAGCGCGGCCAGCCAGGGCGCCAGTGGTCGCGGCGCTTCCGGATGCGGACTTGCGCCGGCCACCGGCCGGTAGGCCGCGGCGTCGACACGCGTCGGCGCGCGGGGCGCCGCGACGAACAGCGCGCGCAGGCGCTGCGGGAAATCGGCGTCCAGCAGCTGCGGCATCGCGGCCGGCGTCAGCGGCCGCGCCAGCTGCAGGATGCGGCCCCGGCCCAGCGCCTGGCCGCGCACCAGCGGCTCGCCGTCGGTATCGCGCCAAAGCACGGTCGCACCGTCGAGTTGCGGCGCCTTGGCTTCCGCGTCGAGCAGGGCGACGCCGCCGCCGGCGATCCAGTCGCGGATCTTCGCCGGTAGCGGACCGGGCGCCAGCCAGACGAGGTTGCGAGTCTTCGGCGGCAGTGCCTGGTCGGTGCCGGCAATCGTGATCGGCGATGCCGGCGCGGCTGCCGGTTCGGCCCGTTTCGACGCCATGCCCGCGCGCCAGGCGGCGCCGGCCGCGCGCAGGTAGCGCAGCGACGGCTCGCGCTCCTTCGCGTAGCGCACCGCGAGCTGCGGCATGACCGCAGGAGCGGACGGCGGCGTGGCCGGCGGCGTCGCGCCGGGCACGATGCGCCAGTCGACGCGGCGGCCGAGCTTCGGGCGCTCGGCGTCGGCGCCGTCTATGACCGGCGGTACCAGCACGGTCAGCGGCGCACCGGCGGGCAGGCGCGCGTCGAGTTCGCGCAGCAGGCTGGCCAGCGGCTGCGGGCCGGTTGGTGGCGGGTGGTCGATGCCTGGGAAGTGGTGCGCCAGCCAGTGCAGCCGCGCATTGCCGTCGCCGGCGGCGGCGCGCAGCTGCGCGGCGGCAATGCCGGGCGCGGCCACGATCCAGGGCGTGCGATCGGGCCGTCCGTACAGCACCGGCTGCGCCAGCAGCAATGCGAGCGCCGCGAGCAGCAGCAGCCGCAGCAGCAGCAGCCACCATTCCTCGAAGCGGCGCTTGCGGCGTGGCTGAGGCCGAGCCGCGAGCCAGCGCAGCGCGGCGAAGTCGGTGATGCGCTGCTCGCTGCGGCGGGCAAGGTGGATCAGCAGCGGCAGCAGCAGCGCCGCCAGCGCGGCCAGTCCTGCCGGCAGCAGCAGGGCGAAGCTCATGCGCGCGCGCGCGCGCCGCGCAGCGCGTCGGCGGCGAACAGTTCGCGCAGCGGCGCGTCGAGCGGCTGGTCGATCACGTAGCCGGCGTGGCGGATGCCCGCTGCGTCGAAGCGCTTGCCCAGCGCGGCGCGCGCGGTGGCGAAGCGGGCGAGGTAGTCCTCGCGCAGCGCGGCGCCGTCGCCCAGCACTTCGTCGCCGGATTCCGGATCGCGGAAGCGGTGCCCGCCGCGGTACGGAAAATCGCGTTCTTCCGCGGTCAGCAGCTGCACGGCGAGGACTTCGCGCCGTGCGGCGGCGAGGCGCTCCGCAAGCGCGACCGTGTTTTCATCGAAGCAATCGCTCAGCAGCAGCACCATCGTGCCGGCACCGACCTGCTCCCAGAGCGGGCGCAGCCCGGCTTCGTCCGGCCAGGCGCCGACGGCGGACAGGTTCTGCAGCTCCAGCAGGCAGCGGTCGCGCTGGCGCGGGCCGGTGCCGGCGCGCGACAGGCGCACGCCGTCGCCCCCGACGCTGGCGATTCCGAAGCGATCGCCTTGCCGCAGGGCCAGTTCCATCGTGCAGGCCGCGAGTGCCCTGGCCGCGTCAAGCCGGGTGTAGACCGGACGCGTGGCATCGACCTGGCCCATCGAAGCGCTGGTGTCGAGCAGCAGCCATACCGTCTGCGGGCTGTCGCGCTCGGCTTCGCGCACGAAGAACTTGTCCGAACGCGCATACAGCTTCCAGTCGACCTGGCGCAATTCGTCGCCCGGTTCGTAGGCGCGATACTGCGAGAACTCCAGGCCGGCCCCGCGGCTGCGGCTGCGATGCACGCCATGGCCCTGTGCGCCCGCGGCCCAGCGCGTGGTCAGGCGCAGCGACTTCAGCCGGGCGCGGACGTCGGGCGGAATCAGGTCGTTGGGCGGCAGGGTCATGGATGCGGCGTTGGTGATTGGTTCCGGCAAGGGCGGCGCAAGCCGCGAGTCTTTTCCGGTGTTGCGGAGCGACGGTAGTCGCGGCTTCCGCCGCTCCCACAAGGCGATCAAGGCTCGCGGCTTACGCCGCTCCTACGGGGTGGCATCAGTGCGACGCAAACGGCAATGCCTCGAGCAGCGCGACGATGACATTATCCGTCGTCTTGCGTTCGGCCTCGGCGGCGAACGACAGCAGCAGGCGATGGCGCAGCACCGGCGCAGCCAGCGCGGCGACGTCTTCGCGCGTCGCGGCGAGGCGGCCGTGCAGCAGCGCGCGCGCCTTCGACGCCAGCACCAGCGCCTGTCCGGCGCGCGGACCCGCGCCCCAGCGCACGTACTGGTGCACGGCTTCGGGCGCGTCGGGGTGCGGGCGGCTGGCGCGCACCAGGCGCGTGATCCAGGCCAGCAGGTCGTCGCCCAGATGCACTTGGCGCACGCGCGCCTGCAGCGCGAGGATGGCGTCGCCGCCCATCACCCGCGGGACTTCCGCGACGTGCGTGCCCGTGGTCTGGCTCAGGATGTCGCGTTCCTCGGCTTCGCTCGGATAGTCGACGCGCACGTGCAGCAGGAAGCGGTCGAGCTGGGCTTCCGGCAGCGGGTAGGTGCCGGCCTGCTCCAGCGGGTTCTGCGTGGCGAGGACGAAGAACGGCGCGGGCAGGGCATGGGTGGTGCCGGCATAGCTGACGGTGTGTTCCTGCATGGCTTCGAGCAGCGCAGCCTGGGTCTTGGGCGGCGTGCGATTGAGCTCGTCGGCCAGCAGCAGGCTGGTGAACACCGGGCCGGGCTGGAACTTGAACGTGCGATGCCCGGTGCCGTGGTCTTCTTCCAGGATCTCGGTGCCGATGATGTCGCTCGGCATCAGGTCGGGAGTGAACTGCACGCGCCGGAACGGCAGGTCCAGCGCCTGGCCGAGCGAGCGCACCAGCAGCGTCTTGCCCAGGCCGGGCACGCCTTCGAGCAGGCAGTGGCCGCCGGCGAGCAGCGCGATCAGCAGCTGCTCGACGACTTCTTCCTGGCCAACGATGGCCTGGCCGATGGCGTTGCGCAGCGTGCCGAGCTGCGCCAGCTCCGCCTGGATGTCGGCTTCGGAAATATTGTCGTTCATCGCTGGATCCCGGGTTGTCCTGCAGGTTGGAGGTCAGGCCGCCAGCGCGTAGATGGCGATGTTGACCGAGAACTTCGTATTGTCCTCGGCCAGCCAGCGCTTGTTGCGCCAGTCGTAGTCCCACTCGCAGCCGTAGTCCTTGTTGCTGTACAGCACGCCGAGGCGGCCGTCGATCTCGATGCCCTTGAGGTAGTCGTGCACCAGGTCGTCGCCCCAGCCGTTGAGCTCGATGGCCGTCGCCGGCGGGCCGGCGTCGAACTTGAAGAAGCTGCGATAGATCGCATGGCTGTTGGGCAGCTTCTTCAGTGCCCTGCTGCCGAAGATCGATGCCATCTGGCGCTCGAACGACTTGGCGAACAGGCCGTCGATGTCGTGGTTGCAGTCGTCGACGAAGACGAAGCCGCCGTTGCGCACGTAGCGATCGAAGTTGCGGCGCTCGGCCGGGTTGAACTCGACCAGCTTGTGCCCGGCGAGATAGCAGAATGGCGCCAGCAGCATCTTGGGGTCGGCCAGGGCGATGACGTGTTCCTGCGGATCGACGCGCAGGCTGGTGTAGTCGATCAGCGAGGTGATCATGTTCGCCGGCATGCGCTGGTCGACGTCCCAGTCGCCGGAATCGTACTTGAGGCGGGTGAACCAGAAGTCGTAGCGGCTCCCGGCCCGTGCGAAGGGCGCGAGCGTCGCGCCGGCAATGCCGCCCGCCAGCAGGCCGAGGAACCGCCTGCGGATCATCCGGTCGTCCTCATGCGGACGCGCAGGCGCGCGCAGGCACAGGCCGGCTCCCGGCGCCCCCGCGCGTACCCATCGTCAGACCGCGTCCGACAGCGATGTGAAGGTGAAGTCGCGCAGTTTCATCGGCGGCATCATCATCGCGAACGGCGACTCGTCGCCCTGCACCCGGATCGGCTTGCCCAGTTCCTCGATGTTGTTGAGCATGATCACCGGCGACTCGTTGAAGCGGAAGTTCTTCACCGGGTACTTGATCTCGCCATTCTCGATGTAGAAGGTGCCGTCGCGGGTCAGGCCGGTCAGCAGCACGGTCTGCGGATCGACCATGCGGATGTACCAGGTGCGCGTGACCAGGATGCCTTTTTGCGTACCGCGCACCAGGTCGGCGGTGGACTTGTCGCCGCCGGACATGATCACGTTGCCGGGCGTGCCGACCGCGCGCTTGCCGCTCTTCCTGGCCCAGTAGCGCGAGTAGTTGAGCGCGACGACCTTGCCATTCTTGACGAAATCCATCTTCTCCCGTGCCAGCCCTTCGCCATCCCACGGCATCGCGGGCACGTCGGCGTCCCAGGGGTCGGCGTGGAAGTTCACGCGCGGGTCGAACACCTGCTCGCCGAGCTTGTTGCCGCCGCCCTTCTTCGACAGGAAGCTGCGGCCTTCGTCGGCCTGGCGCGCATCGAAGTTGAACAGCATGAAGTTGATCAGGCCCACGGCCGCGGCCGGCTCCAGGATCACGGTGTACTTGCCCGGTTCAAGCGCCTTGGCGTCGGCCGATGCGCTGGCCTTGCGGATCGCGGTACGGATGTCGCTGCCGGCATCGAACTTGTCGACGTCGCCCAGGTCGCGCCCGACCCAGCCCGAGCCACGCCCGTCCTCGGTGCGCACGGTGCAGGTGTAGTCCAGGCCGCTGGCCTTCTGGTAGCCGAAGTTGCCCTTGCTGTTGGCGAAGGCGACGAAGCTCTGGCCGTCCTCGAGGAAGCCCGCTGCGACCAGGCTCTCGGCCTTGCAGGGCGCGATCGAATCGGCGGCGACCTTGGCGCGGTATTCGGGCGTGATCGCCGCGGTCGAGGCGGTGAAGGTATTGCTGGGGCGGAAGGTCTGCTTCTCGACCGCCGGCATGAACTCCGGGTTCTCGGGCGCCAGCTTCGCCAGGGTTTCGGCGCGGCGCACGACGCGTTCGAGCGAGGCGTCGTCGAACTGGTTGATGGTCGCCACGCCGGTCTTCTTCCCGTACGCCACCTGCACCACGAGGTCGGCGTCGTCGACGACGCCACTGGTGGAGACGTTGTTGAGGGCGAAGCGGATGTTGCCGTTGATCGAACCGGTCAGCTGCGCGGTGCACTCGTCGGCCTGCGACAGCGCGATGACCTTGTCGAGGATGGCCCTGGCGTCGGCTTCGGTGAAGATGCTCATCTGGTGGATTCTCCTTGTTGGCCGATCAGCCGAGGCTGCGGGCGCTGCTGATGACGTTGACGCCGTTGAAGCGCGCCGTGGCCGATCCGTGCGAGACCGCCGAGACCTGGCTCGGCTGCCCCTTGCCGTCGAAGAAGGAACCGTTGAGGCGATAGTCGCGCTTGTCGCAGACCGCGGCGCAGGAGTTCCAGAACTCCGGCGTGCGCATCTGGTAGGTCACGTCTTCCAGCATGCGGGTGATCTGGCCATTCTTGATCTCGTAGTACAGCTGGCCGCCGAACTGCGCGTTGTAGCGCTGCTGGTCGATCGAGAACGAGCCGTCGCCGATGATGTAGATGCCGTTCTCGACGTCCTTGATCATCTCGGCCGGCGTCAACTCCTTCGCGCCCGGCTCGAGCGAGACGTTGGGCATGCGCTGGAACTGCACGCTCGACCAGGAGTCGGCGTAGCAGCAGCCCTGCGAATGCTCCAGGCCGAGGATGTGGGCCTGGTCGCGGATCGCCTGCAGGTTGACCAGCTTGCCGTCGCGGATGATGTCCCACTTGCCGGTCTTGACGCCTTCGTCGTCATAGCCGACCGCGCCGAGGCTGCCGGGCTGGGTCTTGTCGGCGACGATGCTGACCTGGTCGCTGCCGTACTGGAAATGGTCCCTGACCTTGTCCAGGGTGACGAAGCTGGTGCCGGCGTAGTTGGCCTCGTAGCCGAGCACGCGGTCGAGCTCGGTCGGATGGCCGACCGACTCGTGGATGGTCAGCCACAGGTGCGAGGGATCGAGCACCAGGTCGTACTTGCCCGGCTTGACCGAAGGCGCCTTGAGTTTTTCCTGCACCTGCTTGGCGGCGGCGATCGCGTCCTCCAGCATGTCGTAGGAAGCGCCGTAGTTGACGATGCCGTTGGGCGAGACGACCTTGCCCGAGGCGTCGCCGTCGAGGTATTCAAAGCCCATGCCCATCGGCGCCGACAGGCCATCGCGCGTCTTGAACTTGCCGCTGGCCTTGTCGACGCCGGTCACCGTCATCGGCGCCCAGATACGGTGCACGTCCTGGTCGATGTAGGAGCCGTCGGTGGAGGCGAAGTACTTCTGCTCGTTGACCAGGAACAGCATCGAATTGACGAAGCTGGCGCCGGCATTGGTCGCGGCGGCATTGACGCCCAGCAGCAGGTCGGCCTTGTCCTTGACCGGCACCTCCATCGAATTCTTGCGGATCGGGGTCTTCCACGACACTTCGCCGACGCCCGGCGTCGGCGCCAGCTGGACCGGCGCGGTCTGGGTCTTGCTGTTGGCCTTGGCGATCGCAACCGCCTGGCGCGCGGCCCTGGCCACGCCCTGGGTACTGAGGTCGTTGGTGGCGGCGAAGCCCCAGGCGCCGCTGGCGATCACCCGGATGCCGACCCCGGTGGATTCGGTGTTGACCACGTTCTGGACCTTGTCCTCGCGCGTGATCACGAACTGCCGCAGGTAGCGGCCGATGCGCATGTCGGTGTAGGTCGCGCCGGCGTCGCGCGCGGCCTGCAGGGCGGCATCGGCCATGGCCTTCTTCAGGCCGACGTCCATCTGCGTCGCGAGCGCTTCGGCCGCGATCGCGCGGCCATGGATCGGCAGCATCAGGCCGGCCAGGCCGAAGCCGCTGACGGTGAGGAAATCTCGTCTGTCCATCGAATTGCTCCCCGGGTTGGGCTGCGCGCGTCAGGCTTCGCGTGGATGCGCGTCGTGAGAAGTAGGCATGCCGTCCGACTGTGCTGGCCGACCCCGGGAGGGTCAAGTGACGATAGTCACCCCGGAGGCGCGCGGTGCACGCTCCGGGACACGCTCAGCGCGCCCGCTGCGTCCAGCGCAGGCCCAGCAGCCAGCTGCGGCCCGGCCCGGGCTCGTAATAGCGGCCGTTGCCATCGTTGACGATGACCGATCCGACGTAGGCGCGATCAGCGAGATTGTCCACCCGCAGCAATGCCTCCAGGTCGCCCTGTCGGAAACGCCAGCGTCGCCCCAGTTCCGCGCCGAGCAGCGAGTAGGCGGGTGCGGACTCGCTGCCGAAGTCGTCGACCGCGACGCCGCCGACGTGCGACAGGTCGACGGCCGCCTTCCATTCGCTGCCAGGTTGCCAGCGCAATGCCAGCGATGCGGTGTCGGCGGGGACGCCGGGGATCCTGGTGCCAGCCGCGATCGGTGTGTCGGGACTGGAGCACCGTGCGCTGCAACCCAGGTACGCGGAGGTGAAGCGCGCATCGAGATGGCTGTAGGACAGGCCCAGCCGCCAGGCTTCGGCGAACGACCAGTCGGCCGAGAGCTCCGCGCCGCGCCGGCGCGAACTGCCGATGTTCTGGTAGGTGGTGCGGCCGCCGCTGCTGGTGGCCACGGCCAGTTCGTTTTCGCTGTCGGTGCGGAACAGCGCGAGCTGCGCCGAAAGCGCGCCTTGCCGCCATTTGGCGCCGAGCTCGACGTTGTTGCTGGTCGCCGGATCGAGATCGAAGGCCAGGCCCGCGCCGCCATCGGCGCGATAGCCGACTTCGGAGAAGGTTGGCGTCTCGAAGCCGCGCCCATAGGAGGCATAAAGATGCAGCGATGGCGTGGCCCTGAACATCAAGCCGGCCACCGGCATGGTGTCGCCGTAGGCGACCCGCCCGCTGTCGTCGGGATTGCCGCTGGTCACGTAGCGGTCGCGCGAGCGCATCGTCACGCGACTGTGGCGGACGCCGGCCAGCAGGCTCCACGTGTCGGTGAATCGCCATTCGGCCTGTGCGTACTGGTCGAAGCTCTCGACCGTATCGATTTCGTCGCGACGCAGGCGCCCGCGCACGCCGAGCGCGGTGCCGACGAAATTCTCGTAGCCGCGGCGGTGCTGGCGCAGCGCGTCGAAGGCGATGCCGACGCTGATCTCGACCGGCTGTCCACCCAGGTCCATGTGCCGCGTCCAGCGCAGGTCGCCGCCGCCGTAGCCGTTGTCCAGGTCGATCACGCCGCCGGACGACGCCGGGCCGAGCTGTGCGGACACCGGTATCGACAGGTATTGCTCGATGCCGCGCCGTCCGCCGTAGACCATCGCGCGCAGGCTGTCGGTCGTGCCCAGCGGCAGTTCGTAGATCGCCCCGGCCTGGCCCTGGTTGGCGCGCTTGCGGGTATTGAACTGCCTTGCCGGCGCCGCGGTCTGGTAGGGATCCTGGTCGAACTGCGCGCGGGTGAGGCCCAGCGGATCCAGCGCCTGCGGCTGCAGCAACCCGTTCCCGACCAGGGTCAGGCGGCCGCGCGGCAGCTCGATGCCGAGCTTCATGTTCAGCAGCTGGCGCCGCGCACGGCTGTGCGGGCGGAAGCCGCGGCTGTGGATCCAGGTGGCATCGAGGTTGTAGTCGACACGCCCCTGTCCGCCGCTCAGGTTGATGCTGGCCCGCTGCGCGCCGTCGCTGTCGGCGACGAGTCCGGTGCGGATCTCCGGTGGTCCGGCGCCATCGGCCGTGAACAGCTGGATCACGCCACCCGATGCATTGCCGTACAGGGCCGAGAACGGTCCGCGCAGCACTTCGATGCGGTCGGCGGAGTCGAGGTTGAAATGCGAGACCTGACCCTGGCCATCGGGCTGGGTGGCCGGGATGCCGTCGGTCAGCAGGCGGACGCCGCGGATGCCGAACGACGCGCGCGCGCCGAAGCCGCGGATCGAGATCTGCGTGTCCTGGGCGTAATTGTGGCGATCGCGCGCGACCACGCCGGGGACCTGCCCGAGCAGCTCCGCGGGACTGGCGCCGAGGCGCAGCCTGTCCTGGACATCGATGGTATCGATCGATGCCGGCAGGTCGAAGGCGTCGCGTGCGCTGCGCGTCGCGGTGACCACGATGGGACCCAGTGCCGTGGTTTCGGCCGCATCGGCTACGCGATCGCCCGCCTGTGCGGCCAGCGGCAGCAACATCAGCCACGCGAGCGCTGCACGGTACCGCTTGCGGATGAAGTCGATCCTGGGGTTGTTCGATGGCGTCACCCGTCCGATTGTGTCAGACCCGGTCGGGCGCATGTATCAGGGCGCATGCGGCTCCGCTTCACCTTCCTGCAGGGCCGCGGGCGCGCGCCTGGCCACTACGCTGGTCGCGCCCAGGTCGGCGGTGACGTTGCCGACGGTCGACAGCACGTCGGGCAGCGTATCGACCGCAAGCAGCACGCCCAGCGGCTCGATCGGCAGGCCCATCGCCTGGGTCACCGGCACGTTGGTGGCCATGAAGCTGACCTGGCCTGGCAGTCCGACCGCGCCCATGCTGATGATCACGCCCAGGCCGATGCCCGCGACCCAGTGCGCGGTCGAGATGTCCATGCCGTAGATCCAGGCCACGAACGCAGCCACGCCCATGTACTGCACCGGGCTGGTGATGCGGAACAGCGACACCGCCATCGGCAGCACCAGCGCGTTGACGTGCATCGGGTAGCCCAGGCGCACGCGCGCGCTTTCGATCATCGCCGGCAGCGAGGCCAGCGACGACTGCGTGCTGGCGGCGATGGCCTGGGCCGGGATGATGCCCAGCGCGAAGCGCTTGAACGGCTCGCCGCCGAACACGCGTGCCACCAGGTACATCAGCAGCGTGACGGCAAGATACATGACGCACTGCATGGCGATATAGCCGCCGAGCGCGCCGATCATGCTCGGGCCGACCTGCGCGCACACCGCCAGCACCAGCGCGAACACGCCCAGCGGCGCCACCCACAGCACCCAGCGCACGATCACGATCATCACGTCGGCGATGGCCTGTACCAACTCCAGCATGCGGGTCCTGCGGCCGCCGTCGATGCGGGTCAGGGCGAAGCCGAAGAACAGCCCGAACACCACCAGCGGCAGCATCGCGCTGTTGGCGGCGGCGGAGATGGCATTGCTGGGGATGATGGCGGCGATCGCCTCGCCGAAGCCGCCGGTGCTGGTCGCCGCGCCCGACGGCGGCAGCGCGGCCCGGAACGCCGCGACGCTTGCGTCGTCGCGCGGCAGCAGCGACAGGAACGCAGGCGCCGCGAATGCGGCGAACACGCTGGCGACCGTCAGCAGCATCAGGAACACGATGATCGCGGTGCGCGCGGTGCGTCCGGAGGCGGCGGCATTGCTGGCGGTATTGACGCCAAGCACCACCAGCGCCGCGACCAGCGGCACCACGGTCATCTGCAGTGCGTTCAGCCACAGCCGGCCGATCGGCTGGACCAGGGCGGCAGCAGTGGCTGCCATTGCCGGATCCCGGAACGCCAGCGCAAGGCCGATGACGGCGCCGAGGACGAGACCTGACAGTACGCGGGTGGTGGTCGACATGCGGGGCTGGTCCTCGAAAATATGGTTGGATCAATCATGTTTCCGTAGGAGCGACGCAAGTCGCGAGCTTTTGTCGACGACTCACGAAAAGCTCGCGACTTGCGTCGCTCCTACAACGGCAGGTTCCAGACGGGCTTGAGGCGCTCGTATTCCGCCCGCGGCAGCAGCACGAACACCGGATGCGCGTCCGGGCGCAGCCAGCCGTACAGGCGCTGCATCGCCGGTGCCGCCATCGCGGTGCAGCCCGCGGTCGGCGCACCGGGAGCTTTCCACAGGTGGGCGAAGATGCAGCTGCCGGCCCCCTTGCGGCCACTCGGGTTGTGTTCGATGACGAAACCGTTGCGGTAGCGCTGGTCGCCGTCTTCGTGCAGATCGCGCCGCATCGGCTCGCTCGATCCCCGCACCGCATCCTCCCCGACCTGCCGCGCGTCGACGATGCGGTTGTACAGCGGCGACTCGACCACGTCCACGCACCAGCTCGTGTCCCGCATCTGCGCGTAGGGCAGGGCGGTATCGGCGCTGGGCGCATAGCCGAACGCCTCGCCGATCGCGAACACCCCGGCCGGCGCGCGGCCGTCGCCTTCGCGCTTGGCCGGACCGTCGGACTGCGCCGGGTGCAGGCCGATGCCCCAGGCCGAACCGTTGCGGCCGACGGTGACCGGCGCAGGCGTGCCGACCTGTCTCCAGCCGCCGCGGCCAAGCTCGTAGGTGCGCAGCGTGCCGGTCTCCGCGTCCCAGCCGGCGGTGGTGACCAGCACCATCTGGGTGGCATTGTTCCACGCAGCGGCATCCCCCGGTCGCACCGCGCGTTGTCCCGCGCAGCCGGCGAGCAACAGCAAAGGCAGCAAGAGCCAGGGCATGGCCATCGCGCGGGTGCGCCGGGAAGCGGGAAATCGATCGGCCGTGGATCTCGTATACAGCATGGTTTCAGGTATCCAGCATCGGGTGGATGCGTTCGAGGTTGATGTCCAGCTGCTGCAGTCGCCTGGCATCCTCGCACAGCAGCAGGAAGATCAGGTCCAGCAGTTGCTGCAGCGCAGTCTGGTACAGCAGCGGCTGGATGTGCGCGCGTTCGTCGTGCGCGGACACCAGCAGGGCGTGGTCTGCGTGCGCGCGTAGCGGGTTGGCGGTGTGGCGGGTGATGGTGACGACCTTGCCGTGGCGCTCGTGGAACAGGCGCCCGATCTGGCACAGCGACGACTGGCGTCCATGCTCGGAAAACACCAGCAGCACGTCGTTGGCGTCTGCCGTGCAGATGCCGGCGGGCATCACCACCGGATCGAAATGATGGACGGTCAGGACGCCCAACAGCGACAGCTTCATCGCGAACGCGCGCGCATGCACGCCGTCCGGCCCCAGCCCGATCACGAACACCTTGCCCGCGCCGCCGATGGCGGCGGCGATGGCGTCGATCTTCTCGGGAGGGTTGATCAGCCGGGTTTCCTGCTCGGCCATCGCCTTGGCGTGCCACAGGCTTTCGGCCAGCGCTGCGTGCGGATGCGAGTCGGGCGTCGCCGCGGCCACGTCGCCGTTATCTCCGTCGCCGCGCGCCACCGACTCGCCGATCGAATATTTCAGGTCCGGGTAGCCCTTGAAGCCGAGCTTCTGACTGAACTTGACCACGCTCGACTGGCTGATGCCCAAGGCACTGGCCAGCTGCTGAGAAGAGTAGTCGCGCAGCAGGTGCGCATTCTCGAGCAGGAAGTCGGCGATGCGGCGCTCGATCGCCGACATGTGGTCGCGTTCGGCGCGGATCTTCAACAGCGGGGACATCGCGTGGCCTGCTCCGCTCAGGCCGGCAGGGGTTCGAGGCCGCGGATCTCGCGGATGCCAAGCCCCGGAGCGTCGCTGATCGAGATCTCGGACTCGCTGAACGTGACCCCGCCGTCGACCGGATCGAACGCGCACAGCGACGGGCCGTCGAGGTCGATCTTGGTGATGACCTGCGACTTGGCCACCGCCAGGTGCACGGCGGCGGCGACGCTGATGCTGGTTTCGATCATGCAGCCGATCATGCACTCCACGCCGTACAACGCGGCGATGTCGGCGATGCGGATGGCATTGGAGAGGCCCCCCGTCTTCATCAGCTTGATGTTGATGATGTCGGCGGCGCGCTTTTCGATCAGGTCGATGACCTGCAGCGGCCCGAACACGCTTTCGTCGGCCATCACCGGGGTGTGGATGCGGTCGGTGACGTACTTGAGGCCTTCGATGTCCTGCGCCTGCACCGGCTGTTCCAGCAGTTCCAGCTTCACGCCAGCTTTTTCCAGCGCCTGCATGGCATAGACCGCCTGCTTGGCGCTCCAGCCCTGGTTGGCGTCCAGGCGCAGCAGCGCGCGGCCCTCGACCGCGGCGTAGATCGCCTTGACCCGTTCGATGTCGACGCCGATGTCCTTGCCGACCTTGATCTTCAGCGACTCGAAGCCTCGTTCAACCGCGGACAGGGAATCGGCGACCATCTTGTCGATGTGGTCGACGCTGATGGTGATGTCGGTCGTGATCACGGGCTCACCGCCGCCGAGCATGCGGTACAGCGGTGCGCCATAAAGCTGGCCCCAGAGGTCGTACACGGCGATCTCGACCGCAGCCTTGGCGCTGGTGTTGCGCTCAAGCGCCCCCTGGATGATGCGGGTGATGCGGTTGAGGTTGGCGATGTCCTCGCCGATCAGGCGCGGCGCGATGCAGCTGCGGATCGCCTCGACGATGGAGCCGTGGGTATCGCCGGTGATCACCGCGGTGGCCGCCGCCTCGCCGTAGCCGACGTGGCCGCTATCGGTGTGGATGCTGACGACGATGTCCTCGACGGTCTCGACCGTGCGCAGCGCGGTCTTGAACGGCGTCTTCAGCGGCACCCGCAGCAGGCCCAGGCGGATGTCGGTGATCTTCATCGAACAGCCCCGCGTGGTGGCGCCGCGATCGTCTGGTTCATGGACGAATGCGCTGGATATTGGTGATGCGGTCGACATAGGTCTGCCTGTCGTTGAACTGCAGCGGGGCCAGGGGCGTCACCGAGACGCCGTTGAGATGGGCGCGTACGCGCTTGCCGTCGGCGTCGGTCCAGCTGCCGCCGTTGGTATCGTGGATCACGTAGGGCATGCCCTGGTCGTGGCCGATGACCATCATCACGTGGCCGGGGATGTAGACCAGGTCGCCGACCTGCAGGTCGCGCAGGATGGCCATGCGCCTGGCGTGTCCGTCCGACGGATCGAGCGCGAGCCTGTTGAGCGCGGCGCTGACGCTCTGGTCGCTGGTATTGCGCGGCAGCACCACGCCCATGCTGCGGTACGCCTCGGAGACGTAGCTGCTGCAGTCGCGCGCCTCGTAGTCGTTGCCCCAGCCGTAGCGCTCGCCGAGGAACTTGAACGCCTGGCGGATCAGGTTGGCGCGGGTCAGCGGCAGGTAGTCGCCGGAGACGTCGGCGGTGCGCGGCAGCAGTGCAGGCACGATCCCGAGGCTCCCGTCGTCCTGGCGGATCGGCAGTTCGATCACGTGCGCGGCGTAGGCGGCCTGGCCGTTGACCTGTTGCGTGCCCGGCCAGTCGCGCAGCACCGGCACGCGCACGCCCATTTCCAGCCGCAGCGCGGAGACCGCCGGCAGCTCGGGCGTGAACACGGTGCGCGCATCGGCGCCGGTGACGACCAGGTAGGGCGTTGCGTGCGCGTAATCGAACACCTGGGCCTTGCTGCCTTCGGCCACGTCGCGCTTGTCTATCCACGCCGCGTAGCGCGCGCCGACCACGAACCACCACTTGCGGTCTCGACTCTGGTGCACGATCGCCACCGGCGTGCCGGGGAAGAATGCGCTTTCCTGGAAGCGGTCGATGTCGGTGTCGCCGTCATTGCTGCTGAACACGCGGAGATCGGTCGGGAAGGTACGCAGCCGCGAGCGCTGCACGACCAGTCCGTAGCGGGTCGGCTGCGACGCCGGGATCGCCTTCAGGTCGAGGCTGGCGACCAGGGCATCGATGGTTTTCGCCGTCAGCGCCTTGCCGTGCGCGTCGTACAGGGTGCGGGTCGGGCGCCTGGACAGCGCCTCGACCCAGCCGCGCACGCGCGTCGAGTCGAGCGTGGCGGGCAGGGCTTCGATGTCGTGCATGGATGGATCGGTCGCCAGCAGCCTGCGGTTCTGCGCGGCGATGGCGCTGCGGTCGAGGACGGGTTCGTCGGGCTGGCGCAGTCGCGCGATCCAGTAATCGGGATCGAGCTGTGCACGATCGATGCCGATGACGCCGGTCGGCTGCGAGGCCTCCCGCGCGACGCCGATCCCCGGCGCCAGGCCGGTGACAAGCAACAGGACGATGCACAGGCGCATGGGTTTCATCAGCCGGACCTTCTTCGCGACTATCGATGCGCCAGGGCGCGCAGCAAGCGCGGTGGATGCGAATGCCGGTGCTGCTTGGCGCGACTCCCGCGCCGCAGCCATGCCCTGTTCGCGCTCGTCCACGGCACGCCCCCATGACGCGGGCCCATGCCCGCCACCCCATCATGGAATAGATATTTCCTGATTTGCAAGTTTTGCGAATAAATTATTGACGACCGTCCCCCTCCATGTTACACAGCCTTGACGAGGTCGGACGGCATGGGGCGAGCAACGGCGTGGACCCGAGCGTGGATCATCCAATCGCAAGCACGAGCACGACCGGCCGTGCCCGGCTGGGGCTCGTGGGGCCGCTTGCGTTGGGCCTGCTGGCAACGGCGGCCATCGGCATGTCGGCGGCCGGGCCGGTGGCCCGCGGGTCCGCCGCGGCTTCCGCACCGGAGACGCCCGAAGCGGTTGTCGCCCTGGTGGACGCAGGCCGCTTCCAAGTCGCGGAATCGGCGATTGCCGCCGCCCTGCGCCAGCCGGGGCTGTCCGTGCGGCATCGCGACGCCTACGTCTTCCAGCGCGAACACATGCGCCGCATCCGTTTGGACTTCACGCTGGATGAAGCCGGGGTGCGCGAGCGCGTGCGCAAGCAGATTCCCGACCTGACCGACGCCGAGTTCGACAAATGGAATACCGCCGGGCTGTTCGAGCGCATGGCCATCGACGGACGGACGTTTTACTTCAAGCGTTCGCCCTCGAACCTGTTCCGGCTCAGCGCCGAGGCGCTGGCGCGGCGCGATCCCAGGCTGCCGCCGCTCATCGACGGCCCCATGGAATCGCTCAACGTCCACCAGCCGGCGATCCGCGCCACCGCGCTGGCCGAGCATCGCAGCAGCGTGCTGCCGCAGCGGGTGCGGATGACGCAGGCGCTCACGGTCGAGGCCGACGCTGTGCCAGCCGGCAAGGTCGTGCGCGCCTGGATTCCGTACCCACGGACGATCCCCGGCCAGCAGGAGGCGATCCGCTACGTCGACAGCGCGCCGTCGGCGCACTCCATCGCGCCGGAATCTGCGCTGCAGCGCACCGTGTACCTGGAAAAGACGGCGCAGGCCGGGCAGCCCACGCGGTTCTCCGTGACTTACGAGCTGGACATCTACGGCCAGTACCACGCGATCGACCCGGGCCGGGTGGTCGCACCGAAGATCACGCCGGAACTGGCGCCCTTCATCGCCGAGCGCGCGCCGCACGTGGTGTTCACCGACGCCATGCGCGCGTTCTCGCGCAAGGTCGTCGGCGACGAGACCAATCCCTACCGCATCGCGCGGAAGCTGTTCGCCGCGGTCGATGAGATCCCATGGGCCGGCGCGCGCGAGTATTCGACCATCTCCAACATCGGCGACTACGCCCTGCACGCCGGCCACGCAGACTGCGGCCAGCAGACCCTGCTGCTGATCACCCTGCTGCGCCTCAACGGCATCCCCGCGCGCTGGCAGTCGGGCATGGTCTTCTCCGACGGCGACTACGACAACATCCACGACTGGGGCCAGCTCTACCTCGCGCCCTACGGCTGGGTGCCGATGGACGTGACCACTGGCCGCCTGCAGCTTGCCGAGGGCGACGACCCCTCGCTGGAATGGTTCTACCTCGGCGGCCTCGACAACTGGCGCATCGCCTTCAACGACGACTGGTCGCGCGCGTTCGAGCCGTCGAAGCGGCATTTCCGTTCCGACACCGTCGACAACCAGCGCGGCGAAGTCGAGTGGGAGGGCGGCAACCTGTACTACGACCAGTGGAGCTACGACTTCAGCTGGCAGATGCTGCCGGCAGGGCAGAAAAGAGCGCAAGGCTAGACCACCATCACCACCACAATCGAATCCACAAGCACCGACGGGGAGAGGGAAATGAGCAGCAAGCGGAACCTGCGCAAGCGCGCGCTTTGCATGGCGATGGGATTGTGCCTCGGGTCGATGGCGTGGCAACCGGTGTTCGCGCAGAGCGCGAACGGTGCGGTTGCTGGTCGCGCGACCGCAGGTGACCAGATCACCGTAACGAATGAAGCCACCGGCGTGAGCCGGACGGTGATCGTGGCGGCAGACGGCACGTACCGCCTTTCCCAGCTTCCGGTCGGCGATTACACCTTGCGCACCATGCGCGAAGGGCAGACGGTTGGCGATTCGATTCCCGTCAATGTGCCGCTCGGCGGCACTGCCAATGTCAACCTCGATTCGCAGGGCAATGTCGTGAACCTGGCAGCGGTCCAGGTGATCGGTTCGCGGATCGTGAACCGGGTTGACGTGTACTCGACGGAATCGGCAACCAACATCACCCGCGAAGAGGTGGCGCGGTTGCCGGTGGACCAAAGCCTGAGCTCGGTCGCCCTGCTGGCACCCGGAGTGGTCAACTCGGGAGCCACCTTCGGGGGCCTGACTTTCGGCGGCTCGTCGGTGGCGGAGAACGTCGTCTACATCAATGGCCTCGACGTGACCGATCCCTATCGACGCCAGGGCTTCTCGACGGTGCCATTCGGCTTTTTCCAGGAATTCCAGATCAAGACCGGCGGCTACTCGGCGGAATTCGGCCGGAGTACCGGTGGCGTCATCAATGCCGTGACGCGTTCCGGTGGCAACGAATTCCATGCAGGCGCGGAACTGACGGCCGAACCCGCGGCATGGCAGGCAGCCAAGAAGGACCATTTCCACAGAGACGGCACCATCGACGAACGGGATCGAACGAGCCGCGACGCGAATCCGTTCTACAAGCTCAACATGTGGGCGTCCGGACCGATCGTGAAGGACAAGCTTTTCTTCTTCGCCATGTACGAGGTTCGTGACAGCGAGCCACGGGACATCGATACGACCGAGGCCTTCTTCACCAAGGGCAACAACGACTTCTGGGGTGCAAAGCTCGACTGGCACATCAACGACGACCACCTGCTGGAATTGCTTGCGTTTTCCGACAAGGCCGACTCGACCACGAGGACCTACGACTACGACTGGGGCACCGCCACGCGGGGCGACACGACCGGTGAGGCAAGCGCGGGCTCGGGCGGCGACAACTGGTCGATCACCTATACCGGCCATTTCACCGACAACTTCCTGGCCAAGGCGATGTACGGCGTCAACAAGCGGAGCGCCACTGCCAGTAGCCCGTGGGACGCCGATTGCAGCATCGTGACCCTGTCCGGCAGCTACGTGGGGGCGTTCGGCCGGCCGGCCGAGCAGGTAGGTTGCCATCCTACGAATGGCAGCATCAACAACCGCTACGACAAGCGCGAGGCGACGCGGCTGGACTTCGAATGGACGCTCGGTGATCACTTGCTGCGCTTCGGCATGGATCGGGAGGTCATGGATTCCGATAGTTCGCGCATCTATCCTGGCGATGGCTTGAGCTACCAGGCACAAGCTGCAACCCCGGGTGGCGTACTTCCCAACGGCGCCGTGATCCCCGCTGGCGTCACCCGCATCGTCGACGCCCGCCGCTACATCACGGGTGCTCCGGTCTCGACCGAGGCGCAGGCGATCTACATCGAGGACAGCTGGAGCGTGACCCCCACGTTGCTCCTGAACCTCGGCGTGCGCGCCGACAAGTTCCACAACAAGCTCGCGTCCGGCGCGACGTTCGCCGAGGCCGACTTCAGCGACATGATCTCCCCGCGCCTCGGCTTCAGCTGGGACGTGAAGGGCGACGGCACGACCAAGCTGTTCGGCAACGCGGGTCGTTATTACATCCCGTTGACCAACAAACTCACCGACTACTTCGGCGGGGGCACCACGGATGAACATACCTATTACGTGCTCAACGGCCTGGTCGAGCGGACCGACCCGATCACCGGCGCCACCTATCTGTTCCCGGACCTGGGTGCGCAGCTCGGCCCGGTCAACACCGATGGCAACGCGCCCGCGCCTGACGACGTCCGTACTGCCGTCGCCCGCGACCTGAAGCAGGTCTTCCAGGACGAGTTCATTCTCGGCTTCCAGCAGGCGCTCAGCCAGACATGGTCGTGGGGCATCAACGCCACCTATCGCAAGGTGTCGCGTGCCGTGGAGGATGTTCGCATCAACCACGTCGAGGGATGCCCCTGGTATTCAGGCGACTGGCCGATCATCAATCCCGGCGAGAAGAATACGCTGTGGTGCCCGGACACCAACGACTGGGTGACGTTCGACAGCTCCGTGGACGGTTACAAGGCGACGGGCAGCGGCTTGATCATGGGCTACAAGAAGCCCCGGCGCACCTACAAGGCCATCGAGCTCCAGATCGACCGCGCCTGGGACGACAAGTGGGCGCTCAACGCCAGCTACGTCTGGTCCAAGTCCGAGGGCAATATCGAAGGTCCGGTGAATTCGGACACGGGTTACAACGACACCAACCTGGTGCAGTTCTACGACCATCCGGCCGTCAACGAGCGTTACGGCGTCCTGTTCAACGATCATCGCCACCAGTTCAAGCTGCGCGGCAGCTACAAGCTCAACGACATGTGGAGCTTCGGCGCGACGTTCTCGGCGATTTCCGGCGGGCCGATCACCGCGTTCGGGGTGCGTTGGCCCAATGACAACCGCAGCGCCGGCGGGCCCAGCGAGTTCAGCGGCGGCGGGTCGGGGTGGCTGTGCGTATCCGGCTGTGGCGACTGGACCACGCGGGAGCTGGTCTATACGCCGCGGGGCGCATTCGGCCGCATGCCATGGATCACCGACCTGAGCGCCAGCGTGGTCTGGACGCTGCCGGTGGAAGGCATCGATCTAAAGGCGCGCCTTTCGGTCTACAACCTGCTCAACAGGCAGACGGAGGTCAATGTGCATTCCCGTTACGAGAGTACGCCGGGGACCAAGATGCCCTACTTCGGGGAAGGCACCGTCTGGCAGGCGCCGCGCTACACGCAACTGGTCGTGACATACAACTTCTGAGCACCTCCCGCGGGCGGCCCGTGTTTCGGGCCGCCCTTCTCTTTGCCCGCGCGCGGGGGCACGATGGCCGCGTATCGGACGAGGAACGCCCGCCATGCCCACGCCGCGCCTGCATTCGGCCTGTATCGCGCTGCTGTTGGCGGCAGCACCTGCGGTGGCGCTCGCGGCGCCCCTCGACAGCGCCGTCGATACCATCGCGATCGACCGTGCCGTCGACGACGCCATCGCGCGCTACGGCCTGCCCGGCATCGCGGTCGGCGTGGTCGCCGACGGCAAGGTAGTCTACGCGCGCACGGCGGGCGAGCTGGAAGCCGGCTCCGGCAGGAAGATCGACGCCGATACCCTGTTCAAGATCGCCTCCAACACCAAGGCGATGACCACGGGCACGCTGGCGCGGCTGGTCGATGCCGGAAAACTCGAATGGGACGATCCGGTGACGAAGTACTTGCCGGACTTCCGTATGTACCAGCCCTGGGTCACGCGCGAGATGCAGGTGCGCGACCTGCTGATCCACAACAGCGGCCTGGGCGCGGGCGCCGGCGACCTGATGCTGTGGCCGGGGCCGAACCTGTTCACCCGCGCCGACGTGATCCACGGCCTGCGCTATCTCAAGCCGGTCTACAGCTTCCGCTCGCGCTATGCCTACGACAACACGCTGTACATCGTTGCCGGCGAGGTGGCCGCGGCGGCTGGCGGCGCGTCGTACGAAACCCTGGTGCGGCGCGAGCTGTTCGAACCGCTGCACATGACCCGCTGCCAGGTCGGCGCCTGGGACCGAGACGCCGTCGGCAACGTCGCCCAGCCCCATGCGCGCCGGGACGGCCATAACGTCGTGGTCAATGCCGACGGCGAGCTGATCCCCAACGTACCGATGATGGCCGCCGGCGGCATCCGTTGCAGCCTCGGCGACATGCTCAAGTGGATCACGATGTGGCTGCAGCCGCAGCAGTCCGGGTTGGTCGACGGCAAGCCCTGGTTGTCGGCGGCGCAGCGCGAGGCGGTGTGGTCGCCGCAGACGATCATGCCGCTGTCAAGGCGCATGCGCGAATGGGACGACAGCCACTACTCGGCCTACGGCTACGGCTGGCGACTGGCCGACGTCGACGGCACGCAGAAGGTCTCGCACACCGGCACGCTGTCGGGCATGTATTCGGCGGTGACGCTGCTGCCCGAGAAACACGCCGGCTTCGTGATCCTGATCAACGCCGACGCCGACGATGCGCGCACGGCGCTCGGCGAAACCCTGGTCAAGCTGTTCACCGCGCCGACGCAGGGGCGCACGGTGGGCTGGTACGCGGACTGGCTGGCGCGTGCGGCCAGGGCCGACGGCGTCGAACGCCCCGTGCCCGACACCTCCGCGCGCCTGCCGGAAACCGCCGCGGCGATGCGCGGCGAGCTGGGCGTTTACAGCGACCCCTGGTTCGGGGAAGTGTCGATCTGCCCGGACGGCAATGGCGTGCGCTTCGCGTCGACCAAGTCGCCGCTGCTGGCCGGCGAGGTGATGCGCGTCGGCGCGCGCATGCTGGTTCAGTGGCGCGGCACCGGTACTGATGCCGAACCGTGGCTGCATTTCAGTGCGGCGCATGGCGACGCGCCCGCCAGCCTGAAGCTGTCGAAAATCGATCCAGACGCCGATTTCAGCAACGATTTTGAGGACCTGGCCTTCGTGCGCGTGCGCGACTGCCCGGCACGCTGAGCCATGCGCGCGCGCCTAGCCACGCAGACCCTGTTCGCCATCGTGCTTGCCGGCTGCGTATCCGCGCCATCCCCCGTTCCCGTCCTGTCGCCAGCGAGCGACGCCGCGGCCGCCGGGCTGGTCGATATCCGCGCCCTGGTGCCCGACATGGCCGAGGACATCCGCTACGCCAGCAGCCACAACTTCGTCGGTATGCCGATCGACGGCTACGAGGCGCCGAAGTGCTACCTGCTGCGCCCGGCGGCCGAGGCGCTGCAGCGCGTCGAAGCCGCGTTGCGCGCGAAGCACCAGCGCCTGCTGGTCTTCGACTGCTATCGTCCGGTCCGCGCCGTCCGCCATTTCATGCGCTGGGCGCATGATCCGGCCGACCTGAAGACCAAGGCCGAGTTCTATCCGGACCTCGACAAGCACGCGCTGGTGCCGCAATACATCGCCGAACATTCCGGCCACAGCCGCGGCGCCACCGTCGACCTCACCCTGATGCAGTGCGACGGGGGAGGGGAAAACTGTGCGGAACTGGACATGGGCACCGGCTTCGATTTCTTCGGCGAGCGCGCCCACACGGAATCGCCTTCGGTGACGGCCGGGCAGCGCGCCAACAGGTACCGGCTGCGCGACGCGATGCAGGCGCAGGGCTTCCGCAACTACGCCGACGAATGGTGGCACTACACCCTGCAGCCGGAGCCCACGCCGAACCTGGCCTACGACGTCCCGGTGCGATGACTGCGCATGGCGACAGCCGGATGCCTGCCTTGCCCATGCGAACGATCGGCCTGCTGATCGGTATCGCCGGGTTGCTCGCAGGCTGCGCCACCACGGGCCCTGTCCCCAATGGAGAACGGATGCGACAGTCCGTGATCGACCGCTTGATGCAGCGCTACCAGGGTGCGGTGCCCGGCGCATCGTTGCTGGTGGTCCGTGACGGCGAGGTACTGGTGGATCGCGGCTACGGCATGTCGGACCTGGAACACGGCGTCGAAGCGGGACCGCGCACCAATTACCGGCTGGCCTCGGTGACCAAGCAGTTCACCGCCGCGGCGATCCTGCTGCTGGTCCAGGACGGCAAGCTCGCGCTCGACGACCCGGTACGCAAGTGGCTGCCTTCGCTGCCCGCCGCGGCCGATGCGATCCGGGTGCGGCACCTGCTGACGCATACCTCCGGATTGGTCGACTACGAGGACCTGATGGCAGCCGACTACGACGGCCAGATCCGCGATGCCGGCGTGCTGCAGCTGCTCGAAGGCCAGGATCGCACCTACTTCGCCCCGGGCAGCGGTTATCGCTACAGCAACAGCGGTTACGCGCTGCTGGCGCTGATCGTGGAGCAGGCGTCGGGCAAGGCGTTCCCCGAGTTCCTGCGTACGCGCATCTTCCAGCCACTGGGCATGCACGACACGCTCGCCTACGTCGAGGGTGGAGCGCCGGTGCCGCATCGCGCCTTCGGTTACAGCCGCATCGACGGCCGCTGGGTGCGGACCGACCAGAGCGCGACCAGCGCCGTGCTTGGCGATGGCGGCATTTATTCCTCGATCGCCGACCTTGCCAAATGGGACGCCGCGCTCTATGACGATCGCCTCCTGAGCGACCAGTCGCGCCAGCTCGCCTTCAGCCCGCACGTCCAGGTGACCGGCGAACCCTACGACGCCGCCTACGGCTTCGGCTGGCGCATCACCGGCGACAGCCTGTGGCATTCGGGCGAGACCATCGGCTTCCGCAACGTGATCGTGCGCTACCCGCAGCGGCGCCTGACCGTGGTGCTGCTGAGCAACCGCAACGACCCGGAGCCATATCGCACCGCGCTGGCGATCGCGCGGCTGTACCGGGACAAGTGAATCTCCGCGCCACGCCCGGCGCTCAAGGCCCATGATCGATTCGCCGTGCGCGCACCGCCAGGAACCCTGCTCATGCGTTGCTCGGGAAACAGGCTCCCGGCGTTGCCGCGAACGACAGCTGCAGGATGGTCCGGGTCTGCCCCGGACCGCATCCCGCCAGCGCAAACCCCGCGCTGGGCGGGATTCCCGTGACTGCCTGATGGAGGCGCTGGTGGATTTGGTGGAGCGGATGGGGATCGAACCCACGACCTTCGCGATGCGAACGCGACGCTCTCCCAGCTGAGCTACCGCCCCGTTCCGGACAACCGGAGGCTGCGGATTATACGGGCGCCCCGGCACCGCTGCCAGCGCGGGCGCGCCGCGCCGTGCCGGGCAGGCCGGTGCTGGCGGCACTGTAGGCCTCGCCGGCCCGCGGGGGTATGCTGGCGGGACTGCCTGCAGCCGCGGCGACCAACCCTGACCGGAAGGGACGACACGCATGGCCGACGTCTTTGTTTCCTACGCCCGCAGCGACAAGCCGCGCGTGGCGCCGCTGGTGGCGGCGATCGAGGCCAAGGGCTGGTCGGTCTGGTGGGATCCCGAGATCGTCCCGGGCCAGGAGTTCGACGACCAGATCGATGCCGAGATCGATGCGGCCAAGGCCGTGCTGGTGGTCTGGACACCGGTTTCGGTGGCATCGCGCTGGGTGCGTGGCGAGGCGCGCGAAGCGGCCGAGCGCAACATCCTGGTCCCGGTGCGGTTCGAGCAGGCGCGCCTGCCGATGGACGTACGCGCCATCCACACCACCGACCTCGACGGTTGGGGCGAGGACCCCGGGAGCCCGGCGGCGCAGGAATTCCTGCGCGCACTGGGCGCGATGATCGCGCGCACGCAGGCGTCGCAATCCGGGAAGGCGGGGACCGCTTCGGCGCCTGCCGCCCTGGACGCGGACCCGGCGCGCTTCACCATCTGCGTGCTGCCCTTCGCCAACATGAGCGGCGACCCGGAGCAGGAATACTTCAGCGACGGCATCACCGAGGACATCATCACCGACCTGAGCAAGGTCTCGGCGCTGGGGATCATCTCGCGCAACAGCGCCTTCATGTACAAGGACAAGCACGTCGACATCCCCAAGGTCGCGCGCGAACTCAAGGTCAGCCACGTATTGGAAGGCAGCGTGCGCAAGGCCGGCGGCCGGGTGCGGATCAGCGCCCAGCTGGTCGACGGCGAAACCAACAACCACGTCTGGGCCGAACGCTACGACCGCGACTCCAGCGACATCTTCGCGCTGCAGGACGAAATCTCCGAGGCCATCGTCAAGGCGCTCAGGTTGCGGCTGCTGCCCGAGGAGAAGAAGGCCATCGAGCGCCGCGGCACCAACAACGCCGAAGCCCACAATCTCTATTTAATGGCGCGACAGACATACATCACTGGCCAGGAAGCGGATGCCCGTTCGGCGGAAGCGATCGTGCGCTTGTGCAAGCGCGCCACGGAGTTCGATGCGCGTTATGCGCAAGCCTGGGCCCTGATGGCCGTGGGCTATTACAAGCTGCAGCAGGTGAAGGGCGGCAGCTCGGACGACGGGATGGCGGCCGTGGAGCGGGCCCTGGCGTTGGAGCCAAACCTGGCCGAGGCCCATGCGATCAAGGCCCAGATCCTGCTGCAGGACGGCGACGCCGAGGCTGCAGCCGCCGAAGTCGCCAGTGCGCTCGAACTCGACCCGCAGTCCTATGAAACCAATCGCTCCGCCGGGCGCCTGAGTTACCAACTGCACCAGCACGAGGATGCCATCCGTTATTACGAGAAAGCAGTCAGGCTGATGGATGCCGACGTCAATTCGGCGATGATGCTGATTAGCTGCTACACCGTGATCGGGGATGCCGCCAGCAAGCGTCGCGCGGCACAACTGGCGTTGAAACGCACCGAGACGGTGCTGGCCCAGGATCAGTACAACTCCGGTGTCATTGCCTACAGCGCTTATGCGCTTGCCGCGCTCGGCGAGGGCGAGCGTGCCAAGGGGCGCATGGAGCGCACCCTGCTGATCGATCCGGACAACTTCAACACGCGTTACAACTTCGGATGCGCGCTGAGCGTGCATCTCGAAGACAAGCAGGCTGCGCTGGAGATGCTGGGTCCGGCCTTCGAGATGATGTCGGACGCCTTCCTGCCCTATGCCAAGGCCGACCCGGATCTTGACCTGCTTCGCGACGACCCGCGCTACCAGGCGATGGTCGCGGCGGCCGAGGCACGGCTCGCCGCGGCAGCTGCCGCTGAAACTGCGCCTGCAACCAATCCCGTCCGCCCCGAGGCCTGACCGGCATGGCCGACGTCTTCATTTCCTACGCCCGCAGCGACAAGGACCGCGTTGCGCCGCTGGTGGCGGCGATCGAGGCCAAGGGCTGGTCGACGTGGTGGGATCCCGAGATCGCCCCGGGCCAGGAGTTCGACGACCTGATCGATGCCCAGCTCGATGCCGCCAAGGCCGTGCTGGTGGTGTGGACACCGGTGTCGGTCGCCTCGCGCTGGGTCCGCGGCGAGGCGCGCGAGGCGGCCGAGCGCGGCAAGCTGGTGCCGGTGCGGCTGGACGATGCGCGCCTGCCGATCGACGTGCGCGCGATCCACACCACCGACCTCGACGGCTGGGGCGAGGACCCCGACAGCGCGCCGGCGCAGGAGTGCCTGCGTGCGCTGGCCGCGATGATCGAGCGCCAGGGCGCGTCGCCATCTGGCGCCGCGGATGCCATCGACGCGCCGGCAGCCACCCCGGCGACCGCACGGGTCGCGATCTGCGTGCTGCCCTTCGCCAACATGAGCGGCGATCCCGAGCAGGAGTACTTCAGCGACGGCATCACCGAGGACATCATCACCGACCTGAGCAAGGTTTCGGCGCTGTCGGTGATCTCGCGCAACAGCGTCTTCGTCTACAAGGGCAAGTCGATGGACGTGACACGGGTCGCCCGCGAGCTCAAGGTCAGCTACGTGCTGGAGGGCAGCGTGCGCAAGGCCGGCAACCGCGTCCGGATCAGTGCGCAGCTGATCGACGGCATCGGCAACAACCACATCTGGGCCGAGCGTTACGACCGCGATTCCAGCGATATCTTCGCGCTGCAGGACGAGATCTCCGAGGCGATCGTCAAGGCGCTCAAGCTGCGCCTGCTGCCCGAGGAAAAGAAGGCGATCGAGCGCCGCGGTACCGACGACGCCGAGGCGCACAATCTTTACCTGATGGCGCGGCAGATCTACATCACCAACCAGGAGGCTGACGAGCGCTCGGCACGCGCCATCATCCGCCTCTGCGCGCGCGCCACCGAGATCGATCCCCGCTATCCGCAAGCCTGGGCGTTGATGGCCATGGGGTACAGGAGCTTGCGCTACCTGGGAGCGCAATCCGAAATTGGCGTAGAGGCCGCGGAACGCGCGCTTGCGCTGGACCCGGACCTGGCCGAGGCACATGCCGTCAAGGCCGGGATGCTGCTGATGGATGGCGATACCGATGCCGCAGCCGCGGAAGTCGCCATCGCGCTCGAACTGGATCCGGAATCCTACGAGGCCAATCGTGCGGCCGGGCGCCTCAACTACCAGCTGCACCATTACGAAGACGCCATCCGTTTTTACGAAAAGGTCGCAACCCTGACGGAGACCGATATCAATTCGGTGAACCAGTTGATCAGTTGCTACTCCGTGCAGGGCAATCACGAGGGCGTGCGCAGCGCGGCCGAAAGGGCGCTGAAACGCGCGGAGGCGATCCTGGTGCGCGACCAGAACAATTCCGGGGTAGTCGCATACAGCGCCTACGCACTCGCAGCGCTGGGCGAGGGCGAGCGTGCCAAGGCGCGCATGAGTCGGGCCCTGCTGATCGACCCCGACAATTTCAACATGCGCTACAACTTCGCATGCGCAACGGCCTTGTACCTCAAGGACAAGGAGGCGGCGTTGAACGTGCTCGAGCCAATCTTTGCCGTGATCACGGAAACCTTCCTGCCGTATGCCAAGGCCGACCCGGACCTGGAACTGCTTCGCGACGATCCGCGCTACCTGGCGATGGTCGCGGCGGCCGAGGCGCGGCTGGCGGCAACCGGCAGCGCGGAAGCCGCCGAGGCATCGTGACCGCCTGAAGGCCCTTGCCTGGCAATATCGGCCGTGCATTCCTGCCGGGCGTTCGCCTCCTTCACCTTCACGATCAGTCGCCGGCAGGCGCCAGCAGCGGAGCAAGCACGGGCTCCAGCAGCTCACGGCGCCAGCCGGCGAGCGGGCCGGGCCAGTCGTCCGCGGACGCGCCGTTGTCCATCAGCAGCTGCAGCCAGCGGCGCGAGGCCAGCACGCCGTCGGGCAGGCCGAGTTCGGCGCTGCGCGCGGAGGTGGCGTCCTGCAGGCGACGCAGCAGTTTCTTGTCGCGTTCGTCGCTGCGCGGCTGCGGCGCATCGACCTCGTCGTCCAGCGGCGTGGCCAGCGCTTGCAGGATGGCGCTGGCCAGCTTGCGCGGCGCTTTCGGATGGGCGTCGAACTGGCGTTGCAATGCGGCGCCGTCGACCGGCGGGTCGCGCGCCAGCAGCACCGCCAGATCGTTGTCGAGGATCCAGGTGCGTGGGCGGTCGGCGTCGCGCGCGTAGGCATCGCGCCAGCGCAGCAGGCGCAGCAGGCGGCGTTGGGCTGCGGTGTCGAGGTACTGCGCGCTGCGCAGCGACAGGTGCGGCCAGCGCTCGAGTTCGTCGCTTTCGGCATTGGCCACCAGCCGCGCGTCGTCCTCGGCCAGCCACTGGGTGCGACCCAGCCTCTCCAGTCGCGCCTGCAGATCGTCGTGCAGGGCGAACAGGTGGCGCACGTCGTCCGCGGCGTACTCCAGCTGCGCCGGCGACAGCGGCCGCCGCAGCCAGTCCGATCGCGTCTCGCCCTTGGCCAGGGCGACGCCGAGCGTATCCTGCACTAGGCGCTGGTAGCCGATGCCGGAGGCGACCCCGGCCAGCGCGGCGGCGACCTGGGTGTCGAACAGCGGTCGCGGCACCACGCCGCAGGCGCGCTTGAACGCGACCAGGTCCTCGCTGGCGCTGTGCATGATCTTCAGCACGGCGGTGTCGGTCAGCAGCGCTGCCAGCGCCTTGGCGATCCCCGGGGCAAGCGGATCGACCAGCAGGATGCCGTCGTCCGGCCCGGCTTCGCCAACGGTGATCTGCACCAGCGCCAGCTGCGGCCACCAGGTGCGCTCGCGTATGAATTCGGTATCGAGGCCGATGCGCGCAGGATGCGACGCGATGCGGGCGCTGAGTTCCGCGGGGTCGGTGATCCAGTGGGGCACGGTGGACAACGTCGAAAGGACAAACGGCAGCCTAACGGTCGCCGCCGGCGGCGGCAAATGCCGGCGCCCGGCGGCGGTGCTGGCGATGCCCGGAGCAGGCCGATGGCGTAATCTGGTGGCCCGGACCTGACAGGAGCAGGATTTGCGCGGAATCTGCTGGGCCATCGTCGCGGCGTCGCTGCTTGCAGCATGCGCGCGCAACCCCGAGCCGGCGTCGCAGGGGGAGGCCGCGCAGGCGGAAACGCGGGCGCGTGCGGGCATCGTCACCGTCAGCGGCGACGACAGCATTGCCGCGGCGCTGACGTGGCGCGCGCCTGCCGTCGAAATCGAACCGGACGCAGTCGGCCAGGCGCGCAGCCGCGCCGATGCGGCGCTGGCCGCAGGCGACCTGTATGCGGATCCGGCCTCCGCGATTCCGCTCTACCTCGCCCTGCTGAAGCAGGCGCCCGACGACGCGAAGGCGAAAGCAGGCCTGCTGCGCGCCCTGCTGACGGTGATCGCGCAGGGTGACGCGGAGCTGGTACGGGCCGGCGACGATATCGACGCCCTGCGCCAGGCGCACCAGCTGGCGGCGGTGGCGCGCGCGGTCGATGGCGACGACAAGCGCGTGCAGGCGTTCCTCGAGCGCATCGACAAGGCCGATCGCCTCTGGGAGCTCAACCGCGACGGCGAGCGGGCACTGGCCGAGGGCAAGTACGGCGAGCAGGGCGGTGGCGCGCTGGAGAGGTTCCGCGAGGCGCTGGCGCTGGATCCCGGGCAACCGCGTGCGATGCAAGGCCTTGCGGCAGTGGAAAGCGCCATGATCCGACGGGCCGAAGAAGCGGCCGAAGCCGGCGATTTCGCCACCGCGCAGCGCTGGCTTGGCCATGCCGGTGAATTGCGACCGAAACTGTCCACCGTGCCGGACGCACGGATCCGCATCGAGCGCCTGCGCAGCGCGCGCATCGCCCGGCTGCGCGATCTTGGCGTGGCGGCACTGCTGCAGGGCGGCGGCATTGCCGACGCGCGCGGACGCCTTGCCGAGATCCTGCGCATCGCCCGGCCCGGCGATCCGATGGCGGCCGAGCTGCGCGACCGCATCGACCTGGCCGAGCATTACGGCCAGTTCCGTCCAGGGCAGAGCTTCACCGATGCACTGGGGGGCGGCGCGCGCGGCCCGCAGATGATCGTCGTGCCGCACGGCAGTTTCCGCATGGGTGCCGCCGACGCCGACACCGTGGCATCGGACAGCCAGCGTCCGCAGCGCGACATCAGCTTCAATCGCGGCTTCGCGATTTCAACCACCGAGGTGACCGTCGGCGATTTCCGCCGTTTCATCAACGCCACCGGGCGCGTCACGCGCGCGCAGCGGCGCGGCTACTCGATGGCCTACGACGAGCGCAGCGGCAACTTCACCCGCCACAGCGGCGTCGACTGGCGCAACGACTACCTCGGCCGTCCGGCAAGCGCCGACCAGCCGGTGCTGCATGTCAGCGCCAGGGATGCGGAAGCCTACGCCGACTGGCTGTCGGCGCAAAGCGGCCAGCGCTACCGGCTGCCGAGCGAGGCCGAGTTCGAGTACGTGCTGCGCGCTGGCGGCAGCGGCATCTATCCCTGGGGCGATGGCGGACCGCCGGCACGCAGCGGAAACTTCACCGGCGCGAAGGATCGCTCGGCAAGCGGCCGGCACTGGAGCAATGCCTTCCCGGGGTATGGCGACGGCTACTGGGGGCCGGCGCCGGTGGGGCGCTTCAAGCCGGATGCCTGGGGCGTGCACGACATGGCCGGGAACGTCAGCGAGTGGGTCGCGGACTGCTGGCACGACAGCTATCGCCGCGCGCCCCGCGACGGCAGCGCATGGGTCAACGCCGGTTGCCGGACGCGCGTGGTGCGCGGTGGATCCTGGGCCAGTGCGCCGGCGCAGACGCGTTCGGCGTGGCGCGCGCCCGCGCCCGCCGACAGCACCAATGCCCGGATCGGTTTCCGCGTGGTGCGCGAGATCTAGCCGCCGACCGAAGCCGCGCCGGGGTTTTCCCTATACTGCGGGCGCAGGTTGCGACCTTCCCGTGGAGCCAGGCCGATGCGACAGAACCCCTTGGGCAACCGTGACGCAGGGCAGGCGCGATCTTCCAACCGCGGTTGCCGCTTCAGTCCGCGCCTGCTGATCCTGCTGGCCTTCGGGGTCTACGGCGTTTACTACTACTTTTCCAACCAGACCGTGGATCCGGTCACCGGCGAGACGGTGCTGATCGACAAGAGCATCTCGCCGGAGGACGAAAAGGCGCTCGGGCTGCAGGCCTTCCGGCAGATCCTGGCGCAGGAGCGCCCGCTCGATCCGGATGCGCCGATCTCGCGCGAAGTCAGCGCGATCGCGCAGCGCCTGATCGCCAGGATCCCCGAAGTCGAGGATGCGCTGGCCGCCGAGAACGGCCTCAAGGCGCAGCACATCGAGAAGTCCTTCGACTGGAGCGTGGCCGTGCTGCAGTCCGACCAGGTCAACGCGTTCTGCCTGCCAGGCGGCAAGATGGCGGTCTATACCGGCCTGGTGCCGGTGGCACAGAACGCAGACGCCATGGCCGTGGTGATGGGGCACGAGATCAGCCATGCCCTGCTGCGCCACGGTGCCCAGCGCATGACCGAACAGAAGCTCGCGCAGATGGGCCAGATGGCCGGCGCCATGGCCGGCATGAGCCAGCAGCAGATGCAGACGGCGATGGCGGTCTACGGCTACGGCCGCTCGCTGCCGTACGCGCGCAAGCAGGAAACGCAGGCCGACGACATGGGCCTGATGCTGGCGGCGGCGGCCTGTTTCGATCCCGGGGAAGCGATCCCGCTGTGGCAGCGCATGGACAGCGCCGGCGGCGGCCAGGCGCCGCCGGAGTTCGCCTCCACGCACCCGAGTTCAGGCACCCGCATCGAAAACCTCAAGGCGCTGATGCCCAAGGCGATGGAATACCGCAAGCGCTTCTGCGACCAGCCGTAAATGCGCAGAAGCCCGGCTGCGTCCCTGTAGGAGCGGCTTGTAGCCGCGAGCTTGTCTGGACGTGCCCGCGCATCCGGCGAAAAGCTCGCGGCTACAAGCCGCTCCTATGGAAGCGCATCAGAAGCTCATGAACATGCCGCCGTTGACCGGCAGGTTGGCACCGGTGATGAAACCGGCCTCGTCCGCGGCGAGGAAGGCCACCGCGCGGGCGATCTCGTCGGGCTGGCCGAGGCGGCCGACCGGGACGTTGTCGACGATCTGCGCGCGGATGGCGTCGGGCATCGCCATCACCAGCGCGGTCTCGCAGTAACCTGGCGAGACCGAATTGACGGTCACGCCCTTGCGCGCGACCTCGCGAGCGAGTGCCATGGTGAAACCGTGCATGCCGGCCTTGGCGGCGGCGTAGTTGGTCTGGCCGAACTGTCCGGTCTGGCCATTGACCGAACTGATGTTGACGATGCGGCCGAAACCGCGCGCGATCATGCCGTCGACGGCGTGGCGGCACAGGTTGAACACGCCGTCCAGGTTCACCCGCAGCACCTCCTGCCACTGCGCCTGTTCCATCTTGCGCAGGGTGGTGTCGCGGGTGATGCCGGCGGCGTTGACCAGGATGTCGAGGCGCCCGTGTTCGCGCTCGATGTCCCCGACCAGCGCGCGGCAGGCCTCGAAATCGGCGACGTCGGCGGCGGCGAAACGGATGTCGAGGCCTTCGGTTTCGGCGCGGAAACCGTGCAGCCGCTCTTCGCGCGTCGCCAGGTCGATCGCGACGACGGTACGGCCCTGGCGGGCCAGGGATTTGCAGATCGCGGTGCCGAGGCCACCGATGCCGCCGGTGACGGCAGCCACGCGCTTGTCCATGCCTACTTGCCGCGCCCGGCGGAACTCTTGCCCTTGGCCTCGGACGGGGCGTTGCGTCCCGTGCCGGCCATCAGGGACTGCTGGAACTCCTTCCAGATCTCCAGGTTGCGCTCGGTGAGCTGGTTCATCATCGACCACGGCGTCTGCCCGAGTGCATTGCCCATCTGCTCGCGCAGCTGCGCCTGCTGCCCCATGAAGGCCTGCATCGAGCGGTCGAGGTAGGTGCCCATGAAGCCCTGCATCGAATCGCCGTAGAAGCGGATGATCTGGCTGAGCAGCTGGGTGGACAGCATCGGCTGGCCGTCCTGCTCGTGCTCGGCGATGATCTGCAGCAGCACCTGGCGGGTCAGGTCCTCGCCGGATTTCGCATCCCGCACCTCGAAGTCCTCGCCATCGACGATCAGCTGGCGCACGTCCTCGATGGTGATGTAGCTGGAGATGTTGGTGTCGTAGAGACGCCGGTTGGGATACTTCTTGATGATGCGCGGCTTGGTCATGGAGCAAGGGCCCTGGCGATGCTGGGCCGCAGCATGGCGCAGTGCAGCACGGGTTGCAACTTGGGGCGTGGCGGGAAACCCAGGCCATCGGCAGCCTCGGTGGCCTGCAGGAGCGCCCCTTGGGCGCGATGGGTTGCCAGCAATGCCCATCGCGCCCAAGGGGCGCTCCTGCGGCAATCGATTCGTGCTTACCAGCCCATGTATTGCCCGCCATTCGCGGACAGGTTCGCACCGGTGATCCAGGCCGCTTCGTCGGGCAGGAAGAAGGACACGGCATAGGCGATCTCGTCGGGCTCGCCGAGGCGGCCGGTCGGGATCTGGGCGACGATCTTGGCGCGCACTTCCTCGGGTACGGCCATCACCATGTCGGTGCCGATGTAGCCGGGCGAGACGGTGTTGACGGTGATGCCGAAGCGCGCGTTCTCCTGCGCCAGCGAGATGGTGAAGCCGTGCATGCCGGCCTTCGCGGCGGCATAGTTGGCCTGGCCGTACTGGCCCTTCTGGCCGTTGATCGAGCTGATCTGGACGATCCGTCCCCATTTGCGCGCGCGCATGCCCTCGATCACCGGGCGGGTGACGTTGAACACCGAGTTGAGGTTGGTGTTGATGACCTCCTGCCACTGCTGCGCGCTCATCTTGTGGAAGGTGCCGTCGCGGGTGATGCCGGCGTTGTTGACCAGGATGTCGACCGGCCCGAGCTGGCGTTCGACCTCGCGCACCATCGCCTCGGCTTCCTCCGGCGAGGACACGTCGCCCTTGGCCAGGGCGATGTCGAACCCGGCCTGCTTCATCTGCGCCTGCCAGGCCCTGGTTTTTTCCTCGTTGCGGTAGTTGGTGGCGACCCTGTGGCCGGCGGCCGCCAGCCGCCTGCAGATCGCGGTGCCGATGCCGCCGGTACCCCCGGTCACCAATGCCGTGCGTGTGGTCATGTCGTGCGCTCCTTCAATGCGGATGAAGTACGGGTGTAGGTGGTGGCGCGCGTGCGGCGGCAGCGGACGCGCCGTCGCGGGCGATGCGCATCGAGGCGGACGCCCGCGGTGGGCTGCCGACCATTCTATTCGGCATCCGTGACGGAACCGTTGTGCGATGCGGCGAGGGTCGCGCCGTGCATGCGCGGGATGCGCGAGGGATCGAAGGCCCGGGCGGCGGCGTCGAGGGTGGTCGCCAGCGCATGGGCGGTGGGCCAGGCCGCGGGCGGCTGGCCGAGTGCCAGCCATGCCGCCCGCAGCGCCGGCAGCGGATCGCCATCGTCGATCGGCAGCGCGGCCAGCGATTTCGACAGCTTCCTGCCAGTCTCGTCCAGCACCAGCGGCAGGTGCGCGTAGCGCGGCGTCGGCAGCCCGAGCCTGCGTTGCAGCAGGACCTGCCGCGGCGTGGAGTCGAGCAGGTCGGCGCCGCGCACGACCTCGGTGATGTCTTGCGCGGCATCGTCGACCACCACCGCCAGCTGGTAGGCCCAGAGGCCGCCACTGCGTCGCAGCACGAAATCGCCTACGCTGCCTGCCACGTCCTGCTCGACCAGGCCATGGACGCGGTCGTCGAAGGCGATCACGGTGCCGTCGGCAACGCGCAGGCGGATCGCCGGATCGGGGCGTTTCGTGCCCGCGACGCAGCGGCGATGCACGCCGCCGGATGCCGCGAGGTCGCTGCGGCTGCAGTGGCACACGAAGGCATCGCCGCTGGCGAGCAGGCGATCGAGGGCGCTGCGGTAGGCGTCCGTGCGCGCACTCTGGCGCAATGCGGGTTCGTCGGAAACCAGGCCGAAACGTTCCAGCGTGCGCAGCTGCGCCCGGGTCGCGCCTGGGACTTCGCGCGGCGGGTCGAGGTCCTCGATGCGCACCAGCCAGCGGCCGCCGGCGTGCCGCGCCACCAGCCAGCTACCGAAGGCCGCCAGCAGCGAACCGAAGTGCAGCGGCCCGGTGGGCGAGGGCGCGAAACGGCCGCGGTACGCAGTCCGCATGGCGGGCGGGCCGCTATTCGAAATCGTAGTTCATGTCCGGCCCGGCGCCCGCCAGGAAGTGTCCTTCGACGTAGTCGACGCCGATGGTGAACAGGATCGACATGCTGGCGGCGTCGGCGACGAACTCGGCGATGGTGAGGATGCCGAGTTCGCGTGCCTTGGTGGCGATTTCACGGATCCGGTCCTGCCCGGCCGGATTCTTCGGCAGCTCCTCCATGAAGCTGCGGTCGATCTTGAGCATGTTGGGCTTGAGGTGCGCGAGCAGCTGGAACGAATCCAGGCCGGCGCCGAACTGCTCCAGCGCCAGGCGGCAGTCGAGCTTGCCGATGGCGGCGGCGAACTCCTGGGTGGCCTTGAGGTGGGTGAACACCTTGGCCTCGGGCAGCTGCAGCACCAGGTATTCGCCCGGCACGCCGTGCGCGAGCAGCTGCTCGCCGATATAGGGCACCAGGCCGGGATCGTCGAGCGCGGCCTGGCTGACCTTGACCAGCAGCGTGGTCGGGTGCCCGGCCTGGATGCGCTGGCCGATCGCGGCAATGTTGTGGCCGATGACGTAGCGGTCGATCTCTCCCAGCAGGCCGTGTTCCTCGGCGATCGGCAGGAAGCTCATCGGCTGCACCAGTTCGCCGTCGCCGGCATCCAGGCGCAGGAAGGTTTCGTAGACCGCGCCGGTATCGCCCTGCAGGTTGATTACCGGCTGGTAGTGCAGGACGAAACCGTCATGGTCCAGTGCGCCGCGCAGGCGCGCCACCCAGGCCTGGACGTGTTCTTCCTCGGCGCGGTCGGCGGCGGCCGGGTCGAAGATCTCGTAGCGGTTGCCGCCCACGCCGATCGACGATTGCACGCCCTGGTTGGCCTTGGCCAGCACCTGGGTGACGCTGGCGATCTTCTCGCCGATCTGCACGCCGCCGATGCTGGCGGTGATGACGCTGGAGTGGCTGCCGATCGGGAACACGTGCGAGGCGAAAGCCTCGCGGATGCGTTCGGCCACGGCGGAGGTCGCGGCGTAGTCGCTGTCGCGCAGCAGCACGGCGAGGCTGTGCTCGGAGAAGCGCGCGGCCACGGCATCGTCGTCCAGGGTGCCCTGCAGGCGTTCGCCCATCGCTGCCAGGATCGAATCGGCGGCGTCCAGTCCGATGTCATGCAGCAGGCGCTGGTAGTGGTCGGGCTCCAGCAGCAGCAGGCCGTGCTGGCCTTCGTGTTTCGCGGCGCTGGCGACGGCATCCTCCAGCGCATGCAGGAAGGTGGGGCGGTTGAGCAGGCCCGTGACCTGGTCGCGCTGCCGCAGCTCCTCGATCTCCTGGGCCAGCTCCGAGCCCAGCTCTTGGCGCCGGAACACCACCTGCAGGCAGGGCTCGCCTTCGTACAGCGCGGGCGAGAATTCCATCGCGGCCTGGAAGCCGTTGCCCTCGGCGTCGCGCGCCTCCAGCTCGTAGCGCGGCGGCGGCGCCTCGCCCTTGCTCAGGCCCTGGAGCAGCTGCTTGAAGTCGTCGACGTGCTGCGGTGCGACCAGGTCGAGCAGCGACATGCCCTCGACGTCCTCGAAACTGTCGAACCCGAACATCTCGAGGTAGGCGCTGTTGGCGCGGATGTGCATGCCCTCGTGCACATAGGCGATCGGGTCGCGCGAGGACTCGATCAGGGTGTCGCAGCGGCGCTCGCTTTCGCGCACGCGCGCTTCGAGCCGGCGCAGGGCGCGACGGCCCTCGAGGTCGGCCCACTCGCTGCGCACGGTGCCCAGCAGCTGCTGCGGCTTGTGGCGCAGGACGATGTTGCGCGCGCCGGCGGCCTGCGCATCCGAGAAGCTGGCGTCGTCGATGCCGCTGCTGATCGCCAGCACCGGGATGTCCTTGCCGCTGCCGACGATGTGCTGCATGACCTCGGCGAACGGGATTCCGGTCGCCTGCTGGGCGGCCAGGACCAGGTCGATCGGTTGCGCACCGAGCATCGCCGCCAGCTCTTCGCCCGAGGCCGGCCGCAGTGGACGGATGGCGATGCCGGAATTGCGCAGGCCGCTGACGATGGCTTCAGCGTCCTCGACGCTGTCGTCGACGATCATCAGGCGCAGGGCTTGGTCCGGATGCTTCGACATGCAGGTCTCCGTGGAATGCGAGGTTATGCCATGCGGCGGGTATTTCGTCCATGACGGGGCGCCCAAAGTTCAGGTTCGGGCAAATCCATGATGCAGGGTCTTCGCGGACACCGCGCGTCCGGTACATGCCCGGATCTGCTGCCAGGGTCGGGTCCGGCATGGTTGATCGAGCGACCGCCACATCCCTGCCCGCGCACGTTCCGGGCACGGGTTGAAACGGATCAAAGCAGGCGCTTGGATGCATCGCCGGCGACCTCGCGCACCAGTTTCGGCACCAGGTATCCGGGCAGTCGCGCCGTCAGTCCACGGTGCAGCGCGCGTGCGCGTGCGTCGCTGACTTCGAAATGGGCGGCGCCGGCAACGCGATCCAGCTGGTGCAGGTAGTAGGGGAGCACGCCGGCGGCATAACCGCGCTCGCACAGTCCGGCAAGCGCCTCGAGCGAGTCGTTGACGCCTTTGAGCAGCACCGCCTGGTTGAGCACGATGCTGCCGGCATCGCGCAGGCGCGCAACCGCGGCGTCGACCGCGGGGTCGAACTCGCGGGCATGGTTGGCGTGGACCACCACCGCCACCGGCCACGGCAGCGAGCGCAGCCAGTCGACGAACCCGGCGTCGACGCGTTCCGGCAGCACCACCGGCAGGCGGGTGTGGATGCGCAGGCGCCTGAGCCGGGGCAGGGTACGCAGCGCGTCGGTCAGTTCGGCCAGCTTGTGCGTTGCCAGCGACAGCGGGTCGCCGCCGGACAGGATGACTTCCTCGATCGACGCGTCCGCGCGGATCGTGGCGACCGCTTCCCGCCAGCCGTCGGCGGCTGCGGTTTCCTCGGCATAGGGGAAGTGCCTGCGGAAACAGTAGCGGCAGTGCACCGCGCAGCTGCCGGTGGCGACCAGCAGGGCGCGGCCGTGGTATTTGCGGATCACGCCATGGCCGGCGCGCGCCGGCCCGTCGCCGACCGCATCGGCGCTGAAGCCCGGCATCGGCACCAGCTCGTCGTCCAGCGGCAGGACCTGGCGCAGCAGCGGGTCGTGCGGATCGCCGTGGCGCATGCGTGCGACGAAGCCACGCGGGACCCGCAGCGGGAATTGCAGGGCCGCGGCATCGGAGATGCGCATTGCCGCCCGTTCCAGCCCCAGCAGGGACAGCAGTTCGCGCGGGTCGCGGACCGCCTCGCGCCATTGCCGCTTCCAGTCCGGGTGCCGGGCGATGCCGGGGTGGCCCGGATCGGAAGGTCCGGGCTGCAGGGCGGGGGAGGCTGCGGGTATCATGTGCGGTCTGTCGCGATCCGTTCCGGTGGCTGCTCTTCGAGGGTAGGTCCGGCGGACCCGGAAATCCCGACCCGCCTATCTTAGCCGCTGGCGCAACCGGCCACGGCCGACAATCCCCGCAGGAGCAGCGATGGCCAGCTATGGCATGAACGACGTCAAGAACGGGATGAAGATCCTCGTCAACAACGAGCCGTGCATCATCACCGACACCGAATACGTCAAGCCAGGCAAGGGCCAGGCCTTCACCCGCGTCAAGTACCGCTTCATCAAGTCCGGGCGCGTGGTCGAGTTGACCATGAAGGCGACCGACTCGCTCGAGGCCGCCGACGTGGTGGATACCGACATGCAGTTCCTGTACGCCGACGGCGAGCACTGGCACTTCATGAATCCCGAGAATTTCGAGCAGGTCCAGGCCGACGAGGCCGGCATCGGCGAAGCCCGCAAGTACCTCAAGGGCGAGGAATCCTGCGTGGTCACGCTGTGGAACGGCACGCCGATCCAGGTCACGCCGCCCAACTTCGTCGAGCTGAAGATCGTCGAGACCGACCCGGGCGTGCGCGGCGACACCTCTGGCGGCGGTGGCAAGCCGGCGACGCTGGAAACCGGCGCGGTGGTGCGCGTGCCCCTGTTCGTCGGCCAGGACGAGGTGATCAAGGTCGACACGCGCTCGGGTGAATACGTCAGCCGGGTGAAGTGAGCCGATGAGCGAGGGCGCCCCCGAATCCTGCGACCTGCTGATCGAAGCCGGCCATGTCGTGCCGGTGGAGCCGCACGGCGTGGTGCTGGAGGACCATGCCGTGGCGGTGCGCGGCGGCGCCATCGTCGCCTTGCTGCCGACGGCCGAGGCGCGCGCTCGCTTCGATGCCGCCGAGACGGTCTCGCGGCCCGCGGCCGCGCTGGTCCCCGGCTTCGTCAACGCCCATGCCCACAACCCGATGTCCCTGCTGCGCGGGGTCGCCGACGACCTGCCGCTGAAGGTCTGGCTACAGCAGCACATCTGGCCGGTCGAGGCCGCGGTGGCAGGCCCGGAATTCGTCGCCGACGGCGTGCGGCTTGCGATCGCCGAGATGCTGCGCGGCGGCACCACCTGCGTCAACGAGAACTATTTCTTCCCGGACGTGCAGGCGGCCACCTACAAGCGCCACGGCTTCCGCGCGCGCGTCGGCCTACCGGTGATCGACTTTCCCACCGCGTGGGCGAAGTCCGACGACGAATACTTCGACCGCGCCGGCGAGGTCCACGACCAGTGGCGCGGCGATGCGCTGGTCGCCACCGCCTTCGCCCCGCACGCGCCGTATACCGTCAGCGACGCCAACTTCGAGCACATCCGCATGCTGGCCGACCAGCTCGACGTGCCGGTGCACCTGCACCTGCACGAGACCGCGCAGGAAGTCGCGCAGTCGCAGGCCGAGCACGGTCAGCGGCCGTTGGCGCGGCTGGACCGGCTCGGCCTCGTCAACGACCGCCTGATCGCGGTGCACATGACCCAGCTGCTCGAGGCCGAGATCGCGCTGTGCGTCGAGCGCGGCGTGAGCGTGGTGCATTGCCCCGAATCCAACCTCAAGCTGGCCTCGGGATTCTGTCCGGCATGCGCGCTGGAGCGCGCCGGCATCGTCGTGGCCATCGGCACCGACGGCGCCGCCAGCAACAACGACCTCGACATGCTGGGCGAGACCCGCACCGCGGCGCTGCTGGCCAAGGCGGTGGCGCAGGACGCGGCCGCCTTCGACGCCTTCACCGCATTGCGCGCGGCCACGCTCGGCGGTGCGAAGGCGATGGGCTTCGACCACCTCGTGGGTTCGATCGAGCCCGGCAAGCAGGCCGACCTGGCCTGCATCGACCTGTCGCCGCTGGAGTCCCAGCCGATGTTCGAAGTGGTCTCGCAGCTGGTCTATGCCACCGGCCGCCACCAGGTCAGTGATGTCTGGATCGCCGGCAAGCCGAAGCTGCGCGGGCGCGAGCTGGTCGACATGGACATCGACGGCATCATCGCCAACGCCAGGCAGTGGCGCGACCGGATCGCGAAGATTCAGACATGATGTCCTTGTAGGAGCGCCCCTTGGGCGCGACAGACCCTGCCGCAACCCATCGCGCCCAAGGGGCGCTCCTACAGCCGCCGAGGTGAGCATATGAGCGCTGCCGAACCATCGCAGAATTTCCGTCAAAGTGAGTTGGACAAATTCGGCGCACTGGCGCAGCGCTGGTGGGACCCGAACGGCCCGCAGAAAGCCCTGCACGCGCTGAACCCGGCGCGACTGGGCTACGTGGCGGACCGGGTCGGACTGCCTGGCGCACGGGTGCTCGACGTCGGCTGCGGCGGCGGCCTGCTGAGCGAAGCGCTGGCGCAGGCCGGCGCGCACGTCACCGCGATCGACCTTGCCCCCGATCTGGTGAAGATCGCGAAGCTGCACGGGCTCGAATCGGGGGTGAAAGTCGACTATCGCGTGCAGTCGGCGGAGGCGCTGGCAGGAGAACAGCCGGGCGCCTTCGACGCGATCACGTGCATGGAACTGCTGGAACACGTGCCCGATCCGGGCGCCATCCTCGCCGCCTGCGCGGTGTTGCTCAAGCCGGGCGGTCGCCTGTTCGTGTCCACGCTCAATCGAACCCCGGCCGCATTCGCGCTGGCGATCGTCGGTGCCGAGTACGTCGCGCGCGTGTTGCCAAAGGGCACGCACCAGTACCGCGACTTCATCCGGCCGTCTGAACTGGGTGCATGGCTGCGCGAGTCCGGCCTGGAGCTGGAGGACGTCAGCGGCCTGATGTACGAACCCTGGCGCAACGCCGCGCGGATCATCGCGCGCACCGACGTCAATTACCTGGCCTGCGCGCGGAAGCCGGAATGAGCCTGCGGCGATTCCCGCGCGGCGTGCTGTTCGACCTCGACGGCACCCTGCTGGACAGCGCGCCCGACCTGCTGGTGGCGATCAATATCCTGCGCAGCGCGCGCGCCGAGGCGGCGATGACGCTGGCGGAACTGCGCCCGCACGTGTCCAGGGGCGGCACCGCGATGCTGGCGGCGGGCTTCCCGGCATTGGACGATGCCCGGCGCGCGGCGCTGCTCAAGCCGATGCTCGATGCCTACGAGGCCGAGCTCGGCGCGCACGGCGAACCCTTCGACGGCATCGAGGAATTGCTGCTGGCGCTGGAGGCCGATGGCGCGCGCTGGGGCATCGTCACCAACAAACCCGAATACCTGGCCCGCAAGCTGCTGCCGCTGCTGGGCTGGGACGGGCGCTGCGCGGTGCTGGTCGGCGGCGACAGCCTGGCCGAGCGCAAGCCGCACCCGCTGCCCTTGCTGCATTCGGCCGCAGCGATGGGCGTGGCGCCACGGGACTGCGTCTATGTCGGCGACGACAAGCGCGACATCGATGCCGCGCGCGCCGCGGCCATGCCGTCGGTGGTGGCGCTGTGGGGCTATCGCCACGGCGACGACGATCCGGCGAGCTGGCAGGGCGACGTCATGCTCGAATCGCCGCGCGAGCTGCTCGATCCGCGGACCTGGCCTGCACCCCCGTAGGAGCGGCTTGCAGCCGCGAGCTCTTGAGGAATGTCCTGTTGGTCGGGCCGGCAACCAGAAGCTCCCGGCTGCAAGCCGCTCCTACAATAGGCGCATGACCACGTCGGCTGCGGCAAGTTTCATCGACAAATGGCAGGCCCGCTGGCCGGAATGGCGCATCGGCGTGGCGTTCATCCCGGCTTCGCAGCGCGAAACCGCCTTCGCGTGGTTCGCGCTGCTGCAGGAGCTGACCGATGCCGCGTGGGCCGGGGCGGA
>SWCD01020041.1_pt1 | contig 42601 bp, 31 predicted proteins | sample 4693011 | NCBI WGS metagenome assembly SWCD01 (sample SAMN10267278, study PRJNA491770) | bioreactor metagenome | isolation source: DHS bioreactor inoculated with marine | place: Japan: Omine Ridge, Nankai Trough
AAAAAAACGCGAGCAGTTAATGCATGCACACATGCTGAACATGCATAAAGGTATGCAGATGATGCGTAGCATGGGTGGTGACATGATGATGGCCATGAAGAACGATGGAAAAGGAGGTGGTGCAATGATGAAACAAGGAATGGATGGAAACATGGATTGTAAAGGCAAAGGCATGCGTCATCAAATGATGGTGGAGCGTATGGATATGATGCAGATGATGATGGAGCAGATGATGGGGCGGATGTCGATGCAAGAAGGCATGATGCCAAAATGAAGTGATGACATCACTATAAGTAGAAGATAAAAAGCTATTGTAGTTAATGGTATGGATTAAATAATTGGTGACATGTGAGTCATTACAGTACATTGTTTAAATAATGTGTTGTGCACATTCACCAATTAATCCATGTCGATCTATACAGGATATATGTATGTGTTTAATTTAGCGTATTGTAACGCTAGTTAAAGCATAGATGATTATGAACGAAAATATTGCACATTCTGGAGCGTGGGCTCTGGCAGTTATTATGATAGTTCTGGTGACATGGGCGCTCTATCGCTATCTTGCGCCAAGGACGTGGCATGAGTGGGCCAGTGCGGGTTTAGTTCAGGCATTTATCATTGCATTATACGCAGAGATGTATGGATTCCCACTAACCATCTATCTGTTGGTTCGGTTCTTTGGTTTGGATAATCCGAATCTCAACGCTAATCTCTGGTCAACTTTATTTGGTATGGGTGAGTTGGGTATGATGATTTCAATGCTACTTGGATATACATTGCTATTTATAGGTATCGGTATATTTATACAGGGCTGGCGAGAACTCTATCATGCTCGACAACAAAACCAGCTGGTGACGACTGGTTTGTATCGTTATGTCAGGTATCCACAGTATGCAGGATTGTTTTTAGGACTTTTTGGCGAAGGTATTATGCACTGGCCGACGCTTTTTTCAGTCACAATATTTCCTATTATTGTATTTGCCTATACGTTATTGGCGCGTAGTGAGGAAAGAAAAGTACTTGAAAAATTTGGTGATGAATATCCTGATTATCAGGATCGTGTGCCAATGTTTATTCCACATATAAGACAATGGCAGAAAATCATGAAGGTATCAAGAGAGGGGCATCCCGATGAAAAAATCAAAAATACGTAAGACACTAGTTGTGGGCGCAATGTTAACTGGCTTAGTGATTTCGTTAATATTTTCTCAAGAAATATTAACTGTGTTTGAATTATCTGATGAAGCAGTACCTATAACAGTATATAAATCACCAACATGTAAATGCTGTAATAAATGGGTTCAGCATTTAGAGGATAATGGATTCAATGTTAATACTGTAAACAAGTTTGACATGAAAAGTATCAAATCACAGGAAGGTGTGCCTCAACCTCTAGGTTCATGTCATACGGCAATTGTCGCTAGTTACGTCATAGAAGGTCATGTTCCAGCTATTGATATTAAGCGTCTGTTAAAAGAACAACCCGATGTTGCGGGTTTAACAGTACCCGGGATGCCTATGGGCTCACCCGGTATGGAAGGTGCTCGAAAGGATGCATATAACGTGCTGACATTTACTAAGGATGGGCAAAGTACTGTTTTTAGTCAATATTAAGGAATTATTAATTTCTTAATTGTCTGAAGTTATATATCAGGATTAATCAAATATTAGAGGCGGATATGAAAGTTGATTCGATTGAGAAGAAAGATGTTGTCTGCGGCATGGAAGTTGATTCTGACGATATCTCTTTGGATTATCAGGGGATTCATTATGTTTTTTGTTCAGATCAGTGCCTTGAAAGATTCCAGTTAAATCCGCATCTGTATATTGGATATCCCGGTAGCGAAGCGCCAAAACATGCGGGTGTGGAGGTGTTGAAGAAAAGGCGACTTAAGCTGGCTGAACCTTTCCCGCAGGAGGTTGCAGATCAGTTTATTGAATATGTAGAAGCAATGATGGGGATTCATTATATTGAAATAGACGGTAACTACATAGAGATAACTTACGATCTTCTGCAGGCAACTGAATCTCAGATCGAACAGGTAATTTCTGATGCCGGCGTTACACTAGGTGATGACCTGGTAGATAAAGTCAGACGTGCATTTGTTCACTTCATGGAAGAGACAGAAGTGGAGTCGCTGGAAGCACGGCCCGCTTCAAGAGGCAGGCATCATCACTGATGCTCCACTATGAGATACTGGGTGATGCTCACGAATTCATTGTCTTCCTGCATGGCATCGGCGGCACATCACGTTACTGGAACAAGCGCGTACAGCCGCTTGCCTCCAGTTACCGTCTCATACTGGTCGACCTTCTGGGCTATGGACAGTCACCAAAGCCCTGGACGAAATATACAGTCGATCGCCATGTCGAAGAACTCTATCAAGTTCTGCAGGAACATGGTTCACTGACAGTAGTCGGACATTCGTTTGGTGCAATCGTAGCATGGCTTTTGCCGCACGCTATCCGCACATCGTAAAACGCCTGGTTTTTATCAGCCTGCCTTATTTTGGTAACAGAGAGGTCGCGATGCGTTACTTTAGCAAAAGTAATCTGGCCGATCGATACGTTATGACTAATATCGTTTTTGCTGCGGTAGCATGCATCATGACACGATGGGTATTGCGCTGGTTGCTCCCCTATGTGCTGAGTGATATGCCCCGTGAGGTGGCTCAGGACCTGACACAGCACACGTGGCGCTCTTACACATCCTCAGTCTGGGATGGAATTTACCAACATGGCCTTTTAGCTGACAGCAGGCGACTCGACCCTGAATGCGATGTTGTTTTTCTGCACGGTGAGTTAGACAAAACGGCACCGCTATCAGGTGTCAGACAGCTGATATTACAGCACGCTGACTGGCAGCTGCATGTTTTACCCGGCAGTGATCATCACCCGATGCTGCGCGACCCGGAGTGGTGCCTGCAGGTGATCGGCTCAGTTATGAGAAATTAATTCTCAGCTGTTTTGCTGAAGCGATTTGCCAAACAATGATGCCCGTATATCATCACAGATTGCTGTAGCGGGTGAGATTTAACAGAACGGATAAAAGAATGACTAAAGTAACAAGAGAAAGCAATATTTGTTTGATGTAAGTACTGGAAATGCTATTCATCATCGTTATTATTCGGATGCAGTTGCATTTTTTGCAGGTTTATCAGTCCGACTAATACAGGCGGTATTAGCAGCCATTGCAGGAATGGCATGCCGCCGACTTCGATGACCGGTACGATCGGCATTAGCTCTGTGTACGTCCAAGTGTCTTTGATACGTGTATTCACTATTTCACTATAAACCGTGTAAACCAGTCCAGATAGTGTGAAGAAGACAACGTTCAAGTATGACGGTGAATAGATCCAGTACCTGGATCTGTTAAGTATGGAGATGCCCCAGTATGCACCTAACATAATTAATAAGTCACCAAGGGTGCAATGTACTAATGCATAAAGGATAGAGCCCCAGTCAGCTTCGTGCCAGATTGTGTAAAGCGGGAACTGTGCAATCTCCCACAGTAGATGAAGCGGTAAAGCCAGTATCAATAGCTGGATTTCAGGGGCGTTTTTCCATGATCGCTTAAGATTGGTTGCAGGGGTTCCAGCCGTTTCCACTTTTTTATCCTGTGCTGAGACAAGCTTATGTATGAGTAACGATAAAACAAATATCACCAGCAAAACGAACAAAGCCAGCTCCAGTAATTCGAGCCAGTTATAGTGCGTGTGATTTTGTATTGAAGAATCCATCATAGTGCTAATTACAATACGTTATTCACATCATTAATGTATCTGATAAGGTTTATGTGGCATAGATCTTTAACAGCATGTTATCTTTAGTCTCATGGTAATTCCAGTGATTATTTATCCAATAATTCTCTTTGTTCTGCCACTTGCGTGTCTTGCTGGTGAGTCGTATTCTCTTACACGTTCGATTGACCCCGTCATAATTTCAGGTTCTGAGATCCCTGGTATGACGGGTATGGAGGTTTCAAACCTGCGAGTCTTCAGGACACGAAATGGCGAAATCAGACCTGTTCCATTCCAGATTGATCAGAAGGACTCTAGAAATGACTGGGTCTGGGATGCCGTTTACGACTCTGACAAAGTTAAAAACAGTTTCTATGAAGAAGAATCAGAACAAATGGTAGAGCAGGAGAGTCTTACCTATGACGATCAGGACCCCATTGATAAAAGTGTTTTTGATAATAACGATGTTCTTGTGTTTCTTGTAAAAGATGCAGGTGATAAGGATCGCAAAAGTATTATGCAACTTGGAGCAGATAAACTCCTTGAACTGAAAATAACCGACCCTGCTAATCAAACAAAAGCATGGATTTATCTAGCCTATTTTGAATCTGATGCACCTGCGAAATCAGACAAACGTTATATTCAATACCAGCCAGAAAAATATCTAGTAAGAGGGCCAGAACACGAGTTTTTATATTCTAAAGATCACACGATGATACTGGATGACTTTCAATTGGCCGGTGTTTCGGTCTTTGCAGGAAATAGAGTTCGTGGTGAGGTAACTACAGGGATTGGTCCCATAACGCATGATTTCAAATTTAGTGAAAAGGACATGCGAGGTTACAGCTCCGGTTACATTAACGGCCCCGTCAGGATCGTAAAGCGTAGTATTGAGTCTGTACAGTTAGGGTCAGGCCTTACTTCACCAGATGTAAACTGCGATCATTTTCATTATCCATGGCATGCAGAAATCCCTCTATTAATTAGTAAGCGCTTTCCTGTGCAACATGTATCTATTTTGGCAGCGTCAATTTTTCGTGAGGAATTATTTTCCATAGCGGAAGTCGATGGAGTCGAAAACCCTATTATTCTCGAGAATTATTCCAAAAAGGAAAATATTTTAGCAGAAAATATAGATGCTGAATGGGTAGAGCTTGCTGGGGCGGGAATCTCAGTTATCAATAGCGTCAAAATTCCACAACACCATAAGGGACACCTGAATGTTACCCCCTTTCTAATTAACGCAAAACAAATCCCTATTGTAGAGGTGGGATTTTTGGTCAGAACTACAGACAAAACACCTCGCGGTGACCATGTTATTCATAGTGTTTTTTTATTTTCTGCAAACTCGAACAGAGAGGAATTTTTGGCAAATGCGATAGAACTACTACAGCAAAAGCTAATAATTAACATGGTTATGCTTGTTCATTAATTGTTGTGGTTGAAATCGTGGATCAATCATCACTAGTAAAAGGAAAGTGCAAACTGCCAGCAGCTTTACGCATTTCCTTTATCTCACGACGATCGTAATTAGCTGTTGTCTTTGGATCACTATGGCCAGCAAGAGCCTGTGCCATTCTTAGGTCACCAGTCTCTTCCAGGATAGTAGAGATAAATGTCTTCCTGAAATCATGTGGCGAAATCTCAGATATTCCAGCCTGTGACTGGCGTTTTTTAACGACATTATAAATTGCCTGGTCGGATAAACGACCCGCCTGAATCTTTCCACTTTTAAGGACCCGGTAGAAGAGTGAACCCTCATGATCACCACGAAGTGCTAACCATTGCTTGACCGCTGTCACGGTTCCATCATCTAAAAACAGCATACGCTCTTTATTGCCTTTACCGATCACCCTTGCTTCTTTTAACTCAAGATCGATATCTTCAGCATTGAGATCAGCGACTTCAGATCGACGGAGGCCGCCAATGTACATCAAACCAAAGATAGCCAGATCCCTGTAGGCAGCTGGCGACTGTTTTGGTGGACTGCTATCATTTTTATTGTTCACTTTCAGGTAATCATTTAAACACGCATCTACCAGTGCCTTAATTTCACCCTGGCTCATCATGCGCCCGGTCGGCAGACGAACCCCTGAAACCATTTTTACCAGCATAAGACGCTGGTAATCATCGGCTGACATCAATTTCATGCCCATGGCAGCTCTCACAGTGCCGCGAACCGCTGAAATGATGGCGTTGATGGTCGTGTGCGCGTGTTTTTGTTGCTGCAGCACCCCGATTAGCGTCTGCAGATGCTCGTACTGGATCGATCCCCAGGGCGTATGCTGATAATCCTCATAATCAAACAGGACCGCCACCTTGTTCATATGGCTTTTCACCATGCGTTTGGTCGCTTCAGACTTCCCGGACAAATAGGTATCAACCGGATTAGCATAAATAGAGGCCTCTCCACGCAAGATTGGCAAGGCAGGAATCTCTTTTGAACTGATTTTTGTTTTAGTGAACCTGGAATCACGGCGTGCCATGAGAAAAAGCTCTTTATTATTATTTGATATTGAGTGTAGCAGAATATTACTATATTTCTTTTGATAATGTATATTATCATAAGTAATATTTGTATAAATGTTGAGTCTGATTTAGTCGTTCTCGAGTACTATGCTGAAATACTCGGTGCGTTTACCCGGCAACCCATCCTTACGAAACCGTCTTCCCCATACAGCGAATGTGATATGATTTTCATAGGTGTAAAGATTCATGCCTTCCACCTCTATTCTTAGGGGACTTTTCCCGGTCTCAACAACCACGATATCGCCCATTTCGATGCCCAAAACATCCTGACACAGTGCCACAGCATCACTCTCGAGTTCGTGCTCCCATTCCTCGAGGGATGCCTCCAGCTGTCGCCAGGCCTGTCGTGCGCCGACAAACGGCCCTGTCTCTCCCCGAGAAAACCATATTCTATCTAATAGCGCGAGTCGTTCGTTCGGTACGGCGCGATCCATATCATAGGTTGCCTCCACTAACGCCTCATAGACCGTTTGCGCCTCCTGTAGTGCTTGAAGGCGGTCTGCATAGGGCTTGATTCCTGGCCGCTGTATCCGGCTAGGTAGTCGTCTGTCGTTCGCGGGTATCAGGTCAATCGGACAAACTTCTCGCAGTGGTATACGGACCGTCTCGAACCGGTCGTGCGACCAGGTATCATCCCCATCCGCCCGAATCCAGACGTCATGGGATGACACACACAACTCGGTCTTGGCTCTTACGTAAGCGCTGGGCGAATATATCTGTTTCACTGACCAGGCGTGATCCAAGGCTGACATATCTGCGGTGACGTAGGCCAGACCATTATCACGCGCCAGTCGAGAGAGGTGCGCAATACGTTCCAGAAAATCTGGTGTCGTCCTGACGGATATTGTGGGTCTATCTGCACGAGAGGAACGATCATCTGTTTTGCGATGAAATATCAATAGCTGTTCCTTCGCATGTGGCAACAACTTGGCGACCAGATTATTTAAACTGCTAAGCCCGCCATTCATGCTTGAGGCAGTTTTTCTCTCGGTCAGCCACTTCTCATAACGGGTCTGTAAAACGATCAGGACCTGAGCAGCAAGCTCTGCGGAGATGGAACGGATCCCATCGTAGGCCAACACGCAAGCTTTGGTTTCGACTCCGCTGCCTACTAACGCATCCAGTGCATATCTGAGAAACTCCAACTGTAGCTTGGATAATGGGACCTGACTTTTGGATGTTGCCTGTTTCCGCCTACGATCTTCAATTTCCATGCGGTATGCCTGTAGCGGCGGCATCTTTGGCGACTTGCCCGATGCTACCCTGGCCCAATATCCTCTTGGTGGCTTCGGTACCTGAAGTCGTCGACATAGTTTGCCCAGAGCCACATCAGAAATTCCCAACTCTTGTGCCACCTCAGTGGCGGGGCGCTCCCAAATGAGAGCGAATAGCTCCTCGCGTGATGGCACTCTATCTTTCAATAAATATACTCCTTAACAACTAAGGGGATAGGTGCTCATAGCTCTATGCGTTCAACCCATACGTAATTATCAGGATCCAATTCTTGCTCACCATTCCAACGATAGGCAACCAGCTTACCTCCGGGTTTTGCTACGCTGTAATCGACACAAGCGATATTTGGTGCCAAGGGGGCTGGTACGCCTTCCATCCAGTAATGTCCAAGGATGACCGGTGGTGCATCGTGTGAATACTCAACCATATGGTCCCCTGTGATCTGATCATCGGGTATATGGGTTCGAGCACTCTCCGGGCCCATGAACGCATCTTTATAACTAGTTGCCTCCCGATCCCACCAGCGCACTCGGATGTCGTGGCGCATGTTTCCATCCTTGTCCTTGAAGCTGGCGTCAGACTTCAACGGAATTTCTTTGCCCTTCAAGATCGTTTCAATAGCCCTGAACTGCCATGTACCACTATGGCAAGACTCTCGGAGAAGCTTCTCGCTCAGATAGCATTCCCCGTCCTGATACTTCAGGATTTCCGCGATTTCATGTTTATCCCAACAAGCATGAATGACTCTCAAATCGCCAAGATCCAGCCAGAGTGGCAAGGTTTTGAACCAATTAATAGTATCTTTATAAGCGGCAGGGTCGCCTTGGTAGGCATCGAGGAAGGCTTGATGCTGTCTTGTGTTCTTCTCAGAATGCGGCCTGAGGTAATCCTCACCTTCGTGGTCAGAGGTGTAATAGGCAATTGCGTTAAACTCATGGTTACCCATCACGGCAAGCGCGTTTCCAGAGTCGATCATCGCTCTCGCGATATCGATCACCTCTCGTTGGTAACTGCCGCGATCGATAAAATCACCCAGGAAGATCACCTTGCGCGAAGGATGACGATAGATGCCGGTCTGGTTCTTATACCCAAGCTTGGTCAGAACCGTTTCCAGGCTTTGGCTATGCCCGTGTATATCGCCAATGATGTCATAACTCATATCAGTCTATCGTACATAATACGTTCAATTTGTAGTGGCACTCATAGGTCACGACAACACATATCTGACCCTCAAACCTGCTTCCTCGAAGTGATATTTACCTTTGTGTTTTCTGTCATATGGATTTGGCAACAAGCGGAATTGCGGGCTATCGGAGAGCGAATCCAGAACATGTAAGATCATGAACTCTTTTTTCCTGCGATTTGCAGAATCGATGGCCAACTCGACCTCTGAAGAACCAAGCTCAAAAGCCTCATCTTCTCCCTGGGTTGCCTTCACCTCCACGTAATGGGTTTTTCCGTTTTTGTGGATTACAAAGTCACAGCCGTACCCGTCATCTGTAGTATTTTCAGGATATTTGTGACGACTGTTCTCTGAAATCCAGCTGCTCGGCCCTACAGTTTCAACGCCATAAAACTTTTGCAATGCGCGAAATGCATGGATTTCACCGGCCAGTCCGACAAGATCTTTCATGGCTTGACTCATCCGGCCCTTTGGCTTCTTCTTGTTTGTTGGTTTTTTATTGCCTTTCTTGCGCTTCTTATAAGCTCCCTGCTCCTTTAGTTCTTCGAGAACATTGAGATCTGCCGTTGCCACACTGTCATCTTCGATAGCTCCGAGTATATGATCCCAGAGGTTATTCAAATTTTCCTCGGAGTTTACAAAATCCACTCCACATACTTTCACTGTCTTTTTCTGTAATTCCTGCTTTTGCTTCCGCTCTTCAAGTCGATCACGCGCCTCGGCCAACTCAGCGTCTGAGATTCCCAGCCTGTCCTTCAATTCGCCCACAGTAGAGCTCATACCCAGCGCGTCCCAGAATCCCTCATGTACATGAGACTGGTTCAATTTCCCAATCAGCTTGAAGCATATTGCTTCGTCCCAGACATCAACAAATGCGGTTTTCGCAAAATCATCTGCCAGTTGTGTTTCAAAGATAACGTTATCTTGCCCCCACATACCCACATCGGCGTTTTCCCTGATACACCAGGCTAAAGCAGTTTTCTGGATATTCTCCAAAATACGAAAAAACATTTTGCGGTTATCCGCATGTATTTCTATTGGATCAAGATCTGGCTCCAGACCGAACTCATCAAGCTGAGCACGCAGTTCCTCCACATTTGCTGCGCTCTCCACCAAAGCAATCACATCTGACGCTGTATCCCACTCCACCAGAATATCGCTCACCATTCTAATCACCTCGGGAAAGGCCACGACCCAGTAGTTTTCCGCATACTCTCTAGGGCATTCAAGGCTCAACAGCACGGCTTCGAAGTCTTTAAAACCCATCGAATTAGGATGCTTGCGTATCGTGTACCGGATAATAGAACGCATTATCGTGCGGCATGAATCCATATGCTCCTGGAATTGCGCATTTGCCTGGTCGTTGGAAACCAACGATTCGCTTGACTGTGATAGAACCTTATTCCATTGATCGAGCTGCGCCTGATCCCCGAGGATTTCCCAGGCTTTATATCCCACTGGCTTCAATCCTCCGGCGTCCCTGACAATGGACAATACGGCATCAAGATCAAGCGGAGCGATACTGTACGATTGAAGGGCATCCAGGAATTGCTCCTCCGAAGACACCTCATCCAGAGGTGCTATATCGGCGTCGGGCTGCATAAGCAGAATCAGCGGCCTAACAAGTCGCGCCCTCCAGGCGAGATCCCCTAACCAGCGCTGCTGGACCTCTTGATAATGATCAGCAGTAATGTGTAGCTTTCGAAGAGATGCACACACAGCATCTTCAGATATTTCATCTGCGCTTTCATAGTCTCCGAGGACAAGCTTTAACGATATATCTATATCGCCACGATCTACTATGGATGCCAGCGCCTCGCTGAGCAGGCTCACTTCAGTCCGAGCATCGCTTACGGCCAGCAATGTATTATCTTTTGGCAGCCATAATGCGGGCACAGGGGTTCTCGCTACTGACACGTCACCATGCCATAGCCCAGCTTCCAGCGTGTCTACCCAAACTATTCGGGCTCTTCGCAATGCATCAATTGCCTTTGTAAATGTTTTTGTGCCTGTCCCTCGACTCTGCCCTCTAGAGAAAGCGAATATTGAAAGAACAACTGGTATCAGCCAGGGCAGCTCTTCGGATAGTTGCGGAGAACTTTCTTGCACCTGCCACTGACTTCCATCAACAAGAGCCCTCGTGGTTAGCTCAGACGCAAGGCGAACACCACTCCCGTATGCATTCTGAAAATGATCCTGCAGGCGTTTTGCATCCTTCGTATCCATTGCAACAACAGGCTTGGAATGTAATTCCAGTCCACTGTGGATAGCAGAGGTGGCATCTGGGAGGTATACGGCCTCCTCTTCGGATGGCGTTACAACGATTAATGACCTGGAACCATTCTGAACAATGACGCTGTCTGGGAATACATCTTCTTCATCCGGGTAGAACTGACTCCAAGCAGTTCTGACCTGGCCCAAAAAGACACTTGAATTCGATATATCAATCGTTGGATCTTGCAAGGCAACAGCAAGATCATTCAACAACCTTGGATCTGCCGTGTCCTGCTCGGGATCATAGCTAGGCATACCCAGCTCTTTCATTGATGCTGTAAGCTCTGGAATCCTGCTTAACACGGAAGCAACGGAAACCGGCATCGGCATAAGGTGAGAGAACTGATGCAGCCCTCCAATCAGGGCAGGAGACGGTATATACCAGCGGTCCGAGGGACGGAATCGAATCGTCTCCTCATCAGTCTCGCCTTGCATCCATTTTGTCTCCCTTAATGAGAATGCAAGTGGTGAAGCCGGTGAATACCTATGTGCTTCGCCCCCGATCTTGCGAATCGTGGCGCTCTCCCAGTTTCTCCACCGCTTCTGCCACGATGGAATGGAAACCAACAATAATTCCATCAAAAGCTTATGGGAAGCATCATCAAAGCTTTCCAGCTTTTCGAAGCCTGGCAGAGCGTATATATCCTGTACCTCGTAGCTGAACTCGCCGGAATAGCGTGGGCTTTCGGTATTCTTTATATGCTCTCGATAGGCATTCCAAACATCAGGGCTATAGCCTGCTGGACCCTTTTCGGGCGGCTTCACTCCCTTCCAATGCGCTACGGTGAATCTTGCATCCCAGTCTTTACCTGGCACAGGCACAAGCCGAATTCCATTGAACGCGCCTGCTTTTTCCAGGAGGTCTACCGAGGACAAGCCCATGCCACCCCACAATGGATGGTCAGGTGGAAGCAGCAAGCGCTTTAGGGCAGCACTGCATTCAGGGGTACCTGTTCGTCGAAGATAGGCATCCAGCTCGGCCCCACTCTTTCCTGGCCAACCGGGCCCGAAACTTGTCTCATCTATTGGATACCATCCGCCAATACATGGCGCCGAAAGCTTACTGAGCAGGCGTATGGGCTCCTCCATACTGTGCTTCGATGCATGCAGTAGCCTCAGGCCCCATTGAAGAATATCCCGACACAGCTGTGAGTCGGACCCATCAATATCATGCGGAAGCTTGGGCGTAGCTTTCACCAGGACACCACTGAATATTCTTTCTACCCCGTAGGATTGCACCAACGCTGTAGAAAGATATCTGTGAACAGCAGTCGTCTCGACACCACCCTTGGCTCTGGGGATATGAGTTTGAATATCTTCATTAAGAAAAGCGATAAAAGGCCTCAGGTTTTCGGGAATGTCGTCAATCCCACCCTCAGCCAACACCTCATCATCAGAACCACTGCTGCGAGGCCGGAAGAAAACCGAACACCGATCGTCACAAGAGTGAAGCTGATTGTCAGTTCCCAATAGAACGCTTTTGCCAATGAGTGGCTTGGTATCTCTACCGAATAGAGACTCCACGTCTTGCCAGAACCCACTCCAATCAACCGGCTCCTGGGATTCATGTAATTTTCTTGCTATTGCTTCTATTGTCGCCGCGTTATCTTCTGGCATTGCTTCGGGGCTGATATTAACTTCATCAAATATCCTTCTTATTCCCGACTCTCGTTCTCGAAGTGCCTGAACGAATACCGGGTATGTTGCTTCGGAACGCAGCAGCGAGGCTTTGATGGCGACATCCGATTCGAGTGCCGGCAATAGACTGGTATAAACAAGGCTACGCCAGCCTTCATCTGACAGCGCAATATCCTGGCTTTCTATTTCAATTTCTCTGTCAGAAAACACTTCTCCGAGAGCTACCCACCAGCGTTGTCCCTCATCACTATCCGTCGGAGCCAATATGTCGATAATTGCTGCCGCTTCCGCTTCTCCCTTACCTGACAGGCTTTTCAGAATGACATCAATCCCTTTTTCGGCAATCGTTCTTAGCAACAGCGAATTTAGTGGATTTTCAAAATCTATATCAGTACGGCTCATATCACCGAAGAATGGCGCGCTAAAATGTGCTGCACACCCACTCGGGACCTGTGTTGGCAAATAGATATTGAGTACACCGTCGTCAGGTTCACTACCTACTTGCACCGCTATTTCAATGGTTGCCTCATCGACTTCCGGCCACTTGCCTGGCAAATCGGCAACTGCAGACTGGATCTGTTCCCTCTCACTTGGACTTCTTTCACCACCGATGGTCCTTTTCCACAACCAGTACCGCCTGTAGTAATCTTTCCCCTCCTCAGACTCAGAACCATCCGTGGCTATCTGAACCTCGAAGCCTTCTTCAGGATCATCATTCCGGAATATGCGTTCTCTTTTGTAGCATCTGTCATGGCTCTTACTTGCAAGCCGTAACACATTAACCCGCTGCAGAAAGATAGCCGTACTTTCGTTCATTTCCTCCAGCTTATTAGTTGCGATCTCCCTTGTCCGATCATTAAGAAAAGGCAATCTTATAACTGTTGAAAACCCCCTCTGTTCGAAATCTGCAACCCTTGGTGCTGCTTGCTGCGCATCCATGGGAATTGGCAATGCATATGGAGATAGAAAGGCCAGTTCTTCACGTAACCAGTCTTTCGAGAAGGACCGGCATCGCTCCCGAAAATATTCGTATCGGGCATCATCCCACTCCAGGAGTCGGCCCCCGATGGCCTCTGGTGATTCAACGCTGTTGTCACCGTCAACAACGTGACGTATCGGCCCCTCAAACATTTGAATTACATCGGGTTGAAAGCTGAAGCAATAACCGTCGAAACTGGTGCTTTCTTTTTCATTGCGCGAGTAAATTTCCGGCGCCCTGGTTATTTCGAGAACACTGCGAAAACCAATTCCCTTGTTTCCGATAGATTTCTGAGGATCCTTATCACTCTGTCCGAGATTCGAAAGCGCCTTAAAATTAGAAGGAGTAAATGGCTGGCCATCGTTTGCTATGTAAAGAGCGCCATGTGGATATTCATCATCCGCCAGAACGATCTCGATCCGTTGCGGGGTATCCATAACATCTACTTCGAAAAGCGCATCGTGTGCATTCTGGATGAGCTCGATCAGAAAACGCCCATGATACTGATGCTCTACTTGCTCAGTAAGATTGTGCAGACTCCGATAGCGAGAAGTACCATTCGAAAGCTCATCCAGAAAGCTTCGTATCTCCCCCAATGTCTTGTCGATGACTTCTTTACGAGACATGAGTTCGATACCAAAGATTTGTATAAAATCTACACACGCGAGAGTACCACCTCACCACGCCGTATCCAGTTAATCCCCGTGCCCAATACCTGCTTCCCTGCGTTGGTGAGGGCATTGGCATAAGACTGAAGTTGTGGTTTGTAATTGATAAACGCTGCCTCCGGATCGTCGATCTGATCGGACTTGTGGTCGATCACCCAGAGACCTTCCGAAGTTTCCACAATCAGGTCGGCCGTTCCGGATACAATGGTCCCCTGCTCGTCCAACGCCAGGATTGGTTGCTCCCGCAGCACCGAGGTGCCGCTAAGGTGTTCTGCTAACCAAAACTCGAATTGCCCAACGGCGTCCGTGATCATTTTTAACTCATCCGGCTCGACTTCCACACCGGTAACCTGGGGGATTCTCTCATTGAGGTCGGGTTTTGCTCCCAATACCTCGAAGCATCGGTGAATGAAGGTTCCGAAACTCTTCCCTGTCAGACCGATATCAACTTCTAATCCCTCACTGTAGCGTTCAACGATCAAACCTGTCCTGGCCTGCTCGTCGGCAGCCACTTCTGTTGTTGAGGGCGCCCGACTATCTGGGGTGAGCGTTGCTGGAACAACACCGGCATGTACCGCACGACGGCCGATGACCGGCAGTTCTGAATCCACGAGGATAGCGTTGATATCAAAATCTTCAGGAAGCTCATCTAGACCCTCGATGACGGTACAGGTAAATTCTTGTTCGCCAGCGAGGAGCTTGTCCGTGTTCAGCGTGAGATCGCAATCGCCGGCCAGTAAAGACCAATAGGTAGTCTTTGGTGTCCTTCCTTGCGCAAGATAACCCGGCCACTCCAGGATCATCTTGTCCCTGGCCCTTGTCAACGCAACATAAAGTAGTCTTCGTGCCCCGATTTCTTCAGCGGTCTGAAGATCAGTCAGGAAGCGGTCGTTTGTCTCCGAAGCTGCAAATGCCGGTGAATATTCGATCCGCGCGTTTGCGAGTAGCTGTGATAAATCGTCGAAGGTGCTGTAACCCAGTTCTACGTTGGTTAGCCGTGCCTTGACATCACGATCCAGTCCACATACTGCGACTACCGGCCACTCCCGTCCTTTTGAACTGTGCCAGGTTGCGAGTACGACAGCATTTTCATCAAGCACACGAGGATCCGGTTGCTTGTCGCCCTCCTTTTCTTCTACCTTGGTAGCCAGCCATGCGAGGAAGGTTTGAATTCCGGAACCGTGAAAACCACCATTAGCCAGTGCTTCACGGTTGGCATCCATGAACTCGCCCGCCTCAGCCAGTAGTCGTAGCAGGTTGGCACGAGCCTGTTCACCATCTGGCCAGGTTGTAACGACATCGAACAGGTTCAGGGCACGGATCATGTCCGCGACCAACGCATAAACAGTACGCTCAGTCACTCCTTCTGCCAGTTCATCAAGTCTGGCGAGCAACGGTTCGTCAATACGACCTTGATCCATTAGCTGGGTCAACGCCTCCTGGAGGCTAAGGGAGCCCAGTTCAGTCACTGCCAGGTACAGGGCCGCATGATAATCTTCAGGGTTGGCGAGATAAGCTAATGCGTGCCATGCAATCTGTACAGGTCGTGAAGTAAACCAACCGTCTGCCTGTAATCTCACACGCAAACCTTGTGCCCGTAGCACGTCAGCGTAGATCATCAGAATGCCATGGGTCGGGCATAGTATTGCGATATCGCCTCCACGAAGCCGCCGGCGAACTTTCGTCCGACGATCCACAATCTGTTGGTCGTTGTCAGCAAGTAATGCGTTCAAACGCTCGCCCAATGCAACAGCGCGTATCGCATGCTGGCTCTTTTTGGCTTTCGTTGGGAACGAAATGACGTCGAGAGGCGTGAGAAGACTAGCAGCACTTTGTGGGTCCAAAGCAACATAGTTATCACCAAACAGACCAGGGCCAAGCGCATTAACAAAATCCATCAGTCTGGGTTGAGAGCGCCAGTTCCGGGATAACGGCTGAGACGCCTCTGGATGCTGATTGATCAGAGCTTCAAATAACCTTGGATCGGCTCCCTGAAATCCCATGATGGCCTGTTTCAAATCGCCGACCACGATTGTGGAAACACCAGCCTCTTTCAATTGCCACAACAAGTCGAATTGTAGCGGGTTGGTATCCTGGAATTCGTCAACTACCAGACAGTCTATTCGTGCTACCAGTGCTTGAAGTACATCAGGACGCGACCGTAGCAGATGCCCTGCAATAGCGATCATATCGCTGTAGTCCACCAGACCTGCCTCACGTTTAGCCTCGGCATAGTGGACCAGCACTTCCTGACCCGCTGACAAGAGTGCCTGTACGTGTGCCTGTGCGTGTGCCAATGGACCTGGATGATGAGGCAGCTCATTAGCAGCTGTAATTACCGCAGACGACAAGTTGTCATACGTTTCTGGTAGCTCTGTCCCCCGCTTGGACTGGCGAAGTTCACGCAGACTTTTCCAGAGTTTCCAGTCCCTGTTAATGGTATCTCCGCTGAGTGCCCGATTCAGGTTCTGAAAATCACCGAGAAATGCCTTGGCCGCGGTAGGACTGGTTCCATACTCTCTGTCGAGGCTTTCCGGATACGCATTGAGTAACGCCTCAACACTTTGCCGTAAGGCATTGCTCAGTACATCGCCATCAGAAGTCGGCCCGTAATGATCAGATATCCATACTGCTGCCTGGGTAGCATAATCATCGGTGTACTCATTCCAGCCCTTCGACCGTAACAGCTCGACAATGCGCAGTAAATCGTCCCGGAAGACGTCCTCTGCACTTTTTTGGGTGGCAAAGTCGTAGGTGTAACCAAAGGCAGCAAGGTTGGACATGATTTCGTCTGCTTTATCTGTGCGAGACAACGCTTGACGGATTAGTGCATTCTTTTCATCTTCGTTGAGCAACCGAGGCCTGGGTGAAGAACCAGCCTCAAAGGCGAATTCGGTCAGCACCCTTAGTCCGAAACCGTGGATGGTCGAGATATAAGCCTGGTCGAGACGCAGTGCGTCATCCGCACGTCCCATGGCAAGCAGTTTGGCGCTGATGCGTTCACGAAGTTCGGCAGCAGCAGCCTCGGTAAAGGTCACTGCGACGATCCGTTCCGGCGCAACCTGGCCATCGCCAACCCAGTCACCCAATTGCTGCTGGATAGTGTATGTTTTCCCGGAGCCCGCTCCGGCGGGAATGACAGTCAAAGAAGGCAAAGTCATTGTGCTTCCTCCGCCTCACCGGCAACAGTGAACAGATAGATCAAAGGACTTTCATCAAGCGCATAAGGTTTTATACCGGCCTGCTTATCAAAAAACTCGGCGTCACCTTCCCGATTAAGGCGTACCTCGCCGGCATTAACTTCACTTAGCCGCTGCTGAATTAGCGCCATCGCTTGACTGGCAACATCATTTTCCAGTGTCTGCCAACCCGGGACTGTGCTGGACTCCGTCAGGGCCGAGTCTGATAGCGAGACCTGATCGTTCAGCATGTAGTAAACGATCCCTGTTCGCACCGCACTACGAATCCTGTTCTGTAATGTTTCGTCTTCATTATCTTTAGGGCCTCCGCTTTCCAGCATTGCCCGATATAGATTGGCCTGACTGTCGTAAGCTTTTTCCATGCGTGATCGACGATTGCCAGACTTCGAGCGCTTATAGTCCACGACCAGTAATCGATCTCCCGGTAAGCTCAAAAGGACATCGGTCTGGCCATGAATGGGGATGTCCGACCAGTTTCCTAGCAACCAAGCCTCACTCGCCAGTACCTCGGCACCCAGCCGTATAAGCACATCGCGCCAGGCAACAGCGGCCTTGGTCGTTTCGGAAACGAAATGACGTCGTTCCACCTGCCAATGGGTGGCTCTCAGAAAAGGGGCAATGCGCGGAATTGCATTATCTATAAGAACTTCAACTAACTCTGGAATCTCGCCTGTCTGCGGTAGTTCTACACCGGGGCTAAACAGGTCTTCAAACACCTTGTGAGCAAGGGTTCCCAATAGAGTAGGATCAGCCGATTCAGGCGTCCAAAGTAGCGGTTTCGCGTTGAGACGGCGCAGTAGCCATGCCAGCCTTGAAACCATCAATGTCTCCAGGCTACTTGGCGATTCCGGTTTTAAATTTCCTTCATCATCAGTTCTCAGCGCCAGCAGATTACGATCAAAGCGCATGTCTTCTGCGAGTAGATCTCGCGGTGGCTGAGGTGACATTGAGTCAGCGAGAGCCAGGTGCCTAATGTGTAAACGTTCATCTTCCGAGTCCAGCTCGATAATTCTTTCGTCAGCTGCGTCCACGCCGGAAAACAACTGATGCATGAACACCAGGCTCTCCGAAGGCGATTGTGCTTCGCCTCCCGGGGCACGTCGAGAGACCAGGAAGGTCGCGGATTCGGAAACAGCGCCTAACTGCCTTTTGAAGCGCATGCGTCGGACTTCCAGCTCATCCGTTGATGTACTGACGGGAAGGCCCGTCAACTCACGAATGGATACAAGATCATCAACGGAGAAAACCGGATCGCTCGTCAGCGCCGAAGGATACTGTCCTTGCACAAATCCGAGAATGGTCAAATGTTTTACGGGGCGCCAGCACTCCTGAGATTCTCGCCACACTGTCACGCCTTCGAGATTAAAGTCAGGCGACTCTCCCGAGGTAATAAATCGAGGGTTTACGCTCCTACGCAATTCCGACCAGTTAATGGAGGGAGTGTTATCTAATGATTGGTGCAATTGATCAACAGCAAGCTTGGCTTGCTGGATATGAGTCGTGAAATTCTCGCCACCTCGCAGCAATGACACAAAATCCTGAAGAGCACTGGCCAGTGACGCAGGTTCGCTGTCACCCTCCTGCAATAGATCCAGCATGATACGCCCGTCTCGGCTGGTAGAGGACAATGGGCGCAACCGGTAATCACCATCCATCACCGTTTGGGCCAGCACCGCCCCTTCCTCACGAGACCAGGGCATCAATGGCGAAGACAGGCAGATCGCCAGGGCCATGGCAGGCGCAGGCTTTTGCCGGCAATACAGAAAATGAAAGACCGCCTCACGCCCAAGATCACGGCGCCAGCGCTCTGCAGGCAGTCCCGAAAGCGCAATGCCGCCAAGCGCACACGCATCCTCTAACGCTGTGGCGTACTCGAAACTATCGGGAATCAGCAAGCCTATGTCGGCGGGCTCAAGCGCGGGATCCTCGCTTAGCAAGGTTTGCACCATACCAGCTGCGACCTCTGCTTCTTGCAGGAAGTCCCGGGTGCCGACCCACTGTACCGACCCGTCTATCTCCGCCTTGTCTGTGACCGCATCGAACAGCCGTTCCTGTAGTATACGCAGGCTACTCCCTGGTTCCCCAGCGACTGCACTGCCCAGCACTTCATTCAGAACCTGGGCCAACGCTTCTTCATGACGTTCTTCGGAGTGATCCGCGTCCTGATTCAATTTTTCGACCAGTTCGGCTTGCCACCGGGTCAACCGGGGGATCCCCTCACTGTGGTACACACGGATAGTATGGAGGGCATCGTTAGCATCAGCCGACAACACCGATTGTATCGTTGACAGTTCCTGTGGCCATCGCCCATCAAGCGACGTAGCCAGGCGGAGGAGATCATCGAGGTGCCGCCGTGGTCTTTCCGAGAGACTCTTCAGATCAGCAATTTCGATATCGCTCGTGGGATCAGAAGCCGATACGATCTGGGTCAACGCCGATTTGACCGCTTCGCCGGTTTCCACAGGTGCAACCGACAGGCTTTCAGTCCAGAACGCATCTTTGAGCTCTTCCAGAGCTTTGTTGACGCCGCTGTCGTTTTCATCCGCTGCATCCGGTGCCAGGTATGCACGACACGCCCATTCCATTAGCTCTGACCATGTGCCGACGACAACACCGGAACGCGCACTTCGTTCCGCCAGGATGCGCCGCAAGCGGCGAGCCGCGCTGGCATCGGGTACCAATAGGTATTGAAGGGTTTGTCTAGACACTATTCTCTCTGTACTTGCAGGTTCCTATTTGCGCTCGCGGAGAAACCGGTTGTTGTATTCATTTTCACTGTTCACTAGCAGTTCAAGCCGGACTGTTGCTCGAGTCATTCCGCAAAACAGAATTCTTTCAGCGCGTGTCAGGTATTCTGCATTCGGATCGACATCCACCAGAATCACAGCGGGTGACTCTTGTCCCTTGAAACGATAAACGCTGTCAAACATCAGATGCCCCTCTGTCATCACCTGATGACCTTCTTCATCGTACTCGCCAGTGAAATGCCGTAAACCCACACCACCGACTTGATCACATTGGCTGAACACGGAACTCTGCGCACCCCGGCACGTGATCACGACAATGTCTTCACGTGAAAAACCATGGCGCATCAATTGCTGAACGATCTTTCCTACAATTTTTGGCTGCTCATCAGCATCTATATACCCATGAACAGCGACACCCAGACCCGGTAAGTCATTACCCTGCTCAAAGGGTATCGGTAGCGTATCCTTGATAAATCTAGCAATAGACTCCGGTGAGCGATAGTTGATTTTGCTGCTATAGCGAACAAACCCATCCAGCGATACCGGTGGCTTATCCTGCAGATTCTGGTCACCATCCTCCAGCCAGAGGATGTTCGCGTCTTCACGAAGGAAGAGCTGGATAATCTCAAACCAGTCCTGCTCAAAATCCTGACCTTCATCAACGATCAGTGTGTCGTATTTACTTTCCTCTCCAATGTCCTGGACCAGAACCTGCTCCTGTACACGCTGCCAGAAACCTGGATCCGTCGTCATCGACGAGAAGTCCAGCCTCTGTCCGAGAGATTGTAAAAATTCATCACAAAAGCCATAAAAGGTGCTGACCTTCCCAGCATCGCCAACGCTTTCTCTGATGCGATCCGCCAACGGCCGGTTATAACAGATCAGCAAGACTTTTTTGTTTTCGGATACTTCATGATCCAGGAACCGCCTTGCGAACAGGCTCTTGCCACTTCCTGCTGCGCCTGAGATCTTGAGCCGGAAGGGCTCCATTTCGAGGTTGGTCAGAATATCTGCCAGAGCCCCGCTTTGGCGTACGAACTGTTTATCCTGTGAGCCGATATGGGTATGTATATCGGGAACCAGATCAAAGGTTTGATAAAAAAACTCTTCGACCTTATCGTACCAGCCATCGTGCTCATCTTTGCCAGGTCCGAGTAATGTTTCTATTCGCTTCGACAAGCCATCTTTGGCTTTAGCATCTACGATACGCTCAATATTCAGCCCTGCGGCATTCACCTGCTTTACCTGATAGTCAGGACAGTAAATAAGGTAATCGGCGACGAGACTTCGGTTTTTGCCATTCTGCCAGTTAAATTTTTCCCGCACCTTGTCAATGGATCGGTGAACCTGCTGGGCGACATTCTTCTTGTCAGTACCATATCGCTTGACGAGTCCCTCGTCTGTTTCTTCCAGGCCTCCATTCTTCTGTTCGATAAAAAGGACTTCTCCAGACCGATTCAGCACGACGAAATCTATTTCTCCGAAATGCGTCCATGCCTCATATTCCCTTGACCAGTGAACCCCATGGAAAATCGTAAAGTCGTTGGACAGCTCTGCTTTAAGCATTTGCAAAGCTTTGAGCTCGGCAATGTGTGCGCCAGACAGGGACAGGCGAGACAGGTCGGATGGGACTATGTACGCCACATGGATCTCCGGTATCTATTTCTCATGAGCATTCCACATTTGTTATTTCAGAGACGCCGTCATGAAGGCATAAGCAGGCCACTCTGGATGTCTTCCAGCTATAAGTACCAATACGTAATCGAGTTAGGATGGTTAACTTGTTAATATTGTTTTCACTCATCAGTAATTCATATGCTGCTTTTACAACTCGTGTACCTGCACCGTTCCTTGCAACAGTTTGGACTGCTCAACCACCTGTGAATGATGGGTAAACAGGATTACTTGTGTTTTTTCGGCCAATTCAGCCAAGGAATTCAAAGCGGCTTGTGACCGCGAATCATCGAAGTCCACCAGCACATCGTCGACGATGAAGGGCATAGGCTCTGCACTTTCCATGTATTTTTCGAGAGAGGCCAAGCGTAGTGCCAGATAGAGCTGGTCCCGCGTTCCTGAACTCATCCCTACCACATACACCCGTACTCCACCTGGGCGAATTCCGGCAAGAACGGGTTCATCCTTGTCGTTAAAGTCGGTAATCAGCCCTTCGAATGACCCAAGTGTCAGTGCCGAGAAATGCTCGCTGGCGCGCTTAAGCAGAGGCCCCTGGTTTTCTCTCCGATATCGCTCAATCTGATCGTGCAAAATCTTACTGGACAATTTCATATGCACGTAGCGCTCGGCATCTGATCGGATGGCCGCAAGAATGCCGTGGGCCTGATCCGCGAGCAGTGCAGCGTTATCACTGCCATCCATGAGCTCCAGTTCTTTTTCTTCGCGCCCTTTTGTTTCCGCCAGTTCTGTCCGCTTGGGCTCGAGCTCATCCTCGATCTTGTTGTTCAACTCTGTGATTCGCCCGGACAGGCTATCCGGATCAACACCCTCCACCTGCGCTTCCAGTTCCGCAATAGTGACGCCTTCACCTGCTTCCAGAATCTCTTTCTCAATCGAAGTGATTGCCTCCTTGATACGAAGGTAATCAGCCGAACGGCGTTCCGCTGTTTCAAGTTGATCAACGCCGCCACATTTTGCTTCTACACATAACGCACCTAGCCGATCCGTCATGGTCTGGATGGACGCCTTCGAATCTTGTATCTCCTGCGTCGCCTGTTCGATCTGTTCTTCAATCTGTTGCCGTTTTGTATGTCTTGATCGGTTTTCCGATAACAGTGAGTTGAGACGTACGACGGCATCATCTGCTGGCAACTCAACCAGTTCCGGAGCAATTGTGGCGACCATGATCTCTACCTGGCCACCGAATGCTGCTGCGTCTTCGTCAATGGCATTTATCCGTATTCTCAGTTTCTCGGCTTCGCCCTGTTTCAAGAACAATGATCTGAGGTGTTCAATAAAATCATCAACCTCCGATGGTGAGTTCTCGGCTCGTAGACCAAGGCTCTGCATCAGGTCACCCCATTCCGCCTTCCATGTCTCAAGCGCCTCAGTTGCCAATCGGTGCTCTTCGCTCAACGATTCAACATCGGCTTTCCGTTCATTGACCTCCTTACTCAGCAAATCGTGTTTGCGTTTGGATTCATCGAGCTGTCTTGCTAACGCTTCACATTCCAAAAGGACAGCTTCAAGGTCCTCCGATGTGGAGCCCGCTCTTCCCAGCCCAGCCAGCTGGTCATTAAGCCGTTGGATATGGGTGGTACGATTCTGCTCCAGCTCGCTCACTTTCTGGCGGAGCAGATTGAGCTGTCCCACCTGTTCACGAAGTTGTTCAAACTTATCCAGCCAGGCCCGCATCTCTCTTGGACTAAGCGGGTCAATCTGACAAGGGGTCCACAATGCCTGCCAATCCGTATCCAATTGAACTTTTTCAGCGCTTGTTGCTTCAAGCTCCTGATCAATCTGTTGTCCCTGCTGTTGCCCGCTCTCCTGCTTGGATTGAAGGTTCGCCAACGTATGGACTCGATCTGCTTCACGACGCAAGCGATCAGACACTTCATCGGCGCCAGCAAGTCGGGTTTCGAAGACATCCGGCAATGTATCTTCACCTTGGTATTCACTTGCCTCGGCTGACACATCCTCACCATCCACCCACTGCCGGCGTAGCAACTGCCAGACTGCATCACGTTCGGATCTGGCATTGGTGAGGACAGATTCTGTCGGCACCTCACCGACACGTTCGATCTCATCGAGTCTCTGCGAGGTATCCTGTAAGGCGTCGACGAGCTCCTCTTTTTTCTCTTCAATCCGCTGAATGCGTTTCGAGAGCTCATCATATTTCTCTTCAAATTGTCGGATACTTTCGCGGTTGGGTAATCTCAAACCGGACACTTTTTCCAGATCGCCTTCCCATAGCGTGAGTCGCGCTAGATTCCCAGTACACTCGACCTGAAGGCTGGCGAGTTGACTCTGAGCGGACTGAATCGAAGAGTCCAATTCCCCCTGTTTCCTGGCGGCAGCAATAGCCCGGTGCAAAGCGTTTGTGTCGCCCGTTTCGGTGATCTCATTGCGTTCATTACGGGCGGCTTTCAGTCGCTTTTCTGTCTCCTGCAAACTGGCTCCTGCCTGCTTTACTTGAGCATTGAGCAGAGCATTTTTGCCACCCAATTCAGCTATGGCCTGTCGCCGTGCCAATACGGGGCGTAATGCCTCTATATCCGTTAATTCGAGATCAGGGCGAATTTCTTTGAGGATAGAGTCAGCATCTGTCAATAACTGTCGGGCTTCCGCTTCGAGATGCGGTCGGTCTTGCAGTGCTTTTCGATGTCCACCCAGGCGAGCATGGAGATCTTCAATGATCTCTGCTTGCTCCAGCAATCCCTGGTTTGTTGATAATTGTTCGAGCTGTTTCTGCAAACCTTCAAGACGCGGGGTAGCCTTACCAAGAATGGCCTGAGCGGTCTCCAACGCATTCACCGCTTTCCGACGACGGTCAGTAAAATCATCCGGCAGGACGACAACTGGTTTATCTGAATTGGCACCCAACAATTCCAGTTCCAGCAAAAACTCACGACGCCGAGCCAATTTCGGTAAAACACGCTGAATACGTTGTAAACGATTTACCTCAATCCGGTTGTCCACCAGTTTGGATTGAACAGCTTCAAGTTCCTTGGTTGTACGTCCCAAGGCACGCCTATGCTCCTCCCACTCTCTGGATGAAAGTGAACTTTGTCTAATCTCACTTCTGAGATCTGTATGTGCACGGATGGCTGAGTTGATTACTGGTTTTGAACCTGCCGGGAGAAAAAGCCGCTTGGTCTCTGCATCAAGCTCGCCAAGGACAGCATGGAGCGCATGGCTGCCAAGCGCTGCAGAGAAAAGCGCCTGCCCGACCTCACCCTTCTGCTCCAGTATTTCCTGCCCGCCCTGTATCAATGCCTGGTGATCAATTCCAAAGAGAGTTTCAAAGAGCTCTGAACTCACACCGCTAAGAAACGGTGCCAATACACGTTCATCCAGCACCTCATCGTCCGGAGTCAATAGCGTGTTTTTCCGGCCTTTGCGCCGAACAAATCTGAGCTCATGCCCATCAGTTGTCAGTAAGATTCCGTGGATACGGAGTTTGTCATTGGCATGAATAAAATTGTCCGCAGTTCGTTCGTCTATCCCATAAAGCAAGGATTTCAGACCTCGCAGGGCCGAACTTTTCCCAGCTTCATTGGGGCCGTAGACGATATGGAGCCCTGCTCCATCAAAAGCCAATACCCTCTCGGTAAACGGACCGAATGCAGCAAGATTTAATTCAATTATTTTCATGCCGATTCCATCCTGGCTTCACACTCCCTTCTCCGTGGACAACAAACGGCTGACTAGAAGCTCTTTGATATCCTCCAGTGTCTCTTTTAGCACCTCCGGATTGGTAGGGTCATAGGGTTCATCGCCACCCAGCAGTTCTGCGGGGAGTTTCTGACGAAGTGCTGATATCTCTTCGGCGAGTTCTTCCAATGCCGAGCCATCCAGTTCCATGTCGCGGATAGCACGCAGCAGGCCGCTTAGTGCATCGTCACGCTCAAGCACCTCATCAACAGAGACAGATGGCCTAGTCTTGATGGAAATCTTCTCCAGCCAAATACCTGCGCCACCTAGCCCCGTCGCCAGGGCACGGTACTCCTGGATCCAGCGCTCACGGTCAGCATGCAATGTCGGATGCACAGTGCAAGCCCCTTTCAATACCAGGCGCACAGCAACCGACCTTCCTTCGGCGTTATCTAATGCGGATTGCAGCCCCTCGTGTACTTGCTCATAGATTTCATCAACTGACTCGCTGGCAGAAACGTCTAGTTCACAGAGAGACCAGCGCATCACATCAAGGTCACGATGTTCAACCTCCTCGACCTCTCCGTTTTCGACAGTAACCAAGGTACAACCTTTAGGCCCTGATTCACGGATGTGTCGCCCCTGGATATTCCCCGGAAACACAATCCATGGGTCCTGACTTACCTCTTCACGATTATGGACATGACCCAGAGCCCAGTACTGATATCCTTTGGACCGTAACCCATCAACAGTGCATGGCGCGTAGGGCTCATGACCTGGCTTGCCGTCCAGGCAGGTGTGCAGCAGGCCGATGTTAAAGAGCTGAGGGTCGCCCTGGGGGTAGGCCTGAGACAAGTCGTCTGTAACGGCCCGTGTAGCGAAGCCCTGTCCATAGACCGCCACATTCAGATCTTCTAGAATAATCTGCTCCGGATGCTTGGTTGAGAACAGCGTGACATTGTCCGGTAACCGTAGATGCTTGGTAATCTGACTGGCAGCATCATGGTTACCCACCACGATAAAAACACGAATGCCTGCCTCGCGCAGCCTTCCCATCCGCTCTACAAAATAGAGGCCGGTGTTGTAGTCTTTCCAATCGCCGTCATACAGATCTCCGGCCAGGAGCACGAATGCCACTTCCTCATCAATCGCCAAGTCGACCAGGTTATCAAAGGCACGTCTCGTGGCACTGCGGATTTCATCTACAGGGGCGCCTTCATAGCGCTCCAAGCCGTGAAGCGCACTATCGAGGTGGATGTCTGCTGCGTGAATAAATCGCATTGGTCAATTCTCTATCATCTGCTCCATATCCTGGAACCAACTCAATACTTGTTTGTCCGGATCAATCTCATCTAACCGATCGATTGTCATCAAAGGAGCCGCCACATGGTTCAATATACGTTTTGCTTTGGATATCTTTTTGTCCTTGGCATCCGCCTTCAAATCTTCCCATTGGTTTGGACTTCCACTTAATTCATGCACGTTTTTTGCAATGCTTAGAGGCACATCGTCATGTTCACCAAAATTTTCATTCAATCCCAATTCAATATTGGAGACTTGCTCATATGCTTCATTTATTGCCTCGTAATGAAGATAATTTTCCATTTCCCTTTTCTGAGTAATGACTGCTTTACATCTGTCGCGATTATTTATCTCATCAGCGTGCTTTTGATATTTCGCTTCCTCAGGGGGAGCCGTATCACGATCAAACAGATGGAATTCCGGACGAGACAATGGCTCTAGACGTGAAGTCCATAGTGCCAACGATGAACCCCCTAGAGGGAAAAATATCAACTCACCATTTAACTCCATTTCCTCCAAATCCAATACATCCTTCCCATCTCTTCGGAGCACTCCGGAAATATACTTCAGAAAAGCTATATCATGCTTCCCTTCTACTCCCAAAAACAGCTTGATTGCATTGTCGGGCAGTACGCCAAGAGAATTGGCGATCATTTTATTTGTTTCACCACCACCGCAATATATCTCTCTAAAATCATCGTCGTTGTGATGTATAAAACGAAGATTTTGGTCAGGGATCGCCCGCGCAAGCATTGGCGTATGCGTCGTAATTACCACCTGGTTGTCTGCAGATAAATCAATTAACGCACTTACTAATAAACGTTGGTTGTGTGGATGCTGGCTTGTTTCTGGTTCTTCGATTGCATAGATTACTGGCGCGTTAATATGCTTGCTGGCCTCCTGCTCCGCCTTTGCCCGGAAGAAATTTAACAGGATCAGTCGTTTTACACCGCTACCTCTTTTATTGATCGGTATATCTTCATCGCCTGTAATGCTCACACTGAATAAAGATTCCCATTTCTTTTCAGTTATCTGCGGATTCAATTGACTTGCCAAGCCAGGATCCATCTCTTTTATTTTTTCCAGAGTTTTATCAGCAATTCGCTTTACTTCTTCCTTTACATGCTGAGCTATCATATTTAGCTCGATTTCCTTCTGTTTTACCGCTTCTTTAACCGCTGCTTTTAACGGGTCTTGTGCCTCTGGATCCTGATCAGTGCTTGCTCGGTCAGATTTGAACAAAGCGAAAATTGGTATATATGTTTTTATGCCATCCCAGGTCTTTTTTGCATTGTCTTCGTTTAATGGAACCTCAACAGGTTTTAACTCTAAATCCCCAATATGTTCCCGAATGCTATGACGCAGCTGTGCGTTTACTTTTTTATCTATACCATCCAGAATGACTCCCAATTCTTCAGCTCGCTTTTTCAGCTGCGGATTCTTAAGCTGAAGTAAATTTTTCGCATTACCCGCTGTTGGGTGGATAGCGTGAGCAACAATACTTGTACATTTCGGAGTATTTAGGTGGCCACTATATGTTTTTGTTATTTCCAGATTACCTGCCGCATTAAGCAAGTGTTCATTTTCAAATGTGGTTTCTGATTCCTCATCCAGCACTACACCATCTGGAAGGTTCGAAAATTCACACGTGATACTCAAGTCTTTCGCGTCTCCACCTTTACTTGCGTCGTGCTTATCCGGAGCGCCATCATTCAGAAAAATATCAAGAGCATCCATCACGGTTGACTTGCCTGCATCATTCTTACCGATGAGTGCCGTCATATCGTCAAAGTCAATCGATATCTCCTCCTTGTAACAACGAAAATTCTTTATACGCATCCTAACTAATTTCATGATATCTCCTGCGACCTACCATCCAGATCGCCACTTATCCATTGAGTGCCTCTTCCAACGTAGTAACCACCTCATAATCAACTCCAATCGCCTCAAAGTGTTTCTTGCCGCAGGCAATCTTGTCCTTCTCCTTGTCACGGAGTTCAGCAAGATTTCGGGTGCTCTTGGTCTCTCGGATGAGGTAGAGCTTTTCCTCGTTCTCGGTAACGAGGGCCCAGTCGGGGTTGTAGGGACCGACGGGGGTATCGACTTTGAATTGCGGGGGTAGCTTGCAGTAGAACTTGACCCGATCATCAAGATCACAGGCTTTGGCGAATTCCTTCTCAACGTCAGAATCGAATTCGACGTAATTGAACAGGGTTTTGTCCTGATTTTGCACTTCATAGAGGTTGTTCAGGTAGCGGGTAATGCCTCGCTCGGCCTCCCGTTCCATACGATGCATCTCGTAGACCACACCACCGATTTTTTCGTATTCGATACCGTTGACCGTTACTCTGTGGAGCTCTCGCTGGATAATGTCACTGACCTGGTTGATGAAGACCTGGGGATTGAGCAGGAACTCGCCCAGTCGCCCGGATTCCTTGAGAATCCGTACCAAGGTATGGCGGGTCAGTTCGGTGCTGTTCTGCAAATAGGCGAGGATGTCCGGCAGGACCGGTGAGGTGACGACGTCTCGCACTCCACCAGAGATCTGTTCACCCTCGATGCCGGCCTTGCTCATGTTCTGGCGATAGAGCGCCGTGGTGATCCGCGGCTTATGGATCCTGGGCATCTCTGCGATTGCCTTAGCAGTTTGCGCCACCAGCGTGTCAGTATCGAAAGTTACCCGATAGCGGGTTTTCTGATTGATCTTGTCCCAGAGCGCCCTGAAGGTCGGATCGAGGGTGATGTTCTTGCGCAGTTCCAGGTTCTTGCGATCGCGGGCATTGACCACCCGGTTCTTGAACACGTACTTATTCAGTTCATCGACGATCCGGGAGCGCATGTGCGCCCACTCGTCAGGCAGCGCCAATACGAAGTGCGGGTTCTTAGGGTCGAATTTGTCCTGCACCCTGCCCTCGGCATCAAGATAGCCATTACTTACCAGTGAGTCGTACAGGTTTTGGGAAACCTCCTGACCCAACGGGGTGTATTGAAGTTGCTCCGGGTCGGCGATTTTGGCAAATGCGGTGATATCGACCTTGCCGAAACCGATGCCGTAGTCCTCCTCGTACTCGGTCTGCAACTGGCGGGCGAAGTCGTCATAGGATTCGTTGGCAATAACGGTCAGGCGGTTGACGGTCGGATCGAACACCCGTTCACCGTGCTCGTTCACCGGCAGGCGCAGGCCTCGACCGATCTCCTGGCGTTTGCGATCCTGAGACCGGGTCTCGTTGAGGGTGCAGATCTGGAAGACATTGGGGTTGTCCCAGCCTTCGCGTAGCGCGGTATGCGAGAAGATGAAGCGCAGCGGTTCATCATTGGAAAGCAACTGCTCCTTGTTGCGCATGATCTTGGCAAAGGTATCTTCGTCATCTTTAGTCTTGCCGCTCGTATCCTTGAACGCGCCTTTCTTGTCCTGCGAGAAGTAACCGTCGTGCACTTCTTCCGCTGAAAAGCTCAGCAGGCCTTTGTAGAGCGGCTTCTGCGTCAGTTCGTTGTAGGACTCCTCGAACCACTGGCCGATCTTGCCCAAACTGGTCGATCCGTCGTCATGATAGACCCGGTAGTTGGCCACCTTGTCGATAAAGAACAGCGACAACACCTTGATGCCCTTACCCCGCACGGCATGCTCTTTTTTCAGGTGTTGCTCGACGGTCTCATGCACCTGGGCGCGCATCAGGTCATCACCCAGGCCGCCGATCTCGACGCCCAGGCGGACCATCTGGCCATTGCTGAACTCAACGTGCTCCAAGCCAGGTTCGCAGGAGATATTGGCCACCAGCCAGCCATGCTGGTATTCCTGGCGCTCCTTGGATTTCAGGTAGAGGTCATCTCCCTGTTTGACGGTAAGCGTCTTCTTTCTCGGACCAGCCGGTTCCTCGACGTTGATCTGCAGCTTGGCCTTGATGCCCTTGCTGTTATTGACATCCTTCAAGGCAACAAAGGTGCTATTGAAACCCTCTTCACCGATCAGGGCAGCGACCTCGATGCGTTTGACCAGGCGCAGATCATAGGCATCGATAGGGTTCAGTACGTACAGCAGGTTGTACGGGTTCTTGTGGGTGGCTGAGTAGCGCAGCGTGCAGAGTGGATTAAGACTTTTCAGCGCCTGTGAGCGTTTGGTCTGTTCCTTGCGGGTATCACCTTCGACCGACTGCGGCTCGTCAATGATCATGATCGGGCAGGCGGCGCGTATGAAATCGATCGGCCGCACACCAGAAAGACGATCATTCTCCTGATTCATGATCGCCGTGGCCTTGTCGAAGGCCTGGATGTTGATCACCATCAGCTGGATCTTGTTGGAGGTCGCGAACTGCCTCACCTGCCCCAGCCGCTTCGGATCATAGACAAAACTGTCGTAAGGCACCTGATCATAGAGCTCCTTGAAGTGCTCGCGCGTCATCTCAAGGCTCTTTTGCACCCCTTCACGGATAGCGATACTCGGCACCACCACGATAAACTTGGTAAAGCCGTAGCGCTTGTTCAGCTCGAACAGGGTGCGTAAGTAGACGTAGGTCTTACCGGTACCGGTCTCCATTTCCACTGAGAAATGCATACCGGCCAATTCCGACTGTTTAGGGATGTTGTTCTCTTCCTGGATCTTCTGCAGGTTTTCCAGCAACAGCTCGTCGGTGAGCACCAGCTGGTTGGCCACCGCGGCGATATTGGAAAACTCATCGTCCCCGAGAGAAAGCTGGCTACCGCCTTCCTGGGTTCCGATAGATACCGAGTAGGTCTCGTTGGCCAGCGGCTGCCCCTCGAACAAACCCACAACGGACTCAATGGCTCGTTGTTGATAGTCAAGGTTACCGTCGAATTTGAACTTAAGGACTGACATAAACTAAGCCCTCAAACGACCTTGAAGACCATCTCGGTCTCGGCACCCTGAGAACGGGATTTGAAGGTCTGGACGGCATTCGCCTTGAGCTGATCGTTGCCTTTGAAGCCTTTGTCCAGGCAGATGAACTGCATGGGCTCAAGGTCAGCAACCGCGTCGATCAATTCACTGGTGAGTTCTTCTTCTAGACAAATTAGCAGCGCGCCATCGGCAATTGAAAATACCCTTTTATCGAGCAGCATCAATTCATCTATTTTATCAGTCGGCTTGAAACCTGCTTTCAACAACAATTCGTACAGAACCGTCTCTTGGCTAACGCCCTGATCTATGTGAGCAATATGTGCTTCCATCTTTTGCACCAAGTCCTGCTCTGATGCTTCGCTTGATGACATACACCACTGCCTAAAATTCGACTGATCTAGCTTAAGAACTTTTAAGCCAAAGTCCGGCATTTCATCTTCATCAATTCCTTCTCCACCTGTACTTGATAGATCCCTAGCCGCACGTCGTATACGTTCCTTACCAATGTCTGCTATGTTTTTGTAGCCCTTTTTATATTGTTCAGATTCTTTCTCCAGAGGCTCTGGTAACTGTACCATAATAAAGCTAACCGCTTTCTTCTCTTGAACCACATATTTCATAAGCGCATGCGCAGTGGTACATGAACCAGCAAAGAAGTCCAAGCAAACATCACCCTCATTCAGGGTAATTTGTGCGAGTCGCTCGATCAGTCGCGTTGGTTTTGGGGTACTAAATGGATTTATATCTGGAAATAGTTTTTTAACTTCCTTTTTCGCTTCGTCATTATGACCTGCAACCTCATGCGACCACCATGTGGTTGGGACTACACCATCTTTTACTTCCGTTAAAAATCGCTTTATCGAAGGTTTCGAATTCCCATCTTTGCCAAACCAAAGCCGATTTTCGTGAATTAGCCCATCGACTTCCTCTTTGGTAAATACCCAACTTCGCCCTTGAGCCGGAAATACTTCCCGACCAGAAGGCGTAACTATTGGGTAGTAAGCATAGTCGCGATGCTCAGCCCGCGTGGCATCTACAGCCTTCCAGGGTCCACGAGGATCATCATCAAGATTTTGATATGCTTTATTTTGTTGTTCAGTGCGGGGCAAGAGGTTGTTTTCGAATAACTCCGTCTTTCTATAGCAAAGGACATAGTCATGCATCGCATCTATGCCTTTTTTATCATTCGCAGGACTATAAGTTTTCTGCCATACAACATTCGCTAAAAAATTCTCTTCACCGAATATTTCATCACACATACGACGAAGATTATCAACTTCATTATCATCAATCGAAATGAAAACAACACCATCTTCTCGTAACAAATTCCTAGCGAGATACAGCCTAGGAAACATCATATTTAGCCACCGACTATGAAACCTTCCTTCTGTAGCCGTATTCGTAGAGAACTTCTTCCCTTCATCATCCACAAGCCCCGCATAGGCAAGATAGGTCTCAAGCGACTCACTGTATTTGTCCGGATAGATAAATTCCTTGCCTGTGTTATACGGCGGATCGATATAAATCATCTTCACCTTACCGTAGTAGCTCTTTTGCAGGAGCTTGAGCACTTCGAGGTTGTCGCCTTCGATAAACAGATTCTGCGTGGTATCGAAATCCACCGACTCTTCACGGCAGGGCTTGAGCGTGGCACGGGAGGGTTCCTGGATCAGCTTCATGCAGTCGCGCTTGCCCGGCCATTCCATGCCGTAACGCTCGCGCCGGCCTTCGTACACATCGCTGACGGTACCGAGTTCGGCCTTGAGGCGTTCGAAATCGATGGTCTCAACCGGCTGCCCGTCTTGGCCAGTGGTCTCGGTGAACACACCCGGCAACAACTGCTTGAGCTCACGGCGCCTTTGCTCGGCAATATCGAGTGAGGTGCCATTCATCTTTTCCAGGTCGGCCGGTTTCACGCTATCAGTCATAGTGAGTTATCCACTTTTATCTTCTCTCTTAGCAATCGACAGACTACTCATCTGCTCCATTACCCATCTGTTTTTCAAAAGATTGCCGCACCAGACCCAGCACATAGGGCAGCTCGTCGAGAGACGACAGACCAACCTCCACATCGCCATTACCCCAGCGCCCCAGGCCGGTTACGTCTTTGCACAGGCCTTTGGGATCGTCGATATCGGGGAATGGCATATTCAGTGAAAGACGCAGGCGTTTGGCCTGGGGTACGACATCCACAAAATTGGTTTCGGCCTTATAGGCGACGTAGAGTTTCAGAAACTCCTCTGACACCACTGGATCAAGCGCCAATACCTGTTTACGGAATGCATCAAACAGATCGCGCATTGAACCTGAAGCCAGGTGAGGATGATCATCAATGGTGTAACTGGCCGATGTGATCGTCGGTGATGGCTTATAGGCCGACAGTAGTTCTGCATCCAGTTCCGGTGCCTGCCAGACCGAGACTGCCTGTGCTGCAAGGTAGGCAGCCCGACCCTCAATGGCGTCCTTATTCCAGGTTCCTTCCGCCCCCAGGTTCTTGTTCAGGCGCAATGGACTCTGGGCAAAGCCACCTTCCATATTGCACTTCTCGGCAAAGCTGCGGTTAGAGTATTCCGAGTTATAACCGGTCAAAGTCAGGTTACCGAGCGTGTGCCGGTAGGTCTCCCAAACATTTTCCCAGTCGTCACCGAGTTCCTCTCGCCACACGGTGGGCACTTTTTCGAGATCGTTATCGCACTGGGGCAGTATGTGTTCTATCGTATATTCATCGACCGGCACGCGCTCTTTGCGCCCATGATTCTCCAGCCTTCGTAACCAGTAACTCCGGCTACGGAAGTTATAGAGGTCTTTGATCTTGAGTTCACGTTTGAATTCATCGTCCTTCGGAAAACGGCGATAGGACGGCAGTAACAGAAAGGCGGCTTCCAGGCTTTCCAGATAGCGATCCTTCTTTAGCGTCTTGCCCATATTGGCGAACGTCTTGTTCATGGAATTGGTTGGTATGGCACAAACCGCACGACGGAAGACGTAACTTTCTATTGTACGTACTGCCTTGAGGAAGTCTTCTCTGGAAAGAATCTGGCTTTGATAGTCGTGATACAGATCAAGCAGTAGCGGATAGGCGACATCGACCTTGAGTTCCCGTAGGTCATGGAAAGCACGATTGAGCTCCGAATCCTCTTCGGTGCCCAGCGCCATGGCACAGAAATGTCCGGCATAGGCATGTAACTCCGCAACCAGGGATTCCACACCCGCATTGGCGATGTTGGATGAGCGCGCATGTTTTTTGAACGCGTCATAGACCTCCCCCATTTTGGGAATCTCTCCGGTTCTGACTGTCAGGTAATGCCGCATAAAGCCGTCAAAGTGGATCGTGTAGGCTTCCTGACCAAAGGCCAGCTCCATCGGTCGCCAATAGCTTTCGTAAAGCCGGGTCTGTAGCTCGGGTTCCAGGCCCATGAGTATGAAGTTACGAATCAGGTCGGCCTGGCTGAGTTCTCGGCCCGTGGAGTTCATACTCTCGAAAATGAGTTGTGGGTTATCCTGATCGCGATCGAGCGATATATCGACAACCATCAACTTGGCGATGCCCTTACAGACGGTTTCCAGATTCTCTTTCTGGTCAGCTAACAATTCATGGAAAAGCTTCAGGTTCTCCGTGATGCGGATTGAATGTTCCTTTGGCTGCGGTGCATCCTTGAGAATCGAAATCAGAGAGGCTTTGTCTGTTTGAGAAAGGATCAGCTTGAAGTGCCGCTCTCCCTCCTCTTCTGGATTCAGCAAGTAGTAATTGCGCAGTTTCCGGGGAGAAAAACCTTCTATCGGTTCTCCCTCACCAATGGCAGCCGCTAGTGCAGCAATCAGCAGACTGACTGTTGTAAGACGTTGCTGACCATCAATAACCAGCAACGGCGACTGGGCTGAAATTGAATAAAGGCCCTTTTCGACATACACGACCGAACCAATGAAGTGGGCTGAAATATCATCGTTCTGCCCGGCGCGAAGGATATCGTCCCACAGTTGCCGCACTTCCTTTTCTGTCCAGGAATAGGTCCGCTGATAGATAGGAATCACAAACTGTGGTGATTTCTTCAGAAAATCGAGCAATTTTGCTTCGGTGGCTTTCATTTCTTATTCGGCGTCCATTTCGGCTTGTGTCGTATTTGTGTTTATTATCTTGTGCAGCATCTATTCATGACTCCACTGATACCTGACTTTCAAATCATTGCAATGTGTTAGTGGCAACAGCTTTTTGTGCTGCAGCTGACCGACAACGATACCTGGAGCAATACCAATCTCTCTCGCGAAGTGCTGAATTGCAACTTTGCTGAATCGCGCCTGATTAGCGAAAGCGGTAAAGGCTTTTCTGGGCAGTAGCTCCTGTTCTGCAAAGGCGTTAGCTTGATGCTCTTTCTCATCGTCCATGCCGTTAGTACTTTCGATGAAGAGCTCCTTCTTGCCATGCAGAAGGATATGTCCTGCTTCATGAAAGAATGTAAACCAAAGGTGATCGTTGGTTTTGTAACGCACACTTAGCTGAATGATGGCCTTGTCTGAATGCAGCCAACGTGTTGCACCACTGACGCCAGTTTTGGGCAGACATGGGACAAAAACTACCGCAACACCAGCCTCAGCACAGCGTTGCTGCAAGGCTGGCACAAAGTGTGCTGGATTTGTTTCTGCGGTGAGTTTACGAATATCATCCAGTGCCAGCCGAAAGGCAGCTTTGTTAAACGGCTGGCATTCAATTGCGCCAGCTTCCAGTTCGCCCTTTCGCAGCCAGGCAGAAACCGCCTCCGGAAAGATTTCGTGATGGTCGTGCTGACGATAGGCAACACCGACGTTGGGCCAGATATCATCCCACTGACTGACGCTGGCAATACCGAAAAAGCGCAGAACTTCTTCCAGTTGGAGTTTTTTATCTGACTGTTTTGTTAGCCAGCCCATTTTTGCCATGGCATTGACGGGAATGCGTTTGAGCCAATCGAGATCTTTCTCGAGTTGAGCTTCTTCTGCCAGGCGTGCACGGGTTTCCTGGTAGTGCGCTTCCAGGTTTAGCCAGTAATCCACCGGCATACCCAGGGCACGTTCCAGCTTAATGGCAGTTTCCGGGGTGATAATGATTGTCCCCTTGCTCTTAAGGATAGTGATAATGTGCTTTTCGGTCAGGCCTGTGCGCTTGGCCAACTCTGCCCGGCTCATGTTACGTAATTCGAGCTCGTAGGCCAGTACTTCGCCAGGCGTAACCGTGTAGTCAGGCATATAGTGATTGATGGCTGCATTATCCATGGGTGTCCTCAATTCTTAATATCTTGATAGCAGTGATACGATACCAGTCCAGACCCCCTTCCGGACGTTCCGGCAGTGGATCGTGCTGCGGCTGGATGATCAGCCGGTACGGGCCGTCCAGATCCAGGCTTAGCTTACCTTTGCGGTTGCCCGTCAGTTCATGACATCGGTGCGGTGGGCTGTACGGAGGCGCAAACACGCCCAGACTCGGGGCCGCCCGTAGTGCTGTCATCACCACCTTGATTCGTTTTGCGCGCTGAGTGCCGAAGGCCTTGATCATGGCCTTCTCTTCATTGAACTGCTTTTGCAGCTTCTTGCTCGCAAATTCAATATTAATCAATTTTACTTACCTGATAGGTTAATATAATTTATATAAAATATCCACGTTTTAATTGCCGATCAATACCTTTCAGGCTGATTGTCGGGGCGGGTGAATGTCTGTATCTAATTGATATTATTGGTTATTATAAACCCGTCTCTACTGCGCGATTATCAGCTGGGCACGCCAATCAAATGATTCGGAACCGGATGCTGAATAATTCTTCTTCTGTTACCGTTTGATCTAGCCGGGCTTCGACCTTGTCCAGAAGCTCGTCTTTCTGAATTTCTATCTCTTTGGCGGCTGCGTCGTAGGCGCGCCACGCCTCATCCCGTTTTTGTTCGAGTGGGCGCATCTTCTTCTGGAGAGCGAGCTTGTCGGGCAAATTACCGGTCTGCCGAATTTCCTTTTTCAGCGTTTTGATTTGGTCATCCAGATCTTTTAAATCCGCCTTAAGACCGGCACGCTTGTCCTCCGCCCAGTTGTCGAGCTTGTCCATTTCGTCGTCGAACCATGCGGCCTGGCGTGCGGCCAGCTCATGTGCGAATAGCTTGGCATGGTAGTCAGTAATCATGTTCACCTGGCGAGACTAATTATCGTTGTTAATCATCATCTGAGTCGCTGAAGTACCCGGGCGCTAATACAAGATTGTGAACCCCATATAGTGCTTGCCGGTTTTTTAGCCAGAGATGGTACTCTGCACCTTTATGTCTGTTGTCGCCTGTTCCCCTCAAGCTATGATCTTCTGTGCAATCGACATTCCATCGTCTCAGCACATACCCTGCTACGGCAGCACGAACGTTGACTTTTAGCATCCCATCATCCATGGCGTAGTCTGTTTTGATGGTCTCGGGGTGCGGTAAGTGTGGATGTGCTACTAATTCCATTTCAACAATGCGATTCCACTGTATGTCGGCGTCGCGTGTTTCATGTTCCTCTGGCTCGCCGTCGAGAATGGTTGGGTCTGTTATGCGTGTAATAACAAAGTCTGTAAAGATCTGACGTTTCCTATCGTAGGCGCGGACATGCCAACGCAAGCCGTTATCGACCAATGCAAACGGAATAATTTCACGCCTACTGCGGCCAGAATTTATTGAGCGATACTGAATATGGACGGCTTTATGGTGATAAATCGCTCGTGTAAGTTTGGCAAGGACAGGCAGTAAAGGCTTGTTTAATTCAGAGGGTGTCTCGCATGAAATCATCGGTTTATGGATGCCGATAAAATCTTCACCAAATCCCTGGGATAGTGCGGCAAGAGCTTGAGCAGGCGAGTAAGTAAACAGGGGCTTGAATACATCGGTAATGATGTACGACTTGGCTTTAGTGTCATATTCGAGATTTTTTGGCGCCTGTTCTTTATAGAAAGTGATATCGCGGGTCGCCGCCGCCTCACCGATCCCAAAACGTGAAACCAGGTCGGACCTGCCGATTTCACCCAGAAAGTAGAGTCTGAAATCAATGTGCGATAGTCGTTCTTGCTGCGCCTGGCTTATTTCAGATAGAAGCATGCTGACACTCCCCTATTTCAAATCAATGCAATTATGCCTTAAATTGATCGTGAATACTAATATAATATATCACTAAGATTATTATGATGTGTTGACATCATCATAATGATTATCATATTATATGTTCAGGTTTCGGAGATAGGCTCCGGCCAGAGTATATCGACATATGAGGTGCAAAACATATGGCTACAAATCCGCCAAAAGGTGACGGTCACCGCAACGGTGCAGTAAGGCATCGATCACAGACCCAGACTCCATCCGGTAACTGGGTCAAAAGGAATGGAGACAATGGACAATTCATGGATGTGAAAACCTCAAGTAAAACGCCGTTTAAAGGTGTGAGGAAAGAGAAAAGTTAGTCGTTTGCCCTCCATGACTGGAGGGCATAGCGGGTTCTGTAAAAGCGAACAATTACTGGAGGTCGCTATGATCGATATCAAATTTGAAATAAACGGCAGGAAGGTGTCACCGCGCAATATCGGAAACGCGCTTGAGTCCGCCGTGCTGCAATCAATGCAAACCAATATGATTAATACCATTGGCGCCATTACATGTACGGAACATGACCAGAAACCCAGCGTGACAGTTAAAGGACGTGACCTGGATCACTTGAAATTCGAAGTATCCGGCTGCTGCGACGGCGTGATCAAGCAAGTTCAGTCAAAGCTGAATTCGTAACAGGAGAATTTATGAACGGCCCGACACATAGATTGGCTGGTGCAATCTCAGCATTCGCACTGACACAGATTGATACTGACGATAATACGAGCGTTCTTCATCACCCGGTTGTCGCAATTCCAGTAGGTGCATACCTCGGCAGGCTACCGGACATGATAGAACCGGCACTGGGAAATCCGAACCACCGCCAGTTTTTCCATAGTATGGTTGTTTTCGGCGCAGTGACCCTAGGCTTGAAGAAAGCTTACGAATGGGAAACCGAAGATAATCTAGAAAAAACGATCAGGGGCTTATTGTTGATAGGTGGCGCAGCATATATAAGTCACCTGGTTTTAGATGCTGTCACTAAAAAGTCATTACCAATTGTTGGAAAAATCTGAGCTGCTTGCTCATAGCGCCTACCTCAGAGATTACGTGAGTTTTTATCTTCTCACATACTCAATGAAAGTACTGCTTTCCAGAAAATGCCGTCATGTCTCAAAAAGTATTAAGCCAGTCGAAAAACCGCCTGCAACGAAGTACCTGGTGGTCAGCACTCGCCACATGATTGATCCAGGCAAGCGTTAAAATGGTAAGGAAAAAACACGATATAAAGGCGCCGTTACTGTACGCTGAGGACAAGCTCTCTGGTGAGCTGATACCTATCAACCAGGCGCAGCCTAAACATACCCACCTGATATGCCCCTCCCCGCTGTGTCAGTGGCCAGTTACGCCAGTTCTGAACACAACGAAGAAGATCAAACACTATCGTCACAAGCCGTCGGAATCGGGTGCAGAAAGAGAATGCAAGGATCCTGTTGGTGCCAGAGAGAGTATTGTGCACCTCCTGGCTAAAGCGGTAATTAGTAAACGCAAGTCGATTTACGTGTATGCCTATATGTACCGGTTTGAACGCTATCGTGGTAGCCATATCGAACCCATCAAAGTTGGGAAATTCACGGACAGCGGCAGGAAGATATCCTTTGAGAATGTGGAAGAAGAAGTGCGGCGCGTTGCCAGTGATTACCAGCCGGATATTACCGGCCTGTACAAAGGGCAGCCCTTCGTCATCGAGGTGCACTACCAGCATGAAGTGGACGAGGAGAAACTGGAGAAAATCCGAAGAGATGATGTGCCCGCTGTTGAAATCTCACTAGGACACCTGAATGACGAAGATATTAATGCCTACCAGATCGAGGCCGCGCTCAGGAACCCAGCTAACGTCAAGTGGCTCCATTATCCCGCTTCCTGGATGACAGATGATGAGTTAAAGCAGATCGCCAGTTATGAGAAAAGCCGTAAGGGAAGGATCGATAGTGAAATCCGTAAAGAAGAACAGAAGCGTGAAGCTGAGGAAAAGGCTCGCCTGGCGCAAATAGAATGGGCCAGAAAAGAGGAAGAAAGGCAGGAAGCCATCAGACTGCAGGATATACTGCGGGACTATATTGGCGAATATTTAGACCTCAAGCTGCAACGTAATGAATTGACACCGTTCACAGAGGAGGAGCAGCGATTAATTCGACAGTTCCTGCCAGAGGTGACTCGTGTTGGCCAAATCCTGACACGTTTATCCCGTCATAGCTACTGGGTACAAAAAGTGCCGACTGACCTGGAATTTCGAAATGCGATAAGAAAGATCGGGAGTGATTTCAGGGCGGAGATATGTGACGCAATCGCACAGATGATATGCCAATCTGCTACATGGGAAGAAAACTACCTAATTAAGGCGTATCGCCTTGGTATGGGCGACAATATCACGCTGAATACGGCGTACAATTACCGGAACACAAGTGAACAGGCCGAAATATCAGAAGAATACATGGACATGCGTGTATTTATCCGTGATGAGCTTCTCCCTTATTGCGACATGCACTACGAAGAATATTTGGAGTCTCTACCAGTGAGCAAGGTGCATAAGAGGATCAAACTCGAAGGTTGAATTATGTGCGGTTACGTCCAGAATGACACTTCGACACCCGGTTATAAAAAGCTGGTGAATGAACTCGGATTAGCCAATTTATACGATCAACTCGTACCGACTGGTGGAGGCATTTCCAGATTCTATCCGGCTTTTGGTGGTGATAGCCGAAAGAAGATCAGGGGATTGATCATCGCGCCTGAGTATCGCGCAGACGTAGTGGATACTACCTGGTGGTTTGACTGCCAAGAAGTCGGACACGAACTCGTCGTAGGAAAACGCACGACTTATAATGCCAGGAAACTGGAATAGTGTAACTGACTAAGGTCTATCTGCAAATCACAACTTGCAGGTTCGGTGGCGGTTGCAGGGGTTTAATGTTTCCTTTGTCGTTATTTTACCCTAACAGGGATATTTCTCAGATGTTCCGCTATATGCGGAAATGGTGCAAATAACAGCTCTTTGGAAATAAAGCGGAGCGGTCTATTGGATGATCAACTACAGTACGTTACGAATCATTGCTGCCCGATAGATGAACGATAAGTGATTGGCGAATCTCATCAATATTATATGCTGACCTAGCAGGTATTTGAATTAAAGGTAGTTTTGCTGAAAAACAGGCGGATTGTAAAAATTCATCTCTGGCTTTTCTTACTTTTGAGTTATGCGATTTATCATCTAGTTCTATGGCACATAAAACAGAAAGATCTTGTTTATCACACACGATAAAATCAAAATGCTTACCTGATACTTTATTAAATAATACTTGCCACTTTTTACGTGGCAGCCCACTTACTGGTGTAAGAATATCTGCTACACGCACCTTGCCAAATATAATGGCATTATCTTCAATGGCCTGATTGAGCACACCAAGAAATGAACGTTCTGCTGGACTAAAGAGAGTTTTCTGTTTCTTATACCCTGCATCAGTAAAACGTGTTTTATTTTTAAGGAACGCTGCGATCACTACTAGCGTTAATAAAATACTGATTATTATCCAAATCATTCTTTTTCCTTTTTATGCATAATAGTTAAACACGCAGCGTCGCAAGACACCCATAATTTAGGGTATTTTACAGCGGCCTTGCTAACCCCGATATACATTTTGCATATCTCCATGCAACTGATAACTTTATGACATAGATATTAGTACGCCATGAATACTTCCCCATGCCGCTAGTCGGACGAGCCTACCTGAGGTGAAGTAATACCAATTATTGCCAGATCAGAAACGAAACCTAATTGAGCCCATCTGTTGGGGCTATTTTTT
>SWCD01011332.1_pt1 | contig 42593 bp, 44 predicted proteins | sample 4693011 | NCBI WGS metagenome assembly SWCD01 (sample SAMN10267278, study PRJNA491770) | bioreactor metagenome | isolation source: DHS bioreactor inoculated with marine | place: Japan: Omine Ridge, Nankai Trough
CCCCCCCCTAGCTATGCGCCGTTAGCACTCGCCGCTGGTGAGTGCCAAAACCCCGGGCTACGGTCCGGGGAAAACGGAACACAGAGCTGAGGAGCCCCGAGATGGCATTTACTCCCCTGCATGACCGCGTGCTGGTTCGCCGCGTCGAAAGCGAAGAGAAGACGGCCGGTGGCCTGATCATCCCCGACAGCGCCAAGGAAAAGCCCGCCGAGGGCATCATCGTCGCGGTTGGCGCCGGCGCGCGTGACGAAGATGGCGAGCGCATCGCCATGGACGTCAAGGAAGGCGACAAGATCCTTTTCGGCAAGTGGTCGGGCACCGAAATCACCCTCGACGGTGAAGAACTGCTGATCATGAAAGAATCCGACATCATGGGCATCATCGCCTGATCGTCGACCCGGACATTTCAAGAATTCCCAAATAGGAGCTAGGAACATGGCAAAAGACGTCAAGTTCGGCAACGACGCCCGCACCCGCATGCTCAAAGGCGTGAACATTCTCGCCGATGCGGTGAAGGTTACTCTCGGCCCCAAAGGCCGCAACGTGGTGCTCGACAAATCCTTCGGCGCCCCGCGCATCACCAAGGACGGCGTCACCGTCGCCAAGGACATCGAGCTCGAGGACAAGTTCGAGAACATGGGCGCGCAGATGGTGAAGGAAGTCGCTTCCCGCACCAACGACGAGGCCGGCGACGGCACCACCACCGCCACCGTGCTCGCCCAGTCGATCGTCAAGGAAGGCATGAAGGCGGTTGCCGCCGGCATGAACCCGATGGATCTCAAGCGCGGCATCGACCTCGCCACCACCAAGGTCGTCGAGGCGATCAAGGCCGCCGCCCGCGACGTGACCGATTCCGACGAAGTCGCCCAGGTCGGCACGATCTCGGCCAACGGCGAAGCCAACATCGGCCGCTTCATCGCCGACGCGATGCAGAAGGTCGGCAACGAGGGTGTCATCACCGTCGAAGAGAACAAGGGCATGGAGACCGAGGTCGAAGTGGTCGAAGGCATGCAGTTCGACCGGGGCTACCTGTCGCCCTACTTCGTCACCAACCCCGACAAGATGATCGCCGATCTCGAAGACTGCATCGTGCTCTTGCACGAAAAGAAGCTGTCGTCGCTGCAGCCGATGGTGCCGCTGCTCGAGCAGGTGATCCAGTCGCAAAAGCCGCTCCTCATCATCGCCGAAGACGTCGAGGGCGAGGCGCTCGCCACCCTGGTGGTCAACAAGCTGCGTGGCGGCCTCAAGATCGCTGCCGTCAAGGCCCCGGGCTTCGGCGACCGCCGCAAGGCCATGCTGCAGGACATCGCGATCCTGACCGGCGGCCAGGTGATCTCGGAAGATCTCGGCATGAAGCTCGAGAATGTCACCATGGACATGCTCGGCTCGGCCAAGAAGATCACCCTCACCAAGGAAGAGACCACCATCATCGACGGTGCCGGTGAAAAGGCCGAGATCGAAGCGCGCGTCGCCCAGATCCGGACCCAGATCGAGGACACCACCTCCGACTACGACCGCGAGAAGCTGCAGGAGCGGGTTGCCAAGCTCGCCGGTGGCGTCGCCGTGATCCGCGTTGGTGGCATGACCGAGGTCGAGGTGAAGGAGCGCAAGGACCGTGTCGATGATGCGCTCAATGCCACCCGCGCCGCGGTGCAGGAAGGCGTGATCGTCGGTGGCGGTGTCGCGCTGGTGCAGGCGGCCAAGTTGCTGCATGACCTCAAGGGCGAAAACTCCGACCAGAACGCCGGCATCGGTATCGTGCGCCGCGCGCTCGAATCGCCGCTGCGCCAGATCGCCGACAACGCCGGTGTCGATGGTGCCGTGGTTGCCGGCAAGATCCGCGAGTCGAACGATCCGACCTTCGGCTTCAACGCCCAGACCGAAGAATATGGCGACATGTTCAAGTTCGGCGTGATCGACCCGGCCAAGGTTGTCCGCACCGCGCTGGAAGACGCGGCGTCGGTCGCCGGCCTGCTCATCACCACCGAGGCCATGGTTGCCGACCTGCCCGCCAAGGAAGGCGCCGGCGGACATGGCGGCGGCATGGGCGACATGGGCGGCATGGGCATGATGTAAGAGCCATTTCGGGGCCCCGCCTCGAAACGGTCTCTCGCGACAGGCGATCGGGCCAGCGGCCCGATCTGCCGACCGCGCAGCCCAGACGTTACGCAAAGACCCAAGGGGTCGCCTTCGGGCGGCCCCTTTCCTTGCGGGTCGGGAAAGACGGCCCGGTTTTTCCCCGGGTCCTTTGCCAGTCTGCGGCAACACCCGGACTGGCGCGCCAATCACACGGGGTTCCCCCCGTTACCCCCGTAGGCCTATCCGCGCAGACATCTGCGCGGGCGCTACCCGCTGGACCATCTGGGTTGCGGGACGTGTTGCCGCCGAATGTGTCCCGCTCACCGCCTCGCCAGCATCGGCAGGATCAAACCCCATTCGGTCTGTCGAGCTGGTCCGGACGGTTCGAACCCCAGCTTCCTGTAGACGGCAATCGCCCGTTCGTTGTCCGGGTGCGGATCGGTCGCGATCACAGGTGCCCCCTCATTGAAGAGAGCCTGCATTCTCATCCCGATAAACCCTGATCCATGGCCAAAGCCGACCATTTCGGGGTCTCCGATGTATTGATCAATTCCCCGCGACCCTTTGGGAAGACTGACAAAATGGTGGTCTTCCCATCCGTGAACCGTGTAGTCCTGAATGAATGCAAATGGCCGCTCGGCAAAAGAAACGATCCAGCGCGCCACGCGAGGATCGGATAAATCCGCTTCATCATACGGCTCATTCGCGCCCCACCATTCGTGGACATGCGGGTGCGATTGCCACGCCGTCAGCAAGGCCAGATCATCCAAGGTCGCTCTGCGGAAGGCGTAATCACCGGTCGCGATCATTCGGTCATCCTAACACATCGCTCGGCGGCAGGTACGAGCCCGAAACGAAAGACCGCCCTGCGGGTGAACGCCACCGCAGGTCCCGATCGGCCCGGCAACCGGAGAGGCCACGGCCCCCTCCCAGGTTTCTTTGCCGCACCGTCTTAAAACCCCGCCGCCGCACCCCTAAGTTAATGGCAGTAACATTCAACAATGGGGACAATCATGTTACGCGTATTTATTCCTGCATTGGTGATCGGATTGGCGGCGGTCCCGGCTTTGGCCGAGGACGGCGGCGACTGGCGGTTCGGCGGCGATGCCTATGTCGGCGGCCGCACGGTCGTGGTGACGGGCGCCCCGGTCGGTGATCTGTTCGCCGCCGGCCAGTCGGTAACGGCCACGGTCGAGATCGAAGGGTCGGCCCATATGGCCGGCCAGAACGTCACCCTCGAAGGCCGGGTGGGCCAAAACTTCTACGGCGCCGGCCAGGATGTCGATATCGACGGGCCGGTGGCGGGCAACGTCACCATCGCCGGGCAGAACCTCTCGATCACCGAACCGGTCTCCGGCAACCTGCGGGCCGGGGGCCAGTCGATCGAGCTGCGCGCGCCGGTGGCGGGCAACGCCATCCTCGGCGGCGAAGACGTGCGGATCGACGCGGTCATCAGTGGCGACCTGGCACTCGCCAGCGAGAATGTCGACTGGGGCAACGATGCCCGGGTCGAGGGCGAGTTGCACGTCTACACCAACGATCCCGACGCGGTCGAGGTGCCCGATCGGGTGGCCGGCAGCGACCGGGTATTCACCCACGAGACCAAGGAGTTCGAAGACATCGAGGGGATGCCGGGCATGGAACGTCCGAGCCTCCTGCAACGGCTGCGCAACTGGATCGGCGGGGTCGTCGTCGTCGGTCTGCTGGGCACGCTGTTCGCGGCCATTGCGCCGAATTTCCTCGCGACCCTGCGGGCGCGGGCGGTCGAACGGCCGGTGTTCACCGGCCTGGTCGGGGCCGTCGGCCTTTCGGCCCTCATCGGCTCGGTGGTTCTGCTCGCCATGACCGGTTTCGGCATCCTGTTGATCCCGCTGTCGATCGTGGCAGCGATCCTGCTCGCGCTGACCGGCTATGTGATCGGCACCTATGCGCTGGGCGTCTGGGCGACGGGCGTGGCCGGCCGCGGCACGCCGGCGGGCACTGGCGACCGGGCGATAGCCGCCTTCTCCGGGGCCGCGATCGGGGCGCTGATCGGCCTGATCCCGTGGATCGGCTGGCTGGCGGTGATGGCGATCTTCCTCGTCGGTGCCGGCGCGCTGGTGGCCCGCACGATCCGCCTCGACCGCGAAGACCTGGCCAGCTGAACCCGATGGCGGTCACGACCCGAACGAACCGGAACGCCGCGCCCGATGCGCGGCGTTCTGCCGGTCGATGCCCGGGTCATCCGCGCCACCCCTCGCATCCGCGCCGCGGCTTTCCTATCTCAAGCACCATGCGATCGATCTTCACCCCCCTCGCGGGCCTCGCCCTTGCGGCGTCCGTCTCCGCACCCGCCGCCGCCACGCCCGGCGATTGCGTCGTGCTGCTGCACGGGCTCGCCCGAACCCCGGCCTCGATGCTGGTGATGGAAGAGGCGCTGACCGGTCTCGGCTACGTGGTGGTAAACACCGGCTATCCCTCGACGAAGGCGCCGATCGAAGAGCTGATCGAGCTGGCCCTGCCGGGCGCCGTCGCCGCCTGCGGCGATCGGGTCACCCATTTCGTCACCCATTCGATGGGCGGCATTCTCGCCCGGGTCTGGCTGCGCGACCACCGGCCGCCCAACATGGGGCGCGTGGTCATGCTGGCGCCGCCGAACCAGGGGTCGCAACTGGTCGATGCGTTCAGCGACTACCAGCTCGGAGATTTCGAGCCGTTCGAATGGTTGAACGGACCGGCGGGGCTGGAGCTCGGCACCGAACCCGACTCGGTGCCCAACAGTGCCGGGACCCCCGGGTTCGAGCTCGGCGTGATCGCTGGCAACCAGTCGCTCAACCCGGTGTTTTCCTCGCTGATCGAGGGCGAGGACGACGGCAAGGTCTCGGTCGAGAGCACCAAGGTCGAGGGGATGACCGACCACATCGTGCTGCCGGTCACCCACACCTTCATGATGATGAACCCGCTGGTGATCGCCGAGGTGGTCAGCTTTCTCGAAACCGGCCGGTTCGACCCGGACGTGACCTGGGGCGACGTGATCGATCGGGTGCGCGAAGAGGCCGGCTACGAGTGAGCCCGGGGTTGCGCGCGTCCGCCCTTCGGACCTGCTCGCCAACGCGCCCAAGAGCCGCCGAAGGCTGCGTGCGGCCGCGGATGCTACCCCCGCGCCGGGCCGGTGATGCGGTTGATATGCCCCATCTTGCGCCCCGGCTTCACCTCGCTCTTGCCGTAGAGATGCAGCGCCACACCCGGATCGGCGGCCAGCTCGGGCACCCGCGCCATGTCGTCGCCGATCAGGTTCTCCATCACCACGTCCGAGTGCCGGGTGCCGTCGCCGAGCGGCCATCCGGCCACCGCGCGGATGTGCTGTTCGAACTGGTCGATGACGCAGCCGTTCTGGGTCCAGTGGCCCGAGTTATGCACCCGCGGCGCGATCTCGTTCACCACCAGCCCCGCCTCGGTGACGAACAGTTCCACGCCCATCACGCCCACGTATCCGAGCGCGGCGACGATCTTCTCCGCCGCCGCCCGCGCCGCCGCGCGCGCGGCCTCGTCCAGCCGGGCGGGCACCGTGGTGGTGGCGAGGATCCCGTCCCGGTGCAGGTTTTCGCCGGGGTCGAAGCAGGCCACCGCGCCGTCGAGCCCGCGCGCGACGATCACGCTCACCTCGCGCTCGAAAAGCACGAAGCCTTCAAGGATCGCCGGCGCGTCGCCCATCGCCGCCATCGCCTGTGCGGCATCCGCCGGGCTGTTCAGCCGGGCCTGGCCCTTGCCGTCGTAGCCGAACCGCCTGGTTTTCAGGATCGCCGGCAGGCCGACCGTCTCCAGCGCTTGCGTCAGGTCGAGCAGGTCGAAGACCGGCGCATGGGCGGCGACCGCGAGCCCGCAGCCGGCGATGAACTCCTTTTCCACCAGCCGATCCTGGCTGATCCTGAGCGCGTCGCGGTTGGGCCGGACGGGGGCGCAGGCCTCGAGGATGTCCAGCGCCCTGGTCGGGATGTTCTCGAATTCATAGGTGATGACATCGACGCTCAGCCCGAAGGCCCGCAGCGCCGCTTCGTCGTCATAGGCCGCGGTGGTGACCCTGTCGGCCACCTGGCCCGCCGGCGGCTGCGCCCCCGGCTCGAAGATATGGGTCTTCAGCCCCAGCCGCGACGCGGCGACCGACAGCATCCGCCCGAGCTGGCCGCCGCCGAGGATGCCGATCGTGGCGCCCGGTTCGAGGGGGCGGGGCAGGGGCTCAGTCATCGGCAGGCTCATCCGACGGCGCAGCGGGGATCGAGGCCGAGAGTGCGGCGCGCCAGGCGTCGAGCCGCGCGGCCAGCCCGTCGTCCGACAGCGCCAGGATCGCCGCCGCCATCAGCCCGGCATTGGCCGCCCCGGCGGCACCGATCGCCATCGTCGCGACGGGAAAGCCCTTGGGCATCTGGACGATGGAATAGAGGCTGTCGACCCCCGAGAGGGCTTTCGTCTGCACCGGCACGCCGATCACCGGCACACGGGTCTTCGACGCCATCATGCCGGGCAGGTGCGCCGCCCCGCCGGCCCCGGCGATGATCGCGCAGAGCCCGCGGTCCGCGGCGGTCTTGCCGTAGTCCCACAGCCGGTCGGGGGTGCGGTGCGCCGAGACGATCCTCGCCTCGTAGGCGATGCCAAGCTCGTCGAGGATCGTCGCCGCTTCCTTCATGGTCGGCCAGTCCGACTGGCTGCCCATGATGATACCCACCTTCACCTCTGCCACCGGCTCGCCCTCCTCAGGTTTGCGCACGAGACCGACCGGTTCGCCATTCGGCGCCACCGAGATCCCCTGCCCGGAGCGCGCGTTCTATCCATCTTGCCCCGGTCACGCAATGATGTCGGGGGTCAGCTTGTCTTCGATCCGGGCGATCTTGTCCTTGAGGGCGAGTTTCTGCTTCTTGAGCCTCGTGATGGTCAGCTGGTCGGAGGCGGCGCGGTCTTCGAGCGCGTGGATGGCGATGTCGAGATCGCGATGTTCCTGACGCAGCACCTCGAGTTCGACACTCAGGACTTCGTCGGATTTCATTTCTTTGGCGTTGCTCATCGGGTCCAGTTCTTTTTTCCACAGCCTATGGAACAACTTACGCCGAGTCTGGCGGAATCCAAAGCGCTTTGCCCTCTTGCGGGGCAAATGCCGCATCCCCATATTTTTGTCAGCGCGGGCCGCCGAATGCGGGGCTTCGCAAGACAGGTCGCTTTGGAAAAGGACGTGTAATGACCAAGATGACGCTGGGGTCCCACCCCTTTCTGCTGGGTTTCGACCAGCTCGAGCGGATGCTGGAGCAGGCCGAAAAGTCGGGTACCGACGGCTATCCCCCGTTCAACATCGAGCAGGTCAGCGATCGTGCCTACCGGATCACCCTCGCGGTGGCCGGGTTTGCCGATGACGACCTGTCGATCACCGTGGAAGACCGCAAACTCGTGGTGCGGGGCCGGATTTCGGGCCGCGACGAGGGCCGGGTGTATCTCCACCGCGGCATCGCCGCGCGTCAGTTCCTCAAGAGCTTCGTGCTGGCCGATGGTGTCGAGGTGATCGGTGCGAAGGTCGGCAACGGGCTTCTGCATATCGATCTCGAACGCGCAGAGCCCGAGAACCGGGTGCAGACCATCGAGATCCACAGGGGGTAACGCCCCCGACCTTGTGAGGAAGGAAAGCGTCATGGATGTGAAATTTGAAGGACTGCCCGACAGCGAAGACCGCATCGTCTACGTCCGGGAAGTGGCGGTGAAAGACCTGCCCGAAGAGGTGCAGCGCGAGGCCGCGGGGCTCGAGACGATCTACGCCGTCCACAACGCCGAGGGCGCCCGGCTGGCCTTGGTGCGCGACCGGCACATGGCCTTCGTGCTGGCCCGCCGCAACGACTTCGACCCGGTGACGGCGCACTGATACGAACCGCACCCAGGGTCGTCGCCTCACCTATCCGAGAAGGCGCCTGAGGCGGCGTTCGTCGATCTTCGACGCATGGCGCCGATCCATCGGTATCCTGGCGACGGTAACCACCCGAGAGATCCGCTGCGCCTTCGCCCGCACCTGCCAATCGGCAAGACAGCGCGCCTCGCCTTCGACGACCAGCACCGGTTCGCCGCCCTCGATCCTGAGCAGGGCCGCGCGCCGCACCCCGGGCCAGAGCCGGGCCGCCGTCTCGATCTGAAGCGGCATCGGGCCCGACAGGCAATCGGGGCGCCAGCGGCCGAGCAGCCAGAGCCGTCCGCGCGCGTCGAGCCGGCCGGCATCGCCGGTGCGGTGCCAGACCCGCGTGCCCTCGCTGAGCTTGTTGCCGGCGTCCTGGCCCGGGTCGATATAGCCCCGGTTCACATGCGCGCCGGCGACCTGGATCTCGCCGTCGATCAGCCGCAGCTCGAGCCCGGGTACGGGGGCGCCGGCGAGCAGCCCGCCGCCGTCCTGCATCTCGGCCCAGTCCGCCGGCGCGATCTCGTCGGTGGAGATTTCCGCGATCGGTTCCGCCTCGGTCGAGCCGTAGACGGCGACGACACGCAGACCGGGCCGCGCGTCGATGAGCCGGGTGAGGATGTCGGGGTAGACCGGGCCGCCGCCGGTGAAGATGGTCGTCACCTCCGGCGGCAGGCCGGTCTCCGCCAGGGCCTCGCAGACCGACGGTGGCAGCAGCAGGCGGGTGGCCCCGGCGCGCAGGGTCCAGTCGCGGATCTCGCCGCCCGCGGCCCGGTCCTGCCGGGTGAGGCTCCAGTTCGGCAGAATGCTGCAGCGCCCGGCGGCGAGGTTGACCAGCACGAAGACCGGAAACCCGACGAGATCGCGTTCCGCCCTGCCCGACGCCAGCAGCGGCGCGACGGCTTCATTCTGGGCCATCAGAAAGCCGTGGCTGCGCAGGATCCCTTTCGGTGTGCCGCTGGAGCCGGAGGTGAAGGAGATCAGCGCCGGGTCCTCCGCCGACAGCGCCACCGGCACCGCTGCCGCCCCGCCGCCCCCGCCGGGGCGCAGTGCCGTCATCCGCCACAGGGCCGGCAGCAGATGCAGCAGCCGGTAGCGGCCGCTGGCGGCGAAACCGACGGGCCGGGTCGCGCGCACCGCGTGCAGCAGGCCTTTGATCCCCATGGCGGGCTCCGGAAACACCGCGACCAGCCCGGCCTTCCAGATCCCCGCCAGGGTCACGTAGAGATCGGCCGTGACCGGCACCGCCACCAGCACCCGGTCGCCCTGCTTCAACCCGCGCGCCCGGATCTCTGCGGCGAAGGCGTCCGATCGCCGGTCGAGCTCGGCGAATGTCATCCGCCGCCCGGAGGGTTCGACGATCGCCTCCGCCTCCGGGGTCCGGGCGACGCGGTCGGCAAAGGCGTCAATCAGGCTGGCCATCGAGCCGCTTTCCCATCAGCGCGTAGCGGCGGAACACCTCGGCGCCCAACCGGGCACTGCGCCGACCGGAGGCGTTGGTTTCATGGATCAGCGCGTGAATGGCACTGGTGAACCCGGCGGCGCGGGCCCGGTCGTGAAACACCGAGGCCAGCGCCTGGCCCGCCCCCGGCGCGACGCTCGCATAGGTCTTGAGGATCACCGCGTCGGGCTCGGGCCCGGCGCCGTAGTTCGGGATGCCGAACAGGAACCCCGCCAGCGCGCCGTCCCGGTCGCGCGCGAACAGCACGAACTCCCGCCGCAGGACCGGCACGAAAGGCATGTACATCCCGAGGAAGGCCTCGCGGGTGATCGGCGTGTAGAAGGCATTGCGCGCGAATGCGGCGAGCGAGAGGTCGTAGACCTGGCCGAAATGCGCCTCCGGGTCGGCGCCGTCCCAGGGCTCGACGCGGAAGGTGCTCATCACCGGCGGCGGGTTCTGCATTCCGTCCAGAGCGACCCGGGCCGAGAAATACCGCGCCACCGGGGCGAACCCGACCGCTTCGAAGGCGGCGCGGTCGGCCGCGCCCGAGGTGGGTTCCATCAGGAACGGCGGCGTGCCGTCGGTTTCGGTCACCAGCCGGTAGCTGTTCCAGGTGGTGCCGTCCATCGGGCCGAGCAGCCGCGCCGCCCCGGCCGCGCGGGCCGCGGCCTCGGCCCGGGCGAGCACCGCGGCACCGGCGGCGCCGGTGTCACAGGCGAACTTGCCGAGCGCCATCGTCGGCGCGCCGTCCCAGGACGGGGCTTGGGCAAACAGCGTCACGCGGGCGCCATCCTGGGAAAATGTCTCGGTCATCCTTGGGCTCCGGTGAAGACGAAAGCGGCGTAGCCGAGGCCCGGCACCAGCGCGCTCAGCAGGGAAAGGCGCAGCATGCGCTGGCGCCGCAGAGCGGTCGGGAACAGGAGCGCACCCGGCCCGCAGATCCCGAGCGTGAGCGCCAGCAGCCCCTCTGGTCGGGGCAGCCAGAGCTGGTCCGGGCTGTTGAGGTCCATGAGCCAGAGCCAGAGCGGCACGATCAGGGCGGCGACCAGCCCGAGGGCGACCCAGCGCCGTGGCGTCGCGAGGCTTGCGAGCGCAAGACCGGCCAGCGCCACCAGCAGACCGGCCATGGCCGCGCCGAAGAAGACGACGGCGTTGAGCCCGGTGGCGTTGCCCACCGCAAGCCAGCCGAAGCTGAGCAGCGCGAGCGCCGCCACCGCATCGAGCGGCGGGTTGGGGTCGTCGCTCGGCGCCCGGCGTTCGGTGACGAGATGTACCGCCAGCATGGCCAGCGGAAACACGGCGTTCTGCAGGTCGGTGACGGAGACCAGCAGAAAGGCGGCGGCGAGGTAGACCCGGGCCACGTGCCGGGGCGCGCCGAGCCGGTCGGCGATGCCGTAAAAGCCGATGAGCGCGACAGCGAAGAGGCCCGCCGTCGCCAGCAGATGTGCCGCCGGGTCGGCCCCGTGTTCGCCGAGCACGATCAGCACCGCGAGCGGAAGAAACAGGTTGTCGAAGCCCCGCCAGCTGTCGGCCTCCACCATCACGCTGAAACCGGCGATCAGGAAGGCCAGGATCACCACGTTGGCGCGCGCGATGTCGGACAGCAGCAGCAGGCAGACCATGGCGAGGATCACGGTCACCAGAAACAGCATCGCGCTGCCTTCGAGGCTCTTGTAGCCGTCCGCCACGGCGAAGCGGTTGCGCCCGTAACTGCTTCCGGCCAGCGCCGCCGCCGCGTCGCCGAGGGTGAGCACGGCCAGCGGCAGGACATAGAGCAGCGGGTCGCGGTCGCTCAGCACGAAGACGAGCCCGACCGCGACGGCGAGCATGAAGTCGCCGTAGGAGCGCCGTTCGACCGAATGCAGGAGCGCCCCGGCGCCGCTCCGGCGCAGCGCCGGAAGCCGCATCGCCGCCATCACGAGCAGCGTCAGGCCGAGCAGCATGAGCACCGGCCAGTCGTCGGCAAACAGGAGCGGCAGGCAGATCGCGAAGATCCCGGTTGCGACGTGGACGAGCTTGCGCTGCACCTCCGGGCTCCAGCCGTCGGCCACCGCCCTGCGGCGCAGAAGCTCCATCGCCCCGAGGAACCCCGCGACCGAGGCAAGGGCGATCAGGACCGGGCCGGCGAGGCTCATCTGCGCAGCTCCTCGATCACGAAATCCGAGTAGAAGAAGGCCTTGTCGGTGGCCTTCAACCTGTCTTCGAGCGAGGTGAGCGTGCGCACCCGCTGCGCCAGTGCGGCCGGCACCCGGCGCGGCGCCATCATGTTCCAGTAGACCAGCCGCGCCCCCGGGCGCGCCCGCGCGAGCAGCGCCGCGTAGGCGGTCTCGGCCGCGTCCGGCGACATGTACTCGAAAATATCCGACAGGTTGAAGCCGTCGACGGGGGTATTGCCGCAGGCTTCGAGCGGACCCTCGATCAGCCGGAGCCGGTCGAGCCGGCCGCGGATGATCTCGTAGGGCTCCGGCCGCCAGGGCAGCGGCAGGGCGGCGCCGTGCCCGCCCTTGAGGATCCAGTGCAGGAAAGGGTTGTCGGCCGGATCGCAGCTCACCCCGGCATGGCGGATGCGCCGCGCGACATGGTCCGCCACCGAGCCCTCGACATGGGTGAAAAACGCCTTGTCGCGCCCGATCCTGCCCATGGCGAAGCGCGAGAAGAACAGCTTGAGCATCAGCCGCCAGCGCCAGGTGACGAAGCGCTCGTCGAGAAACCGCGCCCGCTCGGCCGGCGGGCGCGAGACGAAGACATCGTCGATGGTCCGCCGGCTGTGCACCAGCGGCAGGACGACGCGGCGGAAGATGCGGAAATAGCGCTCGAACCGGCCGATGCCGCCAGCGCCGTGGCGCGCGACCTCGGGGGCCAGGCCGTGCCAGCGTGCGCGGGTGTCGTCCGGCAGCCCGACAAGGGCCCGGTCGAGCAGGGCGGCGCGCCGGTCGCTCGGGCGCGCGCCCATGAGTTCGAGAAAGTCCGGTTGTTCCAGGCTGCGCATCGCGCCGATGCGCAGGCGCAGGCAGTCGAGCTGTGCGGCCGAGAGGTCGACGGCAGTGACCCGGCGCGGGTCCAGCGTCAACAAGGCCAGGGCATTGTCGCCGGCGGAACAGACCGACAGGAAATGCTGGCCCGGGTCGGGGCGCATCGCCGCGGTGAGCACGTCGGCGTCTTCCCAGAGCTGGGCATAGCGGATGATGTCGAACCGGGCGCGGTCGGCGATGTCATTTCGGGTCATGACAGATCCGCACCTCTCCGGTTTCGCCGTCGACGCTCACAAGCGCGCCATCGGCGATCCAGTCCGTCGCGCCCTTGATGCCGACGACGCAGGGAATGCCGAGCTCGCGCGCGACGATGGCCGAATGCGACAGCAGCGAGCCGCGTTCGACGACAATGGCGGCGGCATTGGAAAAGACCGCGATCCAGCCGGGATCGGTATTGCGCGCGACCAGGATCTCGCCGGCCGCGAGATGCTCGCTGCGCGGATCGCGCACGACCCGCGCCCGCGCGGTGATCCGCCCGGCCGAACACCCGGTGCCGCTGCGGGTCGTGTCGGCCGCGGCGTCGGACACGGCGTCGGGCTCGGCTGCTGGTCGGGCGTGCAGAGCGGCGCCGCGCCCGGTGATGCGTTCGGGCGGGTCGGGCAGGGTCCGGTGGTGGGCCAGCTCCACCTTCCTTGTGGCAACCAGCCGACGCAGATCCCGGCTGAGCGCGTTGCCTTCGATCGCCCCGAGCACCTCTTCGACCGTCAGCTCGAAGATGTCGCGCGGATCGTCGAGCCGGCCGGCAGCCCAGAACTCCCGCCCCATGGCGCGAAACACCCGGCGCGCGAGGCCGAAGATCCGGGTGCGCTCGAAGCGCAGGTTCTCGCGGTCGCGTACCCGCGCCTTGGCATAGCCCGTCGCCCACCGGGCGAGCGCGCGCCGCAGCGGGCGCCCGGGCATGACCGCCGACCAGTCGGGCCGCGGCCGCTGCGGCGCGGCCTGGCCGGTCCGGCCGGCGCTGGCGGCGATGGCCGCGATCAACCCGGTGGGGTCTTCGTCGAGCGGGATCGATTCGAGCTTCAGCTCTTCGGTGCAACGATCGCCGAACCGCGCCAGATAGGCCGCGAACTCGGCCGCGATTTCCGGATGCGGATCGAAGGCCGCGGCCCCGTCCCGCCTGAGCGCTTCGGCGAGGCCCGCCTCGGCCACCATCCGCCCGAGCCGTGCGATCCGCTGCGACGGCTCGGCCGAGACGATGTCGCCCTGTCCGATCATCACGTCGTTGTGCAGCGCGAGCCCTTCGGCACCGGCCCAGCGCGCCACCAGCCGGCGCGAGCCGCCGAAGGCCATCATGCACAGGAAATCGTTGATCAGCGGCGCGTCCCACCGGTCGAGCAGATCCGCCTCGATGGCGCGCCAGGTGGCGGCGAGCTCGGTGAGGTTGGCCTCGGCGGGCGGCACGCCGGTGCTCAGGGCGCGCTCCAGCCGCGCCTCGAACCGCCGGCTGGTGGCGGGCAGGCGCAGCGCGGCCCATCCGAGCCCCAGAGCCACGCGCAGGGTCCGCAGGGTCTCGTCGAGGCGCCGCAGACCGGTTGCGGGCGGCGGCCCAATCGCGCTGCGCAGCGCGTCCGGCAGCGGTTCGTCGACCCCCATCATGGTTTCCATGTGGTCGCGGTTGCGCGAAAACCCCGGCAACAGCGCCAGCGCCCGGTACCAGTTGCCGAGGTTGTAATAGACCCGGCCATCGACCCGCGCGAGCAGGTTGTCGAACACCGGCGCGTTGGCGGCGATCTCGTCCGGGCCGACACCCAGAAGCGCGACGAAAGCGCGGTAGACCCGGCCATAGACGTATGTTGCAAAACTGTAAGTCAACGGGCTTACAATCCCCGAGTAGCTCTCGACTATGTTGGAATTATCCAATATCACCAGCGCCCTGTCGGGCATGGGCCGGGGCCGCAACGGGGTGGTGATCGGGCGCGACTGCAACAGGAAGAGACGGTCGCCGTCGAGCGCCCATTCGATGTCCTGCGGCTGGCCGAAAAAGGCCTCGGCGCGCTCGGCCAGTGCCGCGATCGCCTGCGCTTCGGCGGCGGTGAGCACCCGGGCCGCGTCGGGGGAGGCGATCGCTGCGCCGTCCGCGCCGATCACCCAGTCCTCGCCGTCCGCCGCGCCCGAGACGAGGTCTTCGCCGAGCCCGGCAATGGCCGAGACGACCCGCCGGTCGCGCAGCCCGCTCACCGGGTCGGCCGAAAACGCGACCCCCGCCGCGCGCGCCGGCACCATGCGTTGCACGACGATGGCCGGGGCGTCCGGCGCTGCGGCCCCGGTCGCCTCGGCGTAGCGGGCGAGGGTCTCGGACCGGCCCGAGGCCCAGACCGCGCAGATCGCCGCCTCGACCGTTTCGCCGGCGACATCGAGCGCGGTGTGAAACTGCCCGGCATGGCTGTGCGCGGCACCGTCCTCACTGCGGCCGGAGGACCGCACGGCAAAGGCGCCCGGGCCGAGGGCTTCCAGCGCCCCCGGCAAACCAGCGGCCAGCTCCGGCAGGGCGACGACCTTGTCTCCCTCCAGCCGGCAGGCCCGCGCCGAGACGACGAAGAAGGGCGGCACGTCGAACCCGGCCCCGGCCAGCCGGTGCAGGGCCGCCCCCTTGCCGCCGGCAGTGGCCACCGAGATCTCGTCAGGGTCCAGGATCAACCGCACAGCTCAGCCTCCGAAAACCAGCGGCCCGAACCCGGCCGCGAGGTAGCACAGGAGCACCCAGAGGCCCGAGACGGTGTCGAGCCGCGCCTGCCAGGTCGGGCTGGGGTCGGCCCGAAACCGCAGGGCGCAGGCGGCGGCGAGCCCGAGCCCGACCGCGCCGACGGCGGCCATCGGCCCGGCAAGCCCGAGGGCCCCGCCGAGCACCACCAGCAGGCCGAAACCGACAGCGACCACGGCCAGCCAGACCAGTGCCGCCCGGCGCGCGCCCCAAAGCGCCGAATAGGTCTCGACACCGCGGCGCTCGTTTTCCGGCGCCCAGACCTTGCGTCCGATCTCCAGCACCGTTCCGTTGACGAAGCTCAGGCCGAGAAACAGCGCCAGAGCAGGCGCCGGCCCGCTGTCGGCAGCGGTCCACTCGATCCCGGTCAGCATCAGGTCGATCAGCGGCATGATCGCCATGTGGCTGACCAGATAGACCAGCGGCCGCGCCTTGAGCCAGGCCGGCGCGCCAAACTCGGCCGTCATCAACCCGAGCCAGAGCCAGACGAGCAGCAGCGTCGCCAGGGTGCCCGGGGTCCAGGATCCGGCCAGCGCCAGCATCGCCGCCCCGGCGAGGCCCGCGAGCGTCAGGATCGTGCGCAGGCTGACCAGGCCGCGCGGGATCGGCCGTTCGGGGCGGTAGCGGCGGTCGTCCTCGAGGTCTTTCGCTTCGTCGAAGGCCCGCATCTGAAAGAACACGCCGACCGCCAGCAGTGCCGCCACGATATAGGCGAAAGGCCCGGGCAGCGGCCGGCCGGCGAGGAAGGCCGAGACGTTGAGGCTCGCGGCGGCGAAGACCGCCAGCAGGGGCAGGGTCCGGGCCAGCGGAAACCGTTCGGCCTGGTAGATCCAGAGGCGACGGGCGAGCGGTGCCGTCATCGACCGCGCGCCAGTTTGCGGTGGGCGGCGGTGAAATGGCCGGCCGCCATCGCCGCCACGATCGAGATCTCGCCGCACAGACAGAGCGCGGCGGTGACCTCGGCGAGGGCGGCGGCGCTGCCCGGCCCGTCGAGACCGATGAGATCGAGCGCGGCGCGCTGGCTCGGCAAACCGGTGCCGCCGCCGACCGTGCCGACGAGGATGTTCGGCATCGTCACCGAGCAGAACAGCCCCGCGTCCCGCCGTTCCATCCGGGTGATCCCGACCGCGCTTTCGGCGACGCAGGCAGCATCCTGGCCGGTGGCGATGTAGAGCGCCGCGAGCGCGTTGGCGTAATGCGCCTGGGCCCCGAACTGGCCCGACATCAGCGCCCCGAGCCCGGCGATGCGGCCGTAATCCAGCATCGCGTCGATATCGCTGCGCAGCACCCGGCGCACGATCTCCTCGGGCAGCGTCACCGAGGCCGAGACCTTGCGCCCGCGCCCGGTGAGGGTGCCGAGCGAAGTCGCCTTCTTGTCGCCGGAGAAATTGCCCTCGACGTACCAGCGGCGGGGGGGCACCGGGCAATGTTCGACCGCCGCCTTGCCGAGGGCTTCGGCGGCAATGGTCACCATGTTCTGGCCGGCGGCTTCACCGGTCAAGAACCGGCAGAGCAGGAAGACCACGTTGTTGTCGATCACCGGTTCGAGCGAGACCAGCCGGCCATGCGCCGTGGTCGCCTCGGCCGCGGCGCGCAGGGTTTCGACCTGTTCGACCGCCCAGTCGACGAAGCGGCCGGCGTCGAGCAGGCTGTCGAAGACGAAGGCCGGCGAGCGCAGCACGCCTTCGTAGAGCACCGCGGTGCTGATCCCGCCGGCGCGGGTGGCGGCCTGGGCGCCGCGGGCATAGGAGGCGACGAGGGCGGCTTCGGTCGTCGCCAGCGGCAGGTGGAAATCGCCGTCCGCGTGCAGGCCGCGCACCCGCAGCGGCCCGACCACGCCGACGGGCAGTTTCACCGTGCCGATCATGTTCTCGATATTGCCGGAGTAGCGTGTCGCGCTGTCGAGCGTGTCGGCATCGGCGAGAAGCGCGGCGCTGTTGCGGCCCGGCTTGCCCAGCCGGCCGAGGGCTTCCCAGAGCGCGGTGATCGACGCGCGCGACGCCGACTGCGCGCCGCGAAACGGCGCATAGGCGGCATCGTCGGGGAGCATGCGGGTTTCGTGGCCCTTTCGGAAATACAATTCCCGGACCCGGACGAGCATTTCCAGCACATGGTTGGGAACAATCAAAACACGGCCTCCGATTGTCTGGATGCGCTGGAACAGGGTCCGCCGGGTGCCGGCGAGGGTACAGTCTCGCATCGTGGCTGGCAATCGGGCGTCGCGAGGGCTGCGGTATGGCGATCTGCGGGCCTTTGGCGGCTTTCGCCCGGTTTTCGAGCCCAGGATCAGACCGGTGGCCAGATCCCGAACCGGTCGTGGAGGATTGCAGCGGCGGTCCGGTTGGCGGTGTCGCGCGCGCTGTGGTGCTGGAGCGCGCCGGGGCTCGCCAGCGGGGCGCAGAGCGCGCGCGCGCCCGGGGCCTCGGCGATGGCGAGGCCGGCTGCGGCGTATTGGCCCGAGAGCCAGATGTCGTCGACGGCCCAGGCCTCGGGCGGCGGCGGCGGGATGCGCGCGGCGTGGCCCGCCGCGACCAGCACGCCGGCAAAGCCCTGCGCAATCGTTCCGCCGCGACGCCCGATCCGTTCGGTGGGCCAGGTGCTGCCGGCGATCACCGTGTCCGGGGCGCGGAGCATACGTTCACGTCTGAACGTATCGGCCCACCCCAGCCCGTACTGCCAGTCGTCATCGCAATAGAGGATGTCGGCCCCGGGGAAGGCGGCCGCCGGGGTCAGCAGCTTGCCAGCCGGGCCGAGGTCGGTCGCGGTCTCCAGCAGGGTGATGCCCTCCGGCAGGGCGGGCAGCGGGGCCGGGTCGAAGCGGCGGTAGCGGCGCGCAAGTGTCAGCGCCACCAGGTCCGCGCCCTGCGCGAGAAGGCCGTCCAGCACGCCCGGGAGTTGGCCGTAGCGCGGTGGGATCGAGGTCAGCGAGATCACCAGCACGGGGCGCGCCGCCTCAGCGAAGCAACAGGCCCAGCAGCACAAGGGCCGCGAGCAGCCCCAGCCGCATCGCGTGCGACAGCAGATCGAGCAGATGATGCATGGTGTCCTCCCGTATGGGGCTTGTCGTCTCAGTCCTCGCGGAAAAAGACCTCGTCGAGCGGTTTGGCGAAGGCGTCGGCGATCAGGAAGGCGAGCTCCAGCGTCGGGGCGTAGCGGGCCTTCTCGATCGCCGCGATGGTCTGGCGGGTGACGCCGGCGGCGGCGGCCAGCTGGCCTTGCGTCATTTCCCCCGCCTCGAAGCGCAACCGGCGGATATTGTTGCCGATCCTGAGTTTTTTCGAACCTTTGACCATCGTCAGTCCTCCGCGTAGGCGCGCAGTTTGACGACGTTGCCGACGATGGCGCCGATGAGGCAGCCGACGAACATGGTCGCGATCACGACGGGGATGGTGTGGCCGAAGGTCATCAACAGGATGCCGCCGAGAAACCCGGCCCCACCGACCGCGTTCGACACCCGGTCTCCGGTCAGCTCGATCGCCTTGTCGCGCTCGTCGGTGGTGGTGTCGGGCTCCTGGCCGCCCTCGGCGATGGCGAGGATGACGACCCCGATGACATGCGCCGCGATCATCAGCGCGATGGTGGCGGCGATGAACCACAGCACCGTCGTGCCAAGTGCGACGAGCCCCTCCGGCCCGTCGAAATCGCCCGCGGCGTACTTGTTCGAAAACCGGGCGAGAAACCAGGCGATGACGGCAAGTTCGGTCGCCAGTTGGAACCAGATCGACTTTAGTCCGAAGGGCATCGGGGCCTCCATGGAAAGAATCACAGACGTGATGTTAAGTATTCTTAACTCAACGTGATGCAAAGTATCCTTAACGTCAAGTGCAAAAAATATGACGCAGCCAATGCCCGTCCCGACAAAGAAAAAGGCCGGGGCAGCGCCGCCCCGGCCTCGCATTCCGGTCGCTCCAGGGCCTATTGCCCGGCGATCAGCCCCATCGATTCGAGCTTCAGAATCACCTGGTGGGCGCAGTTGTCGACATCGACATTCTCGGTGTCGACGACCAGCTCGGGGTTCGTGGGCACGTCGTAGGGGTCGGAGATCCCGGTAAATTCCTTGATCTTGCCCTCGCGCGCGAGCTTGTAGAGCCCCTTGCGGTCGCGCCGTTCGCATTCCTCGATCGAGGTCGAGACATGGACCTCGACGAAGGCACCGAACTGCTCGATCTCCTCGCGCACCGCGCGCCGCGTGGTGGCATAGGGCGCGATCGGGGCGCAGAGCGCGATGCCGCCGTTCTTGGTGATCTCGGAAGCGACATAGCCGATCCGGCGGATGTTGAGGTCGCGGTGCTCCTTCGAGAACCCGAGCTCCGACGACAGGTTCTTGCGCACGATGTCGCCGTCGAGCAGCGTCACCGGGCGGCCGCCCATCTCCATCAGCTTGACCATCAGCGCGTTGGCGATGGTCGACTTGCCGGAGCCCGAGAAGCCGGTGAAGAACACCGTGAACCCCTGCTTGGCCCGCGGCGGCCGGGTCCGGCGCAGCTCCTGCACCACTTCGGGGAAGGAGAACCACTCGGGGATCTCGAGCCCTTCGGCGAGGCGCCGGCGCAGTTCGGTGCCGGAGATGTTGAGGACGGTCACGCCCTCTTCGATCTCGTCCGCCGGCTCGTACTGGGCGCGCTCCTGGACGTAGACCATGTGCTTGAAATCGACCATCTCGACGCCGATCTCCGCCTCGTGCTCGCGGAACAGATCCTGCGCATCATAAGGCCCGTAGAAATCCTCGCCGGCCGAGTTCTTGCCCGGGCCGGCATGGTCGCGCCCGACGATGAAATGGGTCACCCCGTGGTTCTTGCGGATCAGCCCGTGCCAGACCGCCTCGCGCGGGCCGGCCATGCGCATGGCGAGGTTCAACAGGCTCATCGTGGTGGTGGCGGAGGGGTACTGGTCGAGCACCGCCTCGTAGCAGCGCACCCGGGTGAAATGGTCGACGTCGCCCGGTTTGGTCAGGCCCACCACCGGGTGGATGAGCAGGTTGGCCTGGGCTTCCTTGGCGGCGCGGAAGGTCAGCTCCTGGTGGGCGCGGTGCAACGGGTTGCGGGTCTGGAAGGCGACGACCTTGCGCCAGCCGAGTTTGCGGAAATAGGCGCGCAGCTCGTTCGGCGTGTCGCGGCGGCCGCGGAAATCGTAATGCGTCGGCGGCTGGATGCCGGTAACCGGACCGCCGAGATAGACCTTGCCGGCGGTGTTGTGCAGGTAGTTGACCGCCGGGTGGGCATCGTCATCGGCACCGAAGACCTGTCCCGCCTCGCGCGCCTTGTCGGGCGTCCAGTTGTCGGTGACCGTCATGGTGGCGAGGATCACGCCTTCCTGGTCGCGCAGGGCGATGTCCTGGTTTTCCTCGAGTTTCGCCGCGAACTCCTCGGAGACGTCGAGGGTGATCGGCATTGGCCAGAGCGTGCCGTCGGCGAGCCGCATGGTCTCGACGACGCCGTTGTAGTCTTCCTCCGAGAGAAAGCCCTTGAGCGGGTTGAACCCGCCGTTCATCATCAGCTCCAGGTCGCAGATCTGGCGCGGGGTCAGGTCCCAGCTCACGAGGTCGGCGGCCTCCACTTTCAGCTTCTGCGCGCTTTCGTAGGACACATAGAGCTCCTGGATAGGAGCGAGGTTGGGCAACATCATCTCATCGGCCTTTTCGGTTCTGCTCGCGGGGCCGCAGACGTCCGGCAGCCCTTCGCGCGCGCATCTACCAAGCGATTGCGGCAGAATTCAAGCAGCGGGGGCGGAATTCCGCTGGTGCGGCCGGATTCGCGCCGGGCGCCCGGGGCCGGCTCCAGGTCTCAGGTCGGATCCGGGTCCGGACGGGCGAGCCCGCGCGCGTCCAGTGCGGCGAGAAAATCCGCCATCGCCGCGTCGAACCCGTCCAGCGGCCAGCGCAACTCCTGCCAGGTGCCGTTGCGGTCGAACAGATCGAAGGCGAAGACGCCCCCCGCCTGCATCGCGGCGAGGAGCTCTGCCGCCGAACCGCCGGTGAACGTGCAGGACAGGCCGGTCAGGCATCCGGGCCACAGGGTCGACCAGGACGTCGTGGCGCCGTCGTCGATTGCGAAGCGCTGGAACAGGGTACCCGGTTCGGTTCCGAAATCGACGGTGAAGCCGTCGGCGTCGGCGGTGACGAAGACGAACAGGGCGGCGAAGTCGGGCCTGGGGGAAAAGACGTCGACCCAGCGGATATAGCACCGTTGCGCCAGGGCCCCGTCTTCTTCGCGCTCGTCGCAGGATGACGTCCAGAGACCAAAGGATTCGAAATGGCGCACCCGCCAATTGCTAGCCGTGTCCGTGCCATCGCGGCCTTGCGCATATCCCGCGGTGCCCAGAACACACAGAAGAGCGGTCAGGATCCATCTGGTCATCGCGATATCCCCTTGCCGGTCGTATTTGCCCCCGCGGTGCCGACACAGACCACGAGACCGCGCGGCGTGTCGATCGGACGCGCCCGGGGCGGCGAAAGGTCGGTCGGCGCCAGGGCTGGTGCGGCAACGCCTATACCGGGCGGGGTTCAACGCCCAATCACAAGACTTCACGAAAGGGGCAAGCGCAGGTCCGGTCGACCAGCCGTCGCCGGTCCATCGGCCTGCGGGGAGCTGCCGGCGCGCGGGTCTTCTGCGGTCGCAAGGCCGTTCGAACGGCCTTGGCGACGCGATTTCGAAATCGCGTGAAAAAGCGCCTTCCAAGGCGCTTGCCCAAGGCGCTTCGAAGCGCCTTGCCCCCGGCCCGACCCGGCCGCCTCACAGCAGGCGCGGCGCGGGCCCGGCGGGCGCGGCTGCCGGAAACGATCCGGCCTGGCCTATTTCGCCGACATCTCCGGCACCGGGTCGCTGATCGCGTCGTCCTGCGCCGACAGCCAGTGTTCGGCGTCGAGTGCTGCCATGCAGCCCATGCCGGCCGAGGTCACCGCCTGGCGGTAGATGTGGTCGGTGAGGTCGCCGGCGGCGAAGACGCCGGGGATCGAGGTGCGGGTCGAGCCCGGCTCCACTTTCACGTAGCCGCCGTGGTGCAGCTCGAGCTGGTCCTTGACCAGTTCCGAGGCCGGGGCATGGCCGATGGCGATGAACACGCCGTCGGCCACGATCTCCTCGGTCGCGCCGGTCTTGACGTTCTCGATCGTCACGCCGGTCACGCCCATCGGCATGTCGGTGCCGGTCACTTCCTTGAGGACCGAATCCCATTTCACCTCGACCTTTGGATGTTTCATCAGCCGGTCGATCAGGATCTTTTCGGCGCGCAGCTCGTCGCGGCGGTGCACCAGCGTCACCTTGGAGCCGAAATTGGTCAGGAACAGCGCTTCTTCCACCGCCGTGTTGCCGCCGCCGATCACCACGATCGGCTTTTCGCGGTAGAAGAACCCGTCGCAGGTGGCGCAGGCCGAGACGCCGAAGCCCTTGAACTTGTCCTCCGACGGCAGGCCCAGCCACTTGGCCCGGGCCCCGGTCGCGAGAATGATCGCATCGGCCGTGTAGGTGGTGCCGCTGTCGCCTTTTGCGGTGAAGGGGCGGTTTTGCAGGTCGAGCTCGGTGATGATGTCGGAGATCACCTCGGTGCCCATCGCCTTGGCGTGGGCTTCCATGTTCACCATCAGCTCGGGGCCCTGGATCGAGGAATGGCCGGGCCAGTTCTCCACCTCGGTGGTGGTGGTGAGCTGACCGCCGGGCTCGATCCCCTGCACGAGGATCGGCGACAGCATCGCGCGCGCGGCGTAGACGCCCGCGGTGTAGCCGGCGGGACCGGATCCGATGATGAGAACTCGGGTGTGGCGGGGATCGGACATGGGGTGTTCCTTCGGGTTTCCTGGGTTGGAGCCGATATAATCTGCCCGTCCCCTGGCCGAAACCCCCTGCGACGTGCTGTCAGATTTGGCCGAGACGGATTGCCGCGGGTCATGATATTGCGCTTTCGTGAAAGAATATTGCGCATATTGTTCGGCTTGCGTAATGTCCGCGCAGCTTCACGAGGTACCCTGGATGCCGCACACAAAACTCGACCCGATCGACCGGATGATCCTGGCCGAGCTTCAGGCCGACGGCCGGATGACCAATGTCGAACTCGCCAAGCGGGTCGGGATCTCGGCGCCGCCCTGCCTGCGCCGGGTGCGCACGCTCGAGGAGCTCGGGTTCATTCGCGGCTACCACGCCACCGTCGACGCCCGCAAGCTCGGCTTCGAGGTTCAGGTCTTCGCCATGGTCGGGCTGGTGAGCCAGGCGGAGGCCGATCTCTCGGCCTTCGAGAACCGTTGCCGGGCCTGGCCGCTGGTGCGCGAGTGCCACATGCTGAACGGCGAGGTGGATTTCGTCCTGAAATGCGTCTCGCCCGATCTCTCGACCTTCCAGACCTTCCTCACCGAAGAGCTGACCGCGGCCGACAACGTCGCCAGCGTCAAGACCTCGCTGGTGATCCGCGACGCCAAGGACGAGCCCGGCGTGCCGTTCGACGTGCTCGAAGCGCGGGTGAACGCGGAGAACTGACGCCGGTCAGGCCCGCGCCGGCCGGCGTCGGGGCTCGCAGGCGCCGGGCGCAATGCAGCCAGGATGACGTGGGGGGCAGGCCGGTCAGGCGGCCATGGCGCGGGCGCGCGCGGCGGCCTTGCGGCGCCTGCGGTCGCGGGCCCGGCTCCACGGCAGGATCAGGGTGTCGTCGTCGGCGGCCTCGATCATGGCGATCAGCCAGCGGTGCTTCTGCATTGTCTTGCCCTTCGTTCCGGCCAGCGCCGGGAAATCGCTTCGTCCCGGTTGTGGCGGGCGAATGGGGCAGGTTTTTGGCAGGGCGGGGGACATTCGCGGGCGAATCGGCGCGACGTGCGCCGGATGCACCCTCTCAGAGCCGGATGACCGAGATCAGCCGCCCGTAATCGGCTTCCTTGCGGTGGACCGATCGGCGGTAGGAATAGAACCGGTCGGGGTCGGCATAGGTGCAATGCCGGGTCCATTCGGCATGGCCGACCCCGGCATCGCGCAGCCGCTTGAGCCCGTAGCCCGGCAGGTCGAACAGGGCCCGGTCGCCGGCGCCATTGGCGAAAAACCTGGCGTTCTGCGGGTCGTCGTCGATGAAGCGTTCGACGAATTCCGGGCCGACCTCGTAGGCGGCCTGGCTGAGCGACGGACCGATCACCGCGCTGATCCGTTCGCGCACCGCGCCGAGCGCGACCATCGCCTCGACGGTGGCTTCGAGCACGCCGCCGAGCGCGCCTTTCCAGCCCGCATGGGCCGCCCCGATCACGCCCGCTCCGGTGTCGGCGAAGAGCACCGGCTCGCAATCGGCCGTGAGCACCGACAGGGCGACGCCCGGGGTCGCGGTCACCATGCCGTCGGCGTCCGGTGCGCCCGCGGCGAGGCGCGCGTCCACGGTGAGCACGTCGGCGGAATGGGTCTGGTTCACGCCGGTCAGCTCGTCCGGGGCCACGCCCATCGCCGCCGCCACCCGCGCCCGGTTCAAGGCCACCGCGTCGCGCTGGTCGTCCGACCCGCCGCCACAATTGAGCCCGGCATAGATCCCCGACGACGCCCCGCCGCGCCGGGTGAAAAACCCGTGCGACACGCCCTCGAGACTTGGCGAGGTGATGATTTCCAGCGTCATATGTCCAGTCCCGGCAGCATCGGCGCCCGGGTCCGGGTGAACCCGAGCACCTTGAACAGGTTTCCCATTTCATCCGCGTGCGTCAAGCGGCGATGGGCGGCGATATGGGCGTCGCGGGCCTGGCCGGTGAGATTGCGGGCGAGCGATTGGGCCCGCAGCGTGATCCCGAGGCGTTCGAGAAACACGCCCTGGGGCGTGAGGCGCGAGGCGGCAAGGCGCGGGGCCGCCGCCGCGAGGGCTTCGAAATCGACATGTGCGGTGAGGTCGGCGTCGCCCGGATGGGTGAGCGGATCGTCGAAACGGTGGTCTTTCAGCGCCTGGAGGGTATCGCCGAGCGAGCGCCAATCGCCGTAGTCGACCACAAGCGCGGCACCGCCATGGGTGGCGATCCGGGTCTCGATCTCGGCCATGATGGCCGGTGCGGCGGGGCAGAGCTCGACCAGTCCGCCCTCCGTCACCTCGCCGCGGTGCAGCAGGTCCGGCACCTCCACCGGGGCCGAGAGGCCGAAGGTCAGCGCCCCGCCGTCGAGGCCGATCACCCGTTCGCGCCAGTGATCGCCGGTGCGGACGAACTGGCGGACCGGCAGGGCATCGAAAAACTCGTTGGCGATCAGCAGCAGCGGTGCGTCGGGCAGGGTGGCGGCGGTGTCGTGATGGGTCACGTCGTGGCCGGCGAGCGCGGCGGATTGCTTCTCGCGCAGGGTCGGCGAGGTCTCCACCAGGTGCAGGCGGATGGCGTCGTGAAAGCCCGGCACGGCGCGGGTGGCGCGCAGGGCGTCCGCCATCAGCGTGCCCCGTCCCGGCCCGAGTTCGGCCAGCGACACCGGGGCGGGCGCGCCCTGGTCGGCCCAGGCCTGCGCGAGGGCGAGCCCGACCAGCTCGCCGAACATCTGGCTGATCTCCGGTGCGGTGGTGAAATCGCCGGCCGCCCCGAGCGGGTCGCGGCTGGTGTAGTAGCCGAGCGTCGGGTGGGTGAGGCACTCGGCCATGTAGTCGGCAAGGCTGATCGGGCCGGCCGCGCCGATCCTGGCGGCGAGGATCGCGGCGAGGGTCATGCGCGCGCGCGCCGGACCGCCCAGGCCATCGTCGCGAGGCCCGCAAGCACCATCGGCAGCGACAGAAGCTGGCCCATGGTCATCCCGAGCACGACATGGCCCCAGGGGTTGGCTTCGGTGATGAACTGAGGATCGGCCTGGCGGAAAAACTCGACCACGAAGCGCGACAGACCATAGCCGAGGAAGAACGTGCCGGCGAGCAGACCGGGGCGCTTCAACCAGCCCGAGCGGAAGGCGAGGTGCAGGAGGATCGCGCCCAGCAGGATGCCTTCGAGCCCGGCCTCGTAGAGCTGCGAGGGGTGTCGGGCGCAGGGCGCCTCGGCGGTGGCGCAGGCCTGTGCCGCTTCGCCGGGAAAGATCACGCCCCAGGGCGCCCCGGTCGGCCGGCCCCAGAGCTCGGCGTTGATGAAATTGGCGATCCGCACCAGGCCGAGCGCGGGGGGCGTGGCGATGGCGAGCAGATCGGCGAGCGTCGCGGTGGGCAAATGATGGCGGCGCGAAAACAGCCAGACACCGAGCACGACACCGAGAAAGCCGCCGTGAAAGGCCATGCCGCCCTGCCAGACCTTGAGGATGTCGGCCGGGTTCTGCAGGTAATAGCCCGGCTGGTAGAACAGCACGAAGCCGAGGCGGCCGCCGAGGACGATGCCGACCACCATCCAGGTCACCAGGTCTTCGAGTTGGCCCTTGGTCATCGGCGCGCCGCCCGCGAACAGCGCTGGCCGGGCAATGGCGCGGGAAATGATCCACCAGCCGATCAGGATGCCGACGATATAGCCCATCGCGTACCAGCGCAGCGCGAAGCGGAACGACCCGAGGTCGATTGCGAAGATCTCGGGGGAGAGGTTGGGGAATTCGATGGCCAGCCACATGCCGTCTTGTTGGGCGTCTGCGGCGGGGGTGTCAACCTTGTGGTTCGCCGGGCTTGGGCCCATATAGGGCGAAATCTGAAGGAGGGATCCGATGTCGACCAGCAACAAGGTGTTCGAGGATTTTCAGCAGCTGTTCACCAACGCCATGGGCGTGGCGCAGGGCGCCAAGACCGAGGCGGAAACGGCGATGAAAAGCTGGATGGACCGCTGGCTCGCGGACCGCGATCTGGTCACCCGTGAGGAATTCGACGCGGTGCGGGCCATGGCCCAGAAGGCGCGCGAGGAAAACGAAGCCCTGAAAGCGCGCATTGCCGCGCTGGAAGCGGCGGCGGGTGGCCAGGCGGGCTGATCCCCGCTTCGGCACCGCGGCGCGCCCGGGTCGTCATGCCGCGCCGCGCCGGGCCTTCGCCCGCTTCGCCCGGGCGAGGTATGTGGTAGCGCTGAACCAAGCGAAATCAGCGCCGGCCGGTCGGGCAATTCCGCGCCGGCCTTTGCTCCGCATCGCAGGTGTAGGGTGGGTGCCAACCCACCTTCCCCCGTAGGCCGGGCTTCAGCCCGGCACTCCAAGGCCCAGAGACCGGCCTTCGCCCACGGTTTCCAGTTAGCGCTAAACCAAGCGAAATCAGCGGGTTGACCCCGTGTCCGAGTTCGCCCACCCTTCGCCCACGCCGCTTGCCCACGCCTTTCGCCCAGCGCGGATGCCCCCGGCGAAGGGGGATCGCGATGCGGCCCTACTTCAGGATCGGCGGGCTGTCCGGGTCGGTCCCCGGCCCGGCATGGATCTCCTCGAACCCGTCCTCGTCGTGCTCACCGGCCTCGGGGTCGGGGAACTCGTAGCGCAATCCGACGTGATCGAGATGTTCGCAGATCGGATCGTTGGCGGCGAAAAAGGCGACATCGACCGAGGCGAGATCGGTGCCCGAGAAGATCAGCGCCTCGTGGGTGGCGCGGGCAAGGGCCGGTTCGGCGCCCGGCCGGGCATCGACGAAGGCGAGCAGCCAGCCTTCGCGGTCGTCCGAATAGGTGCCCTTGACGAAGACCGCGTGCGAGGCGAGCCCCGCCGCCGTCACCAGCTTTTCCTCCAGCCCCTCGATCAACCCGTCCGGCAGACCGATCGGCGGCGCGATGGCGATCAGCGTGCCTTCGCCCTGTTCCGGCTCGGCGGCGAGCGTGTCCGAGAGCCAGTCGAGCGCCTGGGCGGGCAGGAGGATCGACGAGACCGCGACATCGAGGTTGACCGCCAGCCCGACGCCCTGACCCGCGAGCGCCTGGGCGATCACCCGGCCGGGCAGGGCGCCGTAGGGCAGGGCGTCGTTCTTGTACGAGGCAGCAAAGGCCGAAAGCCGCTCCTCGGTGTCGAACACCAGGGCGTAGCGGTCGATGTTGGCGGTGTCCTTGTTGTCGACCTCGAGGATCTCGGGGTCGAGCGCCTCGGCTTCCGGCTCGCGTTCGAGCAGCAGAAACAGCGTGGTATCGGCGAGCCGGCGGTAGAATTTCAGCCGAAGTGCATCGTCTTCGGGGTCGTCCATCATCGCGGCATGTGCCTGGTCGAGCGGTGTCATGGCCATCGGTTATCCTCCCAATTCGTCTTTCACCCGCGCCCGCAGCACCGGCAGCAGCTCGGTTTCGAACCACGGGTTTTTCTTGAGCCAGCCCGTATTGCGCCACGACGGATGAGGCAAGGGAAAGGTGGTGGGCGCATGGTCGCGCCAGCCGCGCACGGTGTCGGTGAGAGACGTCCGGCTGCGCAGGTGATGGCGCTGGGCATGGGCGCCGACGAGTAGGGTAAGGCGGATCTCGGGGAGCGCCGCATCGGTCGCCTCGGCCCAGGTATCGGCACAGAGCCTCGGCGGCGGCAGGTCCGATCCGCGCGCGTCATAGCCCGGAAAACAGAAGGCCATCGGGGTGATCGCGATCCGGCTCCTGTCGTAGAAGGTCTCCCGGTCGATCCCCAGCCAGGCGCGCAACCGATCGCCGGAGGCATCGTTGAACGGCAGCCCGGTCTCATGCACCCGCAGTCCCGGCGCCTGGCCGACGATTCGCAACCGGGCGCCGGGCGAGAACCAGGCGACCGGGCGCGGCTGATGCGCCGTGGCCGTCGCAGCAAAACGGTCGGCACAGAGGCGGCAGGCGCGGATCTGGTCGGCGAGGGCGGGCATGCCCGGGAGATAGGGGTGCCACCGGCGCGGGACAAGCCGAGACGGGTCTCGACGGATTCGAGAAGCGGGACCGGCGTGGACCGCGGCGCGGCACAAGGGTGACCGGAAAACCGGATTTCCGGAAAACTGGAAATCCGGATTCGCGGTAAGCTCATGAAGGCAAATCGAAAAGAAGGCTGGGCGTAAAGTGGGAAGGGGCCTCATTAACGGTTTCTAAACCGGCGTCCCCACCTTCGTCCGATTGCCCAAGGCCACCCGCACCGGCGAGCGCGTCGTTGGCGAAGACGGGCTTTTGTTTCGACGATCATCGAAATGTTCTTGCGCCGACTCATTAATTTCCATATTTCTAGAAATATGAAACACGAAGCCACATCGCCTCTCTGCCTGCCCGTCGAAGTTGCCGCCTCGGCCTTTGCCGCGCTCGGGTCCGAACAGCGGCTCACGGTGCTGCGCACGCTGGTGCGCGCGGGCCCGGAGGGCCTCAGCATGGGAGAGCTGGGAAGCCGGGCGGGCGTCGCCGGTTCGACCCTCACCCATCACCTCAGGATCCTCGTCGGCGCCGGGCTGGTGACGCAGGAAAAACGCGGCCGCTCGATCATCGTCGGCGCCGCCGACATGGCCACGATGCAGGCGCTGTCGGACTATCTGCTGTCGGAATGCTGCGCTGACGCGCCCGCAGGGAAGGCACACGATCATGGTTGATACCCCGCATAGCCATTCCACCGGCTTCAAACCCGACTGGGCCTGGGTTGCGATCGTCGCGATCCCGGCCGTTCTGGCCATGCTCGCCCCGGAGGCGCTCTGGCCGACCGTCGCCTTTGCCGGCGGCGCCATCGCGCATACCGGCATCTTCATCATTTTCGCGGTGCTGGCGGTGGCCTACCTGAAGGCGACCGGGGCGGAGAACCTGCTGGCGCGGGCGTTCGAGGGCCGCGAAGTGCGGATGATCGTCCTGGCCGCGCTGATGGGAGGGCTGTCGCCGTTCTGCTCCTGCGAGGTGATCCCGTTCATCGCCGCCATGCTCGCGGTCGGGGCGCCGCTTTCGGCGGTGATGGCCTTCTGGCTTGCCTCGCCGTTGATGGACCCGGCGATGTTCCTCATCACCTCCGGCGAACTCGGGGTGCCCTTCGCCATCGCCAAGACCCTGGCGGCCGTCGGTCTCGGGCTGTTCGGGGGCTTCTCGGTCAAGGTGCTGGCGCGCTCCGCCCTGTTTGCCGATCCGCTCAAGAAGACGCCGGTGAAGAGCTGCGGATGTTCGTCGCCCACCGCGTCCACCGCGTCGGCCACGTCGTGCTCGACCGAGACGCCGTTCTCGGGCAGCGTCGTGTGGAAGTTCTGGCCGGAACCGGCGCGGCGGGCGAGCTTCCGGGCGACGGCGCTCGAGAATTTCCTGTTCCTCGGCAAGTGGTTGCTGCTCGCCTACCTCATCGAGGCGCTGATGATCCGTTATCTCCCGGCCGACCTCATCGGCCAGGCGCTCGGTGGCAGCGGGCTCATGCCGGTGGTGCTCGGTGCCTTCGTCGGCGCGCCGGCCTACCTCAACGGCTATGCCGCGGTGCCGCTGGTGGCGGGGCTTCTCGAGCAGGGGATGAGCCAGGGCGCGGCGATGTCCTTCGTGCTGGCGGGGGGCGTGAGCTGCATCCCGGCGGCGGTCGCGGTCTGGGCGCTGGTCAAACCGAGGGTGTTCGGCGCCTACATCGGTTTCGCCGTGGTCGGTTCGATCATCGCGGGGCTTCTGTGGGGCCTGGCGGCGGCCTGATCGGCGCCACCGGGAATGGACCGCAGCAATTGTACCGAAAAGGCGGATTGTTACCGCGATTGCGCCCGCCGCTCACCCTATTGGCGCCGCGATTGAGGGTCAGGTTGGACTTGCGCCGATGTTTCAGAGTGAGGGGGCCTCGAGTGTGGCGCACATCATCCAAGCGCCGTGCTGACTCGTCCCAGTGTCAGCGCGGCGCGTCCCGTTCTTCCGCCCCGATTCACGGCTTGCGCTATTGTGCCCGTCGGGCCTGTGCCCTAATTACCCCGGGATATCGATGAGCGGGAACGGGAAGCTGGCATGTACCGGGTCTGGAACTTTGTAAGCGACTATTCGATCCTTCTGCTCCTTGGCGCCGCGATCGCCCTCATCTGGGCCAATACCGATCCGCACGGCTACCACCATTTCATCGAGTTTCCGATCTGGTTCAACTCCTGGATCGGCACCGACATCCAGAGCTGGACCCTGGCCTACGGTGAGGCGGCGCTGCACTACGAGGTTGGGGACGTCGAGAAGGTGCTCACGTTCCACTACCTGGTGAACGATCTGCTCATGGCGCTGTTCTTTGCCATTGCGGCGAAGGAAGTCTGGGAAGCGGTGATCCTGAAGAACGGATCGCTGCGGGGCCGAAAGGCGGCCTCGCCTTTGATCGCGACCGCGGGCGGCATGGTCGGCCCGATTGCCGTCTACCTCGGCCTCGCTTTCCTGCTCGGCTCCGACACCTATGATGCGGTGGCGCGGGGCTGGGCGGTTCCGACCGCGACCGACATCGCGTTTTCCTACCTCGTCGGCCGGATCGTCTTCGGCGCCGGCCACCCGGCGGTGCGCTTTCTGCTGCTGCTCGCGATCGCCGACGACGCCGGCGGCCTCATTATCCTCGCGATCTTCTATCCCACGGCCGATCTGGCCCCGCTCTGGCTGGTGATGTCCTTCGGCATGGCGGTGCTGGTCTATTTCCTTTTCAACGACCTGCCGCGGCGGCTCGATCGCGGTAACCAGGCGCGGCCGAATTCGACCTGGGTGCGCAAGCGGCTCGGCCCCTGGCCCTATGTGCTCGCCGGTGTCGTGAGCTGGTTCGGTTTTGCCCAGTCGGGGATCCACCCGGCGCTCGGGCTCTTGCCGGTGGTGCCGGCGATCCCGCACGCAGACCGCGCTTTCGGCATCTTTTCGCGCGCCGAGCGCTATCTCACCGATCTGCTCAACGTCATGGAACACGCCCTCAGATATCCGGTCGAGCTCGTGCTTCTGCTGTTCGGTATCGCCAATGCGGGGGTCGAGTTCTCCGCCATCGGCGAGGCGACCTGGCTGGTCGTAGCCGGGCTGTTCGTCGGCAAGCCGCTCGGCATCTTCCTGTTCGGCTGGGTCGCGGCGAAACCCCTCGGGCTCGGCCTGCCGGCGGGGATGCGGGTGGCGGATCTGGTGGTGGTGGGCGTGGTGGCCGCAATCGGCTTCACGGTGGCCCTGTTCATTGCCGCCGTGGCCTTCGAGTCCGGCCCGGTGCAGGACGCCGCCAAGATGGGCGCCTTGTTCTCCTTTGCCGGTGCCGGGATCGCGATCCTTGCAGGGCGTTTGTTCAAGGTCGAGAAACAAAAGGACTGAAACCTGGCGCTGAACCGCCTGTTGTTTCGACTTTGGTGACAATAATCTGGCTTTTCCACCCGGCACGGGGTCAAATTCGCTGCGGACCGTTGTGTCATGCCGGGGCTTTGCGACATAATGGCGCCCAAATGGGGCACTATACCCCGAGCGTTAACGAAGATCGGTTAGAACCGGCGCAGCGCTGATGAGCAGAGTTCCGAGGGCGAAACCGGATGATCGAATTCAAGGACGTCTCGAAGTCGTTCTGGACCGGAAAGCAACGCAAAGTCATTCTCGACCATGCGTCGTTCCGGGTCGAGCTCGGCAACTCGCTCGGCATCCTTGCGCCCAACGGTTCCGGCAAGACCACGATCATCAACATGATGGCCGGGCTCGAGAAGCCCGATGAGGGCGAGATCGTCCGGACCGCCCGGGTGTCGTTCCCGCTCGGCTTCATGGGAGGGGTGATCTCCAAGCTCTCGGCCAAGGAAAACGCCCGCTACGTCGCCCAGCTCTACGGGCTCGACCCGGACTATATCGAGGCCTACACAAGGTGGCTCTGCGGGCTCGAGGAGTATTACGACTTCCCCGTCGGGACCTACAGCCAGGGGATGCGCGCCCGGTTCACCTTCTCGCTGCTCCTGTCGCTGGAGTTTGACATCTACCTGATCGACGAGGGGATGCCGCAGACCACGGATGCGGAGTTCAATCGCAAGGCCGGCGACGCGCTGAAGGACAGGCTGGAAAACGCCACCGTCATCATCGTCAGCCACCAGGCCCGCACGCTCGAAAAATTCGCACGGACGGCCGCCGTGCTGCACAATGGACAGGTCCTCTTGTTCGATACCTTGGAAGAAGCGAAACAGCTCTATGACTACGAAACCCAGGGCTAAGAAGTTCCGCATCCGGCGCACGCAGACATCGGCGGCGCAAGCCGGGACGGCGGTCGATGCGTCCCATGAAGACGCGAGCCCCGAGGCGACGCCGGAAAGCGATCCGGCACCGACGACGGGGGCCGGTCCGCGCCGGCTCAACCCGCTCGAGGAATCGATGCTCGACGGCACCGAGGACGGGTTTCCCTCCGAAGGCTTCGCCACCGCCGGGCGGAGCCCCGCCGCCAAGGCGGAGGAGGCGGACGCGGCCGTTGACGCGGCCGACGCGGCGCCGGTCGCGGAGACCGACATCGGCGAGATCCGCAAGGAAGGGCTGACCGGGCGGCAGTTGCGCATGGCCCGTCGGCTGGCGCAGAGGCACGGGCTTCCGGCCACGTCCGACTACGACGCGGTGCGGCTTCTGCGGAGCGCGGGGATCGACCCGTTCCACCGTGCCAACATGCTCGAGCTGGTTTCGGCCGACGGCAAGGCGCTGCCGAGCCCGGGGCAGGGGGCGGCTCAGACCGGTGCCGGCGGCGCCCAGGCCCTGGCCAAGCTGCCACAGACCCTGCCGGCCGGTGCTGCACCGCCGGCGTTGCCCTCGTCGAAGGTACTCGACGCCGCGGAGCGGGCGCGCTCGGTCATGGATATCCAGCGCGACATCGTCAAACGCCGCCGCCGCAAGCTCACCCTGCTGCTCACCCGGCTCGCCTTTTTCGTCTTTCTGCCGACCCTGGTCGCGGGCTATTATTTCTACGCCATCGCCACGCCGATGTATGCCACCAAGGCCGAGTTCGTGATCCAGAAGGCCGACGTGGGTGCTGCGAGCGGATTGGGCTCTCTGTTCGCCGGCTCCAGTTTCGCCACCAGCCAGGATTCGATCAACGCCCAGAGCTATCTCAGCTCGCGCGATGCCATGCTGAGGCTCGACGCCGATCTCGGTTTCAAGGCGCATTTCCAGAATCCCGAGATCGACCCGCTGCAAAGGCTCGATCCCGAGGCCTCCAACGAGGAGGCCTACAAGCTCTACCAGCGCTTCGTGAAGACCGGTTTCGACCCGACCGAAGGGATCATCAAGCTCGAAGTGGTCGCCGCCACCCCGGAGGCCAGCGCCGCCTTCTCCGAGGCGTTGATCCGTTACGCCGAACAGAGGGTCGACAACCTCACCCAGCGCCTGCGTGAAGACCAGATGGCCGGGGCGATCGCCAGCTACGAAGAGGCCGAACTCAAGCGCGCCGCCGCCCAGGCCGAGGTGCTCAGGCTGCAGACCGACCTCCAGGTGCTCGACCCGACCACGGAGACCGGCTCGGTGATGAGCCAGGTCACCACGCTCGAAACCCAGCTCAACGAAAAACGCCTGCAGGTCCAGCAGTTGCTCGACAATGCGCGGCCCAACCAGGCAAGGGTCGACGGTGTTCGGGGCGATATCGTCCGGCTCGAAGCGCTGATCGCGGATCTGCGCTCGAAACTCACCGACACCGCGGGCACCGGCTCGGGCGGGAGCCTGGCCCAGATCTCAGGCCAGCTCGCGGTCGCGCAAAGCGATCTCGAGACCCGGACATTGCTCATGCAACAGGCGCTGCAACAGCTCGAAAGTGCGCGGATCGAGGCCAACAAGCAGACCCGTTACCTCGAAATGGGGGTGCATCCGGTGGCGCCAGACGAGCCGACCTATCCGCGCTCGTTCGAGAACACGATCCTCGCCTTTCTGGTGTTCGCCGGCATCTACCTGATGATCTCTCTGACCGCTTCGATCCTGCGCGAACAGGTGTCGGGATGAGGGCGATGCGCGAGTTGAACATCGGCGGGGTGCGCATCGGCAACGACGCGCCGCTTTGCCTGATCGCCGGGCCCTGTCAGCTCGAGACCCTCGACCACGCGCTGGAGATCGGCGAGGTGCTGAAGGCGGCCTGCGATGCTGTCGGCATGGGGTTCGTCTTCAAGTCGTCCTTCGACAAGGCCAACCGCACCAGCGCCGGGGCGCCGCGGGGGCCGGGGATCGAGGCCGGGCTCGAGATGCTGGCCGGGGTCAAGGCGCGGCTCGGCGTGCCGGTGCTCACCGACATCCATCTGCCGGACCAGGCGGCTCTTGCCGCGGAGGTGGCCGACATCCTGCAGATCCCCGCGTTCCTCAGCCGCCAGACGGATATTCTCGTGGCCGCCGGCGCCACCGGCCGGGCCGTCAACATCAAGAAGGGACAGTTCCTCGCGCCCTGGGAGATGGCGCGGGCCGTCGCCAAGGTGGAGGCGACCGGCAACACCTCGGTGATGCTGACCGAGCGGGGCTCGTCGTTCGGCTACAACGGGTTGGTCGCCGACATGCGCAGCCTGGTGATCATGGGCGAGACCGGCTGCCCGGTGATCATGGATGCCACCCATGCGGTGCAGATACCGAGCGGTCCGGGAGCCCTGGCTGCCGAAGACGGTCGGATGGCGCCGGCGCTCGCCCGCGCCGCGGTATCGCTCGGCATTGCCGGCGTGTTCATCGAGACCGATCCCGACCCCGACAGCGCGCCCTCCGATGGCCCCAGCATGATCCCGCTCGACGAGATGGGCGCGCTGATCGCCGATCTCGCCGGTTTCGACGCGCTCGCCAAGGCGCGGCCGTTCCGGCTCGATCGCTGAGGCCCGGCCGTGCCTGTCGACAGCGAAATCGGCGAGACGCGGACCCGGGGGGTCTACGAGCCCGAATACCTGTTCGAGGGCAAGAAGCTCCGGGTCTCGGTGCGTGGCGCGGGCCGGGCGAAACTGATGGTCACCTACGACTACTGGTCGCGCCACAAGCCCGGCTTCGGCGAGATCAACCGCCATTCGCGCTACGCCGACCTCGGCTTTGCCCACCTGCATCTGCACACCCGCCAGAACGACTGGTTTCTCAACCGCGAGACCGAGGCCGCGCTCGACGTGATCGCGCGCTATGCGCTGGGGTTCGAGCAGGCGGCGAGCATCGGCTTTTCGATGGGCGGCTACGGGGTGATGCTGGTGAGCCGCAGCGTCGCCTTCGACCGGGTGCTCATGGTCTCGCCGCACATCACCTTTTCCGAACATCAATACCCGCACGAAACCCGCTTTCCGGCGCATATGAGCAATCTCGGTCGTGCCCTCAAGCTCAACGGGCGGGCGGTATCCGGTCCGCCGGCGGGCGGGCGCGCCGCGGTGATCTTCGACAGCCGCGTCGCGGGCGATCTCTACCATGCCGAGACGGCGGCCGGCCGGTTTCGGCGCTTCGAACTCGTCGACCTCGCCGGCGGCGGCCACCCGGCCACCACCGCGCTCACCCGCGGCGGCCATTTCAACCTCGTGCTCGACGCGATCACCGGCGACAGCCTCGACATGGGCCCGATCCGCCGCGCCCATGCGGAGCTGGAACGATGACCTGCCGGTATTTCTCTAAACCGTCCCGCATGTTCCGCAGGCCAAAGGACCGGATCCGCCCATGCCCCTGATACGCGCGCTATGTCTCCTCCTCGCTCTTGCCGTTGCCGGCCCGATGTCAGCTCCCGTCGTGGCCCAGGACGGGACGATCACGACGGAAGAGGGCAAATCGGCCGCCACCCAGGCGGTGACCGATGCCGCCATCGCGACGCGGATCCGCGATATCCTGCATGAGCTCGACGGCTACGAAGACGTGACGGTCGCGGTGAAAGCGGGGATCGTGACCTTGCGCGGCACCACGCTCGACGCCGCCCTCACCGAACAGCTCGACACGCTGGTCGGCCGGGTCGAGGGCGTGGTGGCGATCGAAAACGAGGTGTCGCTGTCGACCAGTGTCACGGATCGCCTCGCCCCGGTCTGGGAGCGGATGGTCACCCGCGCCAGGCAGACGATGGCGTTCCTGCCGCTGATCGCGGTGGCTCTGGTCGCCTTCGTCGTCGTCACCTGGATCGGATTTGCCATCGCGCGGCGCCGCCAGCCCTGGGAGCGTCTCGCGCCCAACGCCTTCATCGCCGACATCTACCGCAATATCGTGCGCCTCGCCGCGGTGATCGCCGGGGTCGTCGTGGCGCTCGACATCCTGGGGGCGACCGCGCTGCTCTCCACCATTCTCGGCGCCGCCGGGATCGTCGGGCTCGCCATCGGTTTTGCGGTGCGCGACACGGTGGAGAATTTCATCGCCTCGATCCTGTTGTCGATCCGCCAGCCGTTCCGGCCGAACGACGCGATCGAGATCGAGGGGGTCGAGGGCAAGGTGATCCGGCTCACCTCGCGCGCGACGATCCTGCTCAACTGGGACGGAAACCATGTCCGCATCCCCAATTCGACGGTGTTCAAATCCCGCATCCTGAACTACAGCCGCAACCCCGAACGCCGCTTCAGCTTCGAGATCGGCGTGGGCTACGGCACCGACCTCGCGGCGGCAAAGGCGCTCGCGGATGCGACCGTGGCGGCCCTGCCTTTCGTGCTTCACACACCGGCGGTCAATTCCTGGACCACGACCCTCAACGGGTCCGATATCGGCATGAATGTGGTGGGCTGGATCGACCAGAGCGAGACCGACCTGCTGGCGGCGCGGTCCGAAGCGATCCGCCAGGTGCTCCTCGCCTTCGGTCGGGCCGGGATCGAGATGCCCGAGCCCACCTACCGGTTGCTCTCCGCCGACATCGGGGCGGCACAACTGCCCGCCCGCGGGCCCGGGCGCCGGCCAGCGGCCAGCGCGACACCCGCGCCGGTGAACGACGCGGTCCAGGACGTTGCCGCAACGGCCGAGCAGGAACTCGAACAGATCGTCAACGAGGAACGCGCCGCAACCGAGGACGACGACCTCCTGACCCTCGGCGACCGTCCGGAATAGCCCGGGCGGTCGGAGGGCGTTTTTTTGGCTTGCAGCGCTGCGATGCTTTGGATAGGAAAACCCGCACCGTTGGGGTGTAGCCAAGTGGTAAGGCAGCGGTTTTTGGTACCGTGTACCGTAGGTTCGAATCCTACCACCCCAGCCATCATAGCTAACATATTGATATTGCTGTATATTGCCCGCATTTCGACCCTGTTTCCGGGGGCATTTTGAGGTTTTCAGATACCCCAGACGCCAATACTTGCGGCATTCTGGTGATTTCCGCGAAAAGTCTGGAACCGCCGTTTTCGTGCTAGCAGTTTGGCCGAACATGGTGGACATCACATCAGCCATGATGGCGGGGTGATCCAAGGAAATCGGAGATCGCCCCGGAGCGCCGGCGGGGCTTTCGCTTTGTTCAGGTGTTCGTGGAAGGTGAAACGCCGGTGCCGTGGCTCAGAGGGCGGCGATTTGTTCGCGCTGCTCTGACCAGATCGGCGTGAATGCGTGTCGCATCAACCAGTCAGTTGTCAGGCCGACCGGCTGCCGGCCTTCCCGGACGGAGCAGACAATATCCGGTGCCAGGAATGCCAGTTCGATCAGTTGCTGGACGCGGCGGTTCGAGACGCCTTCGGTTTCTGCAATCTCGCCGAAGGTTCTGCCTTGACGCACAAGATCGAAGTACTTGTGTGCATGGCCGATGTTGCGCGGCAGCGTTTCATCGATGCCCGCGGGCTCGTTGCCGACGATGAGCTTTGTCTCGACCCCACGTTTGCGATGCTGAAACGGGGACGCGATCTCCAGGAGGTCTTCGGCGATCCGGGTTTGATCCAGGTTCAGTGCCCTGGCGAGGTGTTCGGCCGAGATGGAAACGCGGATTTCGCCGGGCGTTATGTCGATACGGCCAGCGAGCGCCAGATGGTCATCGTATGCATCGTCAGATGTGCCAGGTTCCGGCCCTCCCAAAGATGAGAGCGTGGTGCCAAGCTCTGCGGTCTCTTCGGTCGTGGCATCACGAAGGACGCCTGCCCTGAATTCCGGGCTGCTCATATGCCGCCTGATCAGGCCAGCAACCTTCTCCTCCGGCTCCGGGGCCGCAATCGCCAGCCCGAGGGATCACGCGGCGCGGTGCCGCAGACCAGCCGATGGGACACGTAATACCTGAGCCTGCGCCCTTTCGAGGTTTTCGAATGACTGGGAGTGAGGCGATCGCCTGTCTGGTCGAAAACCTTGCCCGCGAGCAGCGATGCAGATTTCCGGGCGCCATTCCGGTTGCGCCGGTGGAATGTTCGACCTTTGGTCGAATCCGACCTGAGCTGCTCCTGAATACCATCCCAGATATCCGGCGCGATCAATGGCGGGGGCTGGCCGGGATACACGTTTGCATGATGGCGGATGCGGCCGGCATAGACCGGGTTGGTCAGGATGTCGTGGATGTGACCATAGCTGAAGGGAGCACCGCCTTTCACTTTTCCCGAGCACAAAGTCCGAACCGGGGTCTTCAGGCCCTGGGCATCGACCGCTTCTTTGACCAGCCGGACGTTCCGGTGCGTCAGGTGAAGGTCATAGATCGTGCGGATGACGCCGGCATCGGGCTCGGTGAGCTTCAGCGAACGGCCATTTGCGGCGTATCCCAGCGGCACGGTTGCGCCCATCCACAGGCCTCTCTTCTTCGAGGCAGCGATCTTGTCGCGAATGCGTTCGGCCGTCACCTCCCGCTCAAACCGGGTAAAGCTCAGAAGCATATTGAGCGTCAGCCGTCCCATGCTGGTCGCCGTGTCGAACGACTGGGTCACGGACACGAAGAACGTTCCTGCCGCATCCAGCCGCTCGACCATCTTTGCCAAATCAGCCAGTGATCGGGTCAACCTGTCGATCTTGTAGACCAGGATCTGATCGACTGTGCCACGATCAATGTCTTCCATTAGACGCTGCAAACCAGGTCGCTCCATCGTGCCGCCGGATATCCCTCCATCATCATCGCGTTCGGGCAGCAGAACCCAGCCCTCTGCCTTCTGGCTGACGATGTCGGCCGCACAGGTCTCATACTGGGCGTCGAGCGAATTGAACTCCTGTTCCAAACCATCTTCGGAGCTTTTTCGCGTGTAGATGGCCCATCGGATCTTCTTCACGAACCCGCTCCCGTCTGACGGTTCAGACCGAAGAACCGTGGCCCTGACCAGGTGGTGTCGGTGATCCGCAAAGCGATGGCAGACAGCGACCTGAAATGCTCGCCGTTCATCCGGAAGCCATCGTTCGTGACATCGACCTGATATCGCCGGCCGGTTCATTCCCGCACGAGCTGCGTTCCGGCACGGATCTGTGGTGCCTGCGTAGGAACCTGTTTCCCCGCGGCCGCCGCCTTCAATGTCCGCTTCAGGTCCGGTTTCAGGCCGCCAAACCTCCCGCATTGCTCGTGCCAGATCAGTGCTTTGCGCATGAAGATCATCGACAGAAAGTGGGGCGGTGCGTCGTCGAACGCCTCTGCCCAGGCCACGCGATGGGCGGCCCTTTCCATCTGACGAAGCTCTGCCCGACGCAATTGGATGCCGTCGTCCGCAGCCATCAAGAGATGTCCGTAATATTGTTGACGATGCGGTAACACGACGACTGACCGTTGCCCGGTTTCTCGACGCTGAGCTCAGATCCGGAATTGCGCAGGCCCGAAAGTGCGGCCCGCGTGGTATGCGGCAACCAACCGAGCATCGCGCTGATGGTGGGCACATCCGCACCGGTCTTGCGGCCCAGCATCCGGATCAACCGAGCTTTCCTGGTCCGGGGTTTGGATTGCGTTGTCATGATGACTTCTCCCTTTCAAATCAGGCAGGTGTTCTTTGATCCTGCTACTGACCGGAGCCCGGGATTCCGGGCGGAGACGCGGGCACCTGACAACAGCCGCGGCGCAGCGACAGTACCGCTCTGTTCGGCAGCGAAGTCCAGTAGCCTGTGCGGAACGGGCGAGTTACCTGATGCCTACACTGGGAGATGTCGCCAAGAACGGTGCCGAAGAGGCCGACGCCTCTTTGATGGTGGACGCGCCCTTTCCCTGCCCGTCGCCTGCGCAGCCGCCACATGGATCCAGTTCGTCGTCGAGGTGCCGACAGGGGTGACACGCGCTTGATCATGCTCGCCAACGCTCGGCTTGCGGTCCGGGTGAACTGTTCACAGGATAACACCTGCCGCCGACTCGGCGGGCGTGAGGGCAAATACCAAGAAAAGACCCAGAGGAACCGACACGAAACTCGCAATTGCAGGCGACAGCGCTGGCGAAGGCCTGGCGAAAACCTTGGCAGAGCATTTCAAGGACAGGTACGACGTATGTGAGATCTCGCATCGTCCCGAGGGGCCCGATCAGTTCTATGCCGATTTGGCCGATCGCGTGGCCTCGGCCGTGGCGCGCGGCGATTACGATCGCGGAATTCTGATCTGCGGCACTGGTATTGGCGTTGCGATGACCGCCAACAAGGTACCGGGCATACGCGCCGCACAATGCGCCGACACCTATTCGGCGGAACGCGCCGCGTTGTCGAACAACGCCCAGATCATCACTATGGGAGCGCGTACAATCGGCAGTGAACTTGCCAAAGCCATCGCGCAGGTGTTCCTCGACAATACCTTCGACTTTGATCCAAACGGGCGCTCGGCCGGAAATGTGCAGGCGGTAGACAAGGTGGATGCCAAGTACCGCGACGGCTGAGATCGCCCAGGCCGCACGCGCCGAGACTCATCCGTTGGGCGCTGCGGCACGATTCCAGGCGAACCCGTTACAGGGGTCGTCAAGGAGGCCGATCAGCCAGACATCGATTTTCGACACCGCGATCGAGGCGCCAGCCATGTCGAGTGGGGTGATAGAATGTCCTGCAAGGGTCAGGTGCATTTACGTTTCGCGCGCCGCGCGCCGGATTTTCAGCCGCCGTTTCAGGATCAGTAGCCCCATCATTGGCGTGCCACCAACCGGGTTCACCAGCACCGCCGCCCGATCGTCCCGACCGGGATTCATCTAGGTGCAGATGCGGGCGAAAGTTATTTTACGATGAGGTCGACCGGCTCGACCGCCATCCGTGTCACCCCAGGCTCGTGGTAATCGCCGACGCCAAACTCCATGCTGCCTTCGTCGATCCGGAAGCCCGGGCGTTGGGATTTCCGCGGCGAGCAGCTTTCTAATGCCATGCCGATCGTGCGGCAGGTGTCGATGGCAATGCCCGCGGGGCGCTGGCATTTGGCCTGCGGATATATCCACGCACTGGCCGTGCCGGTAATCTTGAAAGTAGGAAGTTGCCGGCGACGCAGCGCCGCGACGCGCGGCCGCGCGGTTGGCGATCGTTGTGTTGGTCATCTCACGGACCTGCCTGGCGGCGACACGCAACCTGCGCGAAATTGCGGCCTGAAGTTGGCCTCGGTCAAGGCCGTCGTCGCCGGCTGGATATCAGATGTCACCATCGTCTCGATTCGTCGCCCAGCACGGCGCGGCCACGCGACCGGATGCTTTCGGTGAAGGCAAGCACAAGCTGCCGACATCGCTCTGGTCCATCGTCTCGGTTCCAGCAGCCGCGCGCCCTGCAACGCGCAATGGAATTGAATGGCCCTACAATGGCACCGACCTTGCCGTGAAGGGCATCGGCCTCCGCACAGAAGTGCGGCAGGGGCCGATTCGGTGCCACTGCGCGTTGCAGGCGCATGTTTGTCGCGGCAAATCCGTTGGCCATCGACGTACCGTGATCTCCATCACCAATTTCACCGTCGAGCGCGCAGAGAACCCGGCGCTCGGCTTCGAGCCGATCACCGGCCCGACGAAA
>SWCD01022007.1_pt1 | contig 42570 bp, 32 predicted proteins | sample 4693011 | NCBI WGS metagenome assembly SWCD01 (sample SAMN10267278, study PRJNA491770) | bioreactor metagenome | isolation source: DHS bioreactor inoculated with marine | place: Japan: Omine Ridge, Nankai Trough
AAAAAAACGGTATATGATCATGAAAGATTAATCGCCCAGGAACCGTCCAGGCTATACATTGACGAAACCACGACCGCAGGCTGGCGGGAAAAAGGTTTTTTTCCCGTTCTGAACGAACAAGCCCCATCGCCCGAGACCAACCTGAACAACTCGCTGATTGCTAAATTATTACAGTTAAAGCGTGACAATCCCTTGCCATCCAGCGGCAAATTGCCAAAGTCCATTGAACTTGATCTGGAGCGATCATTACAATGCCCCAGTCCCGATGAATTTCAAAAATACCGGCAAGATCATCCGCTTTGGGGGATGCCCTATGGCCTGCCTCCGCTTACCCGGGATCAGGAAAATACGCTTTTAAGCTGGCTACAGGCTGGAACTAAACCTGATATTCAGCATGTCTTATCTTCCGCTGCCGAAGCTGAGATTGAAAAATGGGAACTATTTTTTAATGCCCCGTCATTAAAGTCGCAACTGGTCGCCCGCTATATTTATGAACATTTGTATATCGGTGACATGCATTTTAAGGGTCATCCGGCTAACGAATTTTATAAGCTGGTCCGTTCCAAAACGCCGCCGGGACAAGCCATAGAAGAACTGAAAAGCATTCGTCCATTCGATGATCCCGGCATCGGCCGGTTTTATTATCGGTTGCGCCCCATTACCTCCACTATTGTCGACAAAAACCATTTTGTTTATGAATTGAGCGACAATAGGATGCGACGCTTACAGGAGCTATTTTTCAAACCCGACTTCACAATAACGAAACTGCCAGGGTATGACCCGCAGTCAGCCGCCAATCCGTTTAATACCTTCAGCGAACTGCCGGCCATTTCGCGCTATCAATTCCTGCTCGACGATGCCCAGTATTTTTTCTCCGGTTTCATCAAAGGCCCGGTTTGCCGGGGGCAGGCCGCGGTTAATGTTATCCGTGATCAGTTCTGGATAGCCTTCATCAAACCTCAATACGACTTTATGCAGGAAAGCACAGAATTCCTGGCCGAAAACAATCACTACCTGCGTATGCCTGCTTCCGAAGGCGAGAAAATCGGTTTAATCTCATGGCTCGACGTTAATAAGCTGCAGCAGCAATATGTCGATAAGAAAGAAACTTTCATTCATAAGGCCCTGTTACGGCATCATGATGTCGATTTCAATCTGATATGGGATGGCGACGGTCATAATGAGAATGCCCTGCTAACGGTCTTTCGGCATTTTGACAACGCGACTGTTGTGAAGGGACTGGTGGGCAAAACACCGCTGACAGCCTGGGTCGTCGACTACCCCCTGTTTGAGCGTATTCATTATCTGCTCGTGGCCGGTTTCAACGTCTACGGCACGGCAGGACACCAGGTGACCACGCGCTTGTATATGGATTCATTACGCATGGAGGCTGAAAATAATTTCCTCCGGTTTATGCCAGTGCAGTACCGAAAAGCGATGCGTGATTCCTGGTATCAAGGCATCGATGCCAAACTGTTCAGCTTCTTCGAAAAGCCCTTGTATGGCATCAGCAAAGAAACGGCTATCAGTTATGAGACCAATGATTATAAAAAGGAGTTTTTTGAAAAAATCCAGCAACGCCTGGGCCCTGCGGCCGGAGAGCCCGACTTGATTAATCGCTGCATGCAAGAGCCCTGCATCAGAAAGAACAGCACTGACGATCAGCGACAAACAGATGCCATGATACGCCAATTAGCCAATTTAAAAGGTCATGAAATTCAAGCCCTGCCTGAAGTATCATTTTTGCGCGTAACAACAGACAACCCTGACAAGGACCTCGTCTACACGCTGATCCGCAACCAAAAACTTTTGAACGTCTCGTTTATATTTGCTGAAAACCTGAGGCGAGAGCCTGAGAAAGATACGTTGACCGTTGTACCCGGGTTTCTCGGCAGTTATCCGAATATATTTTTGAGCGTGCAAAAACAGCAGTTGCCGGATTTCATCGAGCAACTGAAACATACCCGAACCGAGTCAGAAAAAGACTTGCTTTACGGGCGTTATGGTATCCGCCGCAATAATCCGCGGATTTGGCAATACTATGATTGGTTTAATCAGAAGTACCTGAATGAACAGCCTGAAACCGCCGGACTTTTCGATATGAACCGGTATGAAAATTTGTAACAGTAAATAAACCGGCAAGCTGACCTGTCTTATTCCTGTCGGCTTAGCCGCCTGGATTAGTTGAACTTTCTAATGTATCAGCCTGTCCTTGATAAAAATCGCTCAGTACCTGAAGGTAGAAAACAATGGACATAATTGATTCGCGCAGAGGCTCACGGCGCACCTTGGCAAACCGACGCATAACTGACAGACGTACCTGTCCTTATCAATTCGGCTCACCGGAATGGGTGGAAAATATACAGAAGAATTATCTGGCATGGCCAAAGTCTGATCGCCGTATGAAGGAAAGGCGCACCGAAGACCGGCGCGTACTGGATCGCAGGCAACAGCCACTTCCCGATCGTAGCCGCTACGAAAAAGAGCACCCGTGGCTCTTGCTTGCTCCCGAAGAAAGAGAGTTGATTAAATCTTTATACTTAAACGATATGGAATAGCCGACTTTTGCCGGAAGGTCTTGCTGAAAGACTATAAGCAGGTTCCGTTATAGCGGCCGTTTATTCACCGAAAGACTATCTTTGAGTCTCTAATGAAGAGGAACTCCGTAAAGAACTACACGTGAGTAACTATTTCTTGTATATGTAACCATTACCATGAGTTTGTAGCATTCTTTTCATGGCACGAGTTGAACCATAGACCTCCCGTTCAGCTTAAATTAATTGCGCCCATGGAGATAATGAGCAAATACATGGTCTATATTGGTGTTGTATTTATAAAACAGGACAAACCATTGTGGGGGTTGTGATGAGTATATTTGAGCGCTATACATCAAAATTTGAAGAATTGAAGGAGGAAGAATTAACGCTTCCGGAATACCTGGATCTGTGCAAAAAAGATCCTCTAACCTATGCGAGTCCCGCAGAGCGAATGCTGGCCGCTATCGGCGAACCGGAACTGCTGGACACGCATAACGACTCCCGACTCAGTCGGATTTTTTCCAATAAAGTCATAAAAATTTACCCCGCTTTCCGCGAATTTTATGGCATGGAAGAAGTGATTGAGCAAATAGTCTCTTTCTTCAGGCACGCGGCACAGGGCCTGGAAGAGAAAAAACAAATCCTTTATCTGCTCGGCCCGGTCGGCGGCGGCAAATCATCCCTGGCTGAAAGGCTTAAGTCGCTGATGGAGCAAACGCCTTTTTACGCTATTAAAGGCTCCCCTGTGTTCGAATCGCCGTTAGGGCTATTTAATGTCGAGGAGGACGGCGACATTCTTGAAAAAGATTATGGTATTCCCAGACGCTACCTCAACACAATCATGTCACCTTGGGCTACTAAACGCCTGCATGAATTCAATGGCGATATACGCCAGTTCAGAGTCGTTCGCATACGCCCATCCATCCTGAGACAAATTGCCGTTGCCAAAACCGAGCCAGGCGATGAAAACAACCAGGATATTTCATCATTGGTAGGGAAAGTCGATATCCGTAAACTGGAAAAATATTCTCAGGATGATCCCGACGCTTACAGCTATTCCGGCGGTTTGTGCCGGGCCAACCAGGGCTTGCTTGAATTCGTCGAGATGTTCAAGGCTCCTATCAAGGTTCTGCATCCCCTGTTGACGGCAACACAGGAAGGCAACTACAAAGGTACTGAAGGGTTCCCGGCAATTCCGTTCCAGGGCATTATTCTTGCGCACTCGAATGAATCGGAGTGGCTGGCGTTCAGGAACAATAAAAACAACGAGGCGTTTCTCGACCGCATTTATATCGTCAAAGTGCCCTACTGCCTGCGCGTTTCGGAAGAAATAAAGATTTACAACAAACTGCTCGAAAACAGCTCTCTGCATGATGCCCCATGCGCACCCGGCACGCTGCAAATGATGGCGCAGTTTGCCGTATTGTCCCGACTGAAAGAACCTGAAAACTCCAACATCTTCTCCAAAATGCGGGTTTACAATGGCGAGAACCTCAAAGATACCGATCCCCATGCCAAGTCCTATCAGGAATACCGCGATTATGCCGGTGTCGATGAAGGCATGACGGGGCTGTCCACGCGTTTTGCGTTCAAGATTCTATCCAAGGTTTTCAACTTCGATAATACCGAAGTCGCGGCCAACCCGGTTCATCTGTTGTATGTCATCGAACAGCAAATCGAGCGTGAACAGTTCCCTGCGGATGTTGAAGAAAGGTATCTGTCTTATCTTAAAGGCTACCTGACACAGAAATATATAGAGTTTATCGGCAAGGAAATCCAAACGGCTTATCTGCAATCCTATTCGGAATACGGTCAGAATATTTTCGACCGCTATGTCACTTATGCCGATTACTGGATACAGGATACCAATTACCGGGACCCCGATACCGGCGAAATGTTCGATCGGAGCGCCTTGAATGAAGAGTTGGAAAAAATCGAAAAACCTGCGGGCATCAGTAATCCAAAAGATTTTCGCAACGAAATTGTGAACTTTGTCTTGCGAGCGCGTGCCAAACACGGAGGTAAAAACCCGGCTTGGACCAGTTATGAAAAACTGCGCACGGTAATCGAAAAGAAAATGTTTTCAACCACTGAAGATCTGTTACCGGTTATTTCCTTTAATGCCAAGGCATCGCCTGAAGATCAGAAAAAACATGAAGAGTTTATTGATCGCATGATTGAAAAAGGTTATACAGAAAAACAGGTACGCTTACTCAGCGAATGGTATTTAAGAGTACGTAAATCGTCTTAAACCATGAGGAGAAATTTGTGACTCAAATTGTAGATAGACGCCTGAACGGAAAGAATAAGAGTGCCGTTAACCGGCAGAAATTTATTCGCCGTTTTCGCAACCAGATTAAAAAAGCCGTTGCCGACGCTGTAACCGAGCGTAGCGTGACCGATCTGGATAAAGGTGAAAAGGTTTCTATCCCCGCAAGAGACACCTCTGAACCTTTCTTCCATCATGGTCAGGGTGGCTATCGGGAAAGCATTCATCCAGGCAATAAAGAATTTCGGCAGGGCGATAAAATCGCGCGCCCCGAGGATGGCGCCGGACAAGGTCAAGGCAGTCAAGCCTCCAACACCGGCGAAGGACTGGATGAATTCGTTTTTGAGCTGACCCGTGAAGAATTTCTGCAATTCTTTTTTGAAGATCTTGAATTGCCTAATCTGGTCAAGACCAAACTGGCGACTATACACGAAACCAAAAAGGTGCGAGCCGGACATACCAGCGAAGGGATTCCCACCAATATCAATATTCTTCGTTCATTACGGGGGGCCTTGGGTCGGCGCATCGCCCTACGCGCCCCTCATATCAACAGTATTGCCGAAGCCGAAACGGAACTGGAGGATTTGCTCAAGCGCCATAGTGAGACCGATGCCGTGGTTATTGCACTACGCGAGGAAATCAATCGGCTCAAAAGAAAAGTCGACCAGATTCCTTTTATCGATACCTTTGACTTGCGTTATGACAACCGTATAGACAGGCCCAAACCCACGACTCAAGCAGTCATGTTCTGCGTTATGGATGTCTCGGGCTCCATGGGGCCTGAAGAAAAAGACATGGCAAAACGGTTCTTCATGTTGTTATATCTGTTTCTGACCCGAACGTACGAAAAAATCCAGGTTGTCTTCATTTCCCACCATACCGAAGCCAGCGAAGTCGATGAAGAAACCTTCTTTTATTCCAGGGAAACCGGTGGTACGGTCGTATCCAGCGCGCTCAATTTGATGGGCAAGATTATTCAGGAACGTTTTCCAACCTCCGAATGGAATATTTATGCCGCGCAGGCTTCCGATGGCGATAACTGGGATAACGACTCAAAAGACTGCACGCAAATACTATCCGAGCAGATCATGCCTTATATGCAATATTACGCTTATATTGAAATTACCGAAGACAGACATCAGAACCTCTGGCATGAATATCTGACGCTGAAAAGCAAATGGAGCAATTTCGCCATGCAGCGTATCGCAGGAGTCGCTGATATTTATCCCGTATTCCGCAAACTTTTTGAGAAGCAAAGCGCATGAGCATGAATAGAAAGCCCCTCTCGGAAACATCGGAATGGACATTTGAGCTGATAGAAAAGTATCACGCGCAAATAGCCCGTATCGCCAATAATTTTGGATTGGATACCTACCCGGTTCAACTGGAAATTATTACAGCCGAACAAATGATGGACGCCTATGCTTCAGTTGGCATGCCCATTGGTTACAGTCATTGGTCCTTCGGCAAGGAATTCGCTAAAAACGAAAAGCGTTATAAAAGAGGCCAGATGGGATTGGCATACGAAATCGTGATCAATTCCAATCCATGCATCGCCTATTTAATGGAAGAAAACAGCATGACCATGCAGGCGCTGGTTATCGCGCATGCCGCCTACGGCCATAATTCCTTTTTCAAAAAGAACTATTTATTCACGACCTGGACCAGCGCGGATTCCATTATCGACTATCTACTGTTTGCCAAAAACTATATTGCGGACTGCGAGGAACGTTACGGAGAAGAACGGGTTGAGGCCATACTCGATTCTTGTCATGCCTTAAAAAACTTTGGCGTGGATCGATACAAACGCCCATCAAAATTATCGCTGCAGGAAGAGCAAGCCCGGCAACGGGATCGTGAAGCCTATCTGCAATCCCAAGTTAATGAATTATGGCGTACTATCCCCACCAAGGAAGTGTTGCGTGATGAAATTGAAGAAGAAGCCCGGTTTCCCGAAGAACCCCAGGAGAATATCCTTTACTTCATCGAGAAAAATGCACCTTTCCTGGAACCTTGGCAACGCGAAATTATCCGTATCGTCCGCAAAATTTCCCAGTATTTTTATCCTCAGCGACAGACTCAGGTAATGAACGAAGGCTGGGCCACGTTTTGGCATTACACGATCCTGAATCAGCTTTATGATGAAGGGCTGGTGACGGATGGCTTTATGATTGAATTCCTGCAATCGCATACCAATGTAATTTATCAGCCACCTTTCGACAGCAAATACTACTCAGGCATCAACCCCTACGCGCTGGGTTTTGCCATGATGAGCGATATCCGCAGGATCTGTGAAAATCCGACGCCAGAAGATAAACACTGGTTCCCGGAAATAGCCGGTAGCGACTGGAATAAGACGTTACATTTTGCCATGCAAAATTTTAAGGATGAAAGTTTTATCAGCCAGTATTTGTCGCCTAAAGTCATTCGCGACCTCAAACTGTTTTCTATCCTGGATGATTCCAGGGAAAGAGAGATTGCAGTGACCTCCATCCATGATGAAGACGGTTATCAATATATCCGCCAGGCATTATCTGAACAATACAATCTGGGCAGCAATGAACCCAATATCCAGGTTTATCATATCGATCGCAAAGGCGACCGCTCATTGACTTTACGTCATACCCAGTATCACCGAATGCCATTAGCTAAAAATGCTGATGAGGTGCTGAAACATGTCGCAAGACTCTGGGGATTCGATGTCCGTCTTGAAACACTTGAAGAGGATGGGTCTGTGTTTACTGCATTTGAATGCAATCTGTAACTTAAATCTCGAGTACTGAACAGGCTCGTTCAAGAGCCTGCGACAACCTGCAGCCTTCTTCTAGTACTCAGTCAATTTAATTATGGCGGATAAACTGTAGGTGCGAATTCATTTATGCCCTATGGGTACTTGTGCCCTTCAGGGTATTCGCACTATTCGCATGCTATGGATACTCCGCAAATTTTACTCGTCAGAACAAGGCTGACTGAGTATTAGGACAACAGATGCCCTGGCATTTATCGCTTCATACAGCGCACTGTTGTTACAGTGCGCTGGCAAAATATGGTCAATAAATGGCCAACTCTGGTTGCGACAGCCGATTGCAAAGCTTTAAGCGCATCAGGCTTTCGCAAAGGACTCTATCCAACATACAAAACCGCGCTCAACCATCTAATCATAAAAACGCCCTCCGTGGTTTATCAGCTAATACTGACTGAATAAGAAAATTTACGTTTTCGGCTTTGGCCTATAATAGATAAACCCGCTAATCCCAAAGCAAACAAAATAAAGCTATTTGGCAGAGGAACCGCTGTCGGGACTTTTAAAGGTGCGCCGCCGAAAGACAGAATGGTTTTCGCGGCAGCATTGAAATTATGCTTCCAGATATTTCCGGCATTATCAACCGGATCAAAACCGATAAATAACTCAGGCAATAAAAGAGAATCAAGTCCAGTCTTGCTGAGATAGTCACGTAACCAATTTGAGTTATTTCCATCGGCTTCAAGAATATTAAGTATCGGAGCAAACATGTTAAATCCTTGGCTTTCGAATAATCGATCATCGAAAACCAGATTCGGCAGACTAGCCCTATACAGGACATTCCCATTTTTATCGACAAGCCTTAGCTCTTTACCGGCAAAATACTCGCGCCCGTCATAACTGGTTATGAGTTGTAACGGATCAATCTCCAGCATGCCGCCATTTAGTGGATCATTTTCGTAATGTTGATTGAACTCATTGGTAAGCGTATTAATGGATAAATCATCAAACGATAATATCTTGCGGTCCGCATCCCAATGAACCTGGCCGCTTTTACTATCTGGTGCAAAATGCCCTATCTTGTCTTCGACCTGATAGGCAGCTGCTGGAGGTGCTTCATATGATATCTCGGTATGGGTATTATCGATACCCAGCACCACTAAACCATTGTGGGTCAGTAAAGGAATATCCACATTCAGGGCCTGCGCATCTTCTTTTAACATGAGTTGATTCTGAAAATGCATTATATTGTCGTCAAACCAGTTTCTCAGAGAGTCGGCTACATTAAAATCACCTAAAAATTCCGTTGTGTGTTTCCCGTTTTCCACAAAAGTAAAAAATCCGTAGCTGGACGTTGTACGCAAACCCGATGCCGACAGCTGTGTGATATTGATCGTATCGCTAATATAAGCAAAAGCAGAAACAGGCTCTGTCTTTAAATTAAATTTCGTGAAGTCCCAGTTAAGGTTTAGAAAAGAGGATGTTGTGTTTGTGAGATTGACTACCGAACCATGGCCAATGGCTGCCCCTTTTGAAAAAAGAGGCTCGGCCGAAAATGCTCCAGACGCAGTGTGAAAGGTATTATGAAATGTTGCTGTCGTTTCCCCGTCATTAGGAATCTGTACCATGGCTGACGCTATGGCGCTGTGCATTGTCGGGGATGTCTGCTGGCCTGTGCTGGTGCTAACCGCCCTCGTATACGTTTCGCTGCTGGCATTGGCAAGGCTATACAAAGGCACACTGTCGGGAATTGAGACTGTTATTACCAAATCACTCGATGTTTCTGCGAACGGTATTGATGTTGCTTGAGCATTTAAAGATAAAGATGAAGCGACTATAAATAAGCCCGTTAACTGAAATATGATGATCCTATGAGTATTCATTAAATTACTCCCTCTGAAGATTGAATAACTGATACTGCGCTGTTCTTATTTCTTGAAACTAACAAGCCTGATAAGCTGCTTTAAAAAATTCTCCTATAAAACAAAATGATTGAATATTTATATTCAAGCGCCTTTTCACGGCCTGCTGGCCAACTGCATACCGCATATATCGCTTAAATTCAGATTACCTGAAAAGCATCTTCGTTTCGGTAATCAACCTATTCAGGCGGTTGCCTTTGTATTACGGCCATGAAATTCTTTTTTTTCTTAATAAATTCAAAGTCCTTATTAACTGTAAATCAGCAATCTATCAGAGGATGAGTAGAACTTGATATTATTAAAGACGAAATCAGTTATTTATCTCTTGCATCAATAAATTTGCTGCCAGACAGGAAGTCTCTGCCCTTTGCTTGCTGAAATCATCGTATTTAAGACGACGAAACTAATACGCAAGGATCGGTAGAACGCTAAATTGTTTATGGATTAATGTTCCGAGCCTTCGCTGGATCGAAACAAAGAATATAGGACTGCCAGCAATGGTGATGATTGTATTGGTGAGACTTTATGCGCTAAATGCTCCCAAATTTAATTCAGTGAAGCGATAAGCTTAATTATTCATGATGTGTTACTGCTCTGTTAAATCGGCAAGCAGCCATGTCATAAATTGATTTGCCAATCACTTATGCGGTCTTTATCTCTGTTTTGATAAAATACATCAAGCAGACCGTCACCCTTTCACTATCACTTTTTGAGGAAATCATAATGTGAGCATACTGCTGAGGTCAAGCTTTTTAGGGCGCTGAGTCAAGGCGCTAATTTATAACTTTTCCATGCAGCAATATTAAGATGTTTGAAATGCTGGCGCGGCCATATCATAGCTATTAAACCTGGCTGGCTTTCGATGATTCAAGGGGTGGGGTTTGACATTCAACAATCGTGATTTTCTATACTCACCTGTCTTGGACATGCGTTAGACGCACTGATTGCATACTGCAGCAACCTGATGAATTTGTTGATAGTCTATTATCTCTAAGGCAGCACTTAAAATCAGCGGTAATCAATCAAGCACTGCAGACGTAAGCGCACACTACGAGGAGGAGTTTCAGCCCACCTTTGTGCAGCCGCTAAAACGCCTCCGGTTGTTTTGTGCGTAAAAAGAGATAGGAGAAGCTAAAGTTCCGATTTAAAAGGAATATCAAACCTGAATGGAATGGTTACGTTTAAAAAATAATCAGGTGATGACTCCGTCAGACCGATACCGCCGAGAACGGAGAAAAATAATCTGTGCCCGATGGTCGATGAAGCACCAAAAGTAAAGGCGCTCGAAACACCGTCACTGCCTGGCAATTCAATATCATTAATCTTGGTTTCTTGAATAAATGCCTGCTGTAAACCGATATTCAAAGAGGTCTGCGGACTGGCTGCCAATATTGCGGAGACCGAGAAATTAACCTGATCACCCGGTTCTATACCATTTCTCTCCAAGCTTGTTTGATAAGCGACTCTACCGGTAAAAGCCAGCGGATCCTGACGTTTTAGGAATGTTAATGAACCAATGAAATCGTCAAATCCGATTCCCGTTGAAACATTATTGTCAGTAATATTGCCACTCGCGGAATCCCATGTAAACCGGGCTATTACATCCGGAAGCCAATCACTCTCATGCATTAAGGTTTTAGCAATGCCGACACTCACATCACCAAAAGTTGAAGCACTGGATTTCATATCATTAGGGAATGCTCCGGGTATCGAGGTGACCACGGATTGTTCGATAAACCGGCCGGGAATACGCATTTCAGCCTGAGATTCAAAAGGCAGGCCAATCAGTAATGTTGCACCTGCATCGATTTCGTCTCGGCGGACGCGTTGGTTGAGTACTAGCCCTCCTGCAGTGGCCAAAATAGGCGTATCAGCTTCTCTCCGTGTGTAGGTTGCATAGGGTTGAATTTCTGCCAGACCAAAGGGTAACAGTAAAGCACCAGTTTGGACTAATGTACGTTCCAATGCGCGTTGGGCTGCATCTTCATCTATTTCAAAACTACCTGGAGCTGAACTGGCTGATTGCTTGTTAGCCGATTTATTTTGAGCCTGCGGCTGATTCGCAGGTGGCAGTGATGCGGTTCTTTCAGGAGCACTTGTCGGAGCAACGCTACCTTTGGCGCTAGAATAGCGCCCGGCATCAGGGGCTGTAACAAGTTGCTCCAAATGCTGAACCCGACGCTGAAGATCAGCAATGACTTGATCCCGTTCAGCAATTTTTTGTATCAGTTTGTTTTGTAAATTTGTTTCCGAAGTTTTATCTATTGCGTCCTGTGCGGCATAGCTCCAACTCGATACCAGCATCCCCGTGCTAATCAATAAGATAAATTTTGATGAAATTTTCCAAGGTGGGACAGAATATTTCAGTGAGTTTATCCGATTATTATTATTTTTGGTCATAAAATACCTATCGTGTCATTACAAATTCGCGTGATTCAGGCTTCAAGCGATTAGGCGGTTCAGCTCCATCAAGCCTAGTAATTACAAAACCGACCTTGCCTATTTTAGGGAAATCGATTCTCATCTTTTCAAACATATCAACAAGCATTGTCCGGTTACCCCACGCAGGATCCGCCAATAATACACGGTTGCCTTGTATCCCCCGAAAGATAACAAAATGGTTATATCCCATAATACTTATCGGAACAATGATTGGAGCCTTTTTAATAAGGTCATCAAGCGTGAGTTTACCATAGCCCATGCCTTTGTAACCATGAGCATCTGCATAACGTTTAAGGTCCAGTAACGAAAAACCCTGGCGAATATTGACCAACCCCGGATTTTTGATGTATTCATCCCTGCTCATCAGCGCTTTTGCAACTTCCTTTTCCGTTACCGGATCACCATGCTGGTAATTTAAAAGCGTGGTTAGAGTTGCCGCGCCGCAACTCAGATCCCATTGTTGTATAACGACATTCTCGTGCCGCATTTCAATCAATGACTTCACAGAACGGGCCGGGGAAATTCCTGGATAGCTTCCTATCAGACACAGCAATAGCCCCAGTTTTTTAGCTGTTAAAAAATCCCTCCAAGTCAGTGTCATTAATTTTTGCATACCTGTTATGCCGGAGATAATAGGTTTTTCAGAAGTAAGCCTTGAACAAAAGCGCTTCAGCATTGAAACAAGGGAAAACCCGTGACCGAATAAACAATAACTATCTTTTTTATATGTAAATATAGGCATTTTTATCTCCAGTAGAATTATTTCCATTGAAGCTTCCGAATGGAGCCAGGAGAAATCATTTTTTGATATTTTTATTTTTTGTAAAAAAGTCGTGGAAAAAGAAAACGCCCCGCATTATCATTTAATGCGAGGCGTAACTTGAACTAGTGCGCTTTGAGTGGGATCCGCCTCTCACGCTTCAACATAAAGAGGCGTTTCCTGCTTTTTCTTCTTTAGAATAATGTAGCTGATGAAGAAGAGCCGCTGAAAGCTACGGCGCCATTAGTAGGGACACCTAAAGCATAGCTAGAAAGCGCTGCTGAAGTGCCTTCCGCACCTGAAACAACAAAACCCAAACCAGGTTGAACATCAACTTCAGCATTTGTATATGTTATGCCGAGCAGGTTAGAAATAGCTCCAGCACCAGAATCAGCATAGCCAGCGCCTTCAAATACCACTAATGCACCAGCACTGACGCCGTCCATTTGATCTGCGGACAAAGCCATAGGTTCAGCGCTTACGCCGCCAGCAATTACCAACATTGAAGCACCTGCTAACAAACTAGTTAATTTATTCATTTTATATTCTCCAAATTATTGAATAGCACATTACTTTAAATACAATATTAGACAGGTCTTACAGCGCAGCACCTGATGCAGAAGAGTAAGAGAATGTATAATCTTGAGTAATCTGGCCAGCTTGAGTTGGAATGGATTGCAAAACGATAACACCTGTTGCAGTGTTAGTGTATGTCGCAGCGGCAAATAAACCTGCGGCAGCAGCATAAGCGTCAGCCACGGCAAGACCAGCGGCCGATACATTATCCATTTGTGTTTCTGTCAGGGCGACTGGCTCATCAGCAAATGCAGAACCCATGCCCAAAACCAGTACGCTTGCAGCAATTGTTTTTATTAATTTCATAGCAAAACACCTCAGTTTAATTTATCTAACAAATACCTTAAGTCCTTTAAAACTTAAGGGGTTTCTTAGCCTGTCCCAAGCATAATGCTCGAAGACATTCTAAATTCTTTCAATCGGAACAAACCAAGCTGATGTCAGTGATTCGTGTTAAAAAGGAAGAGCTGTAGGCGCAATGACCGCAACAATGGCACTTCCGCTCAGGTTACTTATAGAGCCTGATGATTTAACGTCGACTTGGATGGAATGAACATTTGAGCCGGTTATGCCCACTGTTGGTGTTACAGATGTGTCCGCCGCAGCTCCATCGCCCACAGCGCTTGCCTGGGCCAGCCCTCCGACAGCAAATCCCCCTCCCGGAAGTTTGGGATTATCGCCGCCCGCCACTGTAATGGCCGCAGTAGTGGTTTTTGTGAGCGCTAAAACATTGGAAATAGCTATTGCCCCCGCATCAACGTCGATACTTGAACCGGCAGTCACCTGATCCATTTCACCCGCTGTAAGTAGTGTCGGACTTGACTTCATTGTTTCCGCTTCTGCAACTGATATAGCTGCACAGGCAGGTATTAATATATAAGCAAATTTTTTAATCATTATTTTACCCCTCAGTTTTCTAAATCAGCTTAGAAACATTACGATCAATTAATAGCTAATTAATCGATTTGTCATATAAATATATATCGCATTATGACCACTTCATCCATTAACGACTTAATAAAGGATTAGACTTAGAATTTATAATACTATTATTTTTATTTATTACCATTAGTACTGTTACCATTAGTAATATTACTTAATATTAACCCAACCCTTGCTTTAAGTTTTTACTAATTTCTTGATACGGTTACAGTATCAATTAATAAACATCAAAAAGACATAGATGAAATCTTAAAAAACACTTAAAATTTAAGTATTGCTAAATTAACTTCTGTTGAAGCTTTATTGACAATCGATGACAGTAGAAATCCAGTTTTTTTCAAATACTGAAACAGGCTATATTTAGCTCAAACCGTTGAGTAACGCGGTTGTGTCATTTGAAATTATGCGCATCGATTAATACTGATCATTTCTCGACCTCGTAGTAGATAATTTCTTTATATCCGCATAGCCGACCCGCTAAATTCAGCCTCGCTTTCAAGTTCAGAAAAAGCGGCCACGTCAGTACGCAATGGTTATCCCATCCCTACAAAATACACAAACAACCAATAACTATTTGATAAATAATATAAAAATAACAATAAAACAAAGAAACTCTTTCTCCAACCCCGCTTTCCGAAGCTCTTCATAACCACTTAAGTGCATTGAAAAACAAGATAATTTAGTATCTTCTTATTTAGTTCCGGAATGATCTAAATATTCGATTAAAACAACAAGATGATTAATATTTATTTAAGCTTTTGATGTAAAAATAAAAAAAGGGTTTTCACACCCTCTTGACAGACAATACCTGAAATAAAAGCAAGCCTAACTTATCGATAGTAATTACTTAATATTTCATAAATATTAAAAACTTATGTTTTTACTTTATTGCAGATCAAAGCTTACAATATTATTTTATTGCCATCTTTTAATGAAATTGACGTCCATTTCATTGGGGCAGATATTGGGAATAATTTCCTGATGAAATTGGAATTATTAATGGGGAACGGCACGAAACAACAAAGCCGGCTATGGAATTAAGAACTATTGTTCTTGATTTAACCAATACCAGTTCTCAACAATCAGATTTGCACGACGTCCTTTGTGCTCAGAAGGATAATTTTTCGCTAAATATGTCAGTATTTCTTCTTCGGTTTCCGCAGTCAGTTGATGCAAGCCTTGCGTATCTTGCATCCATCGAATCGTTTTCAACCAACCTTCTCGGGTTGCTCTGTTTTGTATGATCAATCTTGCTGAATGACAAACAGTGCACTCGGATTTTACCTTGAGATATCCCTGATCAATGATCAAACCCGTCTTAACGTCTATAGTCGGTTGCGCCATCAACTGCTGAGCGAGTAATAGCGACAAGACAAAAATCATAACTCTAACAGATAAACTCATGACAGTTCCTGACTCGTATTCAGTCAATTTAATTTTGGCGGTTAAATTGTAGGTGCGAATTCATTTACGCCCTATGGGTACTTGTGCCCTTGAGGGTATTCGCACTATTCGCACACCATGAATGCTCTGCAACTTTTTACTCGTCAGAACAAGGCTGACTGCGTACTAGATTACTTTAACGGCAATTCGGTGGCAGGCATTATTGAGGTAACCTTTCGGATTCCAGCCCGGCACCACCATGGGCTGCATTTTTCCGGCACTGTCGGTCGCCCTGACCCAAACCTCGTAATAACCGGGGCCGGGAAAATCCAGCTCCGCCTGCCAATGCTGCCAGGCCAAACGGTTTTTAGGCTGCCGCAGCTTACAACGCTGCCAGGTCGCACCGAAATCATTGGAAATATCCACAGCCGATACGCTCAAATCTCCCGCCCAAGCATGGCCACGCAGTGACAACTTCTGTCCAGCCTTGATCATCGCCCCGGTTTTTGGATAGGTAATCAGCGATTTAACCGGCATGGACTCGATAATACACATATCCTCATCCTTAACATTGCCTCCCGGCCCAACAGGGTGGCAAGGCACCTTATAAGAAAGCCCGGTCATTTTGGCGCCATCGTGGATTTTATTGCGCACGACAATTTTACTGAGCCATTTTCCCGACGTGGAAGCAGGCCAGCCTCCGCAGACCAATCTTAACGGGTGACCGTTCATGGCCGGCATATCCGCACCATTCATGGCCCATGCAATCAGCGTTTCATCTTCAAGCGCCTTGCTCATCGGTACGCCTCTGGAAATAGAATCAAGACTGGATTTGCCGCTGATATGTGTATCACGCCCGTAATAGCCTATATAAACCGCGTCATCTTTAATGCCTAACGATTCCAGCACATCCCGAAGACGCACGCCGGTCCATTCAGGACAACCTACCGCCCCAACCGTCCATTGCCCCTCGGGAACTGGCGGATTAAATTCACTCCTGCCATTACCGGCGCATTCGATCGTTAATTGGTACGTATAATGTTTAAATTTCCGTTTCAGCTCTTCAAGGCTGAACTGGGCATGGGATTCGATGGATTCGCCTTCGATGCGCAGCATCCAGGCGGCGGGATCAATGTTTTCAGGCGGAATACCATTGTTGCGGATAAATAATTTATCAGCCGGGGTAATTAAATCATCCAGTAGGTGGGCTGGTGTTTCCGCACTGACGGGCCTGTCATTCACCACAATCAGGCCGGGATGCTTACCAGGAATATGGAAAGATTCATCGGTATCTGCAAAAGCGGCTGGTATCAACCCGCCAGGCATATTGTCGGCAAAAGGGATATGGGCGCCCAGTGCAGCGCTCATCGCCCATAACCCGCTTTTCTTTAAAAACCCTCGCCGGGAAACCGGCTCGACTTCCCTGCCCCAAATGAGCTGATCTGCTTTCTCAGGATTGTCTCTATATAGCTCATGAATACCTCTCAGGATGCTTTTGTTCTTCATGATAAATCCCTCTAATCTCTTAATGAAGGAGGAAGCTAATCCATGGATCTAGTCTTATCAGCCTTAAAAATCAAGGCTAAAGTAATCATTATCATCTCAAATTAGCTAGAGAACTATAAGTTCTAATACTTACAACCTTTGCTATTACAAGAAGTCATCAGCGTTTATGACCACTTTGCCACATAGAAAGCAGTACCCAGACAAATCCCAGGGTTGCAAGCGTAAAGCCAAGAAAAGCGAAAGCCGGCACCCCGAAGATATAAGGCCCTCTTTCTATCGTCGTGATAATGGATGAACCAATAATAAGCGCGGCGGTTATGATGCCCATGGTGAGCCGGCTCATGGCATTATCGGTTTTGTTGGCGTAGTATTCGAGATGCCTGACGTCGATATCGATCTGAAAAGCGCCTTTGCGCGAAGCATGCAGCAATTTGCGCATATCCTTCGGCAAGTTGGAAATTATATCGGCGACACTGACCAGATTACGCCAGCCACGCCTGGCAATGGCTTCCGGCCTGTAGCGTTCCATCATGATTTCCTCAAGATAAGGCGCCGCAAAGACCAGGGTGTTGAAGTCGGGGTTAAGGTGCCTGCCGAGGCCATCCAGGGTAATATAAGCCTTGATCAGCAGAGCCAGATCCGCGGGCAGAATCAGATTGTGATCCCTCAGCAAGGCCATCAGATCGCCCATCATGTCCGTCAGACTCAAATCCTTGACCGTGAGCGAACTGTATTGATCGACAAAGGCTTCTATCTCCACGGTAAGCGCTTGTTCATCTACGGTAGGGTTGTCCGACCAGTCTTCCAGGATTTCAACTACCCTGGCAGGGGCATGGTTGACCATGCCGTACAGCAAACTGACGACCTGCTCCCGACGCTCTTCAGTCAGGCGGCCGATCATGCCGAAATCGATGAACGCCAGTTTATTATCATGCAGATAAAATACGTTGCCCGGATGCGGATCAGCATGAAAAAAACCATCTTCCATGATCATTTGCATGACTGCCTTGGCGCCACGATCAGCCAGCAGTTTTCTGTCCAACCCTGCTCGTTCGACCGATTCCAGGTCTCTGCCTTGCACGCCTTCAATGTATTCCTGAACATTCAGTCTTTCGCACGTCCATTCCCAATAGACCTTGGGAATTTTGATATTAAGATCGCCGCTTAAATTGAGAGCGACCTGTTCCGAATTCCGTCCCTCACTGGCGAGATCGAGTTCCCGGCGCAATGATTGATTAAATTGACGCAGTATATTTCGCGGATGAAAACGTCGAAGCTCCGGTTCTTCGGATTCGGCAATATCCACAATGCGTTGTAAAAGCCGCAAATCCGCTTCAATAATTTTACGCAGGCCGGGACGCCGGACCTTCAAAATAACCTGAGTGCCGTCCTTGAGCACGGCTTTATGAACCTGGGCAACTGATGCGGCGGCCAGCGGTTGTCTGTCAACATACGCAAAAACCTCATCGATGCAGCCGCCGATATCCTCTTCAATCTGGGGAAGCAGTTCTTCAAACGGCAGAGGAGGCGCCTGATCCTGAAGTTTTTCAAATTCGGCGATATAGGGCGGTGGAAACACGTCTACTCGAGTCGCCAGAATTTGCCCTAGTTTGATATATGTGGGCCCCAAATCCTCTAGGACGCGCCGAACGCGTTGCGGCGTATCGAGCCTCACGTATTCCTCCACGTGCTTCCAATGCAACACTTTTCCCGCCCGCTCGAGCGCCTGCCCCATCCCCAGGACGCGCACAAAACCGCCAAAGCCGTAACGGATCAATATGGTCGCTATTTCCTGGGCCCGCCCCAGATCCCTGGCCGCGTTTAGCATCTGCCACAGCATTTTATTGGCCGGCGATTATTTTTTAGCCTGAGATGAACGCAGGCTTTCAGCAATGCCTGATAAAATTCCGCTGCCTATTTCAGCTAATGCGGAAGTTGCCGCCACCGTACTTGATATAAGCGTGTCCTTGCTAATCCGCGGCAGGCCTTTCAGCGCGTCCATAGCGATTGAAGCCTGCTGACCAACCGCCGTCCCGCTTTGCCGCGCATGCGTAGTAAAGTCATTGACGATATCCGCAATGATTTGATTGCTGTCCTTGGCAATTTTCTTGACCGTACCCAGAAACAGCTCTTCTAGCTGCTGTATATCGTCAGCAGCCTTGTTAAAATCATGTTGGGAATAATCACTGACCTTGGAAGCCGCCTCCTGGATAGCCAGTTTTGATGCTTCCGCAGCCGTCGCCAGAGCATCATCCAAGGCCGATACCGCCTGCGTAAAAGCCTCTTTGGAATATTCGCCCTGACTTCCCATCCCCTCGCCGATACCTTTGCTGACAGCGTCAGCCACATTGCTGATATTTTCCATATCCAGCCGCCGTTCCGTCAGAGCTTTCAAGGTAATATCCTTGACTCGCAGATAAATATCGGAACCCGAGTCCACCGCGTCCCGAACTGCTTCTTGTACATCTTGTTGCCGGTTTAATTCAGTCATAGCCGTTCTCCAAACGCCTGCGTAAACAAAAGACCCTCTATATTTTATATAAAAAAGTCACGATAGGATTCATGCTGATACGCGTCCCTGGTGCTTAAGTCGACCTTGTTCTGACGAGTAAAAAAGTATGGCACGGGTTACTTGTGCACTCCTTAGAATTCATAAAGTGCGAATACCCTCAAGGGCACAAGTACCCATAGAGCATAAATGAATTCGCACCTGCAAATTTACCCGTCATAAATCAATTGACTGACTAATAGCATGCTGGCCCTACCTTTTCTTTAGAGCAACAGAGAGAATAACACAACTACTCCAGATCGATCTCTCCCTTAATGTTGTAATTCAGGTTTATAGAAGGGATATCAAGCGTCATCGAGACATCGAGCGTTTCTGAACCATTCAGTTTCCCCGATTCAATCGCTTGCGCAACGGCGTGCTCGATTTCTCGCTGCGATGTCACGCCGACTTTTTTGAGGTATTTTCTGACTTCCATATTCAAAGTATCTTCATTCATTTCGACCTCCAGTGGATCAAACTGCGAAATTATTCTACTTTAACTGACAGGTTACCCGGCCGCAGTCAGACGTTCAATCGTATTTAATGTATTTGAAGCGCGGATCATCGGGGGTCCCTGGCAAAGCGCCGCCCTCCTTACCGGGCTGCCAGCAGATCACCTCCTCGATTTTTTTAGCCAGTTCAAAATCTTTATCGGTAATGCCCTTGGCTTCATGATTCATCAACTTAACGATGACAAAAGCATAGGAAACGGTGAGATCGGGATGGTGAAAAGCCGCCTCTGCCAGATGCCCGATAGTGTTCACAACCATTAACGTCGATTTCCAGCCGCTGGTTTTATATTTGCGGCGAATCCAACCTTTTTCAAGATACCAGTGCGGCAGTTCTTCTTTCAGCCGCTCTTCAACATCGGCATCGGAATAAGTTTCTTGTTGTTTGCGTTCTCTCCAGCCCATAACAGCTTACCTCGTATTTGATTATTAATTTAGAGTTCTCAGTAAACCGGCAGTCAAGTTATCGAAGCACATGAACCATAAAACGAGTTAGAATGTTTTTACATGATTTTGTTGCACTAACAATAACCTAGGTAATCAGTCCAATTGCGCCATACTGTTCTATCAGAAACAATACCGGCCTATCCGAGGATAACGTAAGCAAAAAATTAAGTTAACCCTACTTTTAAGCAATGAAAAGGAAGGCTTTATGTTTAATAAGTTGATAATATTCATCAATTTCTTCATCAGTCTGAGTATTTTAATAATACTTTTCCTGATCAAAGAATTTTCTTCATCCCTAAAACATACCAAAATACGACCTGTCAATCGCTTCTCCTTACCAGAGAAACAAGATGAAAGCGTATAACAAACCGAACGTTAAATAAAGCCAGACTGACAGCCTGATATCGGGATGATCAATTGAGGTGTCGATTCTTCTTTATCTCATTGACCTTCCGTTTCCGGCTCGAGATGAGCGGCTTCACAGCCATTCTGATAAAAAATAAGGGAAGGTGGGAATGGAACGACATCAACGGTTAAAGTCGTTTCATTTTGAAATGCGTCAATAGCTGCCGCTACGGCATTACGGAAATTCTTACTCAACTGCTTGGCCAGCTTCTGCTGTGCCTCATCCTCTCCAAGGGAAAACGGATCTTCGGCAAGATTAGTGGCCTCAACGGCCTCCTGCAGGGCATCAATTGAGAATGCTTGTATTTTATTTTCGAATTCGGCGAAGACCTCAGGACCTTTCTCTCTCTTGATACGCTCTATATCGTCGGCGTCCGCATAAACCAGAAACACCCCTTTAGCGCCTTGAAAATCATTCTTACAGACGCCGCCATCCATGATTCTGACCAGCTTTAGGGTTTCATCGCCTTTATTGATGGTAAGCGGCGGATTCTGCCCTGACATGTCCGGAGCATCTTCAGGCACGGCTGGCGTCTCGGTGGTTGCAGGCATCCCGACATCTGCCCCCTGTTTGACTTCCTGGGTGGAACACGCCGCCAGCAGAATAAATAGCACACCTGTTAAAGATTTTACGCTTGCCTTCATAAATACTCCTTTCGCGATGGTTACGGCTGGGACGTAAGCTTGCCATATTATAAGCTTTAAGGGACTCTTAAGATAAGAGAAAGATTGCGCTAAACAGCTTCAGATAAAAGGCCGATGTTTTAGAGCGTTGTAAGCGTGCCATCACGATAATCGCGAAAAGCCTGTTCGCTTTCCGCCTGGTTACTCATGACAAAAGAACCGGATTGCGGCTGCTTCCATTAGCGGCCTGGCCGCCAATATCAAAACTGGCTGTCGACATCTTGAATTTTCAGTTCGATGTCCGGCCCATGCCGGTCGCCAACAGTCCAAGCTGGCCTGCCATTAAGCAATCCGTGGCAGTCACCGACATTAAGCTCTCCCAAACATTAATCAGCACAGCCCGCTGTCCATGCGTAGACTGCAGGCCTGATTTTTTGTTCCGTCAGGCGACGGATCATGATCCGGCCTTAAAGCCCCCACAACAATGCGCCCCAGAGCAAAAAAACGACGCCACCCGCTTTACAGATGACGTCTGACTCGACAGGCAGCCATTTCTCGACAATAACCAGCAGGGTGATCAGCGCCATGGCGGGCAGATTCATCACCCCGACGGCAAACATGATCAACATCTGCGCCCAACAACAGCCAAGACAGGTCGCCCCATGCCTGAACCCCATGATCAGCGCGCCTGAAGCCCCTTCGCGCCATTCATTGAGCAGGAACCCCATCGGAGACTTGCAGTGCGTCAGGCAGGCGTTTTTAGCCGGCATGAACTGATAAATGCCGGCCAGAAACAACACGCCGACCGCCAATACGGTGCTCTGATTGTCCATCATCGGCGTCAACCAGGACCAGCCGTGAAACTGCCATTGCAACAGCGTCAGCACGCTGCTGAACAGAAACCAGACCAACAGATAGGCCAGGACAAACAGATAACCGAGCCGATGCGGCGCTTTTGTGCGCTGTTGGCAGACGCGATGAAAAGCCATGATCATGGGGATAGCGGACGGCAGCATCATGGCCGCCATCATGACCGCCCACATGCTGTAAACCAGCGCGAAGTCGATAAAACGCCAGGCCGCCATTTCCGACGGCGGCATCCACATCTGCGACATCGGCGATGAGACCATCTGCCAATGCTGATAGAAGAGCCAGCCCCAGGCCGCAACAATCACCGCCAGTACAACGGCCAGAACAGATATTTGTGCTCTAAAAAACAAATTATTAAGGCGTGTAGGTAAATGCCGAGAAATAGCCATTGCGCCCGGAAAACGTCCAGTCCTTGTCATAATCCTGATAGCGATACTGTTTGGACCGGCTGACAATGGATGGATGGCTCGTCACCACGCACAACGGCGGATTGTTGATCGTGGCCGGCCCGCCGGATATGCCCGCAATACTTTCTATCTCGGCCTGGGCGATGCCGGGAATGGTCAACTGCCGGCTGATGCCCTGCCCCTGATAATCGATTTTAACCTTCTTGACGCCCAGCACCTCGCCGACAAAGCTCATCAGCACAGCCGGATGGCCGCCCTGCTGGCCGCTGAATATCTGCACGATCGCATCGGACTGACTGTCGCTGGCGCGCTCATCGACATACAAAGCCGCCTGCCAGCCGCCGTCTATCATCAGCCCCGGCGCGTAGCAGGCCAGCGCGACATTCAGGCCGTCCAGCGATTGCCCGTCCAGCTGCCCCTGGTCGATATGCCAGGCCACCAGCAGCTTGCAATCGCCCTCGGTGGGCGGTTGCAGCCAGACGCAGGGACAGGACGTTTCGCAGTTACAGGTTTCGAAATAATCGCCTTGCAAGGACCAGTTCTTTGTTTGCGGCATAACACTCTCCTAAAACGGTTCTTTGAACGGGCGCAGATCCAGTTCATGCGTCCATGCGCTCGGATGCTGCTTATGGATAGCCCAGTAGGTCCGGGCTATCGCACTCAGTTTCAGCAGACCATCCCTGCCCTTGGCCTTGACGTAATCCGGAAATTGCTGCCGGGCGCGGTCACCGTCGATCACGCCGTCGATCACGGCATGCACGACATGGATGCCCTGTGGCGAGAATTCCCGTGCCATGCCCTGTGCCAAGGCTCTTAATCCGGCCTTGGCGCTGGCAAATGCCGTAAAAGGCGGTTTGGCCCGCAACGAGGCAGTCGCGCCGGTAAAAAACAGCGTGCCTTGATGCCGCTCCTTCATGGCATTCACGGCGGCTTTGCCGAACAGGAACGCCCCCAGGCAATTTTGCTCCCAGAGCACGGCGAAGGTCTTCTCCTCGGTTTCAAGCAACGGTGCAGGAATATTACTGTCGACGTTATAGGCGGCAATCTCGACCTGAAAACCGCCCAATTCCACCATCTTGAACAAATGCGCGACATCGCGCTCGACAGTGGCATCGGCAATCACAGAGGTGACCGCGCCGCCTTTTTGCCGAATCACGTCAGCAACCCGCTGCAGTTTATCTTCGCTGCGGCCGGCGATGAAGACGTGCAAACCTTTTAAAGCAAAATACTTGGCGAGCGTCGCGCCTAGTCCTTGCTCTGGACCAACACCAATAATAACGGCTGAACATGGCTGCACTATTTACTTTCCCGCTTCGGTTGCCTCAGGCACTTCGATTAATTTCCCTGATTTGACGTCATAAATATAACCGTAAACCGGAATATCGGACGGCACCAGGGGATGCGACTTGATACGTATGACATCTTCGAGCACGCTTTGTGCCTGGTCCTTAATCGTCAGCCAGTCGATGTACTTGCCTTCCGCCGAGCCCGGCCCCTCGCAGCAATCGTGCCAGCCGCTTTCATCGACAGAAGCCGTCTTCAGGCTGCTGCTCAGCAGATCGCGCATGATTTCGTCGTTAAAGGTCTCCATGCCGCAGTCGGTATGATGAATAACAAACCATTCGCGCGTGCCCAGCAATTTATAGGAAATCACCAGCGAGCGGATGGCATCATCACTGGCCCTGCCGCCGGCATTGCGGATCACATGCGCGTCACCTTCGGACAGACCGGCATATTTGGCCGGGTCCAGGCGCGCATCCATGCAGGTCAGAATCGCGAAATGCCGGCCGGGCGGCATCGGCAAATCGCCTTTATCGAATCCTGCCGCATAATCGTGATTCGCGGCAAGCACTTCATTCAATATTTTGCTCATGGAAATTCCTCCCTTTGGTTATTTTCTGCCGAATATCAACGAGAAATTATTGGCCGGCATGTCGATCTGTTCTTTTAATTCCAGGCCATGCTTTTCGGCCGCTTTTTTCAGATCGGCCACATCCTTAAGACCCCATTCCGAGACGCCGGCGGAACTTAAAGTGTCGTGGAACTCCCTGTTGGAATCGGTCGTGAACTGTCCTTCCATCTGGAAAGGTCCGTAGATCAGCAGAATACCGGTATCATCGAGCAGATAAGAGGCGCATTCCATCATGCCGTCGGCTATTGAAATCGGCGCGACCTGAAAAATATTGATGCAGAAAATGGCCGAGAACGATCCCGGACTGCCAGGATTAAACCAGGTCTGCGGATCGGTTAAGTCCAGATGCACCGGATCGGCAATATTGTCGTTGCTGTGATCGACCGACAACTGTTTGATGTTGTCGAAAACGCTTTGATCCTTATCGGACGGATGAAAATGCAAATGCTCGAAATGCGGCGCAAAATAATTGATATGCATACCGCTGCCGCTGGCCATCTCCAGTACGCGGCCAGGGCCTTTAGGGAGTTTTTTTTTCAATACGCCCAAAAGCGGTTCGCGGTTACGGCTGCCGGCCCAGGCAACATATTCACTTAAAGGATGCGGATCCAAGGGGGGTCTTTGTTGATTCATCGTTAAACTCTCAATTGGTTATTGTTAAGGTGCGATTCAATAATCAGCAAACTACATGCCAGCAAATTTAAATAATATTTTACTTAAAAAACAAAGACTTGATTTTTTACTTTACATCAATTGAGAAGCCATGCTTCAATGAGTGAAAATCAATTTCACAAAGCAGTCATGAGCAATAACTCTCTTTCCGATTTAACGCCCGTTTTCTTCCTCCAGACTTTTATTCTTGAATTGATGCATGCCAGCGAGCAACAGGGGCAAAAGCACTGCGAGCAATTAATCGAACACATCGCCAAAACGGCCGGTTGTTTTTTTGAAGAAACCTATCGTAGCGACACCAACAAAAGCGGCATGCTCGATAGAGAAAGCTATACCGAACTCATTCTGGGGCTTAAAAACAATATCGGCGGTAAATTTTCGCTGGCTTCGAGTAATCAGGCGTGTATTACGGTGACCAACTCCAGCTGCCCCTTCGGCGACCGCGTGACCAATTTCCCGGAATTATGCGGCATGACCTCAAGCGTATTCGGCGGTATCGCGGCCAGAAACTTCGGTTACGCCAAGGTCGAGATCAAAAAGAGCATCGCCCGCAACCATGGCTGTTGCGAAGTTTGCGTTTACACCAACCGCGAAGCCGGCAAGGACCGCCCCGGCATCGAATACACCGACACGACGCCGGTCAAGGAAAAGCAGGATATCGATAACCTGCAGGAACGCATCGAGGAAAGCATGCAGCAGATCTGGCGCAAGCAAGCCAAGCCGCCCGCCAAAAAGCACCAGCCGCCGGCCATTGTCGCCAAGTCGCCCACCATGCAGAAAGTTCTGCAATCCATAGAAGTGGTTGCGCCCACATTGGCGACGGTACTGATCCAGGGCCAAACCGGCGTCGGCAAGGAATTGATCGCGCGCGCCATCCACGCGATGAGCGAGCGCTGCCGGAAGCCGTTTATTCCGATCAACTGCGGCGCCATCCCGGAAAGCTTGCTTGAAAGCGCGCTGTTCGGGCATGAAAAAGGCGCGTTTACCGGCGCCATCGAAGTGCATCAAGGGTATTTCGAGCGCGCCGAAGGCGGCACGCTATTTCTCGATGAAGTCGATTCCCTGTCGCCGGCCGCGCAAACCCGCCTGCTGCGCGTGATTCAGGAGGGCGAACTGGAACGGGTCGGCGGCAAGCAGACCCTGCCGGTCGATCTGCGCATCATCTCGGCGACCAACCAGGATCTGGAAGAGCAGGTCAAGCAGGGGCTGTTCCGTCATGACCTGTACTACCGTATTAATGTAGTCCGACTCAGCATTCCGCCCCTGGCCGAACGCCCCGAAGATCTGCCTTACCTGGTTCACCTGATCATCCAGCGCCTGAACAAGAAATACAACAAACAAGTCCAATCGGTCAGCCGAGAAGTCATGCAGAAAATACGCACCTACCCCTGGCCGGGCAATGTCCGCGAACTGGAAAACATCCTCGAACGCAGCCTATTGTTTACCCAGAGCGAAGAAATTACCGACCTGGATTTGGAACTCCCGACCACGGTAAACGTCGCCGACGAATGGAAGGACATCAAGGAAAGCGCCCTGGTCCGAGTCGAGCAGGCCTATCTGAAAACGGCACTAAAAGCCCACCGGGGCGATGTCAATAAAATTGCCGAGAGCATGGGCGTCACGCCGCGCGCCGTCTACGGCAAGCTGAAAAAATACGCTTTCAACCCGGCCGAATACCGAAGCCCGTCACCGTAACCCGATCATTACCTGCGCCTTTCCTGAACCTGCAGCACCAGACTGTAAATCACCGGAAACACCAAAAGGCTCAGCATCAGCACGGTCAGCATGCCGCCCAGTACCGGCGCGGCGATGCGCTGGGTCACATCGGCCCCGGTGCCGGTGGCCCACATGATCGGCACCAGTCCCAGCATGGTCGTGAAGGCGGTAATGGCCACCGGGCGCACGCGCAGGGAGGTGGCCGCTTCGACGGCTTCCCTGATTTCCGGCGCCGTTAAAGCGGCCTGCTTTTGCTCGCGCAGCCTGGCGATTTCGATGTCGATAAAATTCAGGACCATGACCCCGGTTTCGGCGGCCGTGCCGGCCAGCGCGATAAAGCCGACATAGACCGCGACCGACAGGTTGAAGCCGTACCCGTAAATCACCCAGATGCCGCCGATCAAACCAAAAGGAATCGTCAGCATGACGATGACCGGCTCGACGAAATTCCGGAACGTGAAATACAGCAGCAAAAAAATCAGCAGCAGCGTCAATGGCACCACGATCCGCAGCCGCTGTGCCGCCCGCTCCATGTATTCAAACTGCCCCGACCAGCTGACTGTGTAGCCGGCAGGAATCTCGACCTGCCGCGCCAGCGTCTTCTGCGCCTCGGCGACAAAGCCGCCGATGTCGGCCGTGTTGATATCGACATAAATCCAGGCGTTGGGCCGGGCGTTCTCGCTCTTGATGACGGGCGGCCCGCGCCGCAAATTAAGGTCGGCCACCAAGGCCAGCGGAATCTGCGCGCCGGTCGGGGCCGGAATCAAGACCCGCCTCAGGCTTTCGAGATTATCCCGCAGTTCGCGCGGGTAGCGCAGATTGACCGGATAGCGCTCCAGGCCTTCCACGGTTTCGGTCACGTTCATGCCGCCGATGGCGCTTTGAATGACGTCCTGCACGTCGCCGACCGTGAGCCCGTAGCGGGCGGCGGCATCCCGGTTGATGTCGAAATCGAGATAATAGCCGCCGACGGCGCGATCGCCGAAGGCCGACAGGGTCTCCGGCAGCGTTTTCATCGCCTGCTCGATGGCCTTGGCCAGCCTTTGCAGTTCATTCAGATCCGGCCCGGACACCTTGATGCCGACCGGCGTTTTAATGCCGGTCGACAGCATGTCGATGCGGGTCTTGATCGGCATGGTCCAGGCATTGGCGATGCCCGGGAAGCGAATCGCCTCGTCCATTTCGGCCATCAATTCTCGGGTGGTCTTGTCGGGATCGGGCCACTGCGCTCTCGGTTTGAGGCGGACGATGGTTTCCAGCATCGACAACGGCGCCGGATCGGTCGCCGTATCGGCCCGGCCGACCTTGCCGAAGACATGCTGAACTTCGGGAAAGGTTTTCAGAATCTTGTCGGTCTGCTGCAGCAGTTCCCTGGCCTTGGTGATGGAGATGCCGGGGAATGCGCTCGGCATGTACAGGATGTCGCCTTCATCGAGCGGCGGCATGAACTCGCTGCCGGTTTTCGCCAGTGGATAGGCCGTCGATGCCAGCAAGATGACGGCGATCAGCAAGGTCACAAAGCGCCAGCGCATGGCCATTCTCAAAACCGGCGCATGGACAAAGTGCAGAAAGCGGTTGGCCGGGTTCTTGTGCTCGGGAATGATTCTGCCGCGGATGAAATAGCCCATCAGAACCGGCACGACCGTGACCGTGAGCAGCGCCGCCGCGGCCATCGCATAAGACTTGGTATAGGCGAGCGGGCTGAACAGGCGGCCCTCCTGCGCCTGCATCGCAAAAATAGGGATGAACGAAACGGTGATGACCAGCAGCGAAAAAAACAGCGCCGGCCCCACTTCTTTCGAGGCCGCAGCAATGGCCTGCCAGCGCTCCTGCCGGGTCAGTTCGGCCTGTTTCTTTTCCGCGGCCTCGGCCAGATGCTTGTGGGCGTTCTCGACCATGACGATAGCGCCGTCGACCATGTCGCCGATGGCGATGGCAATGCCGCCCAGCGACATGATGTTGGCGTTAAGCCCCTGCAGCCTCATAACGATAAAGGCGATCAGGATCCCTAACGGCAACGTGATGACGATAACCAGCGACGAGCGCAGATGCAGCAGGAACAGGGCCACCATGACGCAGACGATGACCAGTTCCTGGGTCAGCGCCGTGTACAGCGTATCGACGGCGCGCTCGATCAGATCGCCGCGGTCATAGACCGGCACGATTTCGACGCCTTCCGGCAACCCCTTGGCCAGTTCCGCCAGTTTAGCCCTGACCCCTTCGATGGTCGCCCTGGCGTTCTCGCCGAAACGCATGATCACGACGCCGCCGGCGGTCTCGCCTTCGCCGTCCAGTTCCACCAGGCCCCGGCGCAGTTCGGGACCGATATGGACATGGGCCACGTCTTCCAGACGAACCGGCGTGCCGTTGGCATCGACGCCCAGCGGTATGCCGTTGATGTCGTCGATGTCACGGATGTAGCCCAGCCCCCTCACCATATACTCGGTTTCGGCCATTTCGATCAGGCGGCCGCCGACATCGTTGTTGGAGCGCTGAATGGCCTGCCTGACCTTGGCCAGCGGGATGCCGTAGGCGAGCAGAGCATTCGGATCGACTTCGATCTGGTACTGCTTGACGTAACCGCCGACGGAAGCGACTTCGGCCACGCCGGGCACGGTTTGCAGCGGGTAACGCAGATACCAGTCCTGGATCGAGCGCAACTGGGCCAGATCGCGCTCGCCGGTTTTATCGACCAGCGCATACTCGAATACCCAGCCGACGCCCGTGGCATCGGGCCCCAATGCCGGACTGACGCCCTGGGGCAGACGGTCGCTGGCGTAATTGAGATATTCCAGCACACGCGAACGGGCCCAATAGATGTCGGTGCCGTCCTCGAAAATGATATAAACGAAAGACAGGCCGAAAAAGGAATAGCCGCGGACGACACTGGCCTTCGGAACCGCCAGCATGGCCGTCGTCAACGGATAGGTCACCTGATCCTCGACCACTTGCGGCGCCTGCCCCGGATATTTGGTAAAGACGATGACCTGCACATCGGACAGGTCCGGTATCGCATCCAGCGGCATGGTTTTAAAAGACCACAAGCCCGCCGCGCCCAGAATAACGGCGCCCAGGAGCACGATAAAACGGTCTTTCAGCGACAGGTCGATCAAGGCCTTAATCATGCCGGTGCCCCTCATGCCGATTAGGTTCCGCCTCTCCATCCGTATTGCCCGAGTTTTGCGGGGTCGGTAAAGGCAAAGGCTTACTGCTCAAATCGGCGGGCTCGTCAGGCTCTCTCATCTTGGTGGTGACTTCGCGCAGCTTGGATTCCGAATCGAGCAGAAATTGCGCGGAAGTGACGACTTTTTCGCCCGCTTCCAGACCTTCCAGCACCGCCACCTGGCCGTTGGACGCGAGCCCCAGCGTTACCGTGCGCGGCTCGAACTTGCCGGGCGCTCGCACGACAAAGACCTGATTGCGGGCGCCGGAGCGGATCACGGCCTGGGCGGGAATCGTCACCGCCTCGACTTTTTTGCCGGCAAAAATCGTCACTTCGGCGAACATGTCCGGCTTCAGCAGCAACTCCGGGTTATCGAACGCGAGCCGCACTTTGATGGTCCGCGTTTTAGGCTCCGCATAAGGGTAGATATAGGCCAGATGCCCCTCGAAGACGCGGCCGGGGATGCCGGCCAGACGCATTTCGACCCGGTCGCCGACCTGGACCCACGGCAGTTCGTATTCATAAATATCGGCATAGACCCAGACCGTGGACAGGTTGGCGATCATGTAAAGTTCGGTGGCCGGCGTCACATACTGGCCCTCGCGGACGCCGATATTCATGACGATGCCGGCCGCCGGCGTATGGATATGCAGCGTTTTTTTGATTTCATGCGTGCGGGTCAGATCATGCAGCTGATGCGCGGGGACATCCAGCAGTTTCAGACGCTCGCGCGAACTCTTGACCAATTCCTCGGCGCCGCGCCGGATATCCTCGATCGGACTTTGCTCCAGCGCCTTGAGATTGTTCAGAGCCAGAATATATTCCTGCTGGCTGGCCACCAGCTGCGGCGAATAAATGCTCAGCAGATCCTCATTCTTTTTGACCCATTCGCCGGTTTTATCGATCCGCAATGTCTCGATCCAGCCTTCCGTTTTCGGATGCAGCCGCACCAGGCGCTCCTCGTCGTACGCCACCCGGCCGACGGCGCGTACGACGTGCGAGAGCGTTTCCTTACCGGCAACGGCCGTGCGCACGCCGATATTCTGTTCGGTCACCGGATCGATTCTGACGGTACCCGGAGCGGTTTCGGCGGCCTGCTCTTGGTCGGCATAGACGGGTACATAGTCCATGCCCATCGAATCTTTCCTGGGGACCGGGGACGTTACCGCAGGGTCCATCGGGCTTCGGTAATACAACGGTTTTCTGGGGACCGGCGTTGTCTCGACCTTTGGCTGAAACTTTTCGGCGGCAAACCAGTAACCGATACCCAAACCCAGCAAGAGTGCCAGAAAAACCGCGATGATGAGCCGCTTATTCATAAATATCCTCCTGGCCAACCACGGCAGATAATTGCGCTAAAGCCTGCTGCGCTTCGGTAAAGGCGTTCCAGTACTGCATTTCGTAGTTGAACAGCGTGATCTGGCTTTGAAGCAGGTTGAGAAAATCGACCTTGTTGACCTGATACCCGGACAGCATCGAGGCGACCGTCTGCCGCGCCTGCGGAATGATGCCGGTTTTGAACAGCTCGCTTTGCTCCCTGGCGCGCCGGTAATCGCTGTGGGCCTGCGAAATCTGGCCGCGCACCTGATTCCACTGGTCCTGCAGGGCATACCTTTGCTGCATCAGTTCGCTGGTGCGCTGATCGACGGCCTTGGCCTGCTTGTCGGCCAGGAAGACCGGCACGCTGACGCTCAGCCGCATGCTCAGAAAATCCGCGCGCTCCTGGCCGGACAGCGTGTCGTCGCGGGCGCCGTAAGCCGCGCCGACATCCAGATCGGGGAAGTAATCTTTCTCGGCCAGCTCGAGGCGCGCCTGGGCCGCGTTAATGCTTTCGCGCTGCGCTGCCAGTAACGCCCTGGCGGACTCGGCCCGTTGATAAAGACCGGCTTCGGCCATGATGGCCGGCAGCTTCTCGTCCACGCTGTCGGGCAGCATGATCTCAAGATTCGCGGGCCTGTCCAGCAGCACATTGAGCTGAGCGGCCAGATTGCGCCGGCTGCCCTCGAACTTGATCTGCTGGTCCAGCAGCTTTGACAATTCCAGCTGAGCCAGCAGCACCTCCTGCTGCAAGCCCTCGCCCACTTCGTATTTGGTGCGGGTAATCTGGATGAACTGGCGCAGCAGCGTCTGGTTGCTGTCGATAATCTGCAGAGCATGATCCAGATAGAAAATCCCCCACCAGATCGTTTTGACGTTTTTCTGCAGCCACCAGCGCGCTTCCGTGACGTTTTGCAGAGCGGCGGCCGCTTCGAAAGCGGCGGCCTGCTCGCGCAGCGTGAGCTTGCCCGGAAACGGGAGGGTTTGGGAGATGCCCACCTGGATCTGGGTCATGGGCTCCTGCCGGGTGTCGAACGTGTCGACCGGAAGATTCAGGGCGTTGAAGCTGATGACCGGGTCCGGCAAGGTGCCGACCTGCGACGGGATGGCCGCCATCGCCTGCGCCCTGGCCTGCATCTGCGCCAGATCGGGGTTGTCCTGAACCGCCTGTTCAGTCGCGGCTTTCAGCGTTAAAACCGGCGACTCCCCGGCGCTGACAGCGCCGCCGGCCAGCAGAAAAACGGCTAAGGCAAGACGCTTGAATAGGATCGGTGACGGCATGATATCCTCGTACACATGTTATAGTTCCGTTAAATCAATGTAAGCCGGGGGGCAAACCCGGCCTCAATTTGCCAATTCCCATGCATCAGAAAACACTTGTCCAGCAATACGGCTATATTCATTTTGCCCGTCTGCGCTAATAACAGCGAAATAGCGTCTACCCGTTCGGCTCTTGTTATGTTCGTTATTGATAATAGATGAATGTATTGCCAATATCCCATGAACCTTGGGTAAAATTTAAGCGGATGGTGAGTTATGATCAATTGAAAATCAATTGAAAATTAAGTGTTTCTTGATTAGCTATTCGAGCAGAAGCTAGATATGGCCTATCTCATCGGTATTTTGCATAAGGGATGGCAAAGTGTCCATCCCTTGGCTTGTATGTAATGTTACATTTGACGATGCAGCCTTGCCATTTCCAAATTTTCTTCGGCCGCTTTTTCATAAACATTAATCAATCTTCTGCAATGCGCCTTAAGATTATCCGCCTGCTTACCGTAAAGATAGCTTTTTGCCTCGTATTTGCTAAGAAGCTTTTTGTGCTCATCAGCTTTTAGCTGCATTTCTTTTGCCGCTTCCTCGTAATGCTTTGCCAGTGCCTCATGATCGGCCTTTGTTTCTGCGTTTTGCACGGCTTGGCTCATATCCATCGGATGAGGGCTCATCTCGCTACATGCCGATGCTAAACCAACAGCTAAAAGCAAGGTAATCAGTAACTTTATTTTCATGGATTCTCTCCAAAATTTATTGTAACACTGAAAAAAACATTGTTTTTCAGCTCGTTTTTTATAATTCATAGATGCACCAACTGAGACTCATCAGTCCAGCTATAAACCCCTCGTCTTAAAGCACAAGCTGTGCCATTATTTAAATCAATAATTTAGATATTATTTAATTTGTAACTGGATTCGATTGCACAATAATAGTGCATTAAACGCACCTGCTTAGGGCAGTTCAGAAAATTGACCTTTCGGTATTTTCCGGTTTACACCGTTTTTTTTGCAACTCCAAATAGATGACTGGAAATATTAAACAGTTCAATATTAATATAATCAGTATTCTACTTTAAAACAGTGCCCAATATTTTACGGTTTTAACTTTCATTATTATCAATTCATTATAGATAAACATTAAAAAAAGCAATGCACTAATCATTGTTTCTCTTATTTTTAAAAGTGTTTAAATATCCAATAGTGATTTTTGCAAGAAGTAAAAAACATTATCTATAAGAATTGATTCATTACGAAAGATGAACGAACCATAACCGAAAGTTTCTTGAATTTGATCATACAAGACAGGGTTGGAGCATTAGCGTAAAGCCGGCTTCGAAGTCCGCTATATAAGGTTTACCAGTACAGCGACAAAATTCAACTTCAGGCCTGGCACCGGAACGATTCTTGAGAAACAGCCATCCAATAATGATCAAGATCACCTCACAATAAAAAACAACAAGGATCTGAATGATTGATACAGCATTGTCTCCGCTTAGCGATTTATTGAATCAACCGATGCTGGTCTGGGCCATAGCGGTTGCTTTGCTCGTTGCGATTGCCGGAATTTTATTCGCTTATAGCCGGCACCGCAGGCCCATAGCCCGAACATCCGCTTTCGCCTCAGCCGAAAGCGCGGCCATCACTTGGCACCGTTTGACAGCGGGACAGGCGCTGCAGGCGTTGTCGTCGACTCCAACCGAGGGACTCAGTCAGGCCGAGGCGGCAGAACGGCTGAAGCATTATGGACCTAACAAGCTGGCCGAGAAACCCGGCCGCCCCGCCTGGCGGCTGCTGTTATCGCAGTTCAAGAGTTTTCTGATCGTCGTGCTGATCGCAGCCGCGCTGCTGGCCGCGGCGGTCGGCGATATCACTGACGGCGCCGTGATTCTGGTGGTGGTCATCATCAACGCCTGCCTGGGATTCTATCAGGAATATCAGGCCGAACAATCACTGGCGGCACTGAAAAAAATGCTGGCGCTGCAGGCCGAGGTCCGCCGTGACGGCCAGAACAGCAACCTGCCGACTGAACAACTCGTGCCCGGCGATATCGTGATTCTCGATGCCGGCGATAAAATCCCGGCCGACGGCCGCATCATCGCCGCCCAGACGCTGGAAGTCGATGAATCGTCCCTGACCGGCGAATCGCTGCCGGTTGCCAAGCAAACCCAGGCGCTATCCGACGATTCACCGCTGGCCGAGCGCAGCAACATGGTTTACATGAACAATGCCGTCACCCGCGGCCGCGCCGAAATGGTCGTGACCGCCACCGGCATGGATACCGAAATCGGCCGGCTGGCGGGGCTGCTCGCCCAAACCCGGGATGGCGACACGCCGCTGCAAATACAGCTGGACAGCCTGGGCAAACGGCTGGCGCTGATCGCCCTGATCGTGATCATCGGCCTGTTCGCGAGCGCCGTCTGGCGCGGCGAACCACTCATAGAAACCGCGTTTACGGCTATCGCGCTGGCCGTGGCCGCTATACCGGAAGGTCTGCCGGCGGTCGTCACCGTCACGCTGGCGCTGGGCATGCGTCGCCTGGCCCGGCAGCGCGCCATCGTCAAGCGCCTGGCGGCCGTCGAGACGTTGGGCTGCACGACCGTGATCTGCACCGATAAAACCGGCACGCTGACCGTCAATCAAATGACGGCGCGGTCGGTCTATTATCAGGGCCGCAACTATCGGGTCAGCGGCGAAGGCTATGACCCGGCCGGCACGATTTCGGCTGAAACCGGCGACACCGGCGACCTGTCGGCGCTGTTGCTGCCGCTGGCACTGTGCAATAACAGCCACCTGAACAGCGATCAAGTCATCGGCGACCCGATGGAAGGCGCCTTATTGGTGCTGGCCGCCAAGGGCGGCGTCGATAAAAGCCGGGCCGGCAAGCAACTGCCGCGTCTGGCCGAACTGCCCTTCGACGCCGAACATAAATTCATGGCAACCTTCCATCGCGATGGCGATCACGTCAAGGTATTCGTCAAAGGCGCGCCCGAAATCGTGCTGAACCGGTGCACCACGATGCTCACTGCCGATGGCAAGCCCGCTCCGCTCCATAAGGATACTCTGCTGACAGTCAATAAATCCATGGCCTGCACCGGCCTGCGCGTGCTTGCCGTGGCCGAAAGAACGCTGCCGGCCAACCGGTTTTCGGCGGACCGCGACCTGTTCGAGTACATGGCGGATCTGACGTTTGTCGCACTGATCGGCCTGATGGACCCGCCCCGGCCTGAAGTCCGCGAGGCGATCGCGCTGTGCCGGCAGGCCGGCATCGAAGTCAAGATGATCACGGGCGACCAGAAAGTGACGGCCAATGCCATCGGCCAGGAACTGGGCCTGGCGGGCGATGTCATCGAGGGCCGGGAACTGGCCGATCTGGACGATGCGGTGCTGGCCGGGCGCATCGATGCGCTCGCCGTTTTCGCGCGCACGGCGCCGGAACAGAAAGTCCGCATCGTCCAAGCCCTGAAGGCCGACGGCCATATCGTCGCGATGACCGGCGACGGCGTCAACGATACGCCGGCCCTGAAAAGCGCCGATATCGGCATCGCCATGGGCATCACCGGCACCGATGTCGCCAAGGAAGCGGCGACGATGGTGCTGACCGATGACAATTTCGCCACGATCGTGAGAGCGGTCAAGGAAGGGCGCGGCATTTACGACAATATGATCAAATTCATCCGCTTCCAGCTTTCGACCAATATCGGCGCCATTCTGGCCGTGGCCGGCGCCCCGCTGCTGGGATTGCCGATTCCGTTCACGGCCGTGCAGCTGCTGTGGATCAACATCATCATGGACGGGCCGCCGGCCATGGCCCTCGGCATCGATCCCGCGCGTCCGGGCAGCATGACGGAGCCGCCGCGCGATCCCAAGGCGCGCATCCTGTCCTGGCGGCGCCTGGGCAATCTGTTCAGTTACGGACTGACCATGGCGATCGGCACGCTGGCGGTGTTGTACCACGGCCTACGCAATGGCCAGGCCGAACACGCCGCCACATTGGCATTCACGACTTTTGTGCTGTTCCAGGTGTTCAACGTGTTCAACGCACGCGCCGAAAGAATCACGACATTCAATCGGCATTTCTTTGCCAACCGCATGCTCTGGCTGGCTATTTCCGGCGTCGTGCTGCTGCAATTACTGGTGATACACTGGCCGCCGGCGCAGGCGGTGTTCCGCACCACGACGCTGACGCCGACAGATTGGCTTATCGCGGCCGGCGTTGCCTCGTCCGTGCTGATACTTGAGGAAGCGCGCAAATTTTTACAAGCTATCGGCGAAAGACTCATCCCCCCAAAACCGAACGCTTAGATTCTGCTCAGATAACAAAAACAAAAGGTGCGGCATGAAAAAAAAAGTTACCGAAGTTTGCAGCCACTTTCTGATTCAACTGGAAAACCGTTTGTTGCGCTACCCTAAAACGCTGCTTCTGCTGATCCTCCTGGCCTGCGGAGTCAGCCTGTACTATACGATAGGCCATCTGGGCATCGATACCAATACCTCCAAAATACTGTCGGAGGAACTGCCTTTTCAACAGGACCGGGAACGCTTCATCGAGGCTTTTCCCCAGGATGACCAGGCCATGTTGGTCGTTGTCGACGCCCCAACGCCGGAACAAGCCACTCGCGCGGTTAATTACCTGGACACACAATTCCACAATGAAAAACAACAGATAAAATCGGTCTACATCCCCGGCGCCGGGGAATTCTTCGACCGGCATGGCCTGCTTTACCTAGAGCAGGATGAACTCGAGGAACTGGCCGCCAAGCTGGCCGAGGCCCAACCCTTCGTCGGCACCCTGTCCAGGGACAACAGCCTGAAGAGCCTGCTGTCCATTCTCGAACAGGCCATTACCACGGACGAGCGTGAACTGCCGGTCGACCTGAATCCCTTGCTCGATAAAATTCGCTTGGCAGTCCGGGCCGTGCTGGACGGCAAACCCTATCGGCTGTCCTGGCAGCAAATGATGATTGGAGAAGACCAGGAATTGTTAAGCAGCCAGCGCTTCATCCTGATCAAACCGCAGCTGGATTTCAACGAACTGATGCCTGCCGCAAAATCGGTGGAAGCGGTGCGGGCTATCGTTGAGGAGGCCCGGCACGCGCTCCCCGACGTTCAAATACGCCTGACCGGCGAAGTCGTGCTGGAGCATGACGAATTGGCCACGGTGACCTACAGCGCCGAAATCGCCTCGCTGTTTTCCTTTGTTCTGGTTTTCCTGGCTTTATCGATTGGCCTGCGCTCAATAAGACTGACGCTGATCACGCTCAGCGTGCTGGTGATGGGATTGCTGCTGACCACTGGCTTCGCCGCGCTTGCCATCGGGCATTTGAATATTATTTCCATCGCCTTTGCGGTTTTGTATATCGGCATCGGTGTGGATTATGCAATTCAACTGTGCCTGCGCTATCGGGAATTATTACAGATGCAATTATCCCGGCAACAGGCGCTGATCGAAGCCGTGCGCAAAGTCGGCCCTTCCATTGCTTTGTGCGCGATTACGACGGCGGCGGGCTTCTTTGCCTTCATCCCGACCGCCTACACCGGCGTCTCGGAGCTGGGCATCATCGCCGGCGTCGGCATCTTTATCTCGCTGCTGATCACGCTGACGGCGCTGCCGGCGCTGTTGACGCTATTCCCGCTGAAGCCGTCGCCTCCCGGGACATCCGACAGTCTGTTTCCGGACTGGGCCTACCGCTTTCCAATGCGGCATGCGACTTTGCTCAGATGGACGGCGGCGACATTGACACTTGCCGGCCTGGCCCTGCTGACTCAGGCCCGGTTCGACATCAACCCGATCAATTTGCGCGACCCCGACACTGAGTCGGTCGCCACGTTCAAGGAACTGCTGACCTCCAAGGACGCATCGCCGATGACGCTGACGGTGCTGGCCAATAACAAACACCAGGCGCTCGATATGGCGCAAAAACTGACACGGCTAAACTCGGTCGAGAATGCGATCACGATTTATGACTATATTCCGGCGGACCAGGATGCCAAGCTGGCCATCATCGAGGATCTGGCTTTAGTGATGGGGCTCCAGCTGACCGCCTTCCCCGCCCCTCAACAGGTCAACGTCGAAGATACCATGGCAGAGCTGGAACAATTCCGGCAGGCCATCGACCGGCATTTGGCGAACGAGCCGGGCAGTGAGCTGTCGGCGAACCTGAGCCGGCTGCGCGAAGACCTGGTCTCGCTGCTGACCGTGCTGCGATCCGAGGCCGGGCCGGAAAAAAAGGCAAGGCTGGAGCAATTGCAGTTCAGCCTGCTCGATACCCTGCCCGATACGATGAACACGCTGCTTGAAGGACTTGATGCGGGGCCTGTCACGCTCGAGACGCTGCCGCCGGACCTGACCGAACGCTGGCTCAGCGATGACGGCGTTTACCGGATCATGATCACGCCCCGCAAGGATCTGAATGATGAGAACAATCTGCGCGAGTTCGTCAACGAAGTCCGGCAGCTGGCGCCCGACGCCACGGACTTGCCGGTCATTTACCTGGAGTCGGGCAATGCGATCGTGCAAGCCTTTCAACAGGCACTGATCGGCGCGCTGGCGGCCATCGTCCTGGTATTGCTGCTTACCCAGCGCAACATCAAGAATACCCTGTTGATTCTCCTGCCCCTGCTGATGACGGCCATCCTGACCGGCGCCTCGACGGTGATCATGGACAATCCGTTCAATTTCGCCAACATCATCATCATCCCGCTGCTTTTCGGACTCGGCGTCGATGGCGGCATTTATATCATGTACCGTTTACGGAACCCGGCCGAGGAAGCCAGCGTACTGCGCACCAGCACGGCCAGAGGCGTGGTGTTCAGCGGCCTGACCACGCTCTGCAGTCTGGTCAGCATGGCGTTCACGCCGCATCTGGGCCTGGCGAGCATGGGACAACTGCTGGCCATCGGCCTGATACTGACGATTGTCTGCACACTGATCATACTGCCGGCGTTTGCCTACAGGGCGCATGACTGACGGGATTTTTCACTGATGTTCCGGACGGGCGGTTTCATCCCGTTTGCCGCGCCGAGCACCGCAGCTTTCGCCGAGAATAGCCCGAAGGGGCGCTTCAGGGATGAAGCGCGTTGCCAAAGGGACAGGAGTCCCTTTTGGCAACCCGCGGCGAATACCCGCAAGGGGCACAAGAGCGAGGAGCACAGGAAGCAAGCGGCAACCGGGCGGCCTGCTGACTCGTGCCATCCAGGCACTCACGCTGCGCGTGCTTCGCATCCAAATCTGCTCCAGGCAGATTTGTCTTTGGTTACTTTCTTTTGGCCGCGCAAAAGAAAGTAACTCGCCTTCGGGTGCGATAAACCCGATTAAATCAAACCGTCGCGCTAGCGACACCTTAATTAAATCGATCTAACTTTAACTGGCTGCGTAACATCAGTTTTTCAGATAAGACACTAACCCGCCAATATCGCTCATGGCGGGCAAAAAAGCGCTGCCGCCCTGTTTGATGTTGCGGGTTAATCGAGACCGGTTAACAAAGAATCACCTGCGGGACACGAAATTAAAAACAGCCCATGCGTAACACCAATCAGGATTTCGCAGTCTAAAGGCGACAGTCCTTATGATACTCACCGATATGAAAACAGAGGTGAAGCATGAAGAGAATTCCCGAAGTTTACAGTGCATTTCTGGTCAAACTGGAAACCGGCGTGTTGCGTCACCCGAAGACGCTGCTTCTGCTGATCCTCCTGGCCTGCGGAGCCAGCCTGTTTTATACGGTCCGAAATCTGGGCATCGATACCGATACCACCAAAATACTGTCGGAGGAACTGCCCTTTCTGCAAAACCGGGAACGCTTCATCGAGGCTTTTCCGCAGGATGACCAGGCCATCCTGGTCGTTGTCGACGCCCTAACGCCGGAACAGGCCACTCGCGCGGTTAATTACCTGGACACACAGTTTGGCAACGAAAAACAGCGGATAGAATCGATCTACATCCCCGGCGCCGGGGAATTTTTCGACCGGCACGGCCTGCTTTACCTCGACCTGGACGAGCTCGAGGATCTGGCCGCCAAGCTGGCCGAAGCCCAACCTTTCATCGGCACGCTGTCCAGGGACAACAGCCTGAAAAGTTTGCTGTCCATTCTCGAACAGGCCATTACCACGGACGAGCGTGAACTGCCGGTCGACCTGAATCCCTTGCTCGATAAAATTCGCCTGGCAGTCCGGGCCGTGCTGGACAATAAATCCTATCGGCTGTCCTGGCAGCAGATGATGATTGGAGAAGCGGACCAGGAACTGTTGAGCACCCGGCGCTTCATCCTGGTCCAGCCTACACTGGACTTCACCGAGCTGACGCCGGCCGAAAAATCGGTGGAAGCGGTGCGGGCTATTGTGGAAAAGGCCAAACAAGATCTGCCGGGAGTCAGCATCCGCCTGACCGGCGAAGTCGTGCTGGAACACGACGAATTGGCCACGGTGACCTACAGCGCCGAAATAGCCTCGCTGTTTTCCTTTATTCTGGTCTCCCTGACTTTAATGACCGGTTATCGGTCGGTAAAAATGATGCTGGTCACGCTCAGCGTCATACTGATGGGGCTGATTCTGACTGCCGGCTTTGCCACGCTTGCCATCGGGCATTTGAATATCATTTCCATCGCCTTTGCGACTTTGTATATCGGCATCGGCGACGATTACGCGGTTCAATTATCCCTGCGCTATCGGGAATTGCTGCGCCAGCAACCGTCCCGGCAACAGGCGCTGATCAGTGCCGTGCGCAAAGTCGGTCCCTCCATTACCCTGTGCGCGATCACCGGCGCGACAGGCTTCTTTGCCTTCGTCCCGACTGCCTACACCGGCGTCTCGGAGCTGGGCATCATCTCCGGCGTGGGCATCTTTATCTCGCTGCTGATTACATTTACGGCGCTGACGGCGCTGTTGCTGCTGTTTCCGCCGAAACTAACGCCCGCCGCGAAATCCGAGAGTCTGTTTCCGGATTGGGTTTACCGCATCCCGATGCGGCATGCAACCCTGATCAAATGGACAGCGGCCGCATTGACACTTGCCGGCCTGGCCCTGCTGACCCAGGCCCGGTTCGACATCAATCCGATCAACTTGCGCGCCCCCGACACCGAGTCGGTCGCCACGTTCAGGGAACTGCTGACCGCTAAGGATGAGTCGCCAATGACGCTGACAGTGTTGAGCGAAAACAAAGCGGAGGCGTTCGCCAAGGCCCGAAAGCTGAAGCGACTGGAATCGGTCGAGAATGCGATCACGATTGTCGACTATATTCCCGATAATCAGGATGCCAAGCTGGCCATCATCGAGGATCTGGCTTTAGTGATGGGGCTCCAGCTGACCGCCTTCCCCGCCCCGCGGCAGGTCAGCGTCGAAGATACCATGGCAGAGCTGGAACAATTCCGGCAGGCCATAGACCGGCATTTGGCGAACGAGCCGGGCAGTGAGCTGTCGGCGAACCTGAGCCGGCTGCGCGAAGACCTGGTCTCGCTGCTGGCCGAACTGCAATCCGAATCCGGGCCGGAAAAAAAGGCAAGGCTGGAGCAATTGCAGTTCAGCCTGCTCGATACCCTGCCCGATACCATGAACACGCTGCTTGAAGGACTTGATGCGGGGCCTGTCACGCTCGAGACGCTGCCGCCGGACCTGACCGAACGCTGGCTCAG
>SWCD01022777.1_pt1 | contig 42471 bp, 37 predicted proteins | sample 4693011 | NCBI WGS metagenome assembly SWCD01 (sample SAMN10267278, study PRJNA491770) | bioreactor metagenome | isolation source: DHS bioreactor inoculated with marine | place: Japan: Omine Ridge, Nankai Trough
CTAAATCCCCCTTCAAAGGGGGACTTTTGATGCTTATAACAAAACATGATTTATTTCCGAAACTGACCCCTCCCTTAGAAGGGAGGCGGGGGAGGGATGTTCTTTAATGTAGAACCTTCTTTGTAATTAAAATTCTGATTGACATCCTCCTAAATCCCCCTTCAAAGGGTGGCTTTTGACGCTTATAACAAAACATGAGTCATTTCCGAAACTACCCCCTCCCTTCGAAGGGAGGGCGGGGGAGGGATGTTTTTACTTTTAACATCCTCTATTTCTATTAAAACCCGTAATTTTGCCGACCAAAGATGCCGATTGACGAAAAACTTTAAAAACAATGGTATCAAAAGCAACAATAGTATCCCTAGCATCCACAAAATGAAACAAAACCCCACAATCGCAATAATCGGCTTAGGCTATGTTGGCTTGCCGCTTGCCGCCGCTTTCGCTGAAAAATATAAAGTGATCGGTTTCGACATCAATTCAGAACGCATCGAGCAATTACAACAAGGAATTGACACTACTTTGGAGCTTTCTTCCGAAGAATTGAAAAAAGCCTTGACACAATCCGAAGCTACCGGACTTATTGTTACGGACGATGCTTCTAAAATGGCTGAGGCTACGGTTTTTATCGTTACAGTGCCTACACCAACCAATAAATACAACCAACCTGTATTGACACCGCTTCAAAAAGCCAGTGAAACTGTTGGGAAACTTTTGAAAAAAGGCGATGTGGTTATTTATGAATCCACAGTTTATCCCGGAGTTACCGAGGATATTTGTGTTCCTATTCTAGAAGAATATTCGAACTTTAAATTTAATAAAGATTTCTACGCAGGCTATTCCCCAGAAAGAATCAACCCAGGCGATAAGCAGCATACTGTTACCAAGATATTAAAAGTAACCTCTGGCTCCACCCCCGAAGCTGCCAAATATATTGATGAATTGTATGCTTCAATAATTACAGCTGGAACCCATTTGGCACCGTCCATAAAAGTGGCTGAGGCCGCTAAGGTTATTGAAAATTCACAGCGCGATATCAATATTGCCTTTGTAAATGAACTTTCAAAAATATTCCGATTGTTGGATATAGATACCCAGGATGTTCTGGAAGCTGCGGGCACCAAATGGAACTTTTTAAAATTTACACCTGGACTGGTAGGAGGCCATTGTATAGGCGTAGACCCATATTATTTGGCACAGAAAGCACAGGAGGAAGGTTACAATCCCGAGATTATTTTGGCAGGGAGACGTATGAATGATGGTATGGGCAATTATGTGGCCCAAGAGGTGGTTAAATTAATGATCCAAAGGGAATGTAAGGTTAAAGGCGGCCATGTACTCGTTATGGGTATTACCTTTAAGGAAAACTGTCCCGATATACGTAACAGTAAAGTGATAGATGTTATAGAAGAGTTGCGTAAATACAACCTCAACATAGATGTTTATGATCCCTGGGCAAAAGCTACCGAAGTATCCAATGAATTTGGACTGCGTTTATTAAGCGAGGAAGGACAATTAAAGAAAAATTATGAAGCCATTATATTGGCAGTAGGCCATAGGGAGTTTTCAGATTTTAATGTAGAAAAACACAGGGCATCACCGTCGGTAGTGTTTGATGTAAAATCATTTTTTCCGAAAACCTTGGTCGATGGATGTTTGTAGTTTTCGGTTCTCGGTTGTCAGTTTTCTGCTGTCTAATTATGCGCTTGTTGACGACTTTTATATTAATAAATAAAATTTTACAAATTCCATAAAAAGTAAATTACAAAGAACACAAAGAAGGCAAAAAGGGACATTACGAAAATATTTGTGACCTTTGTGAAAAACGCAGTGTCCTCTGTGGTTAAAAGATAAATCCATAATTAACAATTAACGCTTTGCAAACTCCAAAATACCATACCACAGACCTCTCAAAACATACCTTTTTAATCACTGGCGGCGCTGGCTTCATTGGCTCTAACCTTGTGGATTATTTATTGGATAACAACGCAAAAAAAGTACGCGTTCTGGATAATCTGGCAACGGGTTTTGTGAAAAATCTTGAACCATTTCAAAATAATCCACGTTTTGAATTTCTGGAAGGAGATATTCGTGATTTGGAAACCTGCAAAAAAGCGATGGACGGTATTGACTATGTATCGCATCAAGCCGCCTTGGGTTCTGTGCCACGCTCCATTAATGATCCCCTTACTTCAAATGAAGTGAACGTTACGGGTTTTTTAAATATGCTCGTGGCACAAAAAGAAAGCGACACCGTAAAACGTATGGTGTACGCCGCCTCCAGTTCTACCTACGGCGATAGCAAAAACCTTCCAAAAGTAGAAGATACCATAGGCAAACCTTTATCGCCCTATGCAGTAACAAAATTAGTGAATGAGCTCTATGCAGATGTTTTCTTCAAAACGTACGGCACCCAGACCATCGGTCTGCGCTACTTCAACGTGTTTGGACCCAACCAAAGCCCAACCGGTGCTTACGCAGCTGTTATCCCCCTGTTTATGCAGGCCTTAAAAGACGAAAAGGCACCCACTATCAATGGCGATGGCGAACAGACCCGCGATTTTACTTTTGTTCAGAACGCCGTACAGGCAAACGTCCGTGCTTTTTTCGCAAAAGAGGAAGCCATAAATGAGGTATTCAACGTAGCTTTTGGCGAAAGAATAAGTTTGAACACGCTATGGAAAGACTTAAAGAGTATTTCTGGCAAAGAAGTAGAAGCCAATTACGGACCGCCCCGCAAAGGCGATGTGCGCGATTCCTTGGCAAATATTGACAAAGCACGAAAGCTGTTGGGCTATGACCCATTATTTTCAGTGAAAGATGGATTGAAACTTACTTGGGAGCAGTTCTGATTAGTTGTCGGTTTTCAGTTTTCAGTTTTATTTAATTCACTACTGACTACTGACTACTGACTACTAACTACTAACTATTAACAACTAACTACTAACTATTCACTATTCACAACCGAAAAACCCATTTCAGAAGAATTTTCCCTCTTTTTAACAATCTCCAAATGTTAAAGTTTTAAATTCCTACAATTTAAGCACTTACTCAATATGTATTTTTCCTACATATTTTAACCCTTTGTCGAAAATCAAAAACGTCTTAACGAATATTTTGAGCATTTTGTATCAAAAAGCCCGTAGAGCTAAGTATAGCTTAAAAAATTTGCATTTTTTTCACTACTTCCATATCATTGTTATGCCCCTTATCATAATAATTTCGTTTTAATTTTAAAACTATTTTTATGAAAAAAATGTACACTCCCCAGGGGCTTGCTTTTAGTATTTGCGGTCTCTTTTTAATTCTTTCATTTAGCACTTTTGCCCAAGTTGGTATTGGGAATACAAATCCAAATGACGATTCGCTTCTCGAAATTGGTGATGCCACCACGACTACAAAGGGTTTGTTACTGCCAAGAGTAAATCTTGTAAATACATCAAATTTTGCCCCCATGACGGCCCACGTACAAGGCATGGTCGTGTATAACAAAAACACAGCTGGCGATGTTACTCCGGGCTATTATTATAATGATGGTTCGCAGTGGGTGCGCCTTGCCACCGATGCACCAAATAACGATTGGGGCCGTTGGGGAAATGCGGGTACCGTTCCGGGAACCAATTTTTTGGGCACTACAGATGACATTGCCCTAAGAATTAAAACAACATCTTTCGATCGTTTTGAAATAACCAATGGAACAACACAAGCAAATGGGGGAAGACTAAGAGCATATACAAATGGAGATGCTTCATCACCTATCTATTCTTGGAACGCTAACGTGGGAACAGGGATGTTTCAACAGGCAGCCAATGTGATAGGTTTTTCTACAAATGGTACTGAACGATTTAGGATACCAAATTCAAATCAGGTACATGCCAATTCAAATGGAACTGCGGCATTGCCTTTTTATTCCTGGGTTTCAGATCCAGATATTGGAATTTACAGAAGCGCTGCAAATACATTAGCAATTTCAACTACTGCCACAGAACGAATGCGTTTTCTTGCTAATGGTCAAGTAGTAATTAATGATACAGGAGCACCAATTGCAGGGGATCGTTTAACTGTACAGGGTGCAAATAATGAATATGCTATAAATGGTTATGCATCTGGGGCAGGTGGTGTAGGTATATATGGAGAAAACGCTACAACAAATTCAGTAGGTGTATTTGGGAATGTAGCTGTAGGATATGGAGTGTATGGGCAAAGTACTGGTGGTGGTATTGGCGTGGATGGTTATAATCCTGCTGCGGGTCTTGGCGTAAGAGGTTTTAACGATGGAGTAGGGATTGGTGTAGCAGGTTATAACACTTCTAGTGGTATAGCAGTTTACGGATGGAATCAAGGAACTGGAAATGGTGTGAGAGGTGATGTGGACAATGCTGAAAATGGAGTGCGAGGTCAAAATACTGGAACAGGTAATGCTGTTTATGGGATAACGAACAATGCTACTGGATTTGGAGTTAGGGCTTATCATATAAGTGCTACAGGAACGGGTATGCTTACAACTGGTAATGGTGAGGCTTCTACTTATTTAACTTCTGGCACAGGGATTGCATCAAACGGCTCAAATGGTTCATTTAGCTATGGTAGGGCAGCAAATGGAACGGGAGTAATAGGAACTGGAAATAATAGCACTTCAATTATCACAAATACAAACGGAGGTGGCGTTGCTGGTAGTGGAACAACCAATGGAGTGTTTGGTTATGCAGGTTTTGGAGCTGTGGCCAATGGAAATAGAGGGAATGCAGGAGGCATTTTTATGTTAGATACAGATAATAACGTCAGTAACAATGGCGCAAATAATAACAATGGAATTAGAGCAAGTGCTGTAATTGCAGGGTTTGATAATATTGCTTTTAATGATAATGCAACTCCTACTCCTACTAGTTATCCAGCGGAAGATAGTTACTTTGGTGGGTATTTTAGTGGAGGCACCGAAAGAACAGGTGGAGCTGCAACTACCCCATCGTATGCCTATGTAGGTTTACGATATAATACTGCCACTGATGGACTATCGGGTACTGATTTTAAAATTGTGGGTCCAGGAAATGTATCTACAATTATAAATGATGAAAAAAACGTACCTAGAATTATGTTCGCCCCAGAAGCACCAGAAATTGTATTTCAAGATTATGGTGTTGGGCAGTTAGTAAATGGTCAAGTGTATATTGCATTAGATCCGGTTTTAAAAAAATCATTACATATTGATAGTGAGCATCCTTTAAAAGTATTTGTTACCTTAGAGGGAGATTGCAATGGGGTTTATGTAACAAACAAATCAGCCGATGGTTTTACTGTAAAGGAATTGCAAAATGGAACTAGTAATGTAACTTTCTCCTGGCAAATTGTCGCAAACCGAGCAGATACTAAAGACGCAAATGGTAGAGTGGTTTCAAAACATGTAGGTCTTAGATTGCCAGAAGGGCCAGGACCACTTAATCTTACTGCGAAAAATAATGAATCAATTACAGATACTAGAAAAAATGAAATTAAAACACCAGTAAGAAGTCAATTACAAGATGTTGCAAAAATACCTATAAAGTCTAATGGTGCTAGTGAAGTAAGTGCTGATGTGAAAAACAATGAACAACAAACGCAGCCTATTTCCATTCCCTCAGAAGTTCAAGTAGAAAAGGTTAATACACCTGCCACTTCTGATATTTTAAATACGAAGGAAAAATGAAAACCTTTATCTAAATAGTTTGTTGAAACCCTGCAAGCCAAAAAAGCTTTGCAGGGTTTTTTATTACCTCCAATTTGCTCCTTTGTCGGTTTTGTCAGTTCGAGTGTTCGCCGAGGCACGAGGCGAATGTATCGAGAACCGCTTCTGTACTGCAACCCCAAATCCCAATTAACCGCTTCAACATACTCACACACTCACAGATTCACCAATTCCCCAACTGTCACACTTGTCGAAGTGCCAAATCCCAAATCCCAAATCCCAAATCCTGAATCCACCACCGACAACCGATAACCGAGAACAGACAACCTTAATCAGGCAAGCTCAAACCGACAACAGACAACAGACAACAGACAACCGAGAACAAACAACCCAAATAAGGTCTCAATACAAACTTGAGCTAGTTACCGCTCCCCCAAATCCACTCAACCTGACAGTTAAAACCTGAAACAAGAAACAAGAAACAAGAAACCAAAAATCCCAAATCCCAAATCCCGAATTCCAAAATCCCCAATCCACAACGGACAACCGAGAACCGACAACCGATAACAGATAACCGATTAACCGATAACCGATAACAGATAACAGATAACCGATAACAGATAACAGATAACAGATAACCGATAACCGACAACAGTTTAACCAAAATCCCTATCTTAGCCCCAAAGAAAAAAGCCTCCCCAAACCCAATGGAACTGGAAACCAAAGTCTATCAAAAGGAAAGTAACCTACGCCTTGGTAAACTGCTCAAAGAGAGTTTGGCAGATATTGCCCGGTCACGGTTTTTATCGTTTCAGTTAGCTAAGCGTGACATACAAGCACAGTACCGCCAGAGCTATCTGGGTATTATTTGGGCGTTTGTAACTCCTCTTGCTACGGCCTTTGTTTGGATATTTCTGAACAATTCAGGAACGGTACGCGTTACCGATACCGGAATACCGTACCCAGTTTATGCCTTTTCGGGTACTTTGTTGTGGTCTATTATTACCGAATCCATCAATTCACCTATGACTAGTACCAACAGCGCCAAGTCCATCCTGTCAAAAATCAATTTCCCAAAGGAAGCATTAGTAGTTTCGGGCGTATATAAGCTCTTGTTTAATAGCTCCATAAAAGTATTGCTGTTATTGGTGTTTATATTCTTTTTTGGAGTAGGCTTTCATTGGAGTCTTTTGCTTTTTCCACTGGCTATTTTGGGCGGGGTATTGTTTGGTACTACCCTTGGGTTGTTTATCACCCCCTTAGGGATGCTTTATAAAGACATTGGCCGCTTGATAGGCTTTGGGCTGGGCTTTTTGATGTACGTTACACCTGTGGTCTATGCTATTCCCAAAGACGGTATCATGAAAACCGTTATGGAATTAAACCCTTTTACCCCAATAATTTTAACAGCCCGAGACCTAGCCGTAGGCATGCCCCCAGCACATCTCACCTATTTTTTAATAGTAATAGCTTGCTGTATCCCCCTGTTTTTTATTGCTTTGTTGTTCTATAGAATTTCTATTCCTATTTTGGTTGAGAGGATGAGTGCTTGATAGTGAATAGTGAGTAGTGAATCGTGAGTAGTGAATAGTTAATAGTTAATAGTGAATAGTGAATAGGATTTTGATAATGTCTTTCGAATAACTAATAACGAATAACGATTAACGAATAACCCAATAATTACCCAATAACCCAATAACAAATCAACAAATCCCGAATCCTGAATCACCAATGAACGAAGTCCTAGTATCCGTCGAAAACCTCTCCAAAAAGTTCTGCAAAGACCTTAAGACCAGCCTATGGTATGGGGTGAAGGATTTGGCTTCGGGTTTACGTGGGAATAAAAATGACAGGGAGCTGCGCCCCAAGGAGTTTTGGGCGGTAAAGGATATCAGCTTTGAGTTGCGACGGGGCGAATGCCTTGGGCTTATAGGCCATAACGGGGCCGGAAAATCTACACTGCTTAAAATATTAAACGGACTTATTAACCCAGACGCAGGCAAAGTGACTATCAAGGGTAGGGTAGGCGCCTTAATAGAATTGGGTGCAGGTTTTAACCCAATTCTTAGCGGTAGGGAAAACATTTATAACAACGGTGCCATCCTGGGGTTTTCTCGCAAGGAAATAGATAGTAAAGTAGAAGAAATAATAGACTTTGCCGAAATACGCGAGTTTATAGATATGCCCGTACAAAACTACAGCAGCGGGATGAAGGTGCGCCTAGGCTTTGCCGTGGCGGCACAAATGGAGCCCGATGTGCTGATTATTGATGAGGTTTTGGCTGTGGGGGATTTAGGGTTTGTGTTAAAGTGTTTTAAGCAGATTGACACTATTTTACCCAATACGGCCATTGTTTTTGTATCGCATAATATGCCTATGGTTAGCCGTATTTGTAACAAGATTATATTGATGGACAGGGGAGAAGCTATTTTTCAAGGGGATGATGTAGGGAAAGCGATTGATAGGCATTATACACGGTTTGCGAGTAATGAGAGTAATGTAGTTTTTGATGATGGAAGTTTGTCTCTTGAAAGAGTAGGTCTGTTTAATGTTTTAGAAACAGCAGAAATAGCAAAAATTGATTGGGGTGCAGACTTGCATTTACATTTTAAATTTCATATCCACAAACCACTTGATATTATACCGATATTCAAGATAATTATTTTTGATAAGGAACAGCGCCCCGTTGCTGTATTAGAAGAAAATATTGAAAATGAAAACTCTGTAATTATAGCTAAGGATAGCGCCATTGAATTTACCGTAAAACACAATAGGTTGGAATTGTCGAAGGGTATATATTCTATTAATTTGCTTGTAGCTCAAGGAAGAATAAAGGCACCCATATTGAGAATGAATGATATCTTCACATTTCAAGTTATTCACGAAGATGAAATCTGGCCGCCATTTTTGTTGTCTTCAAGATTCCTCCAAATAAATGAAAACAATTAATGAATAATTTGTTTAAAAAATTTAGAATTCATTTTATAGTAATTGGGGTCCAAAAAGGAGGAACAACGGCTTTAGATGCTTATCTGAGGAACCACCCCCAAATCGAAATGGCTAATATTAAAGAGGTTCATTTTTTTGATAATTCAAAATATTTTAAAAAAGAAAAAATTGATTACGGTATATATCATAAGCACTTTAATATTCTAGAAAATGAAAAAAAGTTAGGTGAAATAACACCGAGTTATATTTTTTTAGAAGAGTCTATATATCGTATAAAGCAATATAATCCTAATATTAAATTAATTGCTGTATTAAGAAATCCCATTGATAGAGCTTTTTCTAACTGGAATATGGAGTTTATAAGGAAAAATGAGAAAAGAACTTTTTCAACTTGTATAATAAACGAAATAAACCAACTAAAAAATAATGAATTAGATTTTAATATATATAATTCTTTTGTTAAGAGGGGATTGTATAAAAGTCAAATTGAGAATATTAAAAAATATTTTAAGAGAGACCAAGTTATGTATATTAAATATGAAGATTTCCTGTTAAGTCAATTTGAAACTTTAAAGAAAATTTATTCTTTTTTAGAGGTTGATTTTTTGGGAAGTAATTTTAAAAAAGAAACAGTACACAAAATAAAATATATAAATAATATTACTAAAGAAGAAAGGAAAGTTCTATATAACATATACAAAAATGATATTGAGTATGTTGAAGAAGAATTTGATTGGAATTGTAATGACTGGAAGGAAAAATAATGAGTATGTTAAGAAGAATAAAATTAATTTTAAATAATAGGCTCTTAAAAAAGGATAACAAATTAAGTATGGATGTTATCGAAGGGCAATATTTAAACTATGATAAATCACTTATTCAAAGAACAAATACAATTAAAAATATCCCTATTAGGAAATTTCGGACTGGGGGTAAAAATTCATATGCCGAATGGGCCCATGTAATAGGCATTTTTCAAACATTAATTTATGAGCACCTGGATACACTTGAAAGTAATAAAATTCTAGATATTGGCTGTGGTACAGGTTTAGTTTCTATGGCAGCTCAAAATTATGTCGGAAAAGGGGGGGAATATTTAGGTATTGATTTGAATGAAAATGAAATTAATTTTTGTAAAATAAATTATAAAACCCCTAATATTAACTTTAAGCATGTAGAAGCCAATAATGCTTATTACTCCCCTAACGGGTTAAAAAATAATAAACCTTGGGAAATTGATAATAACACAATCGATTTAGTCACAGCGTTATCGGTTTGGACACATTTAAATGAAACTGATGCTATTTTTTACTTTAAAGAGGTATTTCGAGTTCTGAAGCCAAATGGAAAAGCAATTATTACTTTCTTTTGTTTAGATGATAATTATACTTCAACCTTAAATAAAAGATCTAATGAAAAAGGCAAATACCATTGTACTTCACAAATGGATTGGATATTTAATGCAAAAGCATATAACTCTGAAAATTGGTTTTATCCCGATAGATTCGACATACCAGAAAGTGCAATTGGCATTTCAGAAGAAGGACTAAATCAATTATTAAAAGAAAGTGGTTTAAAGCTAATTAAACATTATCCTGGGAATTGGAAAGAAATACCAGGTGTGTTCTTTCAAGATATATTTGTTTTTCAAAAATTAATAGATAAGAATGATTTCCCATCAACATAAATGTATTTTTATTCATATTCCTAAAACGGCGGGGACAAGTATTAATGAATTCTTTCACCCTGGCATTAAATTTAAAGTTGCCCAGCCAGACTATGAGCGTTTATTTGGTTGGTGCCCAAAACGAAAATTGCATATGCAACATGCCACTTCCAAGCAATTAGTGGAGACTGGGCTCGTTACCGAAGAACAATGGAATACTTATTTTAAGTTTACATTTGTTAGAAATCCATGGGATCGAACCTACTCAGACTATCTTTGGATTCAAAGTTATGCAGGGGTAAAGGGTAGCTTTAATGATTATTTAAACCGGACCAATGAATTTGATAAAGTGCTAAATGATAATTCCAATTTTCACTATTTGGGTGATCATCTATTAAGCCAAACCGATTTCTTTGATTTTGAGGGAATAGATAAACCTGATTTTATTGGCAGATTTGAAAACTTTGATGCCGATATTGCATTTATATTAAAGCAACTTTCTATAAATAAAACGTTTAGCATACATAAAAATAAAAGTAAACGACATTTACATTATTCAAACTTTTTTTCGGGTACAAAAATGAAGAAGGTCGCCAATCTTTTCAAAAGAGATATCGATCTTTTAAAATACAGTTTTGAAGACAAGAGAGAGGGTTTTAAAAAAATTAAACGATTTATTTAAAATAAACATCAATGACACTTGCTTTTACAATCTGTGCCAATAATTATCTAGCCCATGCCCAAACATTGGCCACTTCCTTTAAAAAGCACCACCCTGAGATATCTTTCTACATTGCCATTTTAGACGAACCTCATGATTCAATTGCCTACGATGAATTGGCTGCAGACCAAATAGTTTGGGTAGCTGAATTATTTCCTGAATTGATAGAGGAGTTAAAAGACACCTACAATATTGCTGAACTATGTACAGTGGTCAAACCAAAATTATTTGCACATTTTTTCACAAAGGATTATGATACGATCTTATATATAGATCCTGATATAAAAGTATTCTCATGTTTTGATGAAGTATTTTCTGCGCTTCAGGCCAATCAAGTGGTTTTAACCCCCCATATATGTTCCCCCACGGGAGAGGCAGGTCATCCTCAAGACAAGGATTTGATGCGAACTGGGATATATAATCTTGGTTTTCTTGCTTTGAAAAAGACAGCCCAAACTTTACCCTTCATTGAATGGTGGGACAAGAGGGTAAGAGCGTATGGATTTCACGACTTAAAGAAAGGATTTTTCTATGACCAAATATGGCTCGGTTATGCTCCTGCATTTTTGGACCGGGTTTTTATTTTAAGACATTTGGGGTATAATGTGGCAAATTGGAATCTGCACGAAAGAAAAATTATTAATGAAGAGGAACAGTATTTTGTAAACGATACCAGAACCCCATTGGTTTTCTTTCATTACAGTCATTTTAAAATGGAAAATCTGCCAATTATTGCATCCTATAACCAAAATTTTACAATTGATAATAGACCAGATATTGAGCCTATATTTAAATTATATATTTCCGATCTAATTGATAATAAGTATAATGATTTAAAAAAAATCCCTTATTTGTATGGGAATAAGAATGAAATTAAAAAAGAAACTAAAATTAATCATACTATTAAATCTAGATTAAAAAGAGCCTTGGCTCAATTTATAAAAGGTGTTAAAATATTATTTGGTAAAGAATGAGTTTGACTAAGGCAAAAGTTGATTTCATGATTATTGGGTCACAAAAAAGTGCTACAACTACATTGTTTGATATTTTAAAAAATCATCCAAAGCTTTGTGGATGTGAAACAAAGGAACCAGAGTTTTTTAGCCATACCTCCAATTGGCCTAGAAAAATAGATGATTATGAAAATTTGTTCAATAAAGAAAAAGGGCAATTGGCTTTTGAAGCTTCCACTTCGTATACTGCGCATCCTACTTATAACAAGAATGTATGGGAAGAGCTGTGGAGTTATAATCCAAATTTAAAATTTATTTATATTGTTAGGGATCCTATAGATAGAATAATATCTGCACATCGGTTTTTATATAGACAGGGATATGCAGACAAAAAAAATATTAATTTATTTTTAAAAACTAACAGCTATCATATTAACCTTAGTAAATACTATTTTCAGATAAAGCCATATATTGATCTTTTTGGAGCAAGCAGTGTAAAAGTTATTTTGTTTGAGGATTTTTCAAAATCTCCCGAGTCTGTTGTTAATGATATATTAGATTTTTTAAAAGTGAATAGGTTTGAGTCATTTACTCAGGCAACTCTAAAATCAAACACAAAAGAGCGAAAGTTGATTTTGAAAACAGGATTTAATTCTTTTATAAGGTTGTATCTTCAAGTTAGAAAATACCTTCCTGAAAGAATTTCTAATAGATTAACTAATTATTTACTGTACCGTAAAATTGAAGATAAGGACCTTCGTATTAATCCGCTTACATTAAGGCAATTAAAACTTGAATTGTTGCCTGATATTGAAAATTTTGAAAAATTAATTGGCAGGGATTTATCACATTGGAAAATCAAACTTAAAGGTAACTAATATGATAGAAGATGGAGTTTCCATAATTCTTTGTACTTATAATGGAATAGATAGGTTAAACGAAACTTTAACACATTTGGCCAACCAAAAGTTAAACCTTCCATGTGAAATAGTCTTAGTTGATAATGCTTCAACTGACGGCACTCGAAATTTTGCCGATAATTGGTGGATAAAAAATGGAACGCCATCAATACAATACAGATCATTTTCTCAGCCTGTACCAGGTAAATCTTATGCTCAGGAGCTGGGTTATGCAAAAGCAAAATACAAATACCTATTAATTTGTGATGATGATAACTGGCTATGTGAAACCTATGTGCAGAGCGCTTTCCAGATAATGGCAAAAGATCCACAAATTGGTGCTTTAGGCGGATGGTGCGAAGCCGTTTTTGAAAATGAAAAACCAATATGGTTTGATAAGTATGCGAAATACTTTGCAGTTTCTAAGCAGGGAACGGAAAGTGGCGATATTACTACAAAAAAGGGATGTTTATACGGCGCTGGAATGATAATTAGAAAAAGCCACTGGATTGAATTAAACAATTTAGGCTTTAAGCCACTACTTACCTGTAGAAAAGGTGATACGCTGAGTTCTGGAGGCGATACCGAATATAGTTATGTGTTGCGATTATTGGGATATAAAATATGGTATGACAAGAATCTGCACTTCCAACACTGGATGCCAAAGGGTAGAATGAAGTTATCCTATATACAAAGAATTCGCAAAGCAATCTCTGAATCAAATTTTGTTGTCAGTGTTTATACCGATGAATTGAAAAATAAGAAGGTAACAAAGAAAATATTTTTTAAACGCGCCTATAAAGCTATTAAAAAGGATTTTGTTAAACAGTTTGTAAAACGGATTAGTGGTTCTTTTGAAGAAAAAGAACAGTCTAAGGAGTATTTTAGAAATTTATATAGACTATTAACACAGTATACTGAGTATAGTAAAAATAGGGCGACAATTAAAAGATGGTTGCCTTAATAATAATTAATTAAGAAAATGAAGTCTTTAAATATAGCCATCGTATTAGGTCCCTTTCCTTCAGTTTCTGAAACTTTTATTGTAAATCAGATAACATCGCTAATAGATAAGGGGCATACCGTAAAAATATATTCTTATGCAAAAGGGGATTTACAAAAAATCCATAAAAACATTCTCGCTTACAATTTGTTGGAAAAAGTTGTTTATAAAGAAAAACCATCTGTTGCTAAATTTAAAAGAGTATTCGGCTTTTTGAAATTGATTTTTCAACATTTATTTCAACTAAATTGGGGCTTATTATTTAAGTCTTTGAATTTTTCCAAATATGGAAAAACAGCGATAAGTCTTAAAGTATTTTATGAACGTAAGTTTTTTATTTTAAATAAAAAATTTGATGTTGTTCATGTGCATTTTGCTACAAATGCAGTTGATATTGCAACGTATAAATCTGAAGGATTTTTAAAGCCGTCAAAATTGGTGGTTTCTTTTCATGGTTATGATATCAACCCCTCAAAAATTAAATTTTATCAAACCTATTATAAAAAACTATTTGAAGAAACAGACCATTTTACAGTAAATACAATTTATACAAAAGAAATTTTACTTCAGGTAAATCCAGCTTTAACTAATGTTTCCATATTGCCAGAAAGTTTAGATACTGTTTTGTTTAAAAATAAAGAAAAACAGCATCAATCTGATCAGAAATTTAATATTGTATATTGTGGGAGACTTGTTGCTTTTAAAGGAGGATTGCTTTTACCTAGAATTATAAAAGAATTATTTAATAGAGGTTTTCATAATATCAATTTAAAGATAATAGGAGACGGTAAACTCAAAAATCTTATAGAGGATGAAGTTGAAAAATTAAATCTTAAAAATACAATAGAGTTAGTTGGAGCAAGAACACAAGAAGAAATTATTAAGATATTCCAAGACTCCAACGTGTTTTTACTTCCGGGCATTTATGAGGCTGATGGTAGAGCTGAGAATCAAGGCTTAGTTATTCAAGAAGCACAAGCGATGGAACTACCTGTGGTTGTTTCAGATGTGGGAGGGATGAAATATGGATTGATCCCCAATATAACCGGTTTTGTTGTAAATGAAAATGATATTAGCGGTTTTGCCGATTGCATAGAAGCACTAATTAAAGACCCTCCAAAAGCTGAAAAAATGGGAAAGGAAGGAAGAAGATATGTGGAAGAGAATTATAATTCGAAAGATTTAGTTGATAAACTAGTCTCGATTTATATAAAATAATTAAAAGAAACCTAATAGGTTATTTTGCAATAAATATAATGAATTCCCTTGTTTCTATAATAATACCAACTTTTAACCGTGCCCATTTAATAGGGGAGACGCTGGATTCTGTTTTGGCGCAGACCTATCAAAACTGGGAGTGCATTGTTGTGGATGATGGGAGCACTGATAATACTGCTGAAGTTATAAACTCTTATTTGGCGAAAGATTCTCGATTCCAATATCACCACAGACCTAAAGACAGATTGCCAGGAGGAAATGCAGCTCGGAATTATGGGTTTGAGGTTAGTACTGGGGAGTATATACAATGGTTTGATGATGATGATGTTATGTTGTCAAATTTTTTATCATCTAGAATGTTTTTATTTTCTAGTACCATAGATTTTATTATTGGAGCAGGGCATATAGTGGATGATGTGCTAAACATAAAAAAAACAATAAAACTTGAAAGCCCTGATAATCTATATAAGGAGTATGCATTATGGCGTATAGAGATTTATACAAAATCTGTATTATTCAGAAAATATTTTGTGAAAAACTATCGGTTTGATGAAACTTTAATTAGAGGGCAAGAGACAGATTTCTTTTCAAGAATTTTTTATGACATTAGTGAAAATAATTATAAAATAATAAATGAACCATTTTATTTATACAGACAACACGATGGAACTAAAACTGAAAAAAGCAAGAAATATCAATCAAATATAAAACTATCGATTGCAAAAAATCACTTGAAAAGCCTTGAACGAGCTTTTGAATTAAAAGATGAGGTTTTAGTAAAGTATTCCTATAAAAAAAGTTTAAAGTTATATTATACAGCCCATAACAATTCAGATAAGCAAACGTATTTTTTTATTTTAAAAAACTTCAAAAAATTATTGGCGCCTAATAATCGCATTTTATACATTAAAATAAAATATTTTGTTGAAATAGGTAAAATCAATAAAAAATTAAACAAAATATTATTTAACCACTTAAAATATAATTTACCCAAAACCTAATGGCTATACCGAAGATTATTCATTATTGTTGGTTTGGTGATAATTCTTTGCCTCCTTTGGAACAGAAGTGTTTAAATACTTGGAAAAATACACTAGTGGAATACGATTATATGTTGTGGAGCGAAGAAAATTCGTTGCTAGAGATTCCTTTTGTAAAGTTCGCTTATGAAAATAAAAAGTGGGCTTATGTTTCTGATTATGTAAGATTAAAAAGTTTGTATGATTATGGGGGGATTTATTTAGACACTGACATGTATGTAATAAAAAACTTTGATCCACTCTTAGTAGAAACTTGCTTTTTTGGATCTGAAAGTGTTTCAAGAATTAGCTGTGGTATTATTGGAGCAGAAAAACATGATCCATTTATAAGAAAGTGTTTGGACTATTACGAGGGGCTAGACAATATTGATCTCGACCATTTTAAAACACCAATCACAAAAATAATTACTCGCATTTTCAGAGAATATTTTCATTATGAAAACGATTTTTCAAGTGTTTTGAGAAAAGAAGGAGTGACCATTTTTAGTCCAGATTTTTTTTATCCCATCCCTTACAATGAGTTTAAAACACCTTTAAATAAAAAGTTTGGAACATATGCAAAAACAAACACCTATGCTATTCATTTATGGTCGGGATCTTGGCAAAGTGTTAGTGAATTCCAGCTTTTAGCTAATCGTAAATACTTTAAAGCTTTTCAAGTGATTTTAAAAAAAATGACTAATAAAGATATCTATAAAAAAAAATATATAAAAAAAATTTTCAAGGCCTATAAAATTTCTAGGTAATAATAAAAATAGAGGCTGGGAAGATTAACCAAAATGGTAACCCGTAAAGTAAATTTCCTTTCTAAAATATAAAGAGTTGTAAAATGAAACAAATAAAGAAGAGCCTGTATAGACTAAAGCGAGTTATTCAAGAAATTTTGCAATTGCGTAAAAGTTTTTATAACTGGGATAGTATTCTTAAAAGATCTATCAATGGAAAATCAGTTCAGGTTTTGAATCTTCGAAATGGACTTAGTTTTTATAATGCGAACCAAAATACCTTAAGTATTTTTAATGAAATTTTTGTAAATAATGTTTACAATCGGGGAGAAGTTAAAATAAATGAAGGAGACATTGTTTTTGACATAGGAGCAAATGTGGGAGTGTTTTCGCTTTATGCTTCCCAAATAAAAAGAACCCAAGTTTATGCTTTTGAGCCCCATCCTAATAATTTCAAGATTTTATTAAATAATGTAAGGAAGAACAAAATTACAAACGTAGAATGTTTTGATTATGCGTTGGGTATAGCTGATGAGACCAGGATACTCATTGAAGGGAATATTGCAGGTGGGCATAAACTATCTAATGAAAACGAGCATGCTAATTCAGAGGGAAACTTAAAAGTAAAGTCCGTTACCTTGTCAAGAATGACAGAAAAATTAAACATTGATACAATAGATTTTGTAAAATTAGATTGTGAAGGAGCAGAAGGAGAAATTATTAAATCATTAGGTCAAGATGGCTTAAAAAAAATAAATAAAATGGCAATTGAATTCCACGATAATCACTCCATTTTAAGTCACAAAGAAATTTTAATCGAGCTACAAAACTCAGGCTTTAAAACATCTTTAAAATGGGATGGGAAGTCTTATTTTGGGTATATTTATGCAAATAGATAAGAGTTTAGATAAAGTAATTGAAAACCATTTACCTCCTCCATCCCTTTTCAGCCAAAGCCATTGGCCTAAGTGAAAAAGATCTCTTTTTTTCACATAGCAAGCCCCATGAAAAAGCATTGGTAAAATTACAGGAGGAAGGGTATGAAGTAGCTATTGAATATTTTACAAGCGGTGTTTTCCCTTTTACTAAAAAAATCAATGGGATAAAGAAACGGTTTTGGCCCATAACTAAACCACTTTTTATAAAGCGCCACCAGTGGCGCAAGCAGCATTCTCTTTTTCATTATTGGAGCTCCTTTTTTAACACACCAGATGTAACCATCATCAATATGTCTGGCCACGGCAGTCCCTATTGTTTTAAGCTTGCGAAAATGCTTGTTAAAAATAGAAAGCCATACATCACTATGATTGGGGGAATTCATATTTCAGAAGAATTACAGGCAAAGGAATACTATCAAAACGCTCATCATATAATTGTGCATACCGAAGTTCAAAAAAAACAATTGCTTCAGAAAGAAACTTTTAAAAACCTTAATATTCAGGTTATGCCTCTGGGGATTGATACCAGCTTGTTTGTACCAAAAGGAAAAGACCAAGAAAGTTTTGAATTGCTGTTTGTCGGGCGAATTTCACGATTAAAACAAATAGAACTTTGCCTTGAAACGCTTGCGTACTTATTAAAAAACCAAAAAAAGCAGGTAAGCTTATCTATCATTGGCCCAATAAGCGATGAAACTTATTTTTTGGAACTAATGCGTTTGGCTAAGCAATTGCAAATAGAAGAACAGGTTAAATTTTTAGGAAGTGTAGAACAAAAGCAGTTGGTGCCCTATTATCAGAAAGCAAACCTATTATTGTTGCCCAGCGCCCACGAATCGTTTGGCATGGTGATGGTGGAAGCAATGGCCTGTGGAACTCCTGTAGCAGCGCTATCAGGATCAGGCGGTCCCGATGAGATTGTTGAAAATGATAGTAATGGAATATTAGCAACAAAAGAAACGTATGCTTCCCATATTCTGGAATATATTGAGTCCAAAGCTATGCAAGACCGTTTGCAGAAAAATGCTCGCTTGAGCGTAGAAAACAAATGGAGCCTGCAACAAACTGAGGACGCATTGCGAACGTCCATCACACAAGTTTTTTGTTAATTTGTAAGATGGAGCCAAATATTACTGTCATCGTCCATACCCCTCAGGAACTCAACCACTCCTCCTACATCCAGACTGGGCTTTTTGAGCTTGAAAGGATGGGCCTTTTAAAGATTAAAGTGCAGCTGGACATACAGAAGAATAGGGGCACATTGACAGTGGACGAGCATGGTAACATTACAAAAACCTCTCAGCCAGGCCCTAAAACGTCCTTTTATACTTTGGTGGATGGCTCAACCGATAAAAAAATAAGGTTTGCTACCGACCTCTATGACTCTGCAGAGCATTTTTCGGCAGTAGCTTTAAACAATTGTGACTTTTATTTCAAGCGTAATTTTGTAAGTCGATACGTAGGCCCGATACAAGAAAATACAAGGGCCAAAATTTTAAAACTAGGAATCACTTTTGGTACTCATTCAGAATATAAACACGATGGTTTTAAGTTTTGGCTGGGGTTGTTTTTAACCAACCTGAGACTCAATCTAAAAACAGATCGCTATCTTTTGAAACGTATTGTTAAAACCTATATGGCCCAAAAAAGGCATTGGGGGTTTATAAATACGTCAAGAAGCATTGCCCGTTTTGAAACTTTTGAGAAAGCTACTGAAAATACAATCCTGTTTCAAACCCGCTGCTTTCTTCACGAAAACGATGCCGATGTAAGGCAGATTCACCAACAACGTCACCATCTTATTAAGCTTTTGCGGCACCATTTTCCTGATAATTTTTTGGGCGGTTTTGTACCCTCTAAAATTGCCAAAGAAAAATATAACGATGCCCTTACCAATGTCCCCGCAGCTCCAGAGCAATATTTAGATGCCATGAAAAAGGCAAAAATAGTGATCTATACGCGCGGCTTGGCAAATTCTCCCGCTTGGAAAATGGCGGAGTACCTTTCGCAAGGCAAGGTAATAATAGCAGAACCTCTTACTACAGAATTGTCTGTTCCGCTTAGGGAAGGAAAGGAATTGCTGTACTTTAATAAAGATTCGGAACTAATAGAGAGGATAAAAAGAGTTCTTGAAAATGAGGAACTGGCTGCCCAATTATCAAAAAACGCTCGTGCCTATTTTGAAGCCCACGTACATCCTGTTCAAAATACAAAACGTATCTTAGAGTTAATGTTGAATAAACCCCTCCAGTAATATTGAATGTATTCTTGGTCCATCATCGCTCCCCACATCACGCCAATTATTCCGGCTACGGCAGAATGATGGATTATATGGACGCGCAAGGGGTGTATGGCAACACCAAATTTCCTTACAGAATAGCAAAATTAATAGCGGCATTCCATTCCCAAACTAAGGGGAACTATAATGCAGGCAGTGTACTTAAAGCGGTTGAATTATACAATTTACTAAAGAAACACAAATGCCAAAAAAATATAGTTCACTATTTAAACGGAGAACGGGATATTCGGCATATAGGGTTTTTAAAGCGTGAATTTCACAACACTAAATTTGTAGCTACCTTTCACAAACCGCCAGATATCTTAAAGCAGACCATCCCCAATCCTGCAGCTTTACGAAAATTGGATGCTGCCATTGCCGTAGGTATAAATCAAGTGGATTTTTTAAAGAATTGGTTGCAGATTGATGATGTAGCGTATATACCACACGGGGTAGATACACAATTTTTTGTCCCGGATATTTATAAAAAGAAAAGGAATACGTTATTATTTGTAGGGCAGCACTTGCGCGATTTTGAGACTTTTAATAAAACGGTTCCAACGCTTGCTGAGAAAGTAAAGGATTTAAAAATAAATGTAGTTATTCATTCGGCTTATAAAGATAAAATACTTCCCCATAGCTGTATAAATATTTTGACTGGGGTTAAAGATGAACAGTTGCGCCTGCTTTACCAAGAAGCATCATTATTATATTTACCTATGTTGGATAGTACTGCATGTAATTCGCTGTTGGAAGCCATGGCCTGTGGTCTTCCTATTATTACGAGTAAGACAGGAGGGAACGGAAACTATTTGAAGGACACTTCAAATGTTTTATGTGAAAGTGGAAATGTTGGGAAATTTATTGATGAAACTATAGCATTATTACAAGATGAGTTACGTTTAGAAGCAATAGGCAAGACTTCCCGAAAAAAAGCGTTAGAGCTCCAATGGTCAAATAAAGTAAAGGATGTGCAAGGGTTTTATAAAAAACTAAATTGAGGAATGGGATGTCTAAATCTTTAAATTTGAGGAGCCCGAAAAATATTCACGTCCTTTGAGTATGCTGCTCATTTTATGAGTGTGACATACTAATTTAAGCAATAAGTAAAAATGTCTAGTTGGAAAGTTATAAAGCCTAATTTTTCAGGAGCGATTAGCATTTAATTCAATAAAAAATCTTAATTAAACACGGGGATTTTAATAATATTTTAATTTAGTTTTATGCAAAAATAATCTAAAAATGCTTTCAAATACTTCGAACGAAAACACAACTAAAAATAAACAACATTACGATAAGCGCTATGCGAAAATCGATATTAGCAAAATCCTTAAAATTGTCGAAAATGTTGATAAATATCTCGATGAAGTCACTGTTGTTGATACCTCATGGGTTTGTATGTATTCGGGAAATTTTAGAGAAGAGATTAAAGGTAAAAAGATATTAGAATTGGGGTGTGGTAATTGTTACAATGCTGCTGTAATGGCAGCTTTAGGAGCAGAAGTATATGCTAATGATATCTCCGATAAAAGTGGAGCTATAATAGAAGCCTTGAATGCAAAAACAAATTTTAAATACCCTATTAAATATCTTAAAGGCGATTTTCTTAAAATTGAATTATTGCCTAACGACTTTGATTTGGTAGTAGGAAAGGCTTTTTTACATCACTTGACCCATGAGCAAGAACGTGAGTTTATGAAAAAAATAGTTGCTAGCTTAAGGCCTGAAGGCGGAGCTCGCTTTGTGGAACCGGCAGTAAATAATTTGATTCTCGATAAACTGCGATGGATGATTCCTGTACCGGGACGTCCATCCTCTCTGAATATTAAAAAATTTAAGGAATGGCAAGGAAACGACCCTCACCCTATAAGAGATAATAGCGGCAAGCATTATAGAGCTTTGGGCTATAATAATTTTAAGGAGGTAAAAATTCAGTCTGTAGGCTCTCTTGAGCGTTTTCACCGCTTATTTCCTAAAGCTAAATGGAACAGAAAATTTAGATCTCGCGCCTTAAAATTTGAAAAGATCCTGCCGAAATTTTTGCAACAAGAATTTGCACGAACCCAAACCATAACCTATAAGTTTCCTTTAAACTAACAATCTTCGCAAATTAAAAGTATAAATCTATCAAGAATTAATGAGTTTCATTAAAAAAAAATATACAAAAATTAAGCGATTAATTTTCAGGTCGAGAACCGACAAAATAATTGATAAGGTGGTGAACTTAAAGCTAACCTATTTATCAAAAAAGGCTTTAAATCAATTAAGTAGTTGTGTTATTGCTATAGAGAAAAACAAAATTCCGGGTATTATTATTGAAACTGGCTGTGCGTTGGGAGGGAGTGCTATTTTAATTGCATTACAAAAGGGGAAGCAAAGAAATTTTAAAGTATATGATTCCTTTGGAATGATACCAGAACCGTCTGAATTTGACGAAGAAGATGTTCACAATCGATTTGCGGTTATTAAGGGTGGAGAATCAAAAGGGATTGGCGACGATTTGTACTATGGATACGAATCTAATTTGCTTGAAAAGGTAAAGACTAATTTTTCTCAATTTGGCCTCGATACCAATACCGATTCAATTGATTTGATAAAAGGGTTTTACGAAGATGTATTAATTGTTAATGAGCCAGTTGCATTAGCTCATATAGATTGTGATTGGTATGAATCGGTAAAAGTGTCTTTGGAACGAATTGCCCCCCATTTGGTTAAAGGAGGTTATTTAATTATTGATGATTATTATCGCTATTCAGGTTGTAATAAAGCTGTTAACGAATATTTTGAAGCATTAAAAAACGATTATAGATTTTACGAAAATGAGCGTCTTTTAATAGAAAAATTAAATTAATTTTATTGAACAAAAAGCCGCAAAATATTGTTATTATTAATTCGGTTCCAATTAATGGCGGAGATGAGGCTTTATTAAAGGCCTCTATGCTCATTTTGGAGGATAATTTGGCTGCTGCAAATATATTTGTATTGTGCAATAATCCGGTTTTGTATAAAAAGTATTTGCCAAGTGTAAAGCTTGATTGGGATTGGGAGTATGCTTTTTTAAAGTCAGACTCTAAAGCACCGAGTTTGGTTTTTAAAATAAAAAGAAAGTTACGTTATTTTTTAAACAAATTTTTTAAACTGTCTTTTGGAAGCAAGGTATCACGATTATTAGGTTCAAAGAGAGAAGATCGTGTATTTAAAATTTTAAAGGAATCAGATATTATAATTAGTGCTGCTGGGGGCTATTTTCATGATTTTTATGGTTATGAAAAGCGTCTTTCAACACTGGAATTTATTCACCACACCCTAAATAAGCCCTACTTTATTTTTTACCAATCTTTAGGACCCTTTTGGGAAAAACAGCATTTTGATAGGCTTAATAGGATGTTTGCCAATGCCCAAAAAGTAATTCTTAGGGAAGCGTATTCTTTAAACCATTTGAAATTAATTGGATATCAAGGTAGCAATGTAGTGGTAAGTAACGATATCGCTTTTTATTTAAATAGGGCTTACGGAGCTTCAGTTAATTTAGATAGGAGTTTAAAAAAAATTGCTATAAATTTTCGTGAATGGAGGTATGAAAAGGAAAGTGATTTTACCTTGGAAAAAGCTGTGGCCTTATGCCGGAAATTATTAGGTGAAGGCTATGAACTTACGTTTATTTCAACCTGCCAAGGGGTAAAAGGCTACACAGATGATTCTGAATATGCAACGCAGATTATAAATAGGCTTGATGTCAATTTGCGCAATCAGGTAACCCTAAATAACGATAAGATGTCGTTGGATGCATTATTGGTATTTCTTCAAGGCTGTGATGCTTATATTGGAATGAGATTGCATTGTGCTATCTTATCGCTTATAGCAGGAATCCCAGTATTAAATATAGCCTATGAAGATAAGTCACTTGGTATTTTTCAGTCATTGAAGCTAGCCGAATGTAGTTTTTCTTATAAAGAAAACTTATCAACTTGGTTCACTAAGGTGGATAATTTTATAGCAAATTACAGTAATTATTTAAGTCTTGTGAGTGAGAAGCGAAAGGAAGCTGAAACATTAGTGGAGCAAGATTTTAAAAGTATTTTGGAAATATCAAAAAGCCCGAAAAGATGAGAATAGCACTATTTTCGCCCAATCAGAATCCGTATTCTGAAACATTTATACAAGCCCATAAAAATTATTTAAAAGACGAGGTGTTTTATTATTATGGAAGAGGTCCATACATAAAACTAGAAAATCATCCACAGATTGGCTCGCGCCGTATAACTAATTTTCTAAAAGTAGTTAGGGCCTTCGGAAAAAGGAGCGACACCTTCGTTGAAGAACAATTAATTTCAAAATCGCTAAAAAAAAATAAAATAGATGTTGTACTGGTAGAGTATGGCCATCATGCCAATCACTTGCTTCCTATAATAAAAAAATCAGCCTTACCAATGGTTGTTCATTTCCATGGGTATGATGCCAGTGTGAAGGAGTTGATAAAAAAACAGCAAGGCTATACAGATTTGTTTAATTACGCATCTAAAATAATTGCGGTCTCGCGAGATATGGAACAAAAATTACTGGATTTAGGTTGTCCCAATGAGAAGCTATGCTATAATGCAAATGCGGCACAACCTGAATTTTTAGATATAGTCCCAACATTTGAAAAAAAACAGTTTATCTCTATCGGTCGTTTTAAAGGAAAGAAAGCCCCTTATTATACCATTTTGGCATTTATGGAAGTGTTAAAAAAACATCCGGATGCTACACTGCTTATAGCTGGTAATGGGGTATTGCACGAAGTATGTGAGAATCTGATAAATTATTTTGGCATAGAAAACAACGTAAAACTTTTAGGGGTTATTTCCCCTGAAGAATGTCTTAGGCAAATGGAATCTTCGTTGGCTTATGTTCAACATTCAATAACAACCAAAGATGGTGATATGGAGGGAATGCCAATATCCATTTTGGAAGCAAGTGCTGCGGGTTTACCCGTAATAGCTACTTTTCATGCAGGAATAAAAGATGTAATTATTCATGAAGAAACTGGATTACTGTGTGACGAGCACGATGTTAAAACCATGGGGATGCAGATGTTGCGTCTATTAGACGATGTGGAGTTTTCAAGGAAGCTTGGGATGGCAGGTAAATCGCGAATTAAATTATCTTTTAATTTTGAGAAGCACATATCCGGTATTCAGCGATTGTTGGAGTCGGTAGTACACTAGTTTTATTGTTGTTGTGTTATTGCTTCTATTTTCTTTAAGTCTTTGGCAAGTGTTTTGGTAAACAACTCCGAACCTTTTTTATTTAAATGCATCGAATTATAAAAATAATCTTTGTTAAAACATATAGAATCCTTTGAATAATCTAAAAAAGGGATATTATATACATTAGCAAAATTTTGATATATTGTAATTATAGTATCACGGTTTTTGATGAATTTTTGCCCCTCTATATATTCTGGAGTATATATTAGCGAGACTGTTGTTCCACTTTTTGTACATTCCGAAAGAAATTTATCGAATAGATTTAATGAGCTCTGATCTATCTTTATATAATATTCCTTCAAAATAGATTTTGCTTGATCAAAATCTGTAGACCATTGTTTTTCTACCCCTTTATATCCTTGTTTTCGATATTGATTATCTTTTGTTTGTGAATTACTAAGTTCAAAGGCTTCTTTGAGCTGGGCCGATTTTCCTGCATACCTTAATAGTGGGATGTAATAATCATAAATTGAAAATCCTTCATAGGATTTGGTGTAGAATTCAATGTTATCATTCCATAACATATAAGGAAGAAATTGTTCGTATAAATATAAATTTTTTCGTTTTTGAATACTGTTATAGTCAACAGCCAGTAGTATGTGTTTGGGATGAGGATTATTTTCAACATATTCGAGATGTCGTAGATATTGCAGCCAGAAATTATGGCCATCAAGCCCAAAATTATAAGCTTTTAAGTTTAAGGAATCTTTTAAAATTTTTGGACTAATATCTACCCATGCCCGGGACGAACCATAAATGGCAATGTCAGTATTTATGCTGCCATCATAAATATCGTTCCATACTTCCAGTTCACCATAGTATTCATGGGATTTTTTCAATTGTAAGGAAATGAGCCTATCCAAGGGGTAAGTCAAAAGTAATATTGGCAGGACAAACAAAAATATTTTTTTAAAAAATAGCTTCATGGTTAAAACTGGAAGTAGATAAAAGTTTGATTGTTTCTTTTAAAACTGAAAATCAATATTATAAGTATATAATACAAGGCGAATCTTATTGGACGTTTCCACTTTAAAGCAAAAGATTCTAGGGCATATTTATCACGTCTTCCCCACCATTCAATTATCAAAAAGAATACAATAAGTAAAAGCAAATTTGTTGGTCTAATCTCAGGAATAGAGAAAATAGTTATATTACAAATACCTCTAATATATTGAAATGCGTGGGTAATGTTTTCGGCCCTAAAAAATATCCAGGCTAAAGTTGTCAACCCAAAAGTTAGAATAATTTTCAGGAAATCCCTTACTGAAGGCCATTTTTTGTGAACAGCCACTATTTCTAGATGTGAGCGATTGATATTGGTTAGTAATAAGGGTAAAAAATACAAGGCATTTAATGCTCCCCAGATTATAAATGTCCAATTAGCGCCATGCCAAAAGCCGCTTACAATAAAAATAATAAATATATTTCTTACTACTTTGATTTTTGAGCCCCGACTGCCACCTAAGGGAATGTATAAGTAATCTCTAAACCAAGTAGAAAGCGAGATGTGCCAACGTCGCCAGAATTCGGCAATGTCACGTGAAAAATAAGGGAAGGCAAAGTTTTGCATGAGATTGAAGCCAAAAAGGCGAGCTGTTCCAATAGCAATATCTGAGTATCCTGAAAAATCGCCATAAATTTGAAAAGCAAACAATATTGCTCCTAAAACCAATGTGCTAGCTGAATAATCTTGAGGGGCTTCAAATATTATATTTACAAAATAGGCACAGTTGTCGGCAATAACTATTTTTTTGAAGAACCCCCATAATATTTGTCGTAAACCATCTATTGCTTTGTGGTATTCAAATTGACGCCGTTTGTAAAACTGCGGTAAGAGGTGGGTTGCACGTTCAATAGGACCTGCTACCAATTGAGGAAAGAAACTTACAAAAGCCGCAAATGCAACCACATCGGTAGTAGGTTTTAGTTTTTTGCGATATACATCAATACTATAGCTTAACGTTTGGAAGGTGTAAAAACTAATCCCCACGGGTAAAATAATACTTAGGGATCGAGCTGAAATTGGCATACCGAACAAAGAAAAAGCCTGTGCAAAATTGTCAAGGAAAAAATTATAATATTTAAAAAAGCCGAGAAAGCCCAAATTGACCAGTATGCTTACCCAAAGCAAGATTTTCCGGTTCAGTACTTTAGTTTTCTGGGCCATTAATCGGACCACCCAATAATCTAACAAGGTGCTAAAAATAATTAATGCCAAAAATCGCCAGTCCCACCAACCATAAAAAAAGTAACTTGCAACAACCAAAAAAGCGTTTTGTAGTTTAAGATTTTTATTGGTGATGAACCAATAAATTAAAAACACAATAGGTAAGAAAATAGCAAAATCAATGGAATTGAATAGCATATAATTTTTTCTTAATGAGCAGAAAGATATGCGAAGCTAAAATAAAAAATGAAAAAGGGTGCTCCAGTTTTAATTATTTGCAAAAGGTGATTTCCAAAAAAACAAGTTTTAATGAATTTTAATAATCCTCATTGTTTTGATTTTGGAAGACTTTATATTGCAATCAATTTTAAAAAGGCTAATCTATTTTTTAGAGTAGTTAGTGGTCTAGGGTTATTTAGTCTATATATTTATTTCATGAAAGAAGATCAATGTCAATCAGTGTAATCACACCCCACTATAACGACCCTACTGGGTTGCAACAAGTGTATAAATGTTTGTTAGCACAGACACAAGCTTCATGGGAGTGGGTAATTGTTGATGATTTCTCAGATGAAAATAATCAAAAGAAAATTCTTGACTGGCACCAGGGAATAAAGGACTATCGGGTAAAACTAATATGCAATACTCAAAAAAGCAATGCTTCAGTTTGCCGAAATATAGGAGCAGATGCAGCCCTATATTATCGTTTAGTTTTTTTAGATTCCGATGATAGTATTTCATCCAATTTTATCGCCAATCGTTCGATTCCATTTAAAGATTTTACAGTCTTTCAGAATAATGCTGTAATAGATAAGCAAGGACGTGTTGAAATATTAAAAACAGTTGATGGTAGTTATCTGAACTATTTTTTACAAGCAAAATTTATTTGGCCTATTACAGCAGTTTTATGGGAGAAATCATTTTTTAATTCCATTGGCCAGTTTCATTCTCAACTGCCTAGACTGCAAGATGTGGAGTTAGCTATTCGTGCATTACAACAGAGTACAGACTATTTGGTTTTAGACAATCCTGTAGATTTTTATTATAATGTGATCCCTATTCGCGAACGGCGAAACTTTCTGAAACCTGTTTGTGAGGCGGTGTATTTGTTTATTACTGAACTATTGAATACTTCGAGTTTAAATAACGAACAAATTTCTTTGTTATCAGGGTATTACTATTTGTGTGTAAAGTATTTGGAACGTTCCGGTAGTCTCGAAAATGTGGATTTAGTACAAAGGAACCTTATGCTGTTTTATAAAAAAAGGTATATTGGATTATTGAATTGTATTTTTGGTCTTGCAGTTTTAAAACTGTTTGTTTGGAAAATGCTTTCGCCAAGTTTGTTTTTACGAATTAATCGACGAATTTTTAAACCTTCGGGTATGTAATAATTCAAACGTCTAATGAAAACAATTAAAACCCCAATAATTCCAATTACTAAGACCTTTGCAAATGTTAAAGGGAAACACGAATTACATTTAGAGGCCATCTGTGTTTTTTCGGCAATTGGTTTCTTTTTGGATACAGATACTTATTGGAGAGATAAAATTATAATTTCCCCGGGCTCAGAATCTATTTTAGATGAGGATTCATATATGGTGAGTTCTAGAAAATGGTTTCAATGGAACTATTCCCCTAGAGAAATTAGTTTTGAGACCTCCCTTCAAGAATTTACAGCACTTTTTGAGACGATTATAGAGGGTCAAACAACCGGTAAAAAAGTAGTTTTACCTTTATCAGGTGGGCTGGATAGTAGAACACAAGCGGTGGCATTGAGAAATCATCCCAATGTGAATACGTATAGTTATTCTTTTGATGGGGGATATAATGAGAGTAAGATTGCAAAAAAAATTGCCGATGCATGTCAATTTCCGTTTCAGTCATTTATTATTCCAAGGGGGTATTTATGGAATGTTATTGAAGAATTGGCGACTATAAATGAGTGTTATTCCGAATTTACACATCCTCGTCAGATGGCATTCATTGATGCCTACAAAGAAATGGGTGACGTTTTCTCATTAGGGCACATGGGCGATTTAATGTTTGATTCCTTTGGCCTCCCCCAATTATCTTTTGAGGAAGAAGTGCAAAAAGTTATTCAATTACTTATTAAAAAGGGTGGTGTTGAGTTGGCAACTGCATTATGGGCTGCATGGGGTTTGGATGGTTCCTTTGAAAGTTATTTTGAGTCCCGAATAAGAGCGTTGTTAAAGGAAATTAAAATTGAAAATACAAATGCTAAATTACGGGCATTTAAAACGCAATTTTCTGTTTCAAGATGGTCTTCTAATAATTTATCTGTTTTTGAGAAGGTGTTGCCTGTTACATTGCCCTATTATGATTCTAGTATGTGTGAATTTATTTGTACCATTCCGGAGAACTATTTATCAAACAGACAGTTGCAAATTGCCTATATTAAAAAAAAATCTCCTGATTTAGCAAAAATTACCTGGCAAGGGCAAAAACCGTTTAATTTAAATAATTATCATTTCAATAAGCCGCCATTTAATATCCCTTATAGAGTAACAGATAAGATTATACGTGAATTTAATGGCTTTATTGGCAAACCACATATCTCTAGGAATTGGGAATTACAATTTGTTGGAGCGGAAAATGATAAACACCTAAAAAAATGGTTGTTCGAATCTAAACTAATGGAACTTGTACCGAAAGAAATTATCCAACTTTTCTATGATAATTTTAAAGAAAAGAACGCAGTTGCTTATTCCCACCCAGTAAGTATGTTATTAACATTAGCCTTGTTTCAGGAGAAGTTTAATTCATAGGTTTTTAAGTTTCATTTTCTAAGTTTACATCTGCGATTTAAAAACTTCCTGTTCAAGATATGGATCACTTCTAATTATTTCACTTTTTAGCTTATTTTCTATTAATAGGGTTTTTTCAAGCTTCTCACTCAAAATTTCCCAAGACTTTACTATATTTAAAATCCTTGTTGTCCTCTAAAAATTGAAACGAATCCGTTAAACTCAAATCAATAAAGGCCTTCTACGATTTATCTGACTAAGGAACTTTCTTTTCATTTTATATAAACCCAAAACCGAAACTTCGCATTTTAACCTAATGGTAATTTTAAAGATTTAATTTTCAGTAATTTTCGATTTAAGTCTTTGTTCTTTCAGCGCAGCGGTATTATGTCTTTGTCCGACAGTATTGATTTAAAATTTAATATTTATTAAATTCCATTACTATATAATTAGGGTCAAAAGTGTTTATAGATGGCATGAAAATTATTGTGAATAGAAACCTTCTAAGTATAGAATAACCTTATATTTATGGGCAGAGATATGCTTCAAAAGAAAATAAAAATATTATATACTATTCCTAATTTTAATACTGCTGGTAGTGGAAAAGTAGTGTATGATTTGATTAATAATTTGGATCGAACTATTTTTGAACCAGAGATTTGTTGTTTTCATACTAAAGGTTCCTTCATGGAAGAGATTGAAAAACTAGAGGTGAAAGTCCATGTATTTCCATTTGCCATTAACTATAGACCCTTTTTCACCTTTCCATTTCGGTTGTTGAAAATAATTTTGTTTTTTAAGAAACATCATTTTGATATCATACATTCCTGGCATTGGAGTTCAGATTTTTCAGAACCTTTAGCGGCTAAATTAGCTGGAATCCCTTGGATATTTACTAAAAAAGCAATGGGGTGGGGTAATAAGGCCTGGAAGTGGAGAAGTGCTTTAAGTACAAAAATCATTACCATTAATTCAGATATGAAGTCATTCTTTGAAGAAAGGATGCTAGATAAAATAGAGGCAATACCATTAGGTGTCGATACAAATTATTATGCTCCTCTATTGAAAAATAATGATACACTTTTGGAGGGATTAACAATTGATAAAAATGATTTTGTAATTATTTCTGTTGTGAATCTAATTCCAGTAAAAGGGATCGAGATTTTAATAAAAGCTATTGTTGAATTGAACAACCCCAAAATTAAACTTTATATAGTTGGAAATAATACAGGAGAATATGCGCAAGGGTTAATGGAATTGGCAAATGGATATCTTAATATCAATTTTTTAGGAAAGAAAATGGATGTTCGACCCTATCATGCCATAGCCGATTTATTTGTAATCCCTACCTTGGAATTGGGTGAAGGTTTGCCGATTGCACCTTTAGAGGCTATGACCTCAGGAAATATTGTAATTGGTTCAAATGTAAGTGGGGTTAAGGATATCCTAGAACCATTTCCTATGTGTTTATTTGAACCTAATAATGTAGAAAGCCTAAAGGCAGCTATTTTGAGAATTTTGAATATGAGTTTAGAAGAACGAGTTCAGTTAGCAAAAGAAATGAGAACACATGTAGCGGATGAATTTTCGTTAGAACATTTTATTAAAATGAATTCTAATCTTTATAAGAAAATTTTGAAACACGAATAGGTTATATCCCATTTGAAATACTGCTATTATAAATTTTTATAGGTAGCACCCATTTTCTAACCAAAACAATATAGTTTTCTACAAAAAGAAATCTTGAGCAAAAGGATTAAAATAGCAATCTATTCCGGTATCGTACCCAGTACAACCTTTATTGAACGGTTGTCCCAGGGATTGGCTGCTACAGGCAGCAAGGTCTTTATTTTTGGTTTAAAAAACGGAAGCGTTCCTGCGCTTTCAAATAGTACCTATATCACTTATTCTAATTTGTTAAGTAAGCTGCTTCTACTAATTAGATACACTTTTTTGTTGTTTTTAATAAAACCAAAAGAAAAACGAAAGCTTGATAAGATTATCTCGAGGAGTAAAAAAAATCAATTAGTATTGAGGCTTAAATATTATCCTGTGTTATATCATTGCCCCGATATTTTTCATCTTCAATGGGCCAAGAGTATAGAAGATTGGATTTGGGTGCAGGAATTTGGAATGAAATTGATTGTAAGTTTACGAGGTGCCCATATTAATTATTCTCCTTTGGCTGACTCCCAAATAGCAACTACATATAAAGCATTCTTTCCGAAAGTAGATGGCTTTCACGCTGTTTCAAAGGCCATATCTTTTGAAGCTATGAAATATCATACGGCGCGAGATAAAATTAAAGTTGTGTATAGCGGCTTAGAATTAGATAGAATGCCATTTCAATTAAAAATATTTGATGCAAATACTCCTTTAAAGATTATATCTATAGGAAGAGCACATTGGATAAAAGGATACACATATGCCTTAAATAGTGCCTATCTTTTAAAAGTAGCCGGAGTAGATTTTAATTATACTATTGTTGGTGTTGAAAATAACGAAGAGCTTATTTACCAGAGATCGCAATTAGAATTGGAAAATGAAGTAGTATTATTGGAAAATTTGTCTTTTGAAGAGGTTATCGAATCCATACGACAAGTTGACGTTTTATTGCTTCCTAGTTTAAAGGAGGGTATTGCTAATGTTGTGCTTGAAGCAATGGCATTGGGAACCTTAGTGATTTCTACTAATTGTGGAGGCATGGATGAAGTAATAGTAAATAATGAGAATGGTTTTTTAGTACCAATACGAAATTCTGAAGCTATGGCATCAGCATTAAAGAGGATATCAGAACTACCTTTGCCTACATATCAAAAGATTGCTGCAAACGCAAGAAATACAATTGAAGAACAGCATAATCACAAAAGGATGATATTGGAAATGCTGGATTTATATCAAAATGTTTTAATTACCGAGCAATGAGAATAGGTTTAGTTTTACCATCCCCCCCCGCCTATTCAGAAACTTTTTTTACCAATAAAATTAAAGGTCTCGAAGCCCATGGGTATACAGTTGTGGTTTTTGTAAATAATTCAACAAAAGGGACATTTAATACTACAAAATGTAAAGTTGCTCCTAAACTTAGCGGAAATTTATTAACGGTAGGCTCTATAAGTATATTTACATTAGTTTACTCATTAGTATTTCATTTCAATAAAAGTAAGCGATTGTTTTTATTGGATAGAGAAGATGGGCTGGGGTTTATTCAAAGGATTAAAAATATTATTGGCAATAGCCATATTATTGCTGAACCACTAGATTGGTTGCACTTTGGATTTGGAACCATGGTATTTAACCGAGAGAATGTGGCTAAGGCTATTGGAGCAAAGATGGCAGTAAGTTTTCGAGGATTTGATATAGGAGTTTATCCTTTAAAAAACCCAGGATGTTATTTAAGACTCTGGGATAAAGTGAATAAAATTCATGTGATTTCCAATGATATTAGAGCTTTACTTTATACTCATGGATATAATGGAAAGGCTGAAATTATAAAAATAACTCCTGCAATTGATACTTTCTATTTTAAAAAAGAAGATTGCCAATTACCTTCTGTTAAAAATAGTTTTATTACAGTTGCCCGTTTGCATTGGAAAAAAGGATTAGAATATACTTTAGAGGCTTTTGCTCTTCTAAAAAAAGTGGGTATCAATTTTCATTATACTATCATTGGAGAAGGTGAAGAATATGAGCGATTGAAATTTGCGGTATATCAATTGGATCTTCTTGATTATGTAACTTTTACCGGGAAAATCGAACACGAAAAAATTAAAGATGAATTAAATAATGCTAATATTTATATTCAATACAGTATTCAAGAAGGCTTTTGTAATGCGGTATTAGAGGCACAGGCAATGGGGAAACTTTGTATCGTCAGTGATTCGGAAGGCTTGTCTGAAAATGTTCTAGATAACGAAACAGGGTGGGTGGTATCAAAATACAATCCTAAAGCCTTGGCAGAAAAAATACAAGAAGTATTAGCCTTAAGCCCCGAGGAGAAAACTACCATTACACAAACCGCCCAAAAACGTGTAAGGGAAGAATTCAATATAGAAAAACAACAAAAGGAGTTTATAGCGTTTTATGATTTATAAGAAAAAATCAAGCTTATAGAATGAAGATTTAACCAAAAAGAACACCAAGAATGCACATAGACTACAAAGGAAGCTCTTTTTGAAAGCTGTGGTTAAAAAACACTCCAAAATGCTAAAATCAACGAATCCCGATTCCCCAATTAACTAATTAACCAAAGTTGAAACTCTACTGCCAAAAATCTAGTATTATAACAACCTTTGCAACTTGCTATTTCCCCATTACATTATATACTGGAAAAAGTAGGTGGCTTTATTACAGACAAAGTGCAACGCCAAGTAGAATAAAAAGTAAAACAATTTCATAAGCCTCTATCTAAACAGGATTTTATAGATTTACAGCTTGCAAACAGGATCTTATGGCAGGAGAAGTTGACTATGGGAGGGTTTTTTAAGAGTTTTTTAAATGATAGGTAAAATCGTAAGAATATTATATGGGTGTATACCCATCCGACTACAAAAAGCCCTTGGAAAGTCTAAAATGTTAAGACCAATCCGTAATTTAATTTTGCGTCCCAAAGGAGCTTTTAGGAAAACTTCAGTTTGGGTAAACCGAAATTATCTGGAATACCAAGTATCCTTTAAATTTTATGCATCTTTAAAAGTAGCTTTAAAAGCGGAACAAAGCGGGATTGAAAATACCCTACTCCGCAACGCAATCTCACTTGTAAAAGAACACAAAGGACTAAATAATAAGGTAGTGATCTTTGATGTGGGAGCCAACTTTGGTTATTTAAGTTTGGTTTGGGCTAACTCAATTGCTCAAAAAGGCAAGGTTGTAGCTTTTGAACCTAATATGAATGTAATCGATAGTTTTAAAAACTCTATTCAAGCCAATAATCTTAATTCTGTAATCGAGCTCCAAAACTTCGCGGTGGGAAAGGAGGAGGGTAACATACAACTTTTTCTAAGCTCTACAACGTCAAATATCTTGCGTTCAAATATACAAGACAAGCATAGTACGAGTATTGAAATGGTTTCTCTCGACGCCTTCACTAAGAGAATTGGGATAAAGCGTTGTGATTTAGTGAAAATTGATGTGGACGGAATAGAATTGGATATTTTGTTGGGTGCCACCCAACTGATTGAAAGATGTAAACCAATTTTTATTGTAGAAACCAATGGGGACGAAAGAATTATTGATTTTTTCAATGAACGGGATTATGAGATTTTAGATATGAAATTAAAACCATTCCGGTCAGAAAATCAACTTCCCCATAATATTTTTTGCATCCCTAAAGACAATTGATGTTGTTTCATTTTTTAAAATACCTGCAGCCCACCCATTATTTTCAGTTATATCGAAAAGACGGCACCTCTATTTTTCCGAAATACAAACAACTTCCTGAAGAGATTGTAGCACAATTACAGCCAGAAGTAAATTTTAAAAGTGAAAAAGCAAGGGAATACGACCTCTCTTGGCAAGCTGTCAATAGAGGTTATATTGAAAATTCGGAAGTCTATACTTCTTTTGAAAAGATTCCTGTGGTTGACGAATACCGTTTTCTACGGAAATACTTTCATCCGGTTTGGGTTTTTTATGTTTTGATGTTGCGACTCTTTTCTTTTAAAAACCCGTTCCGTGAATTTATTGCTTGGAAAAAAAGTAGCGATGTAACTAGAAGTAACTATCAACTGCACCCTATTGTATATTCAGAATGGGACTCTTTTCAATCATCTTTGGTTTCCCAAAATCCTTTGGTGAGTATCATTATTCCCACGCTGAATCGTTATGAATATTTAAAGGATGTTCTTGAAGATTTGGAAAAACAGGATCACAAAAATTTTGAAGTAATCATCGTAGATCAATCCAATCCTTTTAAAAAAAATTTTTACAAAAACTTTAAATTGGATATTAAACTCGTTCACCAAACCGAACGTGCTCTTTGGCTTGCTAGAAACCACGCCATTGAAATTTCAAAAGGGGAATACATGCTCCTTTTTGATGATGACAGTAGGGTAGCCCCCAATTGGATTACCAATCACCTTAAATGTATCGATTTTTTTAAAGCTGAAATTTCCTCTGGTGTTTCCATTTCAGCCGTGGGTGCCGAAGTCCCGAAGAATTATTCCTACTTTAGAATTTCAGATCAAATAGATACAGGTAACGTGCTTATACGAAAGCAGGTTTTTAAAGAGATCGGTCTTTTCGACCGTCAATTTGAGAAACAACGTATGGGAGATGGTGAGTTTGGTTTAAGGGCTTATTTAAATGGTTACAAAAATATTTCAAATCCCTATGCCGGAAGAATACACTTAAAGGTTGGCTCTGGCGGCTTACGTGAAATGGGAAGCTGGGACGCCTTCCGTCCAAAAAAACTCTTTGCCCCACGGCCCATTCCCAGCGTGCTGTATCTCTATCGAAAATATTTTGGAAGAAAAAGAGCGTTATTGGCCATTATGAGAAGTGTGCCCCAATCTATAATCCCTTACCGCTACAAGAAAAACAAAAAAATGTTGGCCTTGGGGATGCTAATCTCCCTATTTTTGTTTCCATTCGTAGTTTTGCAGGTGTTTATTTCTTGGCGATTGGCATCGAAAAAGTTAATAGAAGGGGCTTTAATTGGAGAACTAGGTGCCGATTCTTAACCGCAGAGGCGCAGAGGGCGCAAAGGTATAGATGCCCTTAATTTGTTACTCTGCGTTCTCTGCGTCTCTGCGGTAAAAAAATGTACGTATTAATAATGATTTTCAAACCCTAAATTTAATGCCTAAAATCCTTATACTCACCTCCGAATTTCCTCCCCAACCGGGTGGCATTGGCAACCACGCCTATAATTTGGCGAAAGGTTTGCAGGATAATGGTTTTGAAATTCAATTGGTATGCGACGCCCGATCAGCCAATGGTGAGGCTGAAAGAATTTTCGATAAAAACCTTTCTTTTGAAGTAATTAGAATTACACGGAAAAAATTAATTTTCCGTAGCTATCTTAACCGAATCGCCACTGCTTTTTCCCTGCTTCGCCACAACGAACTTATAATTTGCTCCGGTAAGTTTTCACTCTGGCTAGGCGCCTTCCTCACTTTTTTCTCTAAAAAAAAATTTATAGCCATCATTCACGGCAGTGAAGTGCGTTTACCCAATATAATACTTCGAAACCTTACGGATTTATCATTAAAACGTTTTGATAGAATAATCGCTGTAAGCAATTATACCAAATCCTTGGTTTCACATCTTTCTCTTAAGAAAATTAAAGTTGTTCCGAATGGATTCCAAATTAAACTTCCTGTTACTGTTGAAACTAAAAATGACCCCGTTCCTGTGTTGATAACCGTTGGCAATGTAACCCAGCGTAAGGGGCAGCAAAATATTATAAATGCTTTGCCGCTTCTTTTAAAAAAGTATCCCGATCTCAAATATCATATAGTTGGCATTCCAACTGACAGGGATAGATTGGAGAAATTAGCTCTAAACTTAGGAGTAGAGGAGGCCGTAGTTTTCTTAGGAAAAGTTTCGGAAGAAGAAAAAATAGAATTGCTGCAGCAAACCGATGTTTTTGTTATGTTGAGCGAAACCACAAAGTCAGGCGATGCCGAAGGCTTTGGAATTGCCATTTTGGAAGCCAACGCCTTGGGAATACCCGCAATCGGATCCCTTGGTTGTGGAATTGAGGATGCAATAGACGATGGAATTTCCGGCAAGTTGATTAACCCCAAAAACCCGAAACAATTTGCTGAGGCATTGGAAGAAATTTTAAACAATTATGAAACCTATTCCCAAAAAGCTAAAAAATGGTCACAAGATTTTACTTGGGAGAAAGTGATAAAGTCCTATTTAAAAATTTTAGAAAATTAAAACTAACATTATTTATAATTCAAAATCTTTGCGTTCTCTGTGCCTTTGCGGTACTATTTTAACCGCTGAGCCGCAGAGGACGCAGAGAAATGAGTAAATATCCTTTGCGTTCTTTGCGTCTTTGCGGTAGTTTTTTCACCGCAGAGATACAGAGGACGTAGAGAAAATTTTAAACTATGACAGAAAATGAACTATCTTCAAAAATTATAGGTGCAAGTATAGAGGTTCATAAACAATTGGGACCCGGACTTTTGGAAAGTACCTATGAAGTTTGTTTGGCCCACGAATTAAAAGCGATGGGTCTAGAAGTAAAACAACAAGTGCCATTACCCGTGGTTTACAAGGAAATAAAACTAAATGCAGGTTATAGAATAGATATGATTGTAGAGAATAAAGTGATTATTGAAATTAAATCCGTTGATAATTTGGCTCCTATTCATACCGCTCAATTATTAACTTATCTAAAACTGAGAGATATTAAGCTTGGACTTTTAATCAACTTCAATTCAGTAAAATTGGTTGATGGACTTAAAAGAATAGTAAATAATTTATAACTCAGCGTCCTCTGCGTCTTTGCGGTATTATTTCGCACCGCAGAGGCACAGAGAGCGCAGAGAAAAAAACCTTTGCGTCCTCTGCGTCTTTGCGGTATAATTCTCACCGCTGAGCCGCAGAGAGCGCAGAAAAAAAACCTTTGCGTCCTTTGCGACTTTGTGGTAAACCAAATGCCTCCCAATCATGAAACTAACAATAATCTCCCACACCGAACACTACAAGCAATCCGATGGCACCATCGTAGGTTGGGGGCCTACAGTTAGTGAAATCAATCATTTGGCCCAGGATTTTGAGGAAATATACCATATCGCCTTCTTACATCCCGGTACACCTCCTCCAAGTTCTTTGGCCTATACCTCCAAAAACATAAAATTTGTTCCCTTAAGACCTGTCGGCGGAAAAGGAATAGGGGCGAAGCTAAAAATTATAAGTAATATTCCCACAATTTTAAATACAGTACGAAAAACTCTGAAACAAGTAGATGCCTTCCAATTGCGAACGCCTACTGGCATTGGGGTATTTTTGATCCCCTATCTTACACTTTTCAGCAATAAAAAAGGTTGGTACAAATACGCTGGTAACTGGAACCAAGATAATCCTCCATTGGGTTATGCACTACAACGCTGGATGCTAAAAAACCAAAAGCGAAAGGTAACTATCAACGGCCGCTGGCCAAAGCAACCCAAACAATGCTTGACTTTTGAAAATCCGTGTCTTACTGAAAAAGAGCGGGAGGAAGGCTTGCAAATAACAAATACTAAATCCTTTTCTCCGCCCTTCACTTTTTGTTTTGTAGGCAGGCTGGAAGATGCCAAAGGTGTACAGCGTATTATTGACGCCTTTGGGCTATTGAATAATTTAGAAAACATAGCAACAATTCACTTTATCGGGAATGGTGAAAAGATGGGCCATTATAAAGAACAATGTACAGCCTTGGGTCTCCCTGCAATATTTCACGGTTTTTTGGCGAGACAGCAGGTTTTTGAAATTTATAAAAAGTCATATTTTATTTTGTTGCCCAGTGATTCAGAAGGATTTCCAAAAGTAATTGCGGAAAGTATGAATTTTGGGTGTATTCCCATAGTTTCAGATGTTTCCAGTATTGGCCAATATGTTACTAATGAAAATGGTTTTCTTATAAATCCAATCAATAAATTCCGGTTGAGTGAGGTGTTGCAAGAAGCTCTTTCAAAAAATAAGGATGAATTAACAAAAATGGTATCCGATTGCTATCTTGCGGCTTCAAAGTTTACGTTTACTATTTTCAGAAACAAAATTCTTGATGAAATTATAGAGTCTTAAATAATACTTATAACGATTACGCCTAAATTATTTCAAAATATTAAACCCCTGAGAGCAATAATCTTTCACATTGTGATTGGTTTATTGGCCTACGTCTTCCGTCCTCTGATGTTGATTTATATGCTTGCGGTTATAGGGTATTTCATTTATCAAATAGTTGTAAAAAAGAATAAAGGGCAATATGTACTTCTTGCCGCAGCTTATATTACTGGAGCGGAGGTATTTCTGCGTATGACCAAGGCCTTTGTTTTTTATGAAACGGGCAAATATGCCGTAATGTTCTTTATGTTGTTGGGTATGCTGTATTTAGGTTTCAAAAAAAATGCGTTTCCGTATGTAATCTACATTTTAATGCTCTTACCAGCAGTTTTTGTTTCTTTGGAAGTGATTGCCTTCGATGCGAGTTTCAGGAATACCGTACTTTTTAATTTAAGTGGCCCTTTGTGTTTAACCTTTGCCACCATATTTTGTTTTGGACGGTCCGTCTATTTACAGGATATTCTAAAAATCCTTGATTATATTATTTATCCCATTATAAGTATGGTGGTTTATATGTTCTTATACGCACCCAATATTCAAGAGATAGTAACTAACACCGCTTCAAATGCAGCACTATCAGGAGGGTATGGTCCAAATCAAGTAGCGACGGTATTAGGATTGGGAGTCTTTATCCTTTTTACCCGTTTATTAATTCCCTACAAAAACATTCTGGTGAATTGGGTTATGATGTTTTTGATGGTGGTGATGGCCTATCGCGCGCTTCTTACTTTTTCTCGTGGCGGAGTACTGGTTTCCTTAATTATGTGCCTGGCTTTTATTTTTATAATTTATTTCAGTACCGGTTTAAAAACCAAAGCTAAAATTTCCGTGAAAGTACTTGCTATTATTGGAGTTGCCCTTTTGGTATGGGGCTATACCATTATTCAAACCGGGGGTTTAATTGAAAACCGCTATGCCAATGAAGATGCCCTGGGTAGGGAAAAAGAGGATGTTACTACAGGTAGGGTTGATTTATTGGCGGTAGAGATTGATGCCTTTAAAGAAAATCCCGTTTTTGGAATTGGGGTGGGACAGGGTAAGTTTCAATTTAGAGAGGAAATGGGCATCACTTCCGCCTCCCATAATGAGATTTCCCGTATGCTCTCTGAACATGGGATGTTTGGTATTTTAGCGATCTTAGTATTAATTTTTGCGCCTGTGGTTACTAAATTAAATGGTCGGAAAAATATTTATTTTTACCCTTTCCTTATTTTTTGGTTTCTTACTATTATTACAACCTCCATGCGAATAGCCGCCCCAGCCTTTATATATGCTTTATGTTTGTTGAATATAGATTATGCGCCCAAGAAAAAACCTGCTTTACATAGGAAATAGGCTAGCGGTACATGGCAAGAATCCTACGGCTATCGACGAACTTCCAATTAAACTGGAAGCAGAGGGATATGAAGTTATAACGGCATCTTCAAAACAAAATAAAATCTTTCGATTGCTGGATATGGTGTTTACTACTGTTCAAAAAAGGAATCGCGTTCAACTAGTTTTGATTGACACCTACAGCACCCAAAACTTTTATTTTGCAGTTATTATAGCCGCCTTATGTCGCTTTTTCAAACTCCCCTATATCCCAATCTTGCACGGTGGCAACCTTCCAAGCCGTTTAAAAAATAGCAAACGCCTTAGCATAAACCTTTTTGGAAAAGCCTTCACCAATGTAGCCCCATCAAAGTTTATGATGCGACAATTTCAAACTGCCGGCTTTCAAAATATAACTTACATACCCAATTCGCTCGAAATTGAAAAGTATCCATTTCAACTTAGGGAATCCATTACCCCAAAGCTATTGTGGGTGCGTTCCTTTTCGGAAATATACAATCCCTTATTGGCTTTGGAAATAGTAGAAATTCTTAAAAAGAAAGGAATTGATGTTTCCCTATGTATGGTGGGCCCTGATAAAGACGGTTCCATGCAGCGTTGTAAAAATATAGTTACAGAACTAAAACTGCCCATAAGTTTCCCTGGAATGATGCAAAAAGAGGAATGGATTGCGCTTTCAAAAGATTTTGACATCTTTATCAGTACAACCAATTTCGACAATATGCCAGTAAGTGTCATGGAAGCCATGGCTCTGGGTCTGCCGGTAATCTCAACCAACGTAGGGGGAATGCCCTTTTTAATTGAGAATGGCATTGATGGCATTTTGGTACCAGCAAACTCCCCGGAATCTTTTGTTCAAGCCATTGAAGAATTATGCAACAACCCTTTAAAATCCCAAAATATCACAAAAAACGCCCGTACAAAAATGGAAAGCCTAGACTGGGAAAAGATAAAACATAAATGGATAAAACTTTTGAGGGAATGAATTTTCAGTAAATTTGGGGAATACAGTTGTCCGTTCTGAGTTGTCAGTTATCAGTTTTGAGTAGTATAAAAAAATAAAATATTTAAACAGACAACAGACAACAGACAACAGACAACAGACAACAGACAACAG
>SWCD01022002.1_pt1 | contig 42441 bp, 43 predicted proteins | sample 4693011 | NCBI WGS metagenome assembly SWCD01 (sample SAMN10267278, study PRJNA491770) | bioreactor metagenome | isolation source: DHS bioreactor inoculated with marine | place: Japan: Omine Ridge, Nankai Trough
AAAAAAGAATAAATAAGATGAAATATCGAACTGATAGCGTTATTCTTAATCAATTGCTATATCGTTAAAAACAAGGAGATACGAGATGCAGAAACCCTGGTTGAAGAGCTACCCCAAAGGTGTGGAAGAAGAGATCGATATAAACGAATTCTCTTCTGTCGCTGACATCTTTGATACCAGTATCGCAAAGTTTAGCGAACGGCCAGCGTATACCAATTTCGGCAAAACCCTCCCCTATAAAGATGTAGACACTTATACCGCGCAACTGGCTTCCTATCTGAAAAATGAACTCGGCCTGGAAAAAGGTGACCGGGTTGCGGTGATGATGCCCAACCTGCTGCAGAATCCGATCGCTATATTCGGCATCCTTCGCGCGGGCCTGGTAGTCGTTAATACCAATCCGCTGTACACCACCCGCGAATTAAAGCATCAACTGAATGACTCTGGCGCGAAGGCGATAATCATCGTTGAAAACTTTGCTCATGTCCTGGAAGAAGTCATCGACGAGACGCCGGTAGAGCATGTTATTACCACGAAGATGGGCGATATGCTTTCGCCACTGAAAGGCTTCATCATCAATACCGTTGTTAAATACATCAAGAAGATGGTACCGGCTTTTCGGCTGGAACATGCCGTTCCTTTTAACAAGGCATTGAAACTCGGAGCACAGCACAAATTTCAGACAGTGCCGACCAATCATCAGGACATCGCTTTTTTACAGTACACCGGCGGTACTACCGGCGTATCCAAAGGTGCAGTACTAACCAACAAGAACATGGTTGCAAACATGCTGCAGGCCTCTGCCTGGATCGACGATTTTATCGGTCATGATAAGGGAACCATCATCACGGCCCTGCCGCTGTATCATATCTTTTCATTGACCGCGAACTGCCTGACCTTTATGCGTTACGGCTGGTGCAATTACCTGATCACAAATCCTCGTGATATCAAAGGTTTCGTCAAAGAGCTCAAGGCAACCGAGTTTAATGTACTTACCGGCGTCAACACCTTGTTCAACGGCCTGTTGAATAACCCTGATTTCAAGACCATCGATTTCTCCAAATTCCAGTTCGCCCTCGGCGGCGGCATGGCTGTTCAGCGCGGTGTAGCCGAACGCTGGAAAGAGGTCACCGGCACCACGCTGATCGAGGCATACGGCCTGACAGAGACATCACCAGCCGCCTGTATCAACCCGATGAACCTGAAAGAGTTCAACGGCAAGATAGGCCTGCCGATATCTTCGACAGAAGTCTCCATGCAGGATGACAACTGGAACGAAGTTGCTCCCGGTGAGCATGGCGAGATATGCATACGCGGCCCCCAGGTCATGCAGGGTTACTGGCAGCGGCCAAAAGAAACGTCAAACATCCTTAGTAACGATGGCTGGTTGCATACCGGCGATATCGGCTTCATGGATGAAAATGGTTTCGTTCAGATCGTCGACCGCAAGAAAGACATGATCCTGGTATCCGGTTTCAATGTATTCCCGAACGAGGTCGAAGATGTTATCGCTTCACACCCGGGGGTACTCGAAGTCGGCGTCATCGGCAAACCCGACGAACACAGCGGCGAAGTGGTGATGGCCATCGTGGTCAAAAAGGATGCTTCGTTAAGCGAAGAAGAACTGCGAGCCTACTGCCGCGAAAGTTTGACCAGCTATAAAATCCCGAAATCCATCGTCTTCACCGACGAACTGCCTAAGACCAATGTCGGCAAGATATTACGGCGCGAGCTGCGAGACCAGTATATTACCGGCACCTGACTCACAGGAAAGAATACTTCCCGCTTGCGATAAACTCGATCTCTTCAGCAGTACTTTCCCGGCCGAGGATATCATTGAGCTCGGGAAAGCGGCCGAACTTTTCGATCACATAGTGATGACTTTTGGCAAAGCTCAGGCTTGACTCGAAAGGTTTCTGATACTGCAACGGCACGTCCTGCACCAGTTGCGTAAACGCCCTGACACTCAGCTTCTGCTTGTCGATATCTTCAGCATGTTCCAGCGGCAGATAAAAGAAACAGCGCTCAATGGCATGGCATCTGGCATCATCGCCGGCGCCTATGCCATCGATGCATAACGCCTGCGCTTTTTCATCCTGCAAGAATGCCTGTGCGGTACCACGGTGGATATGACGGGAGAACTGGTCCAGCAATATGATCAGCGCCAGACGACCACGATAAGAATCGATCCAGTGATCCAGTTCACCGTTTATCGCTTTATCATAGTCGACGCCAAAATTGATGAAGATCTCGCCATCATAAGCCGCACCGTTCTTGAACCACATGTCAGACTTGCTGGCATCTGCACTATATGGCGTCGGGAAGGCACCGAACCAGAAGTGCAGGATATCCTCGATGCGATCAGTCATCGGCCATACTTATATACAGGCAGCGATTACAGTACGCACTTTGTATTATGAACTCTATTAGAAATGAAACAATACATTCGCCTGCAAGCTGTTGACGTGCTCTCGCGCTACGTACTCCATGCGCATCGCAACCTTCGTAGTAAATTTATATTGCAGGCCGGTGCCGAGCAGTAGTCCATCATCATCACCGAAGTCAAAGCCAAGACGTACCAGCATATCTGTTTTATTAGATAGCGGAACAGACTCGACCATTGCCACCCATAGACCTTTTGCATCCTCATTGCTGTTAGTGCCCTGGTAACGGTCAAAATCGCCAGTATCCATGTAACCGATTTCCAGCGCACTGGAAATATCATCATTCAGCTTGAAAGCAAAATCATAGCCGCCAAAGAACTGGAAACCCCGCGAACTACCGTAACCCGGCAGACTATTGAAACCTAAGCCGCCACCAACATAGAACTGTTTTGCATCGATAGCACTCTCTGCATTTGCCGTTGAAGCCAAAAACATTAATGCCAGTACACAAACTATCTTTTTCATCATTATTTTCCAGAGCGAAGTTTAAAAAACACATTTGACCATAGAGTAACGTAGTAGCCAATATCCACTAGCAAGTATATTCAAAATACACCAAAATACCTGCAATTGAAAATCACCTGCAGATAACTCACCAGAAGATAATATGGCACGTCTCATTATCCTCGTCGCGGTAGCGGCTATCGCCCTGATCCTGTGGCACAAGATAAAACGCGCCAAAGGTGAAGAGCGCAAGAAGATGATCTTCTGGAGCATTTTCATCGCTATCATCGCGATGCTTGGCATACTTGCAGTCACCGGACATCTCAACGTGATTACCGCCGCGATCGCGGGGCTTATCGCATTATTGCCTCGTGCCATGCAGTTGCTCAAATACCTGCCACTGGTCAGCCGCCTGTTCAAACAGCAGGGACAGCAATATACCCGGCAAGGCAGCCAGCCTCCCCCTGCCGGTAAAAAATCTATGAGCCAGCAGGAAGCACTGGACGTGCTCGGCCTGAAAGCGGGTTACACAAAAGAAGATGTCATCCAGGCACACCGACGCATGATGCAGAAGATACACCCCGATCGTGGCGGCTCGGATTACCTGGCAGCTCAGATCAACCAGGCGAAAGAGACCCTGATCGGTTAACTTGAGAACACCTGGTAAACGAGAAATATTATGGCGATAAAAAAGCCGGGCTGATTAATCAGCCCGGCTTTATGGTTCAAACCACAAGTAGGTTAGTACTTATGCCATAGAACGAATATTATTGTTCATGCGGCTCTTGGTACGCGCAGCTTTATTGGCATGGATCAGGCCTTTGCCAGCAACGCGGTCGATGACAGGTGTAGCTTCTTTATATGCTGCTTCTGCAGCAGCTTTATCACCGGCTTCTATCGCGTAATAAACTTTCTTGATATAGGTACGCATCATCGAGCGAACACCTACATTACGTGAGCGATGAATTTCTGCCTGTCTGGCGCGTTTTTTTGCTGAAGCTGAATTTGCCACTGTTTTTAAACCGTCTTGAAAAAAAGAGGACGTAGGATGCCTGTTTTGAAGCAATTTGTCAATCAAATTTGATGCTACAGCAGTAATTTTGCAGGGAAATAGTGGTTTAGAATTAGCTAGGCAACAGGTACAATCTCGCAATAAACCAATATCGGAGAAAACCCTGAGTAAAAAACTACTGCGATCCACCTTCACCGTCGGTGGCATGACGCTTTTATCCAGGATTTTCGGGCTATTACGTGATATCACGCTAGCCACCATCTTCGGCGCATCCGGTGGCACTGATGCCTTTCTGGTCGCTTTCAAGATCCCCAATTTCATGCGTCGCCTGTTCGGAGAAGGCGCTTTTTCGCTGGCATTTGTGCCCATACTCGCCGAATACAAGGAAAAACACAGCAAACAGGCCTTAAAAGACCTGGTCGATCATGTTGCCGGCACACTGGGGGGATTTTTACTCGTACTGTCACTACTGGGTATGCTGTTCGCCCCGGTCGTGGTCTATGTCTTTGCTCCCGGCTTTTCGAAAGATGCAGCACAACTGCAACTGACGGCAGACCTGCTACGGGTCACCTTCCCATACATCTTCTTCATCGCTCTGGTGGCGTTTGCCGGTGGCATCCTGAACAGCTACCATCAGTTTGCCATCCCGGCATTTACCCCCGTGCTACTGAATATCTGCCTGATTTCTTCGGCTTTTTTCCTGGCGCCGTATTTCGACGAACCGCTGATGGCGCTGGCATGGGGTGTCGCAATAGCCGGTCTCGCGCAACTGCTGATACAGTTTCCGTCTTTGATAAAGCTCGGCCTGATGCCGATACCGAAGGTGAAGCGCAGTCATGAAGGCATCAGGAAGATCGTCCGCCTGATGATTCCGGCCATATTCGGCTCATCAGTGGCACAGATCAACCTGCTGCTGGACACGGTCATCGCCTCGTTTTTAATCTCGGGCAGCGTCACCTGGCTATATTACTCAGACCGCTTACTGGAGTTTCCTCTCGGCGTATTGGGCATCGCCATCGCCACCGTGATACTCCCCACGCTGTCACAACAGCATGCACGCGCCTCAACCGAACAATTCAACCAGACCCTGAACTGGGCATTAAGACTGGTCACCTTGATCACCATCCCGGCCTGTATCGGCCTGTTTATCCTGGCCGCCCCTATACTGTCTTCACTTTTCGAGTATGGAAAATTCACTACCAGCGATACCTATATGTCTAGCCTGAGCCTGATGGCCTATATGCTGGGACTACCTGCGCTGGTTATCATCAAGATACTGGCACCCGGGTATTACGCCAGGCAGGATACCCGTACCCCGGTACGAATAGGTATCATCGCTATGGTGTGTAATATGGTGATGAACATAGCGTTTGTCGTGCCTCTGGTGATGTTAGATTATGAGGCACCGCATATCGGACTGGCGCTGGCGACCAGCCTGTCGGCTTATATCAACGCCATGCTGTTATACAGCGGCCTGCGCGAGAAAGATATATTCACGCCACAGAGCGGCTGGCTTAGCTGGATGTTTCGTATCATTATCGCCACTGTAGCCATGGCTGCCATCGTCATCTGGCTTAACCCGGATGCCGTGCAATGGAGCCAGTGGCATTCAACTGAACGCCTGATCAACCTGGCGGTAATCATCATCTCTGCCGCCCTGGCCTATTTCATCATGCTCTGGTTACAGGGCCTGCGTCCGCAACAGCTTAAAAAAACCAGCTAGATCAAGCTGATAAATCGTTCGCGGAGACCTGTTATCACTCCATTTCTGGTAGGATATGGCCTTTTTAGCGTTCATCCAGTTATTACGACATGCAAATCATCCGCGGCCTGCACAACTGCCAGAAAAAACACCAGGGAGGAGTCATAACCATAGGGAACTTCGATGGCCTGCATGTCGGCCACCAGAAAATGCTGGAACAGTTATATGCAGAAGCAAAACGACTGAACACACACCGCTGCCTGATGACATTTGAACCATTACCGCGTGAATATTTTGCCAGCGAAGATCTGAGCTCTGCACGGCTGATGAATAGAAATGAAAAGATACGGGTATTGAGCAGTTTTCCATCGACTATACGCCCGGAATACCTGATGTTTTTAAATTTCAACCAGTCTCTCGCCAGCATGAGCGCTGCTGACTTCATCGAGCAGATACTGGTCGACAAGCTCAGTATAAGATCGGTAATCATCGGTGATGACTTTCGTTTTGGCAATGACCGCCAGGGTGACTTTTCCCTGTTGAAAGAATTCGGTGAAAAACATCAGTTTGCCGTGAGCAGCATCGAGTCACATTGTATCGACGATGACCGGGTCAGCAGTTCGCTGATCAGACAGGCACTGATCGACAACCGGCTTGATCATGCAGACAGGATGCTGGGGCGTACCTACCAGATCTGCGGCCACATAAATCACGGTGCCAAACTCGGCAGAACGATCGGTTTCCCGACCGCAAATATCCATTTAAGGCGGGCAGAAACGCCACTTCACGGGGTATATTCTGTTACCATGCACAGCAACAGACACGGTGATGTTGCGGGTATCGCAAACGTCGGACGCAGACCGACTGTCGATGGCAAGCACGTCCAGCTCGAAGTTCACCTGTTCGACTTCGAGCAGACTATCTATGGCGAACGAGTGTGCGTTTCCTTTCAGCACAAGATCCGTGATGAGAAAAAATTTGAATCATTTGATGATTTAAAACAACAGATTATACTTGACTGCGAACAGGCCAGGAGACTTCTGGAAACAGATACCAGGCAGTAATAATACCGGCCGGGATATCTTCGATAACTTCTAGGCCCGAATTGCACACGCTTACAAAACTTACAGAATCTATGACCGACTACAAAGCAACTCTCAATCTCCCTGATACCGATTTCCCGATGCGCGGCAACCTCGCCAACCGGGAACCAGAAATGCTCAAACAATGGCAGGATTCTGGCCTGTATCAAAAGATTCGTGAAGCCAGTGACGGCCGGCCCACCTTCGTGCTGCATGACGGCCCACCCTATGCCAACGGCGACATCCACATCGGTCACGCTGTCAACAAGATATTGAAAGACATCATCGTGAAAAGTCACACCATCGATGGTTACGATGCCCGCTACGTACCCGGCTGGGACTGTCACGGGCTGCCCATCGAGCTGATGGTCGAGAAAAAAGTCGGCAAAGCTGGCAACAGGGTCGATGCCAGAACATTTCGTGAGAAGTGTCGTGAATATGCAGCAAAGCAGGTAGACGGGCAGCGCACCGACTTCATCCGCCTGGGTGTACTGGGTGACTGGGAAAAACCATACCTCACCATGGACTACGAGTTCGAGGCAAATATCGTCCGCAGCCTGGGCAAGATTATCGAAAAAGGCCACCTGCACCAGGGCAGCAAGCCGGTACACTGGTGCCTGGATTGCGGTTCCGCGCTGGCTGAAGCAGAAGTCGAATACCAGGACAAGGAATCACCTGCTATCGACGTCATGTTCACTGCAGTCAACAACAGCGATTTCGAGAAGGCTTTTAACTGCAGTGATGGCGAGGGAGATATCAATGCCGTCATCTGGACCACTACACCATGGACCTTGCCGGCCAACCAGGCCGTTGCCCTGCACCCTGACTTCAGCTATGAACTGATCCAGGTCAAAACCGCTCAGGGACCTGCGCGCCTGATCCTGGAAAGCTCTCTGGCTGACAGCGCCCTTGCCCGTTACGGTTTCGGCGAGTCACAACGCCTTGCCAGCTGCCCGGGCCAGGCACTGGAGAACCTGCTGCTCAAACACCCGCTCTATGATAAACAGGTACCTATCATCCTGGGTGACCATGTCACTACCGAAACCGGTACCGGTGCAGTACATACCGCACCCGGCCACGGGCAGGATGACTATATAGTCGGCAGCCGCTATGGACTTGAAGTCTATAACCCGGTTGCAGGCAATGGCCTGTTCCTGCCGGATACCGAGTTATTCGCCGGCGTTCACGTCAACAAAGCCAATCCGCTGGTCATCGAGAAACTCGAACAGAACCATGTTCTGTTGAAGCATGAAAAGATGCAGCACAGTTATCCCTGCTGCTGGCGGCATAAAACACCGATCATCTTTCGCGCCACACCGCAGTGGTTCATCAGCATGGATCAGGCCGGCCTCAGAGAGCTGGCAAACAAAGCGATCAAGGAAACCACCTGGTTGCCCGACTGGGGACAGGCGCGCATCGAGAGCATGGTCAATAACCGGCCTGACTGGTGTATCTCCAGGCAACGCACCTGGGGCGTCCCGATAACCTTATTTGTCCATAAAGAAAGCGGTGAGCTGCACCCGGATACTCAGGCCCTGATCGAGCAGGTCGCTAAAAAAATTGAGCAGCAAGGCGTCGAAGCCTGGTTCTCGATGGAAGCCGACGAGCTGCTGGGTACTGACGCTGAGCTGTATGAAAAAACGACTGATACGCTCGATGTCTGGTTTGATTCAGGCGTGACCCACGCCTGTGTATTAGGCCATCGTGCCAAGCTGCCTTTCCCTGCTGATCTGTACCTGGAAGGATCCGACCAGCACCGTGGCTGGTTCCAGTCATCCCTGCTGACATCAACGGCGATGAACGGCGTCGCACCATACAAAAAAGTATTGACCCATGGTTTCACGGTCGATGCCCAGGGCAAGAAAATGTCAAAATCACTCGGCAACGTGGTGGCGCCACAAAAGATCGTCGGTACCCTGGGTGCTGACATATTGCGCCTGTGGGTTGCAGGCAGCGACTACAGCAACGAGATGACAGTATCCGATGAGATACTCAAGCGCAGCGCCGACTCTTATCGACGCATTCGAAACACGGCCCGTTTCTTACTGGCAAATCTTAATGGTTTTGATCCTGCCCGCGATAAGCTGGACAGTACAGAACTGCTATCACTGGACCGCTGGGCTATCGCCAGGACCCTGGAATTACAGAACGAAATCATCGCAGCTTATAAAGAATTCAACTTTCACCTGATCCACCAGAAGCTACAACATTTCTGCACGGTTGATCTTGGCGGATTCTACCTCGATATCATCAAGGACCGTCAGTACACTACGAAGAGCAACAGTATCGCCCGCCGCTCCGCCCAGACCGCGCTGTATCATATCGCAGAAGCGATGTGCCGCTGGATAGCCCCGATATTGAGTTTTACTGCAGATGAATTGTGGAAAGCGATACCAGGACAACGTAGCGAGTCGGTATTACTGGAAAACTGGTACAGAGACCTATCAGGGCTTGATGACAGTGAAAAAATGAATATGGCGTTCTGGCATACAGTTCTTGAAGTTAGATCCGCAGTAAGCAAAGAGCTCGAAGCTTTACGCGCTAACAAGACCATTGGTTCTTCACTCGACGCGACAGTGACCCTGTTTGTAGACGATAGTCTTCGAGCCGAGCTCGAATCGTTACAGGAAGAGTTACGATTCGTGCTGATCACTTCAGATGCAAGTGTCAACAGCCTCGACCAGGCCGATGACAGCTGCATCCAGGCAACTATTGAAAGCGGCAAGACGATCAAGATCAGGGCCGCTGCCTGTAAAGAGAAAAAATGCGTTCGTTGCTGGCACCATAGAGAGGATGTCGGAAGTAATGCCGAGCACCCGGAACTCTGTGGCCGCTGTGTAGAGAATGTTGCCGGTGACGGCGAACAGCGCCGCTACGCTTAAAGCGGCTATACCCGGTAGACATCATGAAATGGTTATGGCTTTCAGTTTTTACAGTTGCGCTGGATCAACTGACGAAATATATCGCCGAGGCCGAGCTACTGCTGCATAAACCTGTTGCAGTGATACCCGGTTTTTTCAATTTCACCCTGATGTACAACAAGGGCGCAGCCTTCAGTTTCCTCAGCGATGCGGGCGGCTGGCAGCGAATCTTATTCACCGGACTATCGACGGTTATCAGCATCTTCCTATTGTTCTGGTTAAAACAGATCTCAAAAGACGATATTCAAAAGCATAACAATACTCTTCAGATCGCAATTTCGCTGATCCTTGGCGGCGCCATAGGCAACCTGATCGACCGTGCACTTGCCGGAGAAGTTGTCGATTTTATACAGGTTTATTATTCTACCTATTATTTCCCTGCATTTAATATCGCCGATTCTGCCATAACCATCGGTGCCGGCTTATTGATACTGGACATGATCCTGGAAAGCAAACGAGGCAATAACAACTGATGGCTGATGAGATAGATATGCATAGCCTGGTATTGATGAATTACAGCATCGCGTTGACCAATGGCACCATGATCGAGAGCAGCTTCGATGACGAGCCGGTCGAGATAAACATGGGCAATGGTGATGTAACGGAAGGCATGGAGCTAGCCCTGTTTGGCTTGAAAGAAGGTGACAAGCAGACACTGACGCTAACACCGGAACAGGGCTTCGGTATCCGGGATGAAGGTAACATCCACGATATGCCGCTGTCTGATTTTCCCGAAGACCTGCCCCCTGAAGTGGGGCTATCCTATTCTTTCGAATCACCTCAAGATGGCGAGATACCAGGCACCGTAGTCAGTATAAAAGATGATATGGCAAAGATTGATTTCAATCACCCCCTGGCAGGACAGCAGATCATCTTTACCGTAGATATCCTCGGCGTACACAATAACACTCAGTCTGGAATAGAATAACTATCACCATGAATATCTATCTCGCCAATCCGCGTGGTTTCTGTGCTGGTGTTGACCGCGCCATCGAAATCGTGGAGCGTGCGCTGGATATATTTTCAGCACCTATATACGTTCGCCATGAAGTCGTACACAATCGTTACGTGGTCAACGACCTCAGACAAAAAGGCGCAATTTTCGTCGAAGAGCTCGATGAGATCCCTGATGGCGCCACCGTCATTTTTAGCGCGCATGGCGTCTCACAGAAAGTACGCAGTGAAGCGAGGAAGCGCAAACTGCGTGTCTTCGATGCGACCTGCCCACTGGTGACCAAGGTACACCTTGAAGTCGCGCGTCATGGTAAGAACACCGAAGATGTCATACTCATCGGACATGCCGGCCACCCTGAAGTAGAAGGCACACTGGGACAGTACCAGCCAAATCCCGATAGTGAGATCTATCTGGTCGAAACCGTGGAAGACATAGAGAAGCTCGAGGTCAAAAACCCTTATGCCCTGGCTTACGTCACCCAGACTACCTTATCCGTCGATGATACCAAGAGCATTATCGATGCTCTACGTAAAAAGTTTCCGAACATCAATGGTCCGCGTAAAGATGATATATGTTACGCCACCCAGAACCGTCAGGATGCCGTAAGGCAGATAGCTGATGAAGTCGACGTGTTCCTGGTAATCGGTTCAGCAAACAGTTCTAACTCAAATCGTCTTCGTGAACTCGCCGAAAACAAGAAGGTGAAGGCGTACCTGATCGACGGCGTAAATGATATCGATAATAGCTGGTTCGACAATGCTGAATCGATCGGCGTTACGGCCGGCGCTTCGGCACCGGAAGTACTGGTTCAGGAAGTGATTACAGCTTTAGAAAAACTCTTTGATACCACCATCATCACCAATGAAAAGGCAACTGAAAACGTCCATTTCCAGTTGCCTAAAGAGCTACGGTCTTAGAGTAGACGAATCCTTACAGCAGCTATCTACCAGCAGGCAGCAGATCCGGTCGATGCAGTTTTCTGACCCAGAGAGTTTAATATCAGGTTGCCACATTCAGCGTCTGCAGTAACTGGAGTCGCTGTCAGGGTATAAGCGAATGCTGTCGCTGCCGTGATCGACAAGGTATACATGCTTTCAGATGTCTGATTACTACCCACCGTACCTGTCCCCGCCGCATTGATGGTGGCACCGACATAAGTATCATTATTCATATAATACTCTTCCATACGGCTTGCGAGAGACAGCAAGGAGTCCATGCCGTCTGCACGGTTAGCTTTTTTTACGGCATTGGTGTAAGCAGGGTATGCCACTGCCGCCAGTATACCGATAATAGCAACCACGATCATCAGCTCGACCAGTGTAAAGCCTTTAATATTATGTTTCATTATTCTACCTCGTACCAATGGGTTTTACGTGCACCTAGACCAAAGTCAGCCGCTTCACATTCAGTACCAATACATAATGTCGGCTCACCGCCCGGTGTGATAATTGTGTTAGGCGTAGGCGGAATACCGCTTCGAGCCAGATTTGAGACACGCTCATGTCGCAGGTCCACATCACTCGGGAATGCGGCAGAACCATCGAATACATCCAGGTAGAACACCCTGCCTGATCCGGCCTGCGGCACACAGCTCCCCGAGACGATACTGGTACCAACAGGTATGAATGTAGTGACAACTGCAACACCTTCGATTATCAGTGGTTCTGACAGGCCTTTTTCACCTACCCAGGTATCGGTACCTGTCTCATCGTCCAGCTTGATATACCAGCCTTGCGAGTTATCGAGTGCGGTCTTAGCGACGGCGTTCTGCGCATCAGTACCGTCACCAGCAACCAGGTTCAAGGTTGCGTCATACAGGTTTGCCTCAGTTAATGTAGTATAAGCAGTTGGTGTATTATATACATCATTATCTTTAAGCAGGTAGATTCGGTCCTGTATCTCTGTATTGAGCGGATGCGACCGGTATCCTGATGACGCCACCAGAGCAAGATAAGCCGCCTCACCACGCTTGGCGATCAAAGCCACATCCGGTGGGTAATAAAAGCGTCGAGCATTAACCCTACCTGTACCTGCAAGATCCGCGATACGACCACCCTGGATGGAACTAGCCAGGGCCGAGTCATTATCATTATCTATATCAAAGCGGAATATCTGGCCGCCCATATCAGAAACGTACAGGCGATCAACAAAGCCATCACCAGACATATCCAGCGGTTTTACGCGTGCAGGGATACTATAGTCCATACCTGCGACTGGCAGAGTGCCTCCGTTACCGGCAGACCATAACAGTTCCCCAGTGTCCGCATCGGCGATGAAAACAGCACGCCCTACGCTATCTGTCGTCCTTACCGTCGCGCTATCCTGGTTTGTATCGTAGCCACCACCAAATATCAGCACTGTCTTTTCAGTAGTACCATCTTTAATCTTCTCGACATTAACCGTCGACCAGGTCTGCCCCAGCTCAGCATAGTCTCCTGTGCCGCCCTTAATGATCCAGCGTAACGTCGGGTTATTTCTATCTGTGACATCAAGTGAATAGATGTTATTACCACCACGGCGCATACCGATATATAAATAAACATGATCAGCACCACCGCTGATAGTATTGTCTCCATCCGAGTCATGAACCCAGGCGACGACATTACCGTCAAGTCCATAAGTCTTGTCGCCCTGCCTGTTATCCATAAGTCCATTAAGATTTGGCAGAAGCTCCTGTGGTATAAATGAAAACAGCTCAGTACCATCATCTGCATCGATAGCATGCAGGTAACCATCGTTGGTCGCCATGAAAGCAACCAGGTCAGCAACACCTGGTGATGATTCGCCATACTGAACTAACGCCGGCTCTGAGTGCAGCGGATCGCCCATCTCCATGCGGGCATCTGCTGTTCCCGCAACGCCATACTGGTCAAACACGTCAAGACCAGCCGCCCAGTCCAGCAATGTCTCCCGTCGTGGTGTACCCGAGATCTTGGCAGGCTCACCGACGATATCCAGCATGGCCTCTGTAATATTTACATTGGTCTTTGCGACAGCATTAACGTTCGCCGTCAGCGCAGCACTCGATGCCGCTGGCTGCAGAACGCCATTCGTATTCGTATACGTGGAACTATAGGTATATACCTTGCGAGGAATAACGAACTCATTCGCTGCACCACCGGCAGATACGTCGAGACCATCTGCGCCATCATGCGTCCAGTAACTCTCAGCACCGACACCGAAGAACCCGGTAACCGGATCAACCGCATCCGCGCCATTAACATCGGCAATAAATGGCAACCTTTCGGTGATATCGGAATCACCATCGATATCATTGCTATCAACGAAAAACTCGAGCTTATACTTTTTCAGGTTGCCATCCCAGTGCGCACCCTTACCCGGTTTAAACAGGGTGAAATACAGATCATTAAGATGCGTCGAACGGTTAAACGCGTTGACGGATACAGCAGGAGACGAAAACGTCGTGTCCGAGTTATTAATATCAACCAGGATCGCATTGAATGCATCAGCCAGTGTATTTGCATCATCAGCAAGCAGATACTCACCGGTACCACTGGCCTGAAGACTGGCATTTGCCGTATCTTCCAGCAGCGGTTTATCGATAGCAAAGCCGATGGTATAGGTCGAGATTACCTGGTCTCCACTCAATGAAGAACTCTGGTCATTAGTAGCGATAGCTTCGGCGATTTCGTCCAGGCAGTTGCCGCTACAGCTGCTGACACCGACCCTGGACAGTCGAGTACTACTCAGACTATCATTGGTCGGGTCTCCGTCTGTCAGCAGGATGGTAAAGTTTTTCTGACATTCATTGGCGATAGGCGATATATACCTGCCGCCAGACCGTGAACTTGCCACACTGGCAAAAGGCTGTGAATTCGTACCATAGTCAACACTGTTGCCCTGGTAATACATGACCGATTCATAATAAGTTTCCGACAGTGGCGTACCACCGCTGTCAGTCATCGCGTTCAGGGCGGTGATAAAGTCAGCACGGTTATTCTCGATGTCACCGATAGGCTCGGCTACCATACCGCCGTCACTATCGTTAGAGAAACGCATCAAACCGATATTGATATCTGTCGTGTTCGTCACCAGCTCCTCGATCACATCCTGCATGACACTGATGCGGGAACCGGCATTGGTCAGCGGTGTAGTAATAAGATAGTTGAGGTAGTTACCACTATATATCGTGGTACTGAAACCGACGGTACCCCAGTTGAGCTTATCATTCTCATCACTGGACCAGGGGCCATCCGATGTTGAGGCCCATACTTCAGAGTTACCAGTGGCTTCACCATGAACCCCCTGGTCACCCTCACATTCGACAAAGTCGGCGAGGTTATTGTTCGTTAAACTGTCACGCCAGTTGCCCCTGTACTGCGAGAGCCGTCCAGTAAAAGAGCCTGTCGAATCGAGAGAGCTGGCAGCGTCACAGACGACCGCACTGCGATTCACCTGCCCTAAGTTACTGACTGCCGTATATGTTACACGCCGCCAGCCCCACCCAGTTGTACTACCGCCATTACAGTGACGATGAGCATTGTTACTGCCTCGAGGTAGCACGTAAACGCGATTACTGTCATAACAACCCGGCGCCGAATACGTGGTAGCAGGATCATATGGATCCCGTGTCATCACGGTTGTTCCCATACTACCCGAGGTATCCAGCACAAATAAGACGTTCGGCTGTGTCTGCTGTGTGATAGAACCGGCGGTAGTGTAGATCTCAATATCATCCGCCACGGCCGGTAAGGTTATCGACATACCGTAGATCGTGCCCAGCAGTACTAATTTAAATTTTTCTGGAAGTTTCAACATAATAAATTCCTCAATCTGGCTCACAAAGATGCGCTCGTATTCTGTATCAAGCAATCATCACCAGCGGATTGCGCTGACATTTTTTGTATCCAGTTCATAAATAACCGTGGCAAATCGACCCATGCGGCCCGTCGCCTGTTCTAAAGGCACTTCAACATTGTTAGCGTAAGCTTTTGTCTCCGGGGTTATCGTAACCGTGATCTGCTCACAGAAATCACAGACTTTTCCTTCGATAAACCCATTCATGGTCTCATCCAGACTGATACGTAACGCGTTGGTCTCGATGGCGTTATGTGTTTCACGCACACCGCGCATAGGCTGGTCGTCATTAACGACAGGGGGAACATCAGCAGCAATAACGTTCTGCACCACTACTGATAGAAACATTAATGTAAATATCTTGATCATCTTATTCATACCTGCACCTATAAACATGCCGACGGATAACGCACGCCTAACACCTGATTTGAGGTCGCTGAGCCCGCTGCATTGGAACCGCTACCCCTTACACTATAAAAGTTATAACTAAAACCTCTGCCAGCCTCCAGGCTGCCACCGGTACCTTTACCACATCCGACATAACTGATCGATGCGGACAGATTAGAAGCGCCAGGCATAACAAATCCGTTATAAAGTTGTGCCGTCGTATCCATGGTCTGGTAATTGATCACATTAGTGCCCGGTTTTGAAATAGTGAACTCCAGCAATGACTGTGTTGCATTAAACGCCACCTGGTGCTGCTTCGCGTTAGCAGCGGCTTTGAGCTCCATGTTGGCGCTGTTCATTGATGACACGCCGATCAAGGTCAGTACTGCCAGCATGACCAGTGCGAGTATCAGCACAAAACCACGCTGCTGTTTATATTGTTGTTTATTTACATACATAAGCTTTCTCAAGAACAGTTTATATCTGCCTCAGGTTTCTCAAATCAACGACGCTGGTTACCAGGAAGTAACGAAAATCATCCTGGCCGCCATAAGATACTGCCGGGGCACCCGCGATAGAAAATGATTTTGTTGTATCAACGCCTATCTGTCTTTCATCAGAGCGCATCAATAACCATATCTTGGCCGCATAGACCTGCGTCCAGTCAGTAACCGCATCAGGATCAACATAACGATCGATCGTATTATTAGCATCGCCATCGGTATTCTCACCAAATTGCACCTGCAGATCAGCAACACCGGAAATCAGCGTCTGCGTCTGAACTGCCGGCCCGTTTACCAGCGAGGCGCGGCGTAATGAGGGTATACCGTCTCCGCTTGAATCGGTATGATCGCTCACATAGTAAGCAAAGGCATGTAGAATATAATTATTTGTGATATTCGTATCACTATCATATTTACCGATAACCGGCTGTGTAGTACCGGTAAAGATGCGCCCGCTGGCAAAATTGCTGCGCACATACGTCTGACCGTTAGTTAAGGCTTTTGGCAGGCCAGTGATCGAGCTTAAAAAGTTTGAGTCCGCATAACGGATTTCCAGTATATCGGTATTCGCCTGGTAACCTTCACTTGGAGGAATACAGCTGCCTGTATACGGGTTACCAGCAGTATCATTTATAGCGAAAATCGGCCGTGACAGGTTATATGCCCAGCCAACGACACAATCATTAGCAACCGCAGCAGGTACTATGCCAGTGCAGCTCGCATCTGTTGAACGACAGTCGATCAAACCATCTTTATTAGTACCGCCATACATACCTGCATGACGCAGGTCATAGCTAATCATCTCGATGGCGAAACGTGCATCGGCAATGATATCCATCTGCATCTCGTTAACAGCCTGTGTTTTACGTGTACCGGAATGCAATGAAAATGCGCCAGCGACGATAATCAGACCGACGACCATCGCCACCAGCAGTTCGACCATGGAAAAACCATAACACTGTCTTCTATGTTTCATCATCTCACGTCCTAACATGGGACCACCGTACAAATATTCGCTGTTGTTGAATAACTCTTGCTGACACTGCCTGCGCCATCTTTATTCCGCTCCTGCCAGTTGACGCTGATATTGACTGTCGCCATTCTTGATGGCGCGACGGCAGCCGTATAGGTCACCGTCGTCGTTGCTGCACCGGGCAGACCTGCCAGCAGATTTTGCTCCCACCAGAAGACATCGTCTTGCGCCAGCTGTACGTCAGTACATTCGTTTGTACCGCCACAGCTATGGCTCACGCCGGCACCGGTATAAGCCGCCAATGCTGCTGCAGAAGGATTGGCGCGCATGCTTTCAAATAACTCTTCGACTTTCATCACGGCAACCGAACTATAAACCGTGGTCTTACCTGCCTTCAGCGAGATAGCCTGTAAAGATGCGATACCCAGCATGCCGATGGTCAGTATAAGGAAACCGAGCAACGCCTCCATCAGGGTAAATCCCCGGTTCTTATGTATGGAGTTCATTTTTTTAGGCATAATATTCATCTTGTTTATGGATTTGCTGGACATGAGATCACCGCTGCATTATCTGAAACACGGACGCGACCCGACAGGCTTAAAACCACGGCACGTGAACCAATCACATTGTTGCTATCATCAAAACTACAGATACTGAATGTGCCAGACTCAGATATGCCGGCCGTATCCTTGGGCATTCCACGGGCTGTAAAGGTAAATGAAGTTATGGCTGCATTATTAGCATCCACTCCAGACACTGAAAGCTGATTATCAGAAATGCCATCATGAACCCTTAACAGACAATCAGTATTAGCTGCTGTACAGGGCGCCCCGGTATTCGTCAGATTACCACCGGCATCGACGAACACTATCCAGCCGTTTGACCAGTCTCCGGTCAGACCACAAGTAGTACCGTTACTGCTATCACAGATACTGACCCTGGTATTTTGTTTAATGGCCTCACTTCGTGCCACATGCAGGGCCGATAACAGCTCATTGGTAGAAGCAACGAGCTGATTGCTCTGCATGAAGGTCTTGAGTGATGGCACTCCGACCAGTAGCAATACGCCAACGATAGCCAGGGTGATCATCAATTCGATCAGTGTAAATCCGTAATTCTTTTTCATGATTGTAATTTAAGGCCAGTTATTTTGATTTGCCAGCGGTTAACGACAAGGTGAGCCATATGACTGATAAATGGCAGATAAGCACCTGAAAAACTGTAAATTATCTTTAATCAGAAATGACATACTCTCTAAAATTTGCCAGCAGAAGCGTTACTTACATAAGCATAGACCAAAATCCGTGTTTTTTAATCGGTACAAGGATGACATAATCATATAAAATCAAAACCAGTCCAAACTTGTGAAAATAGCCTTATGAATTTAGATAGAGTCAGTTCAGGTAGTAATCTACCCGATGAAATTAACGTCATCATTGAAATACCAGCCCATAGTGACCCGGTTAAATACGAAGTAGATAAAGACACCGGCGCAATGTTTGTTGATCGCTTCATGAGCACTGCCATGCATTATCCATGCAACTACGGTTATGTGCCCCACACCCTGTCTAAAGATGGCGACCCGGTAGATGTCCTTGTCACTACGCCGGTGCCGCTGATTGCCGGCTCCGTCATCCAGTGCCGCCCCGTAGGCGTATTGAAGATGACCGATGAATCCGGAGATGATGCAAAGATTCTTGCTGTACCTATCGACAAGCTGTGCAAATCATACCGTTCCGCCAAAACCAAAGAGGACATGCCCCCCATGCTGCTCGATCAGATCGCACATTTCTTCGAGCACTATAAAGACCTTGATGAAGGCAAGTGGGTTCGGGTAGAAGGCTGGGGTGATATCGACGATGCCAGGGAAGAGATCATGTCCAGCGTCGAGATGTACAAGAACGCGCCGGTCAAGCCTAACTTCTAAAAATCTCAGTCTGTCTGGATTATTTGTAAATGGTGCCGGAAGGGAGGATCGAACTCCCAACCTCGTCATTACGAATGACTTGCTCTACCAGTTGGAGCTATTCCGGCTTAATTTGTATATATACCACTGTAGCTACGGGATACACCTGCTATCGTTATGCAAGGCCTAATGCGGTGCCCGCATCGTATACGGACTTACATCACACCATGGCTCCCGCCCGGCCACGATATCTGCCATTAATTCAGCAGAGGCCGCACCCAGCACGATACCATTTCTGAAATGTCCGGCATGGATATACAGACCGTCCACCTCATCATGCTGACATATATAAGGTATACCCTTTTCAGTTCCCGGCCTTAGCCCGGCCCACTGCCTCTCTACAGGTAAATCATCCAGCAGTGGCACCAATTCTACCGCTGCTTTATGCAATTCATCCAGCGCATCGCATGAAACAGACTTATCAAATCCGATCTTTTCCAGGGTACTACCAGCGAGAATGCGTCCATCTTTGCGCGGGATGACATAATGCCCTTCGGACAAAACGATGCGCTTCACCAGGTCCGGCTCACCCTTGTACATTATCATCTGGCCTTTTACGGGCAGCACATCAACGGATGATTCAGTAACACTGAACTGCGCACTCCAGGCGCCACTGGCTATGATCACCTTTTCCGCCAGGAACGTCTGCTCCCGGGTACGCACACCTGTGACTTTATTATGTTCTACGATTATCTCGTCAACAGGTGCCTGCTCCAGGTAGGGTATCGACAGATGATCGAATGAGGCTTTCAACGCTTTGACCAGTTTCGGGTTTCTGATCTGCATGATATCCGGCATCCAGATGCCTTTATCTACCACATCACCGACAGAACCCTCGATCTCATGGATAGCATCAATATCATCGATATAGCTGGCATCAACACACCACTTTTTGGCCCAGTCGAGTATCTCTTCCTGACCTTTATCTACCACGGTAAACAAACCTGAGTTGATAAACTCACAGTCCTGCCCGGTTTCTTCCAGCAAAGCTTTTGTCAGTTCGGGATAGATCTTTTTACTGCGCTCGGCCAGTACGTTGACGGCATCATCATATCGCCACGGGTAGAGCGGTGAGACGATGCCGCCACCCGCCCAGGACGACTCACCACCGAGCGGCCCTTTCTCCAGCAGCAGAACATCCAGGCCTTCTAAGAATAACTGGCGGGCGGTCAATAACCCAATGACACCGCCGCCGACAATAATACAATCTGGCATTTTTGGTTTTTTATGTAGAGACTGACTCTATAGACTGGTTTAAGTTGATTTTTTTCACCGGCACCGTCAAGTGGGCGCCAGCCGACTCTATAATATCATTTAATCTCAGGTTGATATCTTCCCGATGTTCCAGGTATTCAGCAAAGTCAGTGGTTTTAATATAAATATACAGCTCCAGTTCCTGTGCGTACTCACCAAATTCTAAAAAACGTACCCTTGAACTCTCTTCATCGATAGCTTCATGCTGAACAATCAGATCACGGATCTTTGTCAGAACCTGCCTTACCTGTGCCGGCGTATCTTCATAAGAGAGATGCAAGCGCGTGCGATATAAGATCTTGTCTCGTTGTGTTAAATTTTCTATCGCAGCAGAAGAAAACAGGGCATTGGGAACATGGACCACGGTGCGCTCCAGGGTACGTATCAGTGTTGCACGCAAACCGATCTCTTCGACCGTACCTAATGTATCACCAAACTTACAAAAGTCACCGACCCGTACCGGCTGAGAGGCGTAAATTGTAATAGAGCCGATTAGATTTTCTAACGATTTTTGTGCGGCCAGGGCAACGGCCACACCACCGACTCCCAGACCCGCTAGGATGGTTGTTATCTCGTAACCTAGATTATCCATCCATGAAACGACGGCCATCAATATAATGATAAGCTTTATGCTGGTAGCCGCTGGCCTTAATAACACGATGGCATCATTCTGACCATTTCGCTGCATACGGTCAGCTAAACGATGCATGACCAACTCAACAACACCAACCATTACCCACAAAAGAGCGACGATCAAAAAAGTTCTGGCTTCAAATAAAGCCCGTGCTTCCAGGGATGGCGCGATCAGATCGAAGTTAGCCCGAAAAAATACAACCATAATCAAAAAACGCAACGGGCCAACGATGAATTTATTTAACCGCTCTTTTTTAAAACGTTTAAATATAGACAGGATCTTTATCACGATAAACGTCACCACTACAGCGATGACATAACCCATAACAAGCAGCCCTATCATCATGACCAGTTGCCATACTTCAAAACCAAAAACGATATAATGTGGGAATATTTCTGACAGCATATTACCGATAAGACCATAACCAAATTCCGCATCCAGTGCTGGAATCATGGAGACGGTGGAATTAGAAATCTTCCAGATATAGACACCGTCACCACGTGGCACACGCTGCATCAAGATATCAACGGGCCCTTCTCTTGTTTTCAGTGTAGTTATACGATCCCGATAACTTGGCAAGCCATCATCCAGGTGTCCTTTTGGATCATCACTTAACTCTTCAAGATCGAGCTTCATCGCCCGCTTGCCAACAACAAGTAGTTTTTTAACAAGTTCTAAGCCATCGACTTCCTCTTCGATGCCTGTAGAAAAAGACAGGTTTCTTAGATCAAGATAGTTTACCGCTCGCTCAAAATCATCTTCCTTAGCAGCAAGTATAAAGGCGATCAGGCTGGAACGAGGGGTAGACCGGTTGTATTCATCATAGGGCCCGGTGACCGGTGCTTCGGCAAGCTTTTTCAAAACCTCTTGTTCAGATTTACGCCTCTCTGCCAGGTCTCTTAATGTAGGTGCAGCCGGCAGATCTTTTATCTCTGCAGGGGCGACAGGCTGCTCACTCTTCTCAGTTTCTGAAGTCTCCGCTCCTTCATCTGACAAGTCCTCTTCCGCAGCATAACTAACAGCAGATATCATCGAGTATGCAAGAACAAAGAATATTCCGATTTTTATAATGTTGTTCATGACATAGTCTCACTGCGATTCATGGCAGTCTGGTGACATACAGTCCATCCATAGGCATAAAAAAAGCAACGTAAATACGTTGCTTTATATTACAGAATTAACCTGTCAGGTTAAACCTAATTCATCACGGCATCATTTACACGTTGAACTCGCCTGGATACTCGCCGGCGCATACTCTATATACTTTTCACAATAACAGCGGTGCTCACCCTTGTTCCAGTATTTCTCACAGACATTTACCATCTTCTGAGTGATCTCACTATCTAACTGTGCCTGCTTGGCCTTACTGGCAGCGATGGCAGCAGCCTCAGCCTGCAGCCGTTCCTCTTCTTTTAACTTTGCCTCCAGCTCTTTCTTTTTCTGCTCTTCAGCAAGCTTGCGTTGTTTTTCTTTTTCTGCCGCCAGTTTACGCTGCTTTTCTTTCTCCTGGTTCACCAGCTTGGTTATCTGTGTTTCAGCTTTAATTTTAGATGAAGCATCGCCACAGGTGTATCCGACTGATTTTATGCCTTTATATTCCGGAGGTGCTCCAGCCCAGCATGTCTTCTTTGGCTGTACAGTTGCGGTGGCCGCAGCAGCAGGCGCTGCTACTGCAGCAGCAGGCGCCGGTTTGGCATTCAGTGCTATATACATATCGCTGAAGTCACCTAGATCATATTTCAGCTCGAGAGGTGTGCGAAATGGCTTAAGCATGATCGTCAACCTGGAAGCCTTTTGTAAAGCGAGCAGGGTATCCTTGTCCAGCTTGATGATAAATGTTCCTGCGCTGCCATCGATGGTACAGATACCATTTTTAACCTGCAGCCCCTGTTGCAGGAAACGATTATGACGCTCCTGGTTATTCAAACACCATCCGAACAGCGCAGACTGTTTGCCATCGATGGTCACATCTTTTACTTCGAGCTGCTTGAAGCTTTTTGATTGAGTACCCGCTGAATCTTTGGTAATAGACAAACTGAGTTGTTTATTATCGAACTTTAGATGGTAATAGGTACCGTCATCACTGGCTGTTTTTGTTGCCTCGACTGCTTTTTTATCGATATCCCATGACACTTCTTTACCAACTGTCAGGACATCATGTTTTGCGAACGGGTTATCACTCACCGCAGAGACATTAAAACTGATGAAAATAAATACCAATACATACAACCGCTTGAACATAAATTTTTTCCATATTATTTCTACACGATGCAACCTGGTATATTAAAATGATGGTGATTAAGCACGTGTATCATGACTAATAAAATGATTTGATAAATTTATAGCACAATATTCTTCATTTACACATTATGTATGCCGAAATGGCATAAAAAGAACATTATCCGAGAAAAAATTCAATGATTACAATCATTTTGAATGGCTGTGACAGACAGCTTGGCGACAACATCAATGTCTTGCAGTTACTGGAAGAGCTGGGCTTAACGGAGAAAAGGCTCGCCGTTGAGATCAACCAGCAGATCATCCCACGGAGTGACTTTCAAAGTTTCATACTAAGTGAAAAAGACAATGTAGAAATCGTGCAGGCCATCGGTGGCGGCCAATGAAACCAGGCCAGTGACTAATCAACAAGTAGTACATCTATTAGCAGACATATCGAGTAATATAATGCCTGTTTAACCCAACCAATAAATAGACTCATAAATTCAATCAATCATCATACAGACATGCCTGACACTATAATCGACAAACCACTGGAAATCGCCGGCCAAACATATACTTCACGCTTATTAGTTGGTACCGGTAAATACAAAGATAACGAAGAGACCAGGCTTGCACTGGAGGCCAGCGGTGCCGAGATCATCACCATAGCAATCCGCAGGACAAATATCGGGCAAAACCCGGATGAACCAAACCTGCTGGATGTATTACCACTCGATAAATATACCCTGCTGCCGAATACTGCCGGCTGCTACACGGTAGATGATGCCGTCAGAACCTGCAGACTGGCGCGTGAACTTCTCGACGGTCACAAACTTGTCAAACTCGAAGTTCTCGGTGATGAGAAGACCCTGTTCCCGGACGCGATAGAAACATTAAAAGCTGCGCAGATACTGGTAGATGATGGCTTCGACGTCATGGTGTATACCAATGACGACCCGCTTATCGCCAAAGAACTGGAAAACATCGGTTGTGTTGCGGTAATGCCACTAGCGGCACCTATCGGCTCCGGCCTGGGCATCCGCAATCCATACAACATTCTGACTATCATCGAAAATGCGGAGGTACCCATCCTCGTCGATGCCGGTGTTGGTACCGCATCCGATGCTGCTATCGCCATGGAGCTGGGATGTGACGGTATCCTGATGAATACTGCAATCGCTGCCGCACAGCACCCTGTGCTGATGGCTTCAGCCATGAAAAAGGCTATCGAAGGCGGACGTGAAGCCTACCTCGCTGGGCGTATGCCTAAAAAACGTTTTGCATCTGCATCATCACCCATCGAAGGTACCTTTTTCTAAAGCCGCACATCTACCTTTACCGTGACTACTGAAAACTCGCAGAACAAACGTCGCGAAATCAAGAGCTTTGTGCTCAGACAGGGTCGTTTGACCGTCGCACAACAGAACGCACTGGACCACTACTGGCAGGATTATGGTATTGATTTCAGCAGGCAGCTACTGGATTTTCACACCCTGTTCGAGAACGATAATGAGGTCATCCTCGAAATCGGATTTGGTAATGGCGAGTCCTTACTGCAACAGGCAACCAACCAGCCTCAATACAACTTTATCGGCATCGAGGTCCACGGCCCCGGCGTCGGCCACCTGATCCATGAAGCCCAGAGCCGCGCTATTCATAATATAAAAGTGATACGGCATGATGCTGTCGAAGTTCTCGAGCAACAGATAGCTGATGCTTCCATCAGGCAGCTACAGCTGTTTTTCCCCGATCCCTGGCACAAAAAAAGACACCATAAGCGCCGCATCATCAAACCGGCATTTATCGAACTTGTACATCGAAAACTGAAGACTGGCGGCTGTTTTCACATGGCGACCGACTGGCAGCACTATGCCGAACAGATGCTGGATGAGATGGACAATAGCGCGAACTTCCGCAATATTTCGGGCCAGGGTAATTTTTCAAAAACACGTGGCGCGCGATGCGAGACCAAGTTCGAACGCCGTGGCATCAGACTGGGACACGGAGTCTGGGATCTGATGTATGAAAAACTGTGACCGCCACACCATCATTTAACTAACATATTGTTTTTCATGTATTTACCATGCCGCAACCCAGGCACAGGCACCGCCGTTAACCTTACCAAGCACTAAATCACCGGGTTTTAACCTCTTTATTGACTTCACTCATTTTTATAATTGCCCGAAAAAGGATACAATAGCGCACTTTTTTCAGCGCAGTGCCTGTCCACACTACTGCCTGTTACACAGAATTTTTGTAATTTGGAGAGTTAATCATGTCTCAGAAACACCCTATTGTTGTAGTCACAGGCTCATCTGGAGCAGGCACCTCAACAGTCAAACATGCCTTCGAGCAGATCTTTACCCGTGAAAAGATTAATCCAGTAATCATCGAAGGTGACAGTTTTCACCGATATGATCGTGCCGCTATGAAAGATGCCATGAAAGCTGCCGAAGTGGAAGATGACCATACTTTCAGTCACTTCGGTGAAAAAGCCAACCTGTTCGACAAACTGGCAGAACTTTTTGAAACATACGGCAATACTGGTGGTGGTCAAAAACGCCTGTACCTGCATAGTGATGAAGAAGCAGCACCGTATGAAGGCCTGAGTCCAGGGCAGTTCACTCCATGGGAAGATATTCCGGCAGGCTCTGACATCATGTTTTACGAAGGTCTGCACGGAGGTGTCGTTACAGATACAGCCGATGTCGCCAAGCACGTTGACCTGCTGGTTGGCGTAGTACCCAGTGTCAATCTCGAGTGGATTCAGAAGATTCACCGTGACAACGCTGAACGCGGTTATTCAGAAGAAGTCATCGTCGATACTATCCTGCGCCGTATGCACGACTATGTTAAATACATCACCCCGCAGTTCTCACGTACTGATATCAACTTCCAGCGTATAGCTACTGTAGATACCTCGAATCCTTTTATCGCACGTGACATCCCTACACCCGATGAGAGTTTTATCGTGATCCGCTTTAAAGAACCAGAAAAATTCAATGTTGATTTTCCTGACCTGCTGGACATGATCCCTCACTCATTCATGTCACGCCGTAACACAATCGTTGTACCCGGCGGCAAGATGGGTTTTGCCATGGAGCTCATCCTGACACCAATCATCCACAAGATGATAGAGAAGTCTAAAAAATAATCGTATTTTTTGACTCTTGATAAAAAGGCCGGTTTTTACCGGCTTTTTTATTCTCTGGGAAAACCATCAATGTACAGATGCAGCCTTTAAAATAACCGGTTACACTGGTCGACATGGAAAGACCGCCGCTGATTGACGCACATTGCCACCTCGACTTTGAACTGTTCGATGACGACCGGGCAGAAGTCATACAGCGCGCACATGAAAACGGGATCAGCGATATCATTATTCCTGGTACAGAAAAGCAATACTGGAGCCGAATCAGTAAACTGTGTGCAACATCTCCCTCCGAACAATCATCCGGCAAGCTGCGCTTACATGCCTGCTATGGACTGCATCCTTACTGGGTTAGCGAGGACAACATGCAGGATATCGAAGCGCTCAGGGAATATATGGCAAGCAACAGCCCGATCGCAATTGGTGAATGCGGCCTGGACTTTCGTTCACAACACGCCGACAAGAAAACACAGCTGGCGTTTTTTGAAGCTCAGCTAGGTCTTGCCGCAGAGGCTCAACTGCCGGTAGTAATCCATTCGGTCAAAGCAACGGAAACAGTCATTCAGTCAATTAAAAAATTCAAAACTCTCAGTGGAATGATTCACAGCTATTCTGGTAGTTTCGAACAGGCCAGGCAACTTATCGACCTGGATTTTTATATCAGCCTGGGTGGAAGTGTAACTTATGAAAACGCCAATAAGGTAAGGAAAGTCGCCAAACAGGTCCCGCTCACATCTCTACTACTGGAAACAGATGCTCCGGATCAGCCTGATGCGAACAACCAGGGGAAAAGAAATGAGCCGTGTTATCTTGTTAACACAGTAGAAACTATTTCTGAATTAAGAAATGAATCAACGGCTGCTATCGCCAGGCAGACAAGCATGAATGCCAGAACCTTGTTCGAGATAACTTAACCTTTGCGGTTCCAGCGAGATTCATCACTAATGCGCTTCATCGTGCTCTCTATCCAGTTATAGACTTCTTCATTGATATCATCGGCCAGCCGCCCCCTGGTCTCGATCGCAGGGCCGATAACCACGCTGATAGTACCCGGCCATTTTATGAAGCTATGCCTTGGCCAGAACTCGCCAGCGTTGTGTGCGATGGGTATCACAGGGTAACCACTCTTCTCTGCCAGAAGAGCGCCACCTATCTTGTACTTATGCGATTTACCCGGTGCGGTTCGCGTTCCTTCCGGAAACAGCAACATCCACTTGCCATCGTTCAGCTTCTTCGTACCTTCGGTTAACAGCTGTTTGATCGCGACTCTTCCGGTACCTCGGTTGATCGCTATAGGATCAGTCAGCGCAAGCGCCCAGCCAAAGACAGGGATATACATCAGCTCACGCTTGAAGACCCAATGTACCTGCGGGGTAAAAGAATGCAGCGCAAGCGTCTCCCAGGTAGACTGGTGCTTGCTCAGTATGATCGCAGTATCTACATTAAGGTTCTCCTTGCCCTCGACAGTAAAGTCAATGCCACAGAAAACTTTCAATAAAAGATTATTGACAAGTGACCATACCCTGGCGATCTGTAGACGAAAAGATGGAGGTGTAAAAAACAGGATCACCACGAGTAAACCAAAGATAACCGTATTGATGATGAAACCTATCCAGAATAATATGGAGCGGATAAATAAGACGGGGATCGATTGCATAAGATGATTTTCTAATTATTGTTGAAGTATCGCGGTCACGGCTTCGGCCAGGTCATCATACACCGGGACATCAGACTTGCCTTCAGCCTTTAATATCTTTTCTGCTTTAACGCCTTTACCAGTGCGGACCAGCACGGCATTGGCACTGGCATCACTGGCCGCTTTGACATCCGAGATACTGTCACCGATAAAAACCACGTCCTGCAATGAGACATTAAAGCGCTGCCCGATCTCCAGTAACATGCCAGGCTTAGGCTTCCTGCAGGCGCAACCATCATCAGGGCCATGCGGGCAGTAGAATACAGCATCGACCCGGCCACCTATCTTCGTCAGCATCTCATCCATCTTCCTGTGCATCGAGGATAGCGCTTCGATATCGAAATACCCCCTTGCCAGACCGGACTGATTACTCGCGACCACCACTGTATACCCGCTATGGTTTAAACGTGCGATAGCTTCCAGGCTGCCATCGATGGGCAGCCACTCTTCCTTGCTCTTGATGTAGCTATCAGAATCGTGGTTTATCACGCCATCTCGATCGAGCACTATTAGCTTCATATGGTATCGGCCATTAACCTGGTACTTATGCCTGGTGCAGGCGAGACAGATCAGCTGCTCGCAGGAAGAGCTGATTCATGGAACTCAATAACGCAATGCGATTATTCCTGACCGCATCATCTTCAGCCATCACCATCACCGTATCAAAAAAAGCATCGACCGGATCGCGCAAGGAAGACAGTTCACTCAGGGCTTTCTCGTAATCACCAGAGTCAAACATCGGCTCTACCATCCTGCTGAGAGCGGTCAACGATTGATATAGTGTTTTCTCGGCATCTTCTGACAGCAGATTCTCATCGACAGTAACCGAACTATCCGTTGCAGACTTCTTCAGAATGTTGGCAACACGTTTATTTGCAGCGGCCAGACTCTCGGCTTCAGCAAGTCCACGGAAAGTAGTTACCGCTTTGATACGCTGATCAAAATCCAGTGGCCGAGACGGAGACAATGCTGACACGGCCTCAAAAACGTCAGCACTGACACCACGATCAAGATAATAAGCTCGCAGGCGGTCTATGATGTAGTCAAATACATCTGACTCTGCCTTAGCAGCATCTACCTTGTCTTTCAGCAAGACAGCAGACTCGGCGATCAGCTGTTTCAGATCCAGATCAAGTTTACGCTCGATGATCGTACGCAGGATACCGAGTGACGCACGGCGTAAGGCATATGGGTCTTTTTCACCGGTAGGCTTCTGACCGATAGCGAAGATGCCGACCAGCGTATCAAGCTTGTCGCTGATAGAAAGGATCTGTCCGGTCGTGGTACTCGCGGTATCGTCACTAGCGCCACGCGGCATGTACTGTTCGTCCAGGGCGTCTGCAACCTCGTCAGCCTCCCCAGCTTTCTGCGCATAACGTTTCCCCATGACACCCTGCAGCGAAGCAAACTCACCGACCATATCGGTCATCAGGTCACACTTGCTTAAGACTACCGCCCTGCTTACATAGTCAGTGTTCGCACCCAGCTGTTCCGCGATCAATTTAGCCAGCCGGCTAACACGTCGCGTTTTTTCTGCGATGGTACCCAGCTTTTCCTGGAACACCACTTTTTCTAATGCCGCATTAAATGACTCCAGTGGTTGCTTTTGATCCTGCTCCCAGAAAAATTTTGCATCGGCAAGTCGCGGGCGAACAACGCGCTCGTTGCCCTCTTTGACTTTCTCTGGCGCCGTACTATCGATATTGCTGATGGTGATAAAATAGTTTTTCAGCTTGCCACTGCCATCTCTTACCGGGAAATACTTCTGGTTGTCCTGCATGGTCTTGATCAGGGCTTCTGCCGGCACATCGAGGAATATCTCATCAAACTCACCAGCGACTGCAACCGGCCATTCATTCAGGGCGGTGACCTCATCGAGCAATGTCTCATCGATGATCGCCTCCGCCTGCAGCTGCTCAACGGCTTCGACCACCTGTCTTTCTATGTTTTGTTTTCTCTGTTCGAAATCAGCGATAACAAAACCTTCTGTTGCCAGCCGCCCGCTGTATTCGTCAGCACTGTCCAAAGTTATCGCACCCGGCGCATGGAAGCGATGGCCAAAAGTATTAGCCGACGATTTGAGACCGAGGACTTCTGCATCGATTACTTCATCACCATGCATCAGTACCAGCCAGTGTGCCGGGCGCACAAATTCAACATCATAACTGCCCCAACGCATACGCTTTGGTATCGGCAACTGGGACAATGACTGGTTGATGATGTCCTGAATCAGGGCAGATAACGCCTGGCCTTTCTCGTTTGCCCTGAATACCAGCCAGACACCTTTATCGGTCTCCTGCTGCTGCAGCGCATCGACTTCGACACCACACGACCGGGCAAACCCCATGACCGCTTTGGTCGGGTTACCGTCGGCATCGTAAGCTGCTTTTAAAGCAGGTCCCTTGCGTTCGACTTCTCTGTCAGGCTGTGACGATGCTACATCCCTGACCAGCACGGCCAGCCTTCGTGGCGCAGCATACGATTCATAATCATTAATTTCAAAACCGGCTTTCTTTAGTCCGTTAACGATACCAGAGGTAAATGCATCAGACAGTTTCAACAGCGCTTTTGGCGGAAGTTCCTCGGTTCCCAGCTCTATCAATAGATTCTTTACATTATCAGCACTCATGCAGCACCTCCGTTCACTGATTGCGCATTGGATTTACCGATGGGGAAACCGAGGGCTTCGCGTGAATCATAATAGGCCTGTGCCACCGCTCTCGAAAGGGTACGTACCCGCAGGATAAATCGCTGACGCTCGGTCACCGAGATCGCATGTCTCGCATCCAGCAGATTAAACGCATGCGATGCTTTTAATACCAGTTCATAGGCTGGCAGCGGCAGACCCAGCTCGATCAGTCGCTGACTCTCAGATTCACAGTCGTCGAACAGTTTGAACAATATTTCCGTATCGGCCTGCTCGAAGTTATAGACCGACATCTCGGCCTCATTCTGATGGAAGACATCGCCATAGGTAACATCGCCCTGAGGGCCGCGCGTCCAGATCAGGTCAAAGATGCTTTCTTTTTCCTGCAGGTACATCGCCAGACGTTCAAGGCCGTAGGTGATCTCACCGGTAACAGGACGGCACTCCAGTCCGCCCACCTGCTGAAAATAGGTAAACTGGGTTACTTCCATACCATTCAGCCAGACTTCCCAGCCCAGCCCCCAGGCACCCAGTGTCGGTGACTCCCAGTTATCTTCGACAAAACGCACATCATGTTCAAGCAGGTCAAAACCCAAGGCTTCCAGCGAGCCCAGATACAGATTCTGGATATCATCCGGGGAAGGTTTCAGTACGACCTGAAACTGGTAGTAGTGCTGCAATCTATTCGGGTTTTCACCATAACGCCCATCGGTTGGACGGCGACACGGCTGTACGTAAGCTGCGCGCCACGGCTCAGGGCCGATTGCCCGTAGAAAAGTTGCCGGGTGGAAAGTACCGGCACCCACCTCCATGTCCAGTGGCTGCAGCACGGCACAGCCGTGTTTTTGCCAGTAATCCTGCACCGCGAAAATGAGCCCCTGAAATGTTGAAACGTCGTAAGCCATGTGAAATTTCTTATCAAAAAATAAAGTGCGAAGTATAACCCAAGTCGGCTTTTCCTTGGCGTTTAGCTTTAAAAAGCGCTATAACTAGAGCAATATTTTTTATAAATGCTCAAAAATCACATCTGATTTTGGTGAGAGGATGGAAACATGAGTAAAAAGTTCATCTTGGACTCTTCTGAACTGTCCCAGTGGCACACGCTGGTGCAGGACGCGGAACAGGACTATGGCTGTCATCTCGACGAGGCCATGCAAAGTTATCTGGTATTCACGCTGATGCGGTTCGCTAAAAACCAGCAGTTGAATGCACATGCACTTGCCATCGATTACCTGAATTCACACCACCTGCCACACAAACTGCGCAACGAACATCTGCGTGACATCGGCGACCAATGCCTGCTGGTGTCCGGTTTATACCCGCAGTCAGCCGAGAGGCGACAGGTTGCGGTCAGTTATTACGTTGACCTGGGTCGCTCTGCCTATCACCATATCAGCACCATGACTCAGCAGGGAGTCGCCGATTTGTATTATCAGCTGGCGGAAAGTTTCATCCTGTTGATGGATCTGCTGCAGACCATCCGTCAATACAGCACGCCTGCAATGCAACCTATTGCAGCGATGGACCTGTGGCAGGACACTGGCAGCCGTGCGGCATATCAGCAGATCACTAAAAACGGCACCCCGATCCACGAAGACCTGTTAGATAAAACAGACAAGCATTAAATACTTGCGTTAGCCGGACCCGAGATGTTTATAATCTCGCCAGCTCGACCAGGTCCTGCTTGATATCCAGTTGAGGCAGCACATTATAGAGTGCCGCCTGCAGCGCCTCTTCGATCACCGGGTGATAAAAAGGCATTTTCAGCATATCGAACACGGTCATGCCGTTTTCGATTGACCATGCGATGAGGTGTGCCAGATTCTCTGCCTTGACGCAGCACATACAGGCACCCAACAGCAAGCCATCGGACTTTTGCACATACAACCTCAGCAGGCCACGATTTTTACCCAGTATCAAGGCACGCCCTACCGGCGCAAACGAAATTTCACCGATAGCAATCTTACTTTCTTCCAGCTCGGATAACTGCTTACCTGCGGTAGCGATATTGGGATCACAAAAAGTGATACCCAGCGCGACTTTGCGTCTGAATCTTTCGATCTCGCCGTTCACTACATGCCGCACCGCGTTGTAACCGGCAACACGGCCTTCGTGCCCGGCCTCATGCAATAATGGCCGATCCATATTTACATCACCGGCAATATAGATTGGCAGATCACCGACCTGCATGGTCAGCGGGTCATATTCAGGGATACCGTTTTCATCGAGCCTGATGTCCGTTGCTTCCAGGTTCAGATTACCAAGATTAGGCCTGCGCCCGAGGCTCGCCAGAACCTTGTCGACCACCGCCTGGTTATCGCCGCTACTTACCTGAACGCCACCATCGACCTTCTCCAGTTCAGCAGCGTTGCCCAACCACAGCGGGAACTCCTTGCCGATGACCGATACCGCAACCTCATTAACCTTGTCATCTTCCAGCTTGGCAATACTTTCCAGCTGGTCAACCGCGGTCACTTTAATACCCATACGATGCAGCGCCTGGCCGATCTCAAGACCGATCGATCCAAGGCCGATAACAGCCATAGAAGCTGGCAGGTCTTCCAGCTCAAAGAACTCGTCAGTGGTGACGACATCATCTGAAAATGGCTGCCACGAATCAGGAACGATGGGCGTAGAACCGGTAGCAATGACGATGCTCTTCGCCTTTATCTGCTCGCCATTCACTTCAACCGTATCATTACAGACAAATTTCGCATAGCCATCGATCAGGTGGTCTTCATCCAGGCCATCTGTCGCACCAAGGGTGCGGTCGACAAACATGTCTCGCAGATCCTGCACATGTTCCATGCTTGCCGGTATATCAATGGACAGCTCTTCAGCACCATCGATACCATGACGGTCAAAAATACTTTTACGATGGAAATCTTCAGCCACCTGTATCAGCACCTTGGACGGCATACAGCCGACACGTGCACATGTAGTACCCAGCTCACCGCCATTGATCAGCACATAATTATCTGTTTCACGCTTTACCTGTGATAATGCAAACAGTCCTGCACTGCCTGCCCCTAGAATGGCAACATCTACTTCACGTGTCATTAGAACCCTCAACTAAATAAAAAACTGGCGAACCCGAATGATAAGATATTGTCGATATCAATACACCATAAATTAAGCGATGGATTAATTTTTCAGATCGATCCAGTATTTTTTATGACTTTAATTGCCAGAACTAATATCATCCCAAATATAGAAAAATATTTCCCAGCTTGACATGACAGTTCTGTCAAATTAGAATGAATCTAACAAAAAATTAGTGTAGACTCTGCTCACACTTTTTTACACGAACCCTAACTTAGGAGACACGAGATGGGCTTAAAAGATAGTAAAACCGAACAAAATCTGAAAGACGCTTTCGCTGGCGAATCTCAGGCAAATCGTCGCTACCTCTACTTTGCGGCAAAAGCTGACGTCGAAGGTTACAACGATGTATCTGCTGTATTCCGTTCGACTGCTGAAGGTGAAACCGGTCATGCACACGGCCACCTGGAATACCTGGAAGAAACCGGTGATCCAGCAACTGGTTTGCCGATCGGCAGCACCAACGACAACCTGAAAGCATCGATTGCTGGCGAGACCCATGAGTACACTGATATGTACCCGGGAATGGCCAAGACAGCACGCGACGAAGGTTTTGACGAGATTGCTGACTGGTTCGAAACACTGGCTAAAGCTGAGCGCTCACACGCTAACCGTTTCCAGAAAGCACTGGATAATATGGACTAAGCGGTAAACTGCAAATAGATGTAGTACGTCCATTATAAAGGCCAGCCTGGCATTATCTAGGTCTGGCCTTTTTTATACTAGACAACTTAACAAGAGAAGATCATGGCCAGAGAAGGTAGTTTAGAAGCCCCTACCAGACACCCGCTGGGACAGGACACCCCTGACTTTTGGGACGAAGACAAATTATTTGACGAGTTGGAACGCGTTTTCGACATCTGCCACGGCTGTCGCCGCTGCGTCAGCTTATGTGGTTCTTTCCCTGCCCTGTTCGACCTGGTCGATGAATCCGAGACCATGGAAGTCGATGGCGTCGATAAAAAAGATTACTGGAAAGTAGTCGACGACTGTTACCTGTGTGATCTCTGCTATCTCACGAAATGTCCTTACGTACCGCCGCATGAATGGAACGTCGATTTCCCGCATGTCATGTTACGCGCCAAAGCCATCAAATTTAAAAACGGCGACACCAAAACACGCGACAACCTGATCACCTCGACTGATACCCTGGGCAAACTCGCCTCTATCCCGGTCATCAGCCAAACCGTGAATGCCGTAAATAACAATGGCTTCAGCCGCAGCCTGCTCGATAAAACACTGGGTATACACCCGGATTCTGTACTGCCTAAATATCACTCCAATACCCTGGTAAAGCGTAACCGGAAGCATACTCCGGCAAACAATACTGCAGAAGCGACCGATACCACCACAGGCAAGGTAGCCCTGTTTGCAACCTGTTACGGCAATTACAACGAACCACATATCGGCGAAGACCTGATCAAGGTCTTTGAGCATAATGGCCTGGTGGTACAGCTGATCAAGGACACCCAGTGCTGCGGTATGCCCAAGCTTGAACTCGGTGACCTGGATACCGTCACCCGGCTCAAAGACAACAACATAAAGATCATGGCGCAACTTGTAGATGACGGCTGGGACATCGTTACCCCCATCCCTTCCTGTACCCTGATGTTCAAACAGGAACTGCCATTGATGTTCCCGAATGAGGCCGATGTCATCAAAGTACAGCAGGCCATGTTTGATCCTTTTGAATATCTCATGTTGCGCCATAAGGCCGGCAAACTGAGCACCGACTTCAAAAAACCGCTGGGCAAGATCTCTTACCACGTCGCCTGTCACCAACGGGTACAGCGCATCGGTATGAAAACACGCGATGCCCTGCAACTGATCCCCGATACCGAAGTACTGCCTATCGAACGCTGTTCTGGTCACGATGGCACATACACCTTTAAGAGCGAGTGCCATGACACTGCTATGAAAATATGTCGCCCCGTGGTCAACCGCGTAAAGCAGAACGACGCCGATTTCTACACCAGCGACTGCGCCATGGCCGGGCACCACATCGAAGCCGGCCTGGCTGATGGAAGCAAACCGGAACACCCGATTTCACTGCTGCGCAAAGCTTACGATATTTAACCCAACCATTATTTATACAGAGACATGCAAAAACTAACCCGAAAAGACCTGTACAGCCTGGAAGACTATCTTGAGATGCGTGATGACTACCGCAAGAAAGTCATGGCACATAAAAAAGACCGCCGCCTGGAGTTGGGCGATAACGTATTACTGATGTTCGAAGACCGGCTCATCATGCAATACCAGGTGCAGGAGATGCTAAAAGCAGAAAAGATATTTGATGCCGCTGGCATCGAAGAAGAACTGGATGCTTATAACCCGTTGATCCCCGACGGCAGCAACTGGAAAGCCACCATGCTCATCCAGTACCCTGATGTCGAAGAGCGCCAGACACAGCTGGCACGCCTCATCGGTATCGAAAACAAGATCTGGATGCAGGTTGATGGATTCGACAAGATCTTTGCCATCGCTGATGAAGACCTGGAACGCGATACCGAAGACAAAACCTCGGCAGTCCACTTCATGCGCTACGAACTGGACGACGATATGGTCAAGGCAGTAAAAAACGGCGCCACCATCTCGGCTGGCGTCGATCACGAGAACTACCAGGCAAGCGCAAGTCCTATCGCTGCCAATATCCGTGATTCTCTGGCGGCAGATTTGTCGTAATACAGGCTCACCTTCAGGAGTTAAAAAGCCCGCTCATACATTAGTATGGGCGGGCTTTTTCATCGGCCAGTTGAAATCGCAGCCCAAAACAGACATTTAGCTTGAGCGGCTGGCAATTCACTGATACATTATGCTTCTAAATAAATATTAGGGGGAAATTATGAAGAAGAATGTTCTTGTTTTGTTTGTAACTTGTGCTCTACTGCCAGTTTATGTCAGTGCAGACAATAAAGTCTCGGATGCCCATGTTTCTGATAAAGTCATTGCCGAACAGCGCGCCATGCTTGACAAAAACACTAAAGACAAAGGCTTTGGACCTCAGTCTCCGCGTGATATCGACTCAAGCACTGGCAGTAACAAAGTGTTTTTCGGTGCTGCGCCCGCTCATACTAAGATGAACCTCTGTAATATCCACTTCCACAAGAATGCAGAACACAAGGGTGGCGAATTTAGCAAGTATGCCGGTAACGGTGATGGCAAAGGATATCAGAGTGGTCACCAGTATACGGGAACTCTTAGCGCGAATGAGAAAAAACCGACTGCTAAGGCAGCCTGCCCAAGCGAACATAGTCGTCTGTTCCCTGGAGATACCATCGAAGTTCACTATGTTTACTCGACAGCACCGATCGAACCGGGCCCGACATTAAATTCATGCCTAAGCGATTCGATCAACAACCCACAGTTGCGAGTAGTGGCCCAGGTCTATGTGTTAGTCAATGATTCTAATGCTCTCGATTTTGTCGAATTAAACAAGCACGGCATGAAGAATGGTCTGCACCAGGCACTGAATATTCCAAATAATACTGGCAAAGGAGTAGAATATATAGGCTCAACAACAGGCCCAGGTTTCAATGAAAAAGGCTCACCCTTTCAGGTTTCCTGGAATGTGCGTCCTAAAGTTGCCAAGGTCAACATTAAGACCGTGGACGACTGGTGTAAAGGCAATGTTTTCAAAGAAAATCATGCACATGGTGTGAGAACACTTGTCACCAGCCCAGATCTTCTCTCAAACATCGAGTGACACGTTAAGCAGGATAAATTCAAAATCACGTTCGATTAGCATTGATCTCAATACTTTAAATTGGCTCCTTCGGAGTCTATGTGAAAACCATATCAAAAAGCCCCGCTCGTTAGAGCGGGGCTTTTGTTTTCCTGGATATTTTATGGCAGGTAAAAACGACTATCTTAATGCGCCAGCAGTCTATTTTGACGTTACCTTGAACACCACATCAGTATCAATAATCTTCAGACCTTCCGGCAGCGCTGGTTCAGCAATCATGTCAACTTCGGCATCATATATATCAGTCAGCTCGCCAGTATCGACATTATATAGATGCTGGTGCACTTCAGGATTTGAGTCATAGAACACTCGCTCCCTGTCGATCAGCACTTCCCGTACTACACCTTTGTTCGCAAACAAGCCCATGGTGTTATATACCGTGGCACGTGAGACTCGGTTGCCATCACGTGTGACACCTTCAAGAATTTTCTCTGCAGATAAGTGTTGAGGCTGTTTGAATAAAAACTCCGCAATCTCTACGCGCTGTCTAGTAGGTGAAATCTTATAATGCTGAAGCATAGAAACGACTTCGCTACGCTCTAGTGGAAATCTTATGTTTAATGTATTCATGCCTGTATTATAACCAATCCATTCATAAATGGAACCGAAAACCTGTAAATTTGTCATGAAATTTTTTGCGGCCATTCATCACCGGTAATAAATGCTCTATCCCAGCTGTAGCAAGGATTAATGCACTGAACATGCAAAGGAAACCGCCATATTTTATTAGACACATTCTCATTAATAGCGTTTTTTGATATGGATTTCTTTACACTACCTGTCGGTATTCTTTCCAGCCAGCCCGAATTAATCAGGGGCAGAAAACAAGGCTGGTCATCAAATTCCTCATCTAGCTCTTTATTTCTCAGCCACAGGCCAGACTCGTGATCAGGGCTACACAGCGTAGGGGTGATCGCTGCCAGTGAAACATCATCATGTATACAACTGGCCGTGCTATCCCATGGATAATATAACCGGCCTTTTAATATGACCAGGCTCTGATCTATGTGTATATCACGCTCATGCAACCAGCTGGCAACACGCTGCTGTCTACTGATGGCACTTTGCTTCTCGACCAGGTGTTGGTATTTAATATCCAGCCGGTCACGCAGATTAGGACCATGCCAGTTACTCATCACCCGGGTATCACCCACCCCCAGGTAAAACTTAACCGCCAGCTCCCAGTGCATGGTCTTGCCGGCAAGCTTATCGAATATGATGAAATCGAGCTCACCCAGGGTTTCACCATCGATGATTATCTGCAGATTGTTTTCAATCAAGCGGTAACGCGGATGGCAGCTTACCCAGTAAAGCCATAAAGTCTCAAAATATTTACCCAGCCGCCGATCCTTTTGCACACTGAGCAGCTCATCGAGTTCTGCCGGATCCTCGTCAACCGCATCCAGCCACGCTAGCCTCTCTTCATAAGCCTGCTGATACCAGTGACTATCTGGCCATATACTCTGGCCCTCCGGCTGAGATATCAGCGGTGGGCTCGATATCGCCCATGCCAGATCGCGAACCGATTGATGTCTGAAGCCGGTGTTTTTTTTGGCCATAGATATGGTGTTATTTATAATTGATCCTGTTAAGGCATAATACTAAGGTAACTTAGAAACACATCATACCTCTTGGCACCGCAATAATATGAAACACGCCCTATTCCCTCTGAATACAGTGCTTTTCCCGGGCAGTATTCTGCCATTACAGATTTTCGAACAGAGGTACCTGAAGCTGATCACTGACTGCATGAAACATCAGGCTGGTTTCATCGTGGTGCTGATTAGCGAAGGCAAGGAAGTCGGAGCAACGCCTCAGATATATCGCACTGGCTGTTACGTCGAAATCATCGACTGGGAATCGCTCAACAATGGGTTGCTCGGCATCACCATACAGGCAAAATATCGCGCACGGCTAGGCAATAGCTCGGTAAGAGACGACGGACTGCTGCTGGCTGACGCTTCACCACTTCACTCAACACTTGATGACAATGCGATATTGCCGGATACATTCAAACCATTGTCAGATACATTGAAACAGCTGTTACAGCATCCATTTGCCGACCGTTATAGGGGCAAGGTCGATTTTGATAACTCCGCTGACATCTGCTATCGCCTCGGGGAACTGCTCCCTATCAGCAACAAAGAGAAACAGCTGTTGCTGGAAACCGAGACAACCGAACAGATGCTGGACCAGCTCACCCTGCATATCAATGCGCTACAGAAATAACAGCTTCGACAGGCTGACGAAAGACCTGTAAACGCCGAACTTTGCCAGTACATTGTCCAGGCTGCCTGTTGTTTAATGGTAGAATCTGCTATCGAAACCTGATTGAGGAAATACTGATGGCCTGGTGGGGCACTTTTATCGGCGGTACATTGGGGTATGTCTTTGGCGGACCACTCGGTGCCATCATCGGCGCGGCCCTTGGCGGCAATTTTGATCGCGGCATCAAGATGGGTGACCAGTTCGACACGGGTGACCAGGAACGGGTACAGGCGGCCTTTTTCACCACTACCTTTTCTGTTATGGGCCATGTTGCCAAAGCAGATGGTCATGTCAGCCCGCAGGAAATCGCCTCGGCAAAGAGCATCATGGCACAGATGCAACTGTCGCCTGAGCAGCGTAAAGCCGCTATCAAATTTTTCGACCAGGGGAAGACCGCTGACTTCCCTCTCGAAGCGGTACTGCATCAATTCAAGAAAGAATGCCATGGTCGACGCAACCTGATCCAGATGTTCGTCGAGATCCAGATTGCCACCGCCCTGGCCGACGGTAAAGTTGATGCCAGTGAAAAACGTGTGCTCTTCACTATCGGTGAGATACTCGGGTTTTCACGTAGTCAGATCGAACACTTATTCAATATGGAGAATGCCGCTGGTGCCAGCGCGAGCGACAAATTAACGCTGGATCAGGCTTATAAAATACTCGGTGTCAGCAAAGGCAGCAGCGAGGCAGAGATCAAAAAAGCCTACCGCCGCCTGATGAGCCAGCACCATCCCGACAAGCTGGTAGCAAAGGGCCTGCCCGACGAAATGATACAGCTGGCAACCGAAAAAACACAGGAAATACGCAAGGCGTATGACCTGATCAAGAAAAACTTATAGAGAATAGATGGAAAGACCTGGGCTACTATATATTAGCTTTCAGAAAGAAACCGGCTTTGCAGCAGCCTTCGACCGCACGGGTTTAAAGCGATTAATTAATTGATATTAGAGCCGCTGAGCTCCCAGGCATAAGCACAGTCGAGCTCAGAAAGTACCGCGACTACACCGGTTTCACCGTCTTCCAGCATCGCCTGCAAAGGGCAGCGGTTCTGTAAACGCACATGCGGAGATGCCATCCAGCGAGCACCCATCTGCAGGTTTCGAGGATAAGTCGTACGCAACGCGTCGATGATACCCAGCAGGAAAGTCACCCTGCAGGCAACTTTTTCATCATCTGGAAATGGCGTATCTTTGCGGTATTTTGCCAGGTGCCGGCTACGTTCAGTTTTTGGGAAATCGAGAACAGCAAGGATCTGCTCACCGCTAAGACCCCACTCATCAAGTGCATTCATCACTTTTTGTGTACGTAACAGGTTTTGTTCCGGGCTAGTAGCAGTCATAATATCAACCAAAAATAAAGCTAGTGCTTCACTGAAACAGTTAGAATCGACATTAATTTTAACATAAAACCCGTTTTTCAAAAACCACAAGAAAAATCATGGCTATACAACCCATTATACGACTAGGCGACCCTCGACTGGCTGAAGTCGCCAGCGAAGTAAGCCAATTCAACAGCCCGGAACTGGACAGGCTGATCGAAGATATGTTCGATACCATGGCCGCAGAGGACGGCGCCGGACTTGCCGCACCACAGATCGGTATCGGCCTTCGCGTCGTTATATTCGGCTTTGATACTAACCCCCGCTACCCGGATTCTTCCGCAGTACCCAGAACCATCCTGATTAACCCACATATAACAACCCTCAGCGATGAGACGGAAGACGGCTGGGAAGGCTGTCTAAGTGTTCCAGGTATGCGTGGTGTCGTCTCACGCTACAAACATATCCGCTACCAAGGCTGCGATGCTAGCGGTGCCCCCATCGATGTTGAGGCCAGCGGATTTCATGCACGCGTGGTGCAGCATGAGTGCGACCATCTCGACGGCATCATCTACACGCAACGATTGACTGACCCGTCAAAACTCGGTTTCACTGAAGAGTTACTGGCAAGTGGTCGCCTGACGAGTGATATCTGCTCAGAATAACCGTTCAGTTAGCCATCAATGTTTACTAATGAATCCAGCACAATATGTTCTCAGCTGCTATAACTATAATTACAGGAACATTAGTTTTTTATATCTGTCTATTACCTGTAAATTGAAACAGAACGCTCCTGACCTATATAATGACTAACAGGCACCTCCCTGCGTATTTTGAGAGCTCCACCTAAGGACAGCCTTTATGAAAATTTTTATTACCTGCCTCAGCATAACCCTTAATTTACTATTTTCACCTCTGGCATCCGCAACGAGCGTTCTGCCTATTACACTGCAACAACTGTCGACACGTGCCACACTCATCTTCTATGGCCAGGTAGTGAGCAACGAGGTAAAGAAAGATGAACAAAGCGGACATGTCGCTACTTTTACCGAGTTTGAAATCATCGAGCTGATCAAAGGTGATGCCGGCAGCACTCATACCATCAAACAGATTGGCGGGTATCATAGAGAAAGCAAAACCCGGCTGCTGGTTCATGGCATACCTGAATTTCAGGCCGGTAAAAAATACGTCGTTTTTTT
>SWCD01023811.1_pt1 | contig 42405 bp, 38 predicted proteins | sample 4693011 | NCBI WGS metagenome assembly SWCD01 (sample SAMN10267278, study PRJNA491770) | bioreactor metagenome | isolation source: DHS bioreactor inoculated with marine | place: Japan: Omine Ridge, Nankai Trough
CCCCCCCGAATTGCCTCTGCAAGGCGTGTATGGTCCCGGAGGGCACGGCCGTTGTTACCAGATCCGAGATATCTCTGAAATGGGCGGAGTGGCGGCTGCCGGCTCTGCGACTCTGCGATTTGGCTCACCTAATATCATTATGTACGGCGAGATCAGAGAAGCAAAGGCGGCGTCAGAAGCGATTCGAGCGGCTTTAAGTGGCCATTTAATTATAACCACGCTGCATAGCTCAGGCATTCCAGAAACTATCGAAAGGTTAATTGCATTCGCAATAGAAACCAGCGGTCCAGCGGCACCGTTACAACTTGCTAACGGGTTATCTTGTGTCGTTCATCAGCGCCTGGAAGGCACAGGAAACAACAAGCTCCAACTATACGCTGATTTTCTATTTGTTACCGAATCAGTGCGAGCAAAAATTCGTGAACGTCAATTGCACACGCTTGAAACCGAGATCATGCAACAAAAAAATCAAATGCTATTACAGCCGAGGGGAAGATAATGTACGCACTCGCGTTCTTCATCGCCTTGGTGGCTCTGATACCTTTTTCCTCTGGCCATTTTCACGCCGTGACAACAGCCGAACCGCTTTCTGTCACTAGATCCACCGTAGCACTCGATAATTTTCTAATCTATCGACAGGCAGTAATGGCCTATTCCGAGAATAATCCATCATTCACGGGCACAGTAGCCGATGTCACCATCAGTAGCAAACTGCCACCTGGTTATCAAAAACTAGGACCATGGACCAATCAAATATCTGCTGCGCAAATCGTTGTGTATGGGAGCAGTAGTATCGGCTTGATTGGCTCATCAACGCTTTCTAACGATTCAGTTATTGATGGCGCCCATTATTTGGTGGGTTACGCCAAAAATGGTAATTGGGAATCAACAGCGGGCGGGGTTATCTCGACAGCGCCGGCCTATGTGCCTACCGGGGCTATCCTCGCGATCATCAACAAATAGAGACAAGTAATTACGCCATGAATAACAATAAACAGAAAGGTTTCGGCCTGCTCGAAGTATTAGGGGCCTTGGTGGTCGGGTCGATGTTGTTCGGGGGATATGCTCGGATGGCTAGCGAGGCGCAAAAACAAACGCGGGATACTGTCACTGCGCAACATTTTAAAGCCGTATCGGATGCCTCGACTAGATATATTCAAGATAATTGGTCCGCGATTCAAGCCGCCGCAACCCCAACGGTTCCTGTTGTGGTAACAACAGCCATGCTCACAAGCACCGGCTATCTGCCAGCCGGATTTAGTAGCACAAATCCATACAATCAAACTCTTCGCACAGAAATTCTTGAGCCCAGCGCCGGCAATCTGCAAGCTACGGTTATTTCAATGAACGGGACCACAATCCCCGCTGGCCAAGCGCCGCGCATTGCGGCAAAAGTCGGTGCGGGAGGCGGCTATACGCCAACTGCTACTCCTACGACCGCGCAAGGCGCTTTTGGCGGTTGGTCAATGCCGTTAGTAAATGTCACGCGGCCCGGAGCGGGGCATTTAGTTGGGTTACTGTACTTTAACAATGGCCAGCTTATTTCCGATTATCTTCGCCGGCATTCGGTACCGGGACATCCCGAAGTGAATCAGATGTTCACGACGCTGGATATGAATGGCCAAACGCTAAACAACGCAAATCAAGTTAATTCTACAACAATGACGGCTTCGCAAACGGTTACAGCGGGCGGCGGCAATGTACATCTTAAAAATCAAGCCGGGGAAGGTGGGGTAGTAAGGCTAACAGGTGCAAACGGGCAAAATGTCCATCTTGAGAACATTAATGGAACATTCCGAACGCTTAATCACCCTTGGAGCATGGAAACATGGTCGGTTGATCAGGGCGGCAACACCCACAACCCGGGATGGGCTAACGTAGATGGCGCAGTACGAACACAATATCTATCGGACAGCAATAATACCGGCTATTACGTCGATCCCAACGGCACCAGCAGGACCAATTACACAGTTCAAGACAACAATTATATCAACGGCTGGAATCAAGCCGATATTTACTATGACCGTTTTAATAATGGTTATTACATGCAGCCAAGAGGCACAAACCGATTGAATTATATCGACGCAGATAACCAATTGACGCGAGGCTATCACGGCGCTGATACATTTTATGACCGTTATAATAACAATTACTACGCACAATTCAGAGGCACAAACCGGCTGAATTATATAGATGCTGATAGACAATTGACACGAGGCATCAATGAAGCAAACGCATTTAAAGTGAACTATATTGCCTCAGCTGGAGCAAGTTGTGCCGGTAATAATGGGGGGATTGTGCAAGACGGCACGGGGGCATTACTCAATTGCAGATCAGGTGTGTGGGTAAAAATCGGTAGCGTGGGAACCACATTATCTTTTCGGACAACATTTGCGCCGGACGGCTCACTGATTAATTGTCCATCTGGTTATGTTTTGAGCGGCCTTACACAAATTGAAGGCGGCAATATCGACTGGATCATATGTTCACTAATTCAATAATAAATAAGCACACAAACAAATGATATGGCAATAAATGACACGAGAACAATATTGTTACTTATCCCTATAGTATTCGCTCTATTGTTTACGCCAATAATAAAGGCTTTTGCGGTAGAGCCGCCTCATGATTGCTTAGCTTATACGTCAATGCATTGGGGCGTTCCATCGGCATTATTGCTGGCCGTGCATGAAGTTGAAGGCGGAAAGCCGGGGACTATCGCTTGGAATCGAAATAAAACCTACGATATGGGACCCATGCAGTTTAATTCTGCAACGGTGGCGGATCTGGAAAAGTACGGTGTAAAGAAAGATCACATGCTGTATAGCGAGTGTGCGAGTCTTTATGTGGCGGGCTGGAAGCTTGCCACTAGCGCACATAAGTTTCAGGATTGGCGACTGGCTATCGCCGCCTATAACTGTGGTGATGGCGCTGTCGCCAGGGCCATCAAAAAGCGGGGAAGTGTTAATGTCTCAGAATTGGATATCCCGGCCAGTACAAAAAACGTTTATATTCCTAAAGTATTGGCGGCTTGGGGCCGGTATGCAAGATGATCACAAAAAAACCATTCGGGAATTTGATAAAATAAACATAGTTTTGAAACTATGATGAAGGGGGATGATAAGGATGAACTATCGCTTAATTCAGCTTGACGCGATGCGCGGATTTGCTGCTCTGATGGTTGTTGGGTTTCACTATACAACGGGATATCATGAATTATATGGGCACCCTGGCCAGCTACCGATTGAATTGGCTGCTGGGCGCTATGGTGTGCAACTGTTTTTTATCATAAGCGGGTTTGTCATTTTTATGACTCTTGAGCGGACAGAATACGCCCTGGACTTCCTTGTATCACGATTTTCTAGGCTCTATCCTGCTTATTGGGCCTCTGTTTTTCTCACCTACATCATAGTATCAATTGCATCTCTGCCTGGAAGAGAATCAACGCTTTATAATGCTATTTTTAATCTTACTATGTTTCAGCAATGGTTTCGAATACCGCATGTTGATGGCGCTTACTGGACATTGACGTTAGAGTTGTCATTCTATGCGATCATGTTAGGACTATTTCTTTTGCGATGGCTTAATAAAATTAATGCAATAGCTATTGCTTGGCTGAGTATGATGATTGTGGTTTATATAGTAGAGCAGCATGTCGGTTGGCGGATGCCCGGTCTAATTAAAACCACTCTAATTTTAGAATATGCAAACCTGTTTCTGGCCGGCATTATATTTTATAAGTTATATCGCGGCGACAATATGGTGCATCATATTTTAATGATTGCCGCATGCTTAGCTGTTGAATTCATAATTCATGGTTTGAAATCGGGGCTAATATGTACTTCATTTATTATTATGTTTTATGGGGTTTTCATTTTAAAAATAAAATTTTTAAATAGACTGCTTTCAGCAAAGCCGTTTGTTTATTTGGGGTCAATATCATATAGCCTCTATCTCTTACATCAAAATATAGGATATGTATTGCTGCGCACATTATACGCGGCCAACTTGAAGCCTGTTTTAGCAATATTTATTACATGTGCTGTATCTATTTTACTCGCGTCAATCATAAATATGCTTATTGATGTCCCGGCTAGATCAGCTATTCGATCTTTTTGGGGTAATGATAAAGCGATGAGAGATTATGTTTCTAAAGTATTTGTCAGGGAGTGAAAAGTTTATCCACGCTTACCCCATTTTTATAAAGATCGATTTTCGCGCCCGCGAAAAATAAGCTCACCCGCTCTATAAAAGAAAACCTTTCTTTTTGCACCTGTATATCAAAAAACACTATATCTTGTAGATATCAGCAGCTGCGGGCATACGATATATAGTTATTTAAAGACGATGTATAATACATGCTATAATAAAATCACATAAACTACCAATAGGACCGCAACCTTATGAGTACGAACCGACTGTATAAATTGCCTGACGCGAAGCCACAAACCACGGGTTCCGGCTTGGCAATGCAAACCCTTGTTATTTTGATCGGCATCGTAGTTATCGCCGGCTGGGCCGCTACGCAATACGCCGCGCATAAGCTCGGTTATCAAGCCTCATTAGGTCAGCCCGTTCTGAGCATTGGGCATTTCAAGTTGTATGAACCCTTCTCTTTTTTTATCTGGCTGTGGAAGTACGGCCATGTTGAAGGCACGGAAGCGGCTTGGACAGGCGGAGAATGGATATTAGCCTCATTGCTCTTTCTTTTCATCCCGGCCATTTGGATTGCCATAAGAAAAGCTAGAAAGACGGGGGGCAAAACCGATTTGCACGGCTCCGCACATTGGGCAACTCAAGAGGAAATCCAGTCCACCGGCTTGATAAAGGATAAGCCGGAAGGCGTTTATGTGGGGGCTTGGGTCGATCCTATGCGGAAAACGATGCATTACCTTACTCATGATGGCCCTGAACATATTTTAGCATTCGCTCCAACGCGATCTGGTAAAGGTGTTGGCCTGGTTATTCCAACCTTATTGTCTTGGCGTCACTCCTGCCTTGTTCATGATATTAAAGGTGAAGCCTGGGCCGTAACGGCTGGATTTCGTAAAGCGCTGGGGCAAAAGTGTCTTAAATTCGATCCGACGGCTACTGATGGATCATCCGTTAAATTCAATCCACTGTCTGAAATTAGAATTGGCACTGATCGAGAAGTATCAGATGTGCAAAACCTCACAACCATGATTGTCGATCCTGATGGTAAAGGCCTCGCGGATCATTGGGCCAAAACAGGCCATGCGCTCTTAGTCGGCGCAATTCTGCATGTTCTATATTCCGAAGATGATAAGACATTACGCGGCGTGGCCACATTTTTGAGCAATCCGAACCGCGATGTCGTACAGACTATGGAAGCTATGATGAATACAAATCATCTAGGCAATGGAAAAGCGCACCCGGTAGTTGCAGAAGCCGCGAGGGAAATGCTCAATAAAGCTGACAATGAGAGATCCGGCGTACTTTCAACGGCGATGTCGTTTCTTTCGCTGTATCGCGATCCGATAGTGGCTAAAAATACCGAAACGTCAGAATTCAAAATCAGCGATCTTATGAATCATGACTTTCCGGTATCGCTGTATCTAGTGGTTCCACCCTCAGACAAGGACCGGCTCAAGCCCTTAATACGGTTGATCATCAACCAGATTGTAAGGTTATTGACTGAGGAAATGAAGTTCGAGAACGGTCGTTCCATAGCCAGTTATAAACACCGTTTGCTTTTGATGATTGACGAGTTCCCAGCACTCGGCAAGCTAGATATTTTTGAAGAAGCACTGGCGTTCATCGCCGGCTACGGCATGAAGGCCTTCCTGATCACTCAAGACTTAAGCCAGCTGTACAAGGCTTACAGTAAAGATGAATCGATTCTATCAAACTGTCATATCCGCGTAGCTTATGCGCCCAACAAAATCGAAACCGCTAAATTGTTATCCGAAATGTGCGGCACGATGACGGTATGGAAGCAGCAAAGAAGCTATTCGGGAAACCGGCTAAATCCCATGCTGATGCAAGTCAACGCCTCAGAACAGGAAACACAACGGCCGTTACTAACCCCTGATGAATGTATGCGGTTGCCTGGTGCGATTAAAAGTAACGACGGCTCAAAAATCGTTGAAGCCGGAGATATGTTGATTTTTACGGCCGGTTTTTCGCCTATCTACGGCAAACAGATCCTGTATTTTCAAGATCCGGTGTTTGACAAGCGTTCTAAATGCCCTGCGCCTCCTGTATCCGACCGGATACGGGTTAAGCCTCAACAAGACGACACTGCGCCTAAGCCAGTTATAGAAGCACCTAAACCGGCCCCAGCCATAGAACCCGCTAAACCAATCATAGAACAAACTAAGCCCACATCTGAGCCGGCTAAGCCTGTTATAGAGGCACCTGAACCCATCAAAGAACAGTCCGAACCGGCTATAGAAGATCATCAACAGGATAACGCCAATGAAAAGGGCGAGGAAGCAGCGATAGCTGAAGAGGATGATCAACTAGGGTTTCCGATGTGAAAGGATCAATGATCTTTGTTGGCCTTGTCGTTCTCTTATACTTGGTTGCCTGGGGTTCCGGTTATCAAATAGCCGTGAATCCCACGACATCGATGCCGCGCGGGCTTTATTTATTAATGCCGGTCAAGGATTTTTCACGGGGTTCCTTAATTGCCGCCTGCATTCCAGATAAGAAAACCGCAACTCTCTATGTAAAGCGCGGCTATCTTCCTGCGAGTCAACGCTGTGCATCAGGAGCTGCGCCGATTATCAAACCCATTGCTGCGGTTCCTGGCGATACGGTGAAACTCGATGATAGCGGCATCAGCATTAATAATCATAATATTGACCATTCCAAGACAGAGGATCTTGATTCAGACGGTCGCTCCATACCGCATTTGCTACCTGGCATTATCAACCTGGCAAATGATCATTTTTTTGTTATGTCCACCCATTCCGCCCGTTCGCTCGATAGCCGGTATTTCGGCCCGATTCAAAAAATGGACGCGATTGGTCAAGTTAAACCTATTTACACGGAGTAAAAGAAATGCGTCTATTCATCGCTGAAAAACCATCGCTCGGCCGGGCTATTGCCGAACATTTATCATCGAATACAACGCCTATTGGAAGGCCTGCCACTCATATTATTTGTGGGAACGATATTGTGACCTGGTGTTTTGGCCACTTGCTGGAAGTGCAGGAACCGTCCGAGTTCAAAGCCTGGGCTATGGACGTTCTCCCTATCGATACCAGTTCATGGCCACAAGCCCCGCGCAAAAACGTAACAGCGCAAGTCGAAACCATCCGCAAGCTGCTCAAGGATTGTTCGGAAGTGGTCAATGCTGGAGATCCAGACCGCGAAGGGCAATTGCTGGTTGATGAACTGCTGGAGCATTTGGACAATAGAAAGCCAGTCAAGCGCTTATGGCTGGCTGCGCTCGATGAAACCAGCGTGGTTACAGCCCTGAATAATCTTAAGGATAATGCCGATTATGCGAGATTAAGCGCTAGCGCCAAAGCTCGACAAGATGGCGATTTATTGGTTGGCGTCAATCTAACAAGAGCTTACACGTTAGCCGCACAAAAGACCGGGAATAGTGGTGTTCTGTCCATTGGCCGCGTCCAAACTCCAACATTAGCATTGATCGTCAATCGCTGCATCGCGGCTGAGAATTTCAAACCGAAAGACTTTTTTACAGTCAATGCCTCGCTTGGCTTTGAAGCGGGCTCGTTCATTGCTGGCTGGTTGCCGGGTGATTCTATCCCAACTGATGAAGCCGGCCGTGTTCTGGATAGATCCATTGCCGAAGGCATCAAAGCAAAAGTCGAAGGCCAGCCGGCCACTATTGCAAAATACACATCAAGCGAAAAACAGGAAAAACCGCCCCTCCCCTTTGCTTTGAGCGGCTTGCAGTCTGCCGCTAACAAGAAATACGGCCTATCCGCGCAAGTCGTATTAGACACCGCTCAGGAGCTGTATGAAGCAAAGCTAACAACCTACCCACGCACAGACTGTTCCTATCTGCCAGAAAGCCAATATGGGGATGCTTCACGCATTCTGGCCAGCCTTCCAGATGAATATAAACACCTGGCAGGATTAGCGGATAGCTCGCTGAAATCCTCGGCATGGAATGATACGAAAATTACAGCCCATCATGCCATTATTCCAACGGGCATGAAGCCGTCAGCTCTGGCAGGAAATCAAGCGCAAATTTATGAGTTGATTGTTCATGCTTATCTCGCGCAGTTCTTTCCGCCTTACATCTATCGCCAAATATCCGTTATTGTGGATATTGTCGGTGAGACATTCAGAGCCAACGGCAAGACACCTGTTAAGCCTGGTTGGACTGTCATATACGGCCAACAGGATGACGCCGAAAATGAAGACATCAAGCAAGACATCCCGGAATTGGTAAAAGACGCACGGGGCGAGTGCGTCCGCGCCGATGTGGTAGCGAAAGTGACAACCCCGCCGCCTTATTTCACGGAAGGCACATTGATCGCGGCAATGACTAATATTCACAAATACGAAGAAGATCCTGAATTTAAAGCCCGCTTGAAAGAAACGTCCGGGATCGGTACGGAAGCAACGCGCGCGGGCATCATCGAAACGCTCAAAAAGCGCGGATTTATTGTCGAGAAAGGTAAGTCGCTACGCGATACAGAAGCCGGCCGGAAGCTTATTTTGGCCTTGCCTGAGCGAGTCAAAAGCCCTGGCCTGACTGGACTATTTGAACAGCTGCTGAGCGCCATAGCCGACGGTACGATTACGCCGGCCCAGTTCCTGTCCAAGCAAAAAGAATTCGTGGCCAAATATGTCGGTATCGCTCGCGAAAGCGCGATTGATATTGGCTCGTCCAGCAAGCGAGAAGACCAGCCAACAATCGCCTGCCCCGAGTGCAAGGAAGGCAAGCTACGCCGCATAAAAGGCAAAAAAGGCTATTTCTGGGGCTGCTCCCGGTTTTCGGACGGATGTAAAGCAACCTACCAAGATAAAGGCGGCAAACCTAACATGACTAAGGCCGCTTGATCATGAAGGCCTTGGGCGCAATCGGCTTATCGGCCCTTTGCGGTCTGGCCTGGGGGCAGGATATGGCCGGCCTGGTCGGCACGGCCATTCTGATCCCGATACTGTGGCATCTGGCGCAATCGCGCCGGGTGGCAAGTGCTGGAGTCGTAGCATTCTATCTGGTAACGGCCCGTGGAATTCCGCACGGTGCGGGTATTTTTTTCGCTGAAAGCGCCCCGGCCTGGACTTGTTGGGGCATGTGGATAGCGGCCTCGATGGTAAATGCAGTGCCTTGGTTGGTTTTATGGAACCAAAACCCAAGACGGCGCTTAGTTGGCATGCCGTTGGCATTGCTGACAACAGCGATTCCGCCGTTTGGCATTGTTGGCTGGACAAATCCATTATTGGCAGCGGGCGTATTCTTTCCAGGAACCGGCTATGCCGGCCTTATGTTGTTGCTGGGCTTAATACTCGCGCTATCATCGCGATCCGCATGGGCCACTGCGGCCATGTTGACAGTTTCGGCAATGACAAACCTGGCCCCGGCCAGTGCATCGAGCGCCGGCATAGACTGGAAAGGAATTGATACCGAATTCGCAGGAGATAACAGTTTTGCAGCGCTTTACAGCCGGATGATGGCATTACAGCAAATGGCCGATAAAGCCCAGCCTGGCAGTGTTATAGTGCTGGGCGAGTCGTTCCTTGGAGATTATTCGCCCTCAACGCATACGGTATTGGCTAGAATATCAAACCAGCTCAAGCAAAAAAACAGCACGATCCTAGCCGGCGCACAGCGGCCTTCCTCGATGTTTGGCGATTATCAAGTTGAAAATATTCTTCTGGCTATAGGCAGTGATGAAGGGCAAGCGATTATTCAACGAATGCCGGTGCCGATCGGTATGTGGCGGCCTTGGTCTGCTAATGGCTTTAAAGCGCATTGGTTCGGCAGCGGCACCGTGAAGATCCACGGCCGCATAGTGGCCGGATTAATCTGTTATGAGGAATTATTAGTGTGGCCAGTTTTACTAAGTATGCAGCATTCGCCCTCGATTCTAGTGGGCTCTGCAAATGACTGGTGGGCAAGGGATACAAGTATCCCTGCTATTCAACGCCAAAGTTTAACAATCTGGGGCAAATTATTTGCTCTACCTACGATCTCGGCGACTAATATATAAGAAGGGGGCGTATTATGCTTGAAGAAAATTACAACTCAGAATTATCAATTTGCCCAAAATGTGGCATTGCACAACCAAAAAAAGAGAAGCCGAGACTCAACATCGATGCTATTAAAATAAAACTATATCAGGCATCAGAATCGATTGAAATGGCGCTGGAAGTTTACAATACCGAAGAAGATAACAACGAATTCATTCACGCAATGATCAGTTGCGCGAAGTCTTATTTATTTGAAGCCGATGCCTTGGTCAAACAATACCACCATCATTGCAATTGCCCATAAAGAAAGATCCACGGTCCTGCTTATTTATGATGATTAAAACGCCCATCAACCATTAAATCCGCGTACTCAATTATTGAGTGCGGCTATTTTGATCTTGAACAGCTCGAAAAGAGCCGGGTCCATCTTGCGGTGCCCGACCAATTCCTCGGATGTCTCCCACCCTTGCCAGGTGCGAAGCCCCTTATAAATCAATTTCGCTGCTTGTGTTTGTGTTAGGCCTGCTTGCTCACGTGTCTGTTTGATCAACTCCGGTGACAGCGATTCAGGCATAACAAAAGCAGGCTCTGCCGTTTGTTTGCTATCTCTCCAAATAATGCCAAGCCCAGCAAGATCACATAGTAGTGCCCATGCAGCATACGGAATCTCACTATCCTCCCCGATCCACTTCCGGATCGTCCGGGAATTTTGAAGGCCTAGGTTTTTGGATGCCTGACCGCCAGATAAACCAGTGAGTCTCAATACTTCGCTGATTTCTTGCCCTGTGGGCCTTGCCCAGCTTTCTGCCGGGTTCAGACATTCACGCCTGATAGTTGTCATATTCTTCTCTTGTCATTCCAAAATAAAAAACCAATATTTCCTTTAATCTGATCGCCGCTAGCCATCTAATCCGTATCTACTTATTTTTTCCCATTCATCGGCTAATTTCGTTATTTGATCTGCTTCGTCCCATTTTTTTGACGCATCTGGTTGATCGAAGCGCACATTATCCAATAGTTCTGCTTTTTTTCTCATTTCTCTAACGGCCTCTTTAATTAGTGGTAAATCTGTAAAATCTCCACGATCCTGACACCACTTAGTCTTTGCAACAGCAATATTAAGAACAACATAATCATTAATATCGCCATTGTTCTTATATAACCGTATAAATGCTTCTACAGCATCAATAGCGCCTTCTGGTATTCGTAAAGTCTTTGATGGTTCACTTTTTGGCCTTCCAGCATTTTCTCTTTTTCCGTTGCGTGTTTTCATTTTTAATACTCATAGATTTAAACAACGATTTGCTTAGTAGCCCCGGCTTTATGGCCGGGGCCTCCCTTCCTTGGTTAATCAATAGCTCTCAAGATCATGCCGCTTTCTGGATGATCCAGCGCAAATTCCCGAAGCAAATAATAGAGGTCAATAATGCGATCATTCTCTGTTTTCGTCGTCAAATAGCTCAAAGCGAAAAGGTTTGCAACGATACCGGCAGCATCGGCTGACATATTGCCGTCAAACCCATTACCATCCACAAACACTCGCATGGACTTTTCATGATCTGGAGCCATGAAAAAACCACCATTTGAAAGCGTGTAAAAATTCCAGAACCCTCCGTTATAATCCACGGATAGACGATTCATAAAACTATATACGATAGATTCGCCTTGCATCATTAGGCATTCACCAAAATAACGCGGTAGAAATTCAAGTCGGTCGTCGTCAGCAACCAGTGCAGCAGTAACTAATGAAGTTTGATTTTCAATTGCAGTCATCGGAATTCTCCGGTTAGTGGCCTGGCGGAATGCCTGGCCTTCGATAGTTATAATACGCTCAATGAGCGTATAAATCAAGCACTAAATTCGCTGATTGCCTTATTGGATGCGCCCTCCAGTGTGTTCTGCCTTCTTTTTTGGTGTCTATAAATGATAAAAACCCAGCTTAAACATCGGGTTATATTGATTACGCCGCCGCACTCAATGCCTCGATCACGTCGCGTGCAACCGGCGGACAAACGGCATTCCCAAGCATATGCATAGCGGCTTTGTGTTGTAGGGGTAGTCGATAGGTGGGCGGAAATCCCATCGCGTCTCTCGCCTCGATCGCTGAAAGCATCCGCATTCGATCCCCGTCAATCACGGACCAGCGATCCCGAGTAGTAATCGTTCCTAGTGGGCGCAGCAAACATCGTCCAGTTTCTCCACTTCCGCTGCCATAGTATGGAGCGACAAAGCGCTGACCAAAGCGCGCACGACCAGCAGCAATACGTGTCATAGTAGCCGAACTACGGCCAGGCTTATTGATAGGCGACCATTTGCCGCTCTCGAAGTCGATGATTTGTGCAGCGGGCACATGCTCGCGTATGGGCAAGTTAAGCTCAATTGGATGCTGGCTGCGTGTTAACACGATAAAAACGCGCTGTCGATGCTGTGGTACGCCGTGATTGGCCGCATCAATCAGATGCGGAGAAATAGCATAGCCCAGCGCAGTCAGCGCCGAGCACCATGCAGGAAACAGCGACCATTTCATGAATGCAGGCACGTTTTCGACGATGCCAAACGGCGGCCGGTGATATTCCAATGCCGAAACAACGGCCCAAGCTGTGCTACGCGTGGCATCGTGATGGGGCCGTTCCTTGCCGCGAGCGGGAGTATGACCTTGGCAGGCGGGCGACGCCAGAAGCAGGTCATGATCAGGTATTAATGTCCAGTTAGCCTGGTGCAAATCCTGGCATACGTGTTCCGTGTCTGGATGGTTTGCAGAATGAATATCCACGGCATCACGCCAGTGGTTTGCCGCCCAAACCACCTTGCAACCCGCCATTATGGCGCCAGTGGTGAATCCGCCAGCGCCAGCGAATAGATCAATTGCTCGCAGAGTATAAGAAGTCTGAGTATTCATCGGAACTCTCCGGTTAATGGCCTGGGCGGAATGCCTGGCCTTCGATTGATATATGCGCCCAATGAGCGCATATATCAAGCACTATCTTTGCTAATTTATCCTTGCTAAATAAGAACTCTACTCACACTCTGGATATTCACCAGTATCATGGCAATTCGAGTTCCAAGATTGAAACCACCGGCTTTAGTTTGTCAGATTTATATTTTTGCCTATTCGCACGCTTCGACATGCGATAATGATCTGGGCACACAGTGTGCACGTCACAGGTCCACGATTAACATCGGTCCATGCGGCTGCTTCGGCACCGCCAATGTCAATGTCAAATGCATCCCCGCACAGCGTATGCTCGCCCTGAATCGGATTGACTACGTGTACAATGCCATTTCTTGATTTTGCAAACATAATTGACTCCAGCCGATTCACTGATATTGGAAAAATTTTTCTAAGCTTTTGCTCATTTTTTGTCCCGCTCTCTCATATCCCTGCGCGGATTTTTCTGTTATTGGCTTATGAACCAGCACTATCCCTGTTCCCAGACCGCCACCATAGGCAGCGACCAAGGACAGCACAAACCACATGCTTTTAATCTGCATTATCAATACCCCTTAGATTGAGCATAATCGTTATATCATATTAAGCGGCTCTCAAGAATTCCGCTAAACTGATTCCCTTACCACACATCAAATATTCCTTGATCTTCGAAGCGGCTTCTTCCTGTGTCCACCCCTTTTGCGAAACTACTTTTTTCACATGCAGGGATTTAAGGGTGTTTGCGATTACTGTTTCTATTTTTTTTGCCATCGAAAATTTCCGGTAATTGAACCTTGGCGGAATGCCTGGCCTTCGATGTTTATATTACGCTCAGTGAGCGTAAAAATCAAGAGTATTTCACTTTCTCGCCCTATTTACGGATTGCATCGAGAAGTTTTTCATTTTGCTCTTTTATTGCGTCAATTTGGCCGCGCAACTCTGCCGCTTCTTCCCGCGCTTTGTTTGACTCACTTATCGCAAAATCTCGCTCAGACAACGCCTTGTCAAATAGCGCGTTTTGTCGAGACGCATTCTGAATCGCCGTTTCCCGTTGCTCCCTTGTTTTTATGAGCTCGGACTTTACTTGATCAAATTCGGCTATTATCGCCTGCATAGATTCACGCTGTTCCCGATATGTTTCGGCATGCACCTGGGCAGCAGAATGCGCTTTTACCAATTCCTTTTTTGTTTGATTAAGATCATCCGCAATTGCCTGATGAACTTGCTTCTGTTCAGCCAACGCTGTACGAGCCGTATCTGCGTCTTGATGCGCTCGCTCCAACTCAGAGCGTAGGTCGCTTACTCGGTGTTCAATTTCACTAATCTTCGCTTCTGCTCTCTCCGCACGGGTAACGGCTTGCGCCAATTCGCCACGCATTAATTCAAGATCATTAACCGCCTTTTTTAAGGCGTCTTTTGAAACAGACAGCGCCGCCTCATTTTGAGATTTGAACTGCTCATACTCTAATGCTTGTGCTTCATAAGCCTCAGATAATTCTTGTCTCATGGCGTCCAATTCATGACGTTCAGCATCCCAAGCCGTCTGAGCGATCCGAAGACTTTCATTGGCTAATTCCTGCGCTTGAGTCCACAATGATGATAGTGCCTGGTTATGTGCCTGCGTTACGATTTCTGGAACCGTAACAGCTACCGGAGTAGCTTGAACAGTTTGAGATCTTCGCCATTCTTTCATTAACGCTGATGCGTCATTCATAGCGACTTTTGCAACTTTGCGCACATCGGCAACAGAAGGAAAATCGGTTCGGCCATTTTGTTCATAAAGTTGGTCTGCTGCCGCAAAAACACGAGTGCGTATATTTGTATCTAAAGTTTCCGTTGTTTCCATTTCAAGCCTCACAAATTATTATTTAGTAATAGTAGTAATAGTAATAATAATATTACTATTACTAAAGCATTAGTGTATTTTCTTGTAAATTCCCGTATAGCGTTATTGATAAAACTTGAAGACAAAAACCCGGCGTAGAGCCGGGCAAGAAGCGAGTATTTAGTGCAGAAATTTTATCTGCACAGGTTTGGATTCAAATTCTCTGTCAGTTAATTCAAGCGTAGCAACGCGCTCTCTAGCAACTGTCAGTCGTTCACGGGCAGCTTCGATGCTACGGTCGTGCTGTGAGCGATCATACTCATTAGCCCGCTTGCATTCTAAGTTTGAAACCTCGGCAAGAAAGCGCTCAGCTATGCCCAACCAGCTACGCAGCTCGCCAAGGCCAACACAGGCATGATAATCGACATTGATCACGCGAAACAGGCGATCAGTGGAATCGCGGAAAGTTGAAACTTTAACAGTAGTCATCGGAAATTCTCCGGTTAGTAGCCTGGGCGGAATGCCTAGCCTTCGATGTTTATATTACGCTCAATGAGCGCAAATATCAAGCTATTTCTCTACTTAACTGTCAAAAAAACCAGCTTTCACCGGGTTTTCAAAAGGGAGACTAGGCCCCGGATCGCTCCGGGGCCTTTCCTGCTATTGGCTATTTTGTTTCGCCGTTTCAACTATCTGAATTGACCAGCGTGCTTTTGCATCACCTTCGACCATGCAAGCCGCTTGATAGGCTCGTGACCGTAGCGCTTCGGCCTGACGTGCCATTTCGGAGGCCTTACGTGCTAGCTCAGCGGCATGAGCCATCGCTCTAGAAACTTCATCCCTCCGAGCCTGAAAATTAGTTTCAGTAACGTTTGGTAACACATCAACCCAAGGCATAATTTTAGTTTTGTTCATCGGAAATTCTCCGGTTAGTGGCCCGAGCGGAATGCTTGGCCTTCGATAGTTATAATACGCTCAATGAGCGTATAAGTCAAGCGCTAAATTTGCTGCTTTGTCCTTGCCGGATGCGCTCTCGCGCGTGTTTCGCCTTCTTTTTTGGTGTCTATAAACGAATCAACCAACCTGGTTTAGAAACGGATTGGTTGGCGTCATACGGACTTTTTTTCAGCTCCAGCTCCGCCATAGTCTGTTAAGCTCAAGGCTCCTTGATGACCAGTTCGCTAAGGTAGCCACGGCCGCCGCCCTGAAGTTAATCCGAGTGTGGACGGTGCAACACGTGCGATGCCTAACCTCGCTATATTGCTCGAAAAGTTCTGCTTTTTGTCGGCCGAACCGCTCAATAACTAGCCTGTCTAGGGTTGGCTTAAGTTGCCACTCCAAGCGCTCCCATTCTCGGTATTGCTGCATAAATGTTTGTTGATTCATAGATTCCCCTATCTGCGATTAGGGCAGAGCATAAGCCCCGCCCAGATAGATCAATATGCGTCGGCTTCCGCGCCGCACTCACTGCAACCATACTCACAAGGATCGGCGTCTGTTACTCCGCAGTCATTGCAAACCCAAGTGTCATTTCCAGAAATTATTGCGACATTCCAGAAATAAATGCGACAAAAATGGAACCGCATCATCATTAATGCTATTTCCGACATCACCGGAATGGCATATTTGTTCGTGAGGTATCTGTGCCAATACCTCTCAATCACAAACTGAACCCTATCAGAAAGGAAGTCCGACTAAAGAACAATTTAACCGGTAATGATAAAAACTGGGTAGTGTGGTGGTATTGCGGCATCTACAAAAACCAGAAATCGGATTCTCAACCCAACGTTTTGGTAGCTTTTCGGGAGGTGCTTGGCGATAGCTTATCCGATAATGTAATTCTACGACGGGTACCACTTACTTCACTAGGCCAACTCAGGATTGGAACTGTATGGTGTGACAGTATGTGTCGGGCGGAGACAGTTTTCAATACAGGACTGTTTGATGTTGATTTTTCAACAGAGGGCTGGAAGCTTACCTCATTCCATAAAATGGCCCAGAATGGACAACAAGCACCCTATCCCTATGACATCTACCCGCTTCAATACCAAGAAGACAGAAATTGGCTTCTTGAATTCAAGCTGACCACAGGCGGTCAGCTGATTATCCCTTGTATCGAGTTTTTCTCCCGATGCTACGGTCGTTCAGAAGAATTAAAGCGAGTATTGGCCACTTACCCATGGAATGGAGAAAAAGACGCCTACCAGAGTCGCCTGTACGCTCCTCTGGATGAGCCAGAAGAGCCCGGTAAGTGGAAAGTCAAGTTGCGGAAACGTCTTGTTAAAGACGATATTATTCTCCTTGCTCATGCCAAATACGATGCCTATTCGGAATGGGTTGCCAAGAGCATCTATGGACAAATAGAATCATTGCATGACCCAGAGAACAAGAAACCCGCTTTCATCAAAGTACGCCCTTGGTTCAAAGGTTCAGCGCAAATTAAAGTAAAGGGTATCTGGTTTAATGACAACAAATCTTTTTTAGCCCTGCATATTGTTGGATGTAGCGAGCCAGGTGGAGTATTGATCCAACGTGACAGAGAAAATACAAACAAAACTAAAGAAGCTGCTGGTGATAATAGTATCGGCGATGCTTGGGCAGGTGCTCCAGAAAGGATATTAAAAGCACCTGAAATTATTGATTTAACGGGAGACGATGACCCTGATCACTCTGAGGGTACGGTTGAGATACAAGATCCGGATTTCGAGGTGCTGGGACAGCCACGGGCCGTCACTGACGTTTGGAGGGATAAGGCCAAAAGTTCCGCTGGGCCACGAGGTGGGAATGATGATCCGTCAGTATTCTCAAGTGGTGAACGGCATGGCGGTGGCAAAGGCGTTGGTTACGCATCTATCCATGCCCCACAAGTTATGGAATCAAGAGGTGCGCTACGAGACATGTGGGAAGCGATGTTGTTTTTAAAGAAAAAACGGCCCGACTTGATACAAGCTGTTAAATGGTTCACTTTTCAGGATGGCTTTAACGAAGACATCGAGCCAAAACTGATTGCCCTGCAACCATTTAGCACAGAAGATAAAGTAGATGGTGAAACCAGAAACTGGTGCTATCTTGACAAAAACACTAGAGAAATACGCGGTGTACTTGTTGCCTGTCTTATTTCGTATAGAAAACCTGTTTATATTCTTGAAATTCAACGGCGAGCACGTAAGAAAAAGGATCAGAATGGGAATACTAAAGAGGCCGAAGAATCATTCAGGGGCATAGTGTTCATGCTGGATAACCAGAATCAGTTCTGTGAATGGCTACGTAGGCTCTTGTCTGACATACGTCATGTTAAAGGTGTGGGGCAAAAGTTGGTGGGAACCTGTCCAGGTAGAATCGCTACGTTTAAACATGCTTCAGCAGTCAATGAACAGGTGCCTTGCGAGGCATCGGTAATGAATGCTTTGCATAAAATGGGTCTTGAGCTTAATTGAAGCTGATCCTGATGAAGAATTCATAGGGAAAAAGGCCGATAGTAAGAGAAAGGCGGACTGGAGGGTGGGAAAGCGCGAGCTGAAAAGCTCACGCCGGAATGACGGTTGGAGATCGCTAGGTGTAAGGGCTTGCCTATCGAGCAGACCAGCTTTTGCTCCAAGAACTTTATTTGTCCTGATGTGTGTAACGCATCTGCTATTTCTTTTTTTTCTTCAAATAATCAGAAATTTCAAAAATGTTGATATTTATCGACCACGGGCACAAAGGCTCTCACAAGGAATACCATCCCCATCCCGATCCAGCTGCGATAAACCACATTGAGTCAGATAATACTTGGCTTCTTCACATGAACTCATCTCTTTACAGTATCGTTTGCTACCGCAAGATGAATTTTCTGACTGATTGGCCGCCGTTTTCTTCAGCAAAGCGCGATCCGTAGTTTTAGCAATTTTATTGTTAGCTTTTTTGTTTTTTCCTCCATGCCGATACTCCCAAGGTGGCAATGGGTTTGGATCAGCCCATAATCCTACTTTGGCTTGGCGTGCTTCTTCTTCTGCCTGCAATAAAGATTGGTCGTGCATGTACTGTCGGTATGCCCAAGCCATTCCCCGCTTAACCTGTTCTTTGTTAGCATCAAGATCGCCGACAAAAAGAGTACCCACTGTCCGGCCATATCTATCGACAGCCTCTTTCTGCACATGGATAGTCTTATTAAAGACCATATCTGATAATGATTGCTTGGAACGTTGTCCGAAAGCCTGATCACTTTCAGGCGCATCAATCTGTGCCAGCCTAACTTTTAACTGTTGGTTGCCTGCCACTAATAAAGTGACCGTATCGCCATCATGCACACCGACTACACGACCTTCGAGCATTTCAGCTGCATTGGCTAAGCTAATGCAGTAAGACAGGATAAGCCCACAAAAAGCGAGAGGGATGATTTTGAATCGAGTTAAAGACATCAGGGAATTCCTTGTTATAGAGCTTTAATATGACTACTTGTCTTGGTGAGATTTGATGAGAAAAATCCTCCACATTCTTGTCTGGAATTACAATTTAGACATTCATCAAGGAAATCATTTTTCCAATCGCTAATTGACTTCACCGCAAAGGGCCTTACTGATTCTGAAATAATGCAAAGAGGATGATTGTAAATGGAGACGCACATTCGAGAGCGTGCCAAAATATCGACAGCTTGAGCCAATTCATCCCGGTATTCGTAAGGATCAATCCATAGTGCATCCAAATTGGACTTAGCAAAGCCTCTAATCTCCAATCCCATCAAAGCAACATGATCGACGAACAATAAATTCCGAGTAATGAATTCAGCCAAATGTGACAAACGACGATAATTTTCCCGATGAATAACCACGCGAATTTCTACCGGAACGCGGCACCGTTTGAGGTTTAGAATGCCACGAATAGTATCATCGAATGCATCATCAGCTTGAACAATATAGTCATGAAGCTGTGAGTAATCGGCGTATAGGGGAATCCCGATCATCAAGTCATGATGTTTGATCTTGGCAACCTTAATTGCTAAATCTAAGTTCTTGAAATTGCGCCCGTTCGAGAGAATATGCAAAGCAGTTCTAGGCAAATGGACTTTTGAAGCCTGAATCAACCTTATGAAGTCATCACCCCATAATGTTGGTTCCCCACCCGTTATACCAATCTCATGCGTTTCAGGATGGATCATGGGCAGTGCTTCCAGCATATCATCCACCAGATAGTGATCGTCAATATCTCTGGGCGGTTGAGAACACATGATGCAAAAAGAATTGCAGCGTTCTGTTACCAAAAACGAATTGGAATTAGGGGTAAAACAAGCAGTCGTGTCACCAGCCGCCATTTCCATTACGGTAAGTCAAGCCGGGTGTTCATATCAAGGTCAAATCGCCCATAGGGGTTGATATGCTCCCAAATCAAGGGAGTTAACGCGGCGTAGTCTCGTGTTGTCATCTTGCCCTGCCAGTGTGGCTGCGCTAACACCTTTTGGATCATTAACGTGTTGATGTAAACCATGCAGTTTTGAATGAGATGTAAGGCTAACATGCTAATCTCGTGGTCTTCCCTGCGATTGCTCGACATTTCACCGCGACGAGCAAAAAACACAAAATCAGTTGCACCATTCCATTGTTCAACCACATTCAGGCCTTCATGGATTTCCCGGCGTAAAGATTCGTCATGCAAATAGCGGCAAAGAAATATAGTCTTAATCGCCTTACCAAGTTCTGCAAATGCTTTGTAAGTCGGATGCTGAACGTTCTTTCGAGTAAAACGCCTTAAGATGGCTTCGGTTTCCGCTGTTCGAAGGCGTAGAGCCGTCGTGTATTTAACCATTTGATCGTATTGCTGCCGCACGCAATCCCATTCAATAGGTTTCGTTAAAATTTCTTGCAGATTTGAATAGGCATCGGCCATGCCGACATCTGGCCGACTTAGTTTTTGTGAGTGAATGGCTTTCAGTCTGGGTAATAACTGGAACCCCAATAATCGGCAGAAGGCAAACGCAACCGTGCTTTGGCCATGAGAATCGACATATTGACGGTCAACTTCCATCTCGGTGCAATGACGGATAACGCCTTCGATCATTGATGCCACTTCCGAAGAGGACGGCGATTTAAGTTGCGAATGGATGCACAGTGAATTGCGTTCGACATGCCAGTAAATCATGATGCCGCGTCCACCATAGCGAACATGCCATTGTGTAGTCAGGTTTTGATCCCATGCGCCGAAATGCTTGGAATCGGATGCACAGGCGGTGGTGCCGCTACCCCATACAGCCGGATTACGCGCATGTAACGTACCATCGGCGACAATGGCAATTGCGCGCCGCATAGCGTCAACGCCAATGTAACGGCGACGTACATAAGCCAAGTCTCTTGCCGTTGTACCGGAATCGAGTCCGGCCATGCGTTGTAGACCCGCATTGGTGCCAAGACCGTGCAAACATAATAATAAGCGTGGTTGCAACACCGAGCGATCCATCGTTTCATAAGAGGTTGGCGTTTTCAATACATCTGTAAAACCCAGCCGCAGATCGGTTTCCTTAACCACATCAAGCAAACTTGTCATAGGCCACAAGGCATTCAGTTCAGCTTTGAGCGTTGCCAGATTTGGCGGTTCGGGCTGCGCGTCCAGCGGGGTTAATATTATCCAGCCGTTGTTCTTGCTGCTTAATCGGACGAAGGGGTTATTTTTCAGGCCAGTGTCGAAGGCGTTTAATGCTTCGCGCATTTCGGCCTGCAAGTTGGCGATGAACTGCTCCGCGTCGAGCGGCAGATTTAACGCCTGATAGTAGTTTTCACGGTTCGCATTAAAATCTGTGGGTAGGTCTTCATCGGGGTTGCGGTAACGGTTTGCGCCGACTACCCAAATTTCCTTACAGCGCAGTCGTTCGCGTAACGCTTCCAGCGCCGCAATTTCATAAGTGATGCGATTAATGCGATCCCGTCCGGCTGCGTCCTTATCCATCACGGCTTCACGCCATAATCCGCGCACAACGCCATCGAGCGGCACATTTTCATCCACCGGAAAGGTATGAGCTTTGGTGTCCGCAAAACGTTTTACCAATTCAAGCGCGTCCATTACCGGACGGTGAAGGTCATTGTTACACCGAAATTCAAGTGCGGCCAGCAAAGTAGGCACCATGCGGCGATAGTGTCCCTTGTACGAATTTCGGATCACGGTTCGCAGTGTGATTCGGTAAGTTGGTCCGGTTGCTTTCCACTCTTTTACCAAATCACGCAACGTCTGTTCTCCGACCACGGGAAATACTACGTCACGTACTACTCCATCTGGCTGGGCCAGCGTGGCGTCAGCCAGTTCAAACAACAGGTTTTGTTTGCCGGAAACACGCTTAAGGTCTTCCAATAATTCCCGGTCGACTTTGCGCTCAGCGCGTGCGCCGATCTGGTGGATGGTCTCGATCAGCAAGTCCACAAGATCATCAATCAAACTGCGGGCACGCAAGTAAACGAACGCGGCCAACCAAGTAATGCGTACGGCATCGGGATGCCTACGCAGGTCGCGGGGTACTTCGACAGAAACACGCTTGCGGCAACGCTCCAAATCAAGCGGTGAAACCTTATCAAATAAATCGGTTGGCAATCCGATTTTCCTGATGAGCGCTAATTTCGCTAGTTCATCCTGCATACTGGCAAGGCTGGGGCGGCCAGGATTGCTACGCAGCGTCAATAAGAGGGCTGACGCGCTGCCGGTAATGTCATCTTGCTCACTGTTCTCGCTACCGAATTTCTCAGACCGTAACAAGGCATCCAAACTCTCGCGGTGTTCGGGCGAAAGACGTTCATAGACAGAATTGTGGAACAGGTCTTCATGCGCATGCAGCGCACTACGTGCAATACGATCCATTCGATCAGGTGTAGGCGGTTCAATCGAGAGTTCTTTGCAACGTGCTTCCAATCGTGCGACCATCGAGTCGATATCGCCGCCGACTTCACCGGCAACATGATCACGCAGCCAAGCTGTCAGCATTTCCGCATCGGCAACCGTGACTTCCCGGAAACCGAAACGGACTCGAATTTCAGCGCGTAGCCGCTCGGCAGTGCGGCCAGTAGGAATGGCTTCGCCATCTATTGGAATCGGCACTTCCAGTTGCTGACTGAGTAAGGCTACGCCTTGGGTTTCGATTTCGGATTCATCGCGCGGGAACCTGCCGCGTTCGCGGAAGAACGTTAGCAGAATTGCAAACCCTAACCGGTTTGCTCGATTCTTGGCCATGACCAACGAGCGTTCGGCGGGTGTTAGTACCCACTGATCCTTATCGCCACTATTGTCCATCGCACCGTTATGGATTTGGATTTGAAGAAGGCCAGCCGATGCGAGCCAACGTTTCGATCAGTGTGGTTCGCTTGACACCAAAGTTACGGCAGACTGCCGCTTTAGACATACCGCTATTCAATGCGGCGATAATCGCTTCTAATTTTTCACCCATAATGGCGGGTGGGCGTCCGCCAATTCGTCCGCGTTTTCTGGCAGCGGTAAGGCCCGCTAAAACACGTTCTTTAATCAAAGCACGTTCATATTGGGCGAGAGCGCCAAAGACATGGAACAACAGTTCGCCTGATGGCGTAGTGGTATCCATGCCCTCAGTGAGTGAACGGAATGCAACCTGTTTTTCTTTAAGCGTGTTGATAATTGAAAGCAGGTGGGACAAAGAGCGGCCCAGCCTATCCAATTTCCACACGACCAGCACATCCCCAGGACGGACGAAGTCCAATGCATTGGTCAGTCCGGAACGATCATCCTTGGCCCCTGATGCTCGATCTTCAAAAAGATGCCGAATATCGACACCGGCGGCCAGCAACGCATCACGTTGCAAATCCGTGCTTTGCCGGTCCGATTCCGATGAAACACGCATATAGCCCACTAACATAGACGGAAAACCATAAATTTGATGTTTCCGTATAATATCATTTTACGACAGTGTTTTACGTATACTTTCAAAGTTGTTAAAGCGGCATTTTGGTCATAGGTCGCATACATGTCGTAAAACAGATGTTTTGCGATATCTCAACCGCAGCTTGCGACAACCTTTGGATGTTGACCGATGTATCAACGATCACGAGATGGTCGGCCATGATCAAGTCTCAATTTTCCTGAATAGCCGCTTACAGGAATACCTGTGACCTGGCAGTTCGGTCTTTCCCTATAGTATTAATCAACTGACCGCTTCGCAGTCCATTCCGACGGTCATGCCAGATAAAAAATTAATGTCCCGTTCCGCGAACCATGTCGGCCATATCCCGATTAGCCGTAATCGCTTGTTGATAAAGATCGATCACCTCTTGGCTGTGTGCTTTCAGATCGTTGGCATGTCTGCCGTACAAATAGCGTTTGGTCTCGAATTGGTTTAGGAATTTTTGATGCTCCCCAATCCTGGCCTGCAATTCGTTGGCTTCTTCCTCAATGTGCTTAGCCAATGCCCATGCTGTACGTCCAGATCAACATCCTTGGCATGGGGCTCCATGAAACTACAGGCCGACAATAACCATTGATCCAAAATCAGGGGAATCAGTGGTTTAAATGTCATGGGAATCTCCAAAATAGTTTAGTTGTATGGTTCAGGTTATTAAATCGCTGTATTTTTAGGCTTAAGCAGCCGCAAGCCATTGGCGACGACTAATAGTGACGCACCCGTGTCGGCGGCGATGGCTTCCCACAAGGTCGCCACACCGGCAAAGGCGAGCACGGCAAATGCCGCCTTGATCGTCAGCGCAAAGATTATATTCTGTCTAATGATCGATAACGTTCGCTTGGAATGTCTGATCAGCCAAGGCAACTTGGACAGATCATCGCCCATTAGAGCGATATCGGCTATTTCGATGGCCGCATCCGAGCCTAATACCCCCATGGCAATTCCCAGGTTGGCCCGGCCTAGCGCTGGTGCGTCGTTGACACCATCACCTATCATCGCTACCTGTCCGTATTGCTCGACCATTTGATTGACAATCTCCACTTTATCGGCAGGCAATAATTCGGCGTGTATCTCATCAATGCCGATTTGTGCTGCAATATTATTTGCCGTCACCTGGTTATCACCGGTTAACATGACCAGATGTTTGATACCTGTCTGTCTCAACGATTGTAAAATCGATTTGATTTCAGCGCGAGGTTGGTCGGCGACGGCAATCAAGCCGCAAATGTGCCGCTCGCTGCCAATGGCAATCACGGTTTGCCCGGACTGTTCAAGGGCAATCGCTTTTGCGCTGATTTCCGGAATCTCCTGGCTACGTTCCAATAGATAACGACGCGAGCCCAGCCAGTAATCGGTGCCATTAAATAGCCCGGTTATCCCTTTACCGGGCAGAACCGTCACGTTGTCCGCGCTGGCGACACTGACGCCCTGGTTTTCCGTGTATTGCAGAATAGCTTTCGCCAGCGGATGATTGCTGCGTGCTTCCAATGCGGCCGCACGGCTTAACAGTTCCGCTTCGCTATGACCATTGAACGGGTAAACACCGGTGACTATCGGCTCACCGCGGGTCAGCGTACCGGTTTTATCAAAGGCGATTGCATTAAGATGGGCCGGCGTTTCGATATAAATGCCGCCTTTAATCAGAATACCTTGCCGGGCCGCACTCGCTAATGCGGCAACAATACTGACCGGCGTCGAAATGACCAATGCACAAGGGCAAGCAATCACCAATAACACTAAGGCGCGGTATAACCATTCACTCCAGTCGCCTGCTAAAAACAACGGCGGAATGACCCAAACGGCCAGCGCCAAGGTCATCACGACCGGCGTATAAACGCGCGCAAATTTCTCCACCCATTGCTCGGCTTCCGCCCGCTTGCCATGCGCTTCCCCAACCAGACGCGTGATTTGTGCCAGCGTGGTATCCGTGGCGAGTTTGGTGGAGCGGATTTCCAGGGTTCCTTCGCTATTGATACAACCGGCAAACACTTCATCGCCCACTTGCTTGGCGACCGGGATGCTTTCACCGGTAATCGGGGCCTGATTGACCGAACTGAAACCCGCGATCACCTCACCATCCAACGGGATTTTATCGCCCGGAGCGAGCATGAAACGGGTGCCGATACTGACTTCTGCGGCGGGGACCATGCGTTCCTGTCCACTTTCATCCTTGACCCTGACCGTCGATGGCGCTAAATCCAATAAAGCCTCTACCGCATGACGGGCGCGGCCAATGCTCCAGCTTTCAATCGCCAGGGACAGCGCAAAGAGAAAACTGACCGTTGCTGCTTCAAACCATTCGTTAATGAACATGGCGCCGATGACGGCAACCGTCATCAATAAATTCATATCGGCACGCAAGCGTTTCAGCGCATAAAACGCTTTTACAACCACATGTCGACCGCCGAAGATCACCGCCAAGCCAAAGGCGATTTTCTCAGGCAAAGGAATAGCTTGCTGAGTATGCGCGTTAAACAAGCTAGTGAGATACTCGGCAATAACCTCCCAGTTTAGAGACCAGTTTTCTGGGTGGCTGAGAAAAGTTTGCGCATCGCCAAATCCACCGGCGATAGCGATATGAATCACCATGCCGGCAATGATCAGCAAACCACTGAGCGTGGTATAAACGGTTTTCGAACGGTGAAGTCGCGTTGCATCATCTTGTTGTTTTTGACCCGCTTGCCAACGCCTTGCCTTCATACCCGTTTTGGCAACCGCTTTGATAATGGTTTTTTCAGCCACAGGCCCGGCATCGGGCAAAAGCGTCATGCGCCCATTTAAAACATCGAACGCCAGCTTGTCGCCGCCGCCCACTAGCGGGCCTATCGCGCTTTTTAAAGTGGCGACTTCCTCAGCACAGTCCAGGCCTTCGATCTTGAAGGTCATTCCGCTTGCCGGTATTGATAGATTTGGCTGATTGTTAGCCGGTTTATCTCCCGCACAACTACAGCTTTTTTCTGATTGATTGCATGAACTCATCTATTTCGCTCCTCATTAAACCCAATGGGTGTTTTTTCCGGTGTCAATGTACCTGCTTGCTCATCGTTGCGGTGCGCGAGCCAGTATAGAATCGGTAATACCAACAATGTCAGCATCGTTGACGACAGAATGCCGCCGATCACCACGGTGGCCAGTGGCCGCTGTACTTCTGCGCCGGTACCGGTGGCGATCGCCATCGGTACGAAACCGAACGAGGCCACCAATGCGGTCATCAGCACCGGTCGCAGTCGCGTCAAAGCACCCTCTACAATCGCCTTATCCAGCGACATGCCTTCGTCACGGAGGCTGCGGATAAAGGCAATCATCACCAGACCGTTCAGTACCGCTACACCCGACAAAGCGATGAATCCCACTGCCGCTGAAATCGACATCGGAATATCGCGCAACCAAAGTGCGACCAAGCCGCCGGTCAGTGCGAATGGGATGCCGCTAAAGACAAGCAAACCGTCCTTGATGTTGCCAAACATCATGAACAGTAAGGTAAAAACCAGCAGCAACGCCACCGGCACTACGATTTCCAAACGCTGCGTGGCGGATTGCAATTGCTCGAACTGTCCGCCCCAGGTGGTCCAGTATCCCGCCGGAATCTTGACTTGCTGTTGCAGCCGTTGTTCGGCCTCGGCAACGAACGAACCGATATCGCGGCCGCGCACGTTGGAAGTTACCACGATCCGCCGTTTGCCGTTCTCCCGGCTGATTTGGTTGGGCCCCGGGGCTAATTCAAGGCTTGCGACTTCAGCGAGCGGAATATAAGTGGTTCTTCCGTCGCCGCTTTGTCCGCGCGGCAATGAAATCGGTAAACGTTTGATCGCTTCCGGATCGCTGCGCAGGTTATCCGGCAAACGAACGATAATGTCGAAACGCCGGTCGCCCTCGAACAATGTTCCGGCCTCTGTTCCGCCGATTGCGGTGGCCACCGCATCCTGCACGTCGCCTACGTTCAAACCGTAACGCGAGGTTTTGTCCCGGTCAATGTTGACCGTCAGCATCGGCAGCCCCGTGGTTTGCTCGACTTTAACCTCCGATGCGCCCTGAATAGTTTTCATGACCGCTGCGATTTCAGCCGCCGTGTCGTTTAGCACAGCCATGTCATCGCCAAACACTTTAACGGCCACATCGCTACGCACCCCGGAAATCAGTTCGTTAAAACGTAACTGGATGGGTTGTGAAAACTCGTACAGATTGCCCGGCAGTTTGTTGGCCGCTGTTTGGATTGCGGCCAGTAGGTCATCGCGCGACTTATCCGGTTCCGGCCATTGCTCGCGCGGCTTGAGCATGATGTAACCGTCCGAGATATTGGGCGGCATCGGGTCCGAGGCGATTTCAGCGGTGCCGGTTCGCGCAAATACCCGCTCGATTTCCGGAAACTGCTGTTTCAGCGTCGCTTCAATCCGCTGCTGCATGGCGACCGATTGCGACAAACTGGTGCCGGGGATGCGTAGCGCCTGAATAGCGAAATCGCCTTCATTCAAGCTCGGCACGAACTCGCTGCCCATGCGCGTAGCCAAGAGGCCCGACAGGATCACCGTGACAACAGCAAAGGTTAATACCACCGGCTTGTTACCCATGACGCTATCCAGCACCGGCGCATAGACACGCTTGGCCGTCCGCATCAGCACATTTTCTTTTTCGGCCACTTTGTCACCAATGAAGAGAGCCACGGCCGCCGGAACAAACGTGACCGACAGAATCATGGCGCCTACCAAGGCGGCCACGACAGTGAACGCCATCGGATGGAACATTTTGCCTTCCACGCCGGTCAGTGCGAAGATCGGCAAATACACCACCATGATGATGAGCTGGCCGAACAACAACGCCCGCCGCGCTTCTTTCGAGGCTGTAAATACTTCCTGAAAGCGCTCGCTACGGGTCAATGGACGCCCTTGCTGCGCCTGAGCGTGAGCGAGCCGCCGCACGCAGTTCTCGACAATGACCACGGCGCCGTCGATGATGATGCCAAAGTCGAGTGCGCCCAGGCTCATCAAGTTGGCGCTCACCTGGTAAGTCACCATGCCGGTAAAGGTAAACAGCATCGCCAGCGGTATCACCATCGCGGTAATGACGGCGGCGCGAATATTGCCGAGGAACAGGAATAGAATCACGATGACCAGGATTGCCCCTTCGGTTAAGTTCTTCTTGACCGTGTTGATAGCTTTGTCGACCAGCACCGTCCGGTCGTAAACGGTGATCGCCCGTACGCCTTCAGGCAGGGTGCGGTTGATGTCAACCATCTTTTTGTCGACCGCCTGCGAGACGCTGCGGCTGTTCTGGCCGATCAGCATGAAGACCGTGCCCAATACCACCTCGCGGCCGTTTTCGGTGGCGGCGCCGGTGCGCAGCTCGCGGCCGATCTCGACTTCGCCGACATCGCGGATGCGGATCGGCACGCCTTGGACATTGCCGAGAATGACATTTCGAATATCTTCTATCGAGTGAACCTGGCCCGGCGCTCGAATCAGGTATTGCTCGCCGCGCTTCTCGATATAGCCCGCCCCGACGTTGTTGTTATTGCGATCCAGCGCGGTGACAATGTCCTGTAAAGTTAAACCGTAGGATGCGAGTTTTTCCGGGTTCGGCGCCACCTGATATTGTTTGGCATAGCCACCCATGGAATTGATTTCGGTCACGCCCGGCACATTGCGCAGTTGCGGCTTGATGATCCAGTCCTGGATTTCACGCAGGTCGGTAGCGGTGTAAGGCGAGCCGTCCGGCTTTTGGGCGCCGTCCTTGGCCTCGACAGTCCACAGATAGATTTCTCCAAGACCGGTCGAAATGGGGCCCATTGCCGGCGTGATACCGGCAGGCAATTTATCCTTGGCTTCCTGAATGCGTTGATTCACCAGTTGCCGGGCGAAATAGACGTCGGTGCCGTCCTGGAAAATCACGGTGATTTGCGATAAACCGTAGCGGGACAGCGACCGAGTTTGCTCCAGATGCGGCAAGCCGGCCATGACGGTTTCGATGGGGTAGGTAATGCGCTGTTCGGTTTCCAATGGCGAATAGCCGGGCGCCGTGGTATTGATTTGCACCTGAACATTGGTAATGTCCGGCACAGCATCAATCGGCAAAATCGAATAATTGAAAATACCGAGGCCCGCCATACCCAGTACGGCCAGCATCACCAGCCAGCGATGTTCTATTGCTAAACGAATCAGTCGTTCAAACATGATGCAGGCCTCCTGTATTGCGGGTTTTCCTACCAAAACCGAATAAACCGCGCACTAAGCTTCGCCGTGCCAGCCCATCACAATGACCAACATTCCGAACAAGGCGATGCCTGCGCCAGCCCAATCCAACACCGACAATTTGACGCCATCCACCACTCTGAGCCAAACGAGAGCGGTAGCCACGTAAACACCGCCATAGGCTGCGTAAATCCGGCCACTGGCGGCCGGGTGTAGCGTGAGCAGCCACACGAACAGCGACAGGCTGATCATAGCCGGCAATAGTAGCCACGGAGAGCCTCCCTTGCGGAGCCACAGATAAGGCAGAAAACAGCCGATGATCTCGGCAAGGGCTGTCACAAAGAAAAGAGCGGTAGTTTTCAGTATTAACATCATTTGACATTCCGGGTTGTAACAATAGAGTTGAGAGCGCTTCACGAGCACGCAACGCAGATAATATTAAGCTTTTATAACGGCTGAGATTTGCTGCTACATCAGTGTTCATGAGAAGCTCCTGCCTTGCCTTGCTCGGATTTAATGACAAAGCTGCCGTTAACCGCGTATTCCGTGCCCGGCATCAATCCGGCTACGATTTCGGTCACTTTGCCGTCGGAGAGTCCGGTCGTGATCGGTTGGGCGATAAAGCCGCCCGGCACGCGGATAAAAATCGTCGGTTTGTCGTTGATCGTCTGGATGGCGTCGGACGACACGGCGACCGGCACTTCGGTTTCTTTGGCGACCAGCTCGACCGTGATGAACAAGCCCGGTCGCCAGGCCATCTGCGGATTCGCCAAAGTCACGCGGGCCTTGGCAGTGCGGGTTTGCTCGCCCATCAGCGCGCCCACGTAGGACACTATGCCGGATGCGGTAGAGTCGAATGCCGTGGCTTTAATCGTGACCTTTTTGCCGACCCGAACGACATTGAGGTCTTTCGCCGACACGATAATTTCCGCCCAAACCGACGACAGATCGGAAATAGTGAAGATGCTGGCATCTTCCTTGACGGCTTCTCCCAAAGCGATGTGTTTCTCGACCACCATGCCGTCGAACGGTGCGCGAATTTCGTAGCGGTTGAGCAGTGTACCTGAGTTGACCGATACCGTCGGACTTGCGCCAAGTGCCATCAGCTTGTGTTGTGCATTATGTACGGCGATTTCCGCCTCGCGCATAGCCTGTCGGGCTTGCAGGTAGTCCTGCTCCGCCGAGATTTTCGCCTCCCATAAGTGTTTTTCCCGCGCAAAGGTGGTGCGCGCCAATTCCAGACGCTTTTGCGCCGACAACAACTCGCTGCGCTGTTCCGATAACGCCGTACTGGCAATCACCGCCAGCACTTGACCTTTTTTGACTTGCTGCCCGAGGTTGGCGGAAACACTCTCGACCACGCCGGCCAGACGCGGCACCACGTGGGAGGTCATATCTTCATTGAAGCGAATTTCACCGGGCAGGGTTACGACGCTTTTGATGTGCGCGGCGCCTGCTGTCTGGGTTGTTATGCCGGTTTCCTCGATCTGATGATCGGTCAACGCAATTTTCCCTTCCTCTTTAACCCAAGAAAATTGCAATGCCTGGTTGTCGTGCCTTGCCGTTACATTCGCTTCAAAGACATGCGGCTCTTCGATTGTCTGGATGCTCTGCAAAAAATCCTTTTCCGGCGCAAAGTCGATGTGCTGTTGCTGCCCATTTGGCCGCGTCAGCAACAGTGATACCTGATCGGCGGCTGGTAGCAGCAGCTTATGCTGATTGAACTGATAGATACGGAAGCGCGGCTCGCCTTCCTCTTCGCTGAGCAGGATTTCCAGTTCGAAATCGCCGTTGATGAATAAATCGCCGCCGTGTGGACCTTGAGCCTGTTTGGCTTCATCTGAATGACCATGGTCGTCATCGCTTTGATTGGTATGTACTTTAGCTTCTACGTGGTTTTCTTCGCCATGTTCTTCGCCTTCCGGCATCGACTTATCGATGCTAAGAATGAAAACACCTAACAACACACCGAAAAGAATAATCGCGGCGATCGCGATGATTTGCTTCTTACTGATATTGATGTTCATTGGGATACCGCCTGTTTGCTATTACCTAATGTCTCGTTCATGCTGCTTCCGACCAAGCGTTCCACCTCGGCCATGGATTTGTGATAATCCGCGAGTGCCAACAAATACTGATTTTTCGCGCCAAACAGGGTGCGCTGCGCATCCAGTACATCCAGAAATCCGAACTTGCCGAAACGGTAGCCTTCACGGGCGGCGTCATAGGCGCTTTGAGCGCCGGGCAAAATGTCCTGACGGAGCGCCACAACTTCGGCATGGGCAGCCTCCAACTTTTGATAGGCCGTGTTCAAAGCGGTTGTGATACGCACTTCGGCACTCCGAAGTTCTTCCTCCGCTTTGGTCAGCCGATGTTCGGCTTCCTGAATGCCGCCCTGATTGCGATTGAATACCGGCAACGGCACCGAAAAACCGACGACTAAGGCGTAATCATTGGGCATAAGATACTTACTGGCGCCTACTGTCGCGGTCACGTCCGGGACGGCTTTGGACTTTTCCAGCGTGATAAGCGCTTGACGTTGGGTGATTTCGGTTGCCCAACGCGCTAAATCGGGATTATTGGACAGGCGTTGCTGCAATGCATCCAGGGACGCCTGCGCGGATGGGATGCTGTCCAGATTACCGGCCACCGATTCAAAACGCGCCGTGGTGCCGCCCCAACCCGCCGCCAAACGTTTACGGGCGGCTTCCAGTTCTTTCCGGGCACGCATCAGCTCGATTTGTACCGAGGCACGCGCGACGTTGGCTTTGGTTTCTTCAACGGGCGATACTTTGCCGGCCTGAACCCGCGCGGCTGTCGTTACCGCCGTCTGATTCGCCAAGTCATGCGTTTGTTGGGTTAGCGCCAAGCGCTGTTGAGCCGCCAACACGTCAATAAAGTCCTGTGTCACTTGGGTCAGCACATCGGCACGTTTGGCTTCGTAATCCCAATCGGCAAGCTGCTTGGTCAGTGCGGCAGCTTCGATGCGTGCGCTCCGCTTACCGCCCAACTCGATTAATTGACTCAGCTCCAAGGTGACGACATCGCCATCGAAGCCTTGCATGACCCGATTGCCGAAGTTAGAAGCATTGGCGTTGAAGGTGGGGTTGGGGAACAATCCGGCTTGTAAGGCGGCGGCTTCCTGAGCTCGGCTCTCCCAGGAAAAGGCCGACAGTTCCGGGTTTTGGGTTAACGCCAAGGCCAGGGCTTGAGATAAAACCAAGACGCCGGTCGGTTCCTCGGCGATTGGCCGACTGGAATCACTCGGAACCTGATAGCCGGATTGAGCCGGCGACAGCGCGTCGTCTGTCGGGCTGGCATCTACAGGACCGGCAATGATGAAACAACACAATGCGATGCCAAATGACCGCATAGAATTCGATAACATGGAAAACTTCTCCGTAGCATAGAGGTAACGTCAGCAAAAAACACAGGCATTAAACCTGCGGCTTTAGCGGGTAGGTTGCAGCTAGGAGATGGGGTTAAATCAGTAAAACGATACTGCGTAGAGCGAGCAGTCGAGGATCGGTGAAAGGTGGATCGAAAAATGCCGGTTGCCGAATAAAAGGTCGGCCATGAAGCGACAACAGCGAAAATAGGAAAAATACCGGCAAAAGCCCGCTATCAAGCGCTATTTTTACAAAATCCGTTAACGACAGTGGGATGTGATCATCGCCATCCAGAGCGATGTCGGTGCATGGGGCGTTACAAGGTGCATCGTCGTCGGTGAAATGAACACCGGCTGTATCGCTGAAATGGTCGTTTTTATCCGGATCAATGCCATGATCATACCCGACGTGCTCCACAGCGACATGGCCATCCTCCCCAAAACACAGCACAAAGGCCGACGCATCGCGATGCCCCAGGCCGAAATGACCAAGGATAGCGAGGATCAGCACAAAAGAGAGCCAATTTTTGGAGTGTCGTAAGGCATTCATGTCAAATAAATTTATCACACGAAAGCAGTAATACCCAGTTTTTTGCCGTTGTACACACAGACGGCTGGATTTGTCAGTTATCGACTTTTGAGAGAATAGCTCATTGAGTTATACGGATTCACGCAGATGTGCAGCTATGTCCGCTTTCTGGTTATGACTGAACCTTGAGTAATTTTTGGACTTCGAAATGGCTGCAAGGGACCGTCAGCAATGATTCGTGGTGCATGGAAAATAGCCATTCCGGACCGTCGGTGTTCAGAAGAGACCAGTTCGACAGTTTAAAATGGCGGCTGGTGACACGACTGCTTGTATTACCCCAATTAGCCTCGTGCCGATACAAGACATTGATTCCGCAATTTGTCGGTTGAAACTTGATGACATCATGATCCGTGAGGTAATCCAGTTCTGGTGCTAAGCGGAGCACATTCATTAATCGGCCTGCCTCATTTCCATCTAAGGCGGTATCGCTTGAAAGCAGAATCAAGCCAAACCCTTGAGGTAAAGCATCGGTAGAACCATTCCATCGTAAAGTGTGGGATGCCCGAAGCGGAACAGGTAGATTGGAATTGGTAGTGACTTTGGAAATAAACGGCCTTGTATGACCGATATTGCCCAATATATTATTGTTCTTTGAGTGCAGATAGATCATGGACGCACCCAACTTAACAGAATTTTTCTGGCTTCCGAATCATCTTCCAAAAGTTTGAAAAGGTAGCGAAAGATTTTCATATTCTTACTGCAAAAGCCGCTTGTAGCTTTATGTCCTATAACATCCCCTTGCGTTGCATAATGATAGATAGGGTCAGTTCCGCAATAAGGCAAAAAGCCACAGTCATTACACATTGGCAAGCTCTCCGATAACGTAGACTCAAGCGTATCGAGAACGGTATCCGACAGAATCACATCTTCATAACTGTCATTATAAACGCTTCCCAGCCTAAAACGCTTATCCCCCATTTCTGCCAGCATCCTGGCTTCATCAGAGGCATAAATATCGCCATCATAATTGTAAACAATAGCTGAAATGGCCATACCGGCTGGAGATTGCAAATCAACATAGCCTGTGCCAAACGGTGAGAAGATCTTATTGATAATCAGCGAAGCATACAGTTCGACAAAAGGATAACCTTGACGATTGATAGCCAGGATGTAATTCAGCCCTTCCTTGTAGAATTCAAACCAGCGTTCCACGTCATATTTTTCGGTTTGTCGAGTTTTGACCGCAAATCCATACGGACTTAAGGCACGGAGAAAAATAGCATCCATTCCTAATGAAAGATAGGTATCGATAATTTCCTTTACGCGGGGAAGGCTGGCTTCTGTGGTAGTCATTAACGCCCCTACCTTATCCTTACCTAAAGCGGCTTGAGCCTTTCTGATACCTTCAATAGTGAGCTGATAACCATTCTTTCCAGGACGTGGCCGATTCCGATTGTGTAGATCCTCTGGCCCATCCAGGGAGGTTGAAAGGCAAATATCATGGGCAAGGCAGAATGCAAGAATATCGTCCGTCAAAAGACTCAAATTGGTCGTTATAACAAATTGAACGTCCTTACCATGGCTCGCATTGATGCGTTTCGCCTGCTCGACCACATAGCGAATAATGGGGAAATTTAATAACGGTTCCCCGCCTTGGAATTCAATCTTGATTGCCGGTGATGGGCTTCTGAATACAAATTCCAATGCTCGATCTGCGGTTTCCTGGCTCATGTCATAGGCTAACTTGTCATCAGTCTGTCGAGATACTTGGCAATATTGACAGGTATAGTCACAGCGTAGGGTAACTACAAAGATATGCAGCGCCGTGAATTGTGAAATCCGCTGTGCTTTAGTTCTATATTTGAGTGCAAGCAGATCAATGGCCACATTCGAGTCGTCATCAATCAGGAAATGCTTTGATTTTAAATCGTGGTAAAGGTCACTGTGGAATGGAATGCTCTTTCTAACAAACTGCTCCAGCTGCGACCGTATGACAATTAGATGCTCACCAACTTCATTGGTTAATACATAACGGTTATCATCGAGCTTAACGAAGCGACATGGCAGTGTTTGATACTGACCAGATGAAGCTCGGTCAAAGGCTGGCATCGAGCGAAATTTTTTTCCTAAATCAGACACAAGCTAAGACTCAATAAGGCCAGTATTGGAAAAGGCATTGGCTAGTATCAGGGTTCGGATGTTAGCCGTTTCTTTGGAAAGAGCATCCCTTAAATCCTGATCCAAAACTTCATTACGTATTCTGGAACATAGATCATCGATTGTTGACCGAGACACATTCGAAGCGATATGCAATGTAACTTTTATTTGCTGATCTAGCGATTGAATATCAAATGAGCACCTATCAGCAAAGCGATAGAGCGCCCGTTTAATGGTATCTATGGAAAACACGTTGTTATCAAAAGATAAGTCAACGCTAACTACACCCGCACCTGTCATGCGCTCTTCCTAATTAATAACGGGAAGAAACATGAGATCTATGTGATGAATGCGAGGAGTGTGATCGATGCGAGTAATGATCAGCAACAGTCGAATTTCCACTTAGATCTGGATGCTCAAGCACAAATGGATTTTGGGCTATTTTTGCTGATTCTTGAGCTTGCCCGCTGTATGCTGAATTGACATCCAACTGCTCTGCTAGAGAGCTTGGCAACGCGGCACTGGCATCCATAGCCATTGATACAGCCAACGCGGCAACAGAGGTTAAAAAGCTTTTCTTTTTCATTAGTGCTCCCAGAATATAAATGTAAAATTGTTGTTATAAATATTGTTATAGTTTTAATAGAAAGCTTATATTGAGGGACTCATAAGTACGGCCCATCAGTATATATACTAGCGAATTTTTAAAATTATGTAAATGTTGATCATTTTCAATTGATTACGATTATTTAGGGGTAAATGCAGATTGTACTGGCATTAACTCTTATTACAACCTTGCGGAATCAACCATGAAGATGATGGTTTATCCTGCTTTGCATAATCGGCAATAGGAATTGTTTCACCAATACGCTTTTCCAATTCCGCTATAGTGACCAGATACTCATCCAAAAATGATGCTATGAATAATAAGCATTTTTTTCATTAATTATTTTTGCTCAGTTAGTAGGAAAATTCCGAACAGGAAATTCACTCTTTTTCAGGTTATTTTCAGAGGATGTGGCTAGTTTATTTGTATAGCCATATAGTTGAACATCAAGGTAACAGTCCGTAGCAGAAAAATAACAGTAATACGGCTGTTACTGGAATAATGTAACACACTCCTATAATTTGCCAGACTCTGAGCTTTAAGTTTGATATGTTAAGTATCCTTTAGTTTACTCTATCGTGAGATAAATAAAGTCACGTTCATTTGATGAAGTGGAAGCAACGCTTTACAAAATAAATAACCAATAATCTCTTTTGAATAAAGAGTTAAAAAAATTTTAAAAAGGAATTGCTTAATGACTATAGAAAATAATGAATTATACGCATCTCTCTGGACTGGTTACAGTGAGTTGCGTGGCGGTATGTATGCATCACAGTATAAGGGGTATATGCTTACTTTGCCGTTTATGAAACATATTTCTGATGAAGACACAGAGATCCTTTATAGCATAATTGAAATTCCGAAAGTAGGAGACTACTTTCCAAGTTACGGTTACACGTACTTTTTTCAGAAGTTATCAATCGCTGGATAGTTAATATCAAGGAAGTGAATGTATGAGAATCTTAGTTGATACTGTCCGAATCGCTGGTTTTCGAGGTATTTCTGATCTTGAGATATCTTTGCAGCGTGTAACCATACTAATTGGCCCTAATAACTCGGGTAAAACCTCAATCATTAAAGCACTACATTTGGCCTTAGGCGACTATTCGCGTTATTTGTCTGAAGAAAATTTTTATATTGATGGTGAAGATAACTCTGCTGAGAATATTCTGGTGGATGTTCGTATAGTTGCAGTTGATGAGAATAGTAAACGCAAGCAACTTTTTGATGATGAGTGGCTTGAGCAATTTGGCGATAAGATCCAGTCAGAAGCCAATGGTAATCAGTTTTTGGCATTAAGAACCTTGTGTACGCGCGACAAAATAAAAGGTGGTTTTGCTGTTACACGTTTTGCTCTGGATCGTTGGCCAGAATATAAAAGCTGGAAAACTGAAAAAACGAGCAACAAGAACCAACTACGCAAGCGATTTGAAGCCTTGCCTTATATTTCAATAGAAGCGCAACGCGATATACATCAAGAGCTGAGGGAAAAAACATCTTTTGTGGGAAAAGTACTATCTAGCATAGATTACGATAAAAATGATATTGTCATGCTGGAGAAAATGGTTGCTGATATTAACGGTGAAGCAGTAGCTAAAAGTGAACATTTAAAGAGTCTAAAAGCTCACTTGGAACAACTAAATCAGTCTTTTCATGGATCTGGACAAGCTGAAATAAATCCCTTCCCTAAGAAAATTCGTGATCTTTCCAAACAATTTACGATCCATTTTGGTGGAAAAGAGAATAATTCGTTTTCTATGGAATATCATGGCATGGGTACCCGAAGCTGGGCATCAATGCTAACAGTAAAAGCATTTACCAATATGATGGTAAAAAAGCATAAGGCAGAAGCTGAGCCTTTTTTTCCGATAATAGCCGCCGAAGAGCCTGAAGCGCATTTACATCCCAATGCTCAACGAACACTTTATAGGCAATTGGTTGAGTCTGAGGGGCAAGTCATCATTAGTACGCATTCATCCTATCTCGCGGCGCTTGCAGACCAAAGTGAGTTAAGAGCTTTATCAGTGACAAGCAACGGGGTCATAGTGAACCAATTAAGCACTGATTTAGACCCTGAAGATAAACGTAAGCTACAAAGAGAAATACTTCATTCAAGAGGCGAGTTGCTGTTCTCCAGAGCAATCGTTTTATCAGAAGGAGAAACAGAGGAGCAAGCTTTACCGCAATTATTTGCTAAGTATTTCGGCGATGATTCGTTCTCATTGGGGATAAACTTTATAGGTGTCAATGGTTCAGGCGCTAAATATCGTCCATTCTTGATTTTTGCCAATGATTTCAAAATTCCAGTGTTTATATTTAGTGATGGAGAACCCACAACTATTAAGGAGCTAAAGAAGCACTACCAAAGAGTTTTTGGTGAAATAGATGTTAATACATGTCCTAATATAACAATCTTAGATGACACTGATTTTGAGGGATATTTGCTTGATTCAGGTTTTGAGCAAGTAATAGAAGATGCAATCAAAACAATCGAAGGTGAGGACAAAATTGATAAATGGATAGAAACAAGACAAGGCGCTCCCTTAAGACCACAAAAAACAAATAAACCAAACTGTGAAACTTGTAATCAGCCAATATTTGAGTCTCCTTTACGCGATTATTCCGTTCCTGACGGGCGAAAAAAAGCAATATTAGAAATATTAGACTCACAAAAACCAATGTATGCCCAGGCGATTACTGAGCAGCTATGTCGATTGAATGTTGATGAACTTCCTCCCAAAGTGATTGAGCTTTTCAAAAAAATTGAAGGGGTATTACTATGATGTCTTTATCACCAACTCAAGCTTCAATTGTAAATGCGCCTATCGGTGAAGCGATACAAGTTCTTGCTTCAGCTGGCTCAGGTAAAACACGTGTATTAACTGAACGCGTCAGATTTATCCTAAAGAATACCAAAAAAGACAGTGTTATTGCTTTGACTTTTACTAACAAAGCAGCTGAAGAAATGCAGGAGCGCCTTGCGGATGAGGAGACAATAGAAGATAGAGTCTGGATAGGCACTATTCATTCTGTTGCCCAACGCTTGTTGGAACAGTACGGACATACGATAGGCTTGCCGTCCGAATTGCATATTTATGATCGCGATAAAGATAGAATGGAAGTTTTCTTACAATCGTTGCGTGATGATGGGATCAATATCGACGAGTATTTAGATGTTTCCGATATCAAGGAAAGACGCAGCCGTGAACGAAGGATGCAAAGTTATATGGATTTTTTTTCTACGGTTAAGCGGGAGTTGCTTAGTGAAGAAGACATTGTTGAAAAATACCCAGACAATTCGCGTCTTTGGAAAATATACCAAGATTATCAGAATGCTTTACTTAACAGTGGAGGCATAGATTATGACGATATTTTGATCCATGCCCACTGTTTGTTATTGCGACATGAATGGATTGCCAATATTTATCGGGCAAAATATAAACATATTTGTATTGATGAGTCACAAGATCTAAACAAAGCACAGTATGAGTTTATAAAAACGCTTTGTGGTGATTCTATCACCAGCATATTAATGGTTGGGGACCCAAATCAGATGATCTATGGTTTTAACGGTTCGTCATCAGATTATCTATGTTCGCATTTTGTATCGGATTTCAAACCTAAAATATATGAGTTAAAAGAAAACTATCGCAGTACAAAGGCCGTTATCCGTGTTGCCAATAAACTTAAAATAAATTCACAAAAGGAAAGTGATGCTGCGTTAGCAGGTTTTTTTAGCATAGAGCCGCAATTGGATGAATTTTCAGAAGCGCAGTGGATAGTTAACCAAATTAAGTACTTATTGGAACTTAAAACTCACCATGAAATTGAAGGCGACATCTCTCTAAACCATATGGTTGTAATTGCCAGAAACCGCTTTGTGTTTTCAGCCTTGGAAGATGTCCTTGTGAGAGAAGGAATTCCTTTTTCATTGAAAAAAAGAGAAAGACAATCTGAGCCACAGTCATTATTTGGTAAGGTACTTGATTACTCTATTCGGGTGAGATTGAATCCCAAAGGCTGGGTAGACGGTAAAAAACTCTGTGAATTATTAAAGCTTACGCCACCCGATGAGTGGGGCGATGAACGATTGCTAGAAAAATGGTCTCAGACTACTCTAAGTTCACAGGTTTTGCTTCCCGAATTATATTCAGAATTGTTATCAGCGATAGATAAGCTAGATGTTGCCGAACCTAATATTAGAAAGTTCATTCTGTTATTTGATGAAAAACTAGAGAAATTAGCTGCTGATTGTCAAAGTGATGAACAAAAATCTGAGTTGGAAATAAGCATCTCAGAGTTGAGAGAATTTCAGCATTGTTGGACTCAGTTTAAACAAAAAGGTTTGGGAGATTCATTGCAAGCATTTAGAAATGCTATGGCTCTCGGTCAACTATCTGGAGACGTTGTTAATAACGGCTTAACTTTAAGTACAGTTCATACTATGAAAGGGCTGGAAAAAGATATCGTCTTCTTGATGGGGATGTGTGAGGGCTTGTTTCCAGACTATAGAGCCAAGACAGAAGCCGAGATTGATGAAGAACGTAATAGCGCCTTTGTTGCAGTAACAAGAGCCAAACGCTGGTTATATATTACTTACCCTGCCAAAAGAACCATGCCTTGGGGAGATGCTCGATATCAGGACCCATCACGTTTTATTAGGGAGATTCAAGGATGAGCAATATTGGACAGTGTGAGTAAATTATCCAAAACCGCACTTCATAATTTTTACTGAGCAGATAGACTATAAGGAATTTGTGTCATTTCTCCAGCGAAATGTACTGTGGAAGCGAAAAAATGGAACATTGTTGATACGTAATAATTTGATCAGTATCATGAATTGTATTGGCTGAATAGCGTCTAGCTCCCTCTTTACTAATAATTTCTATTTCCTTGTAATCAATTAATTGTAAGGGCTCGCGTTTAAAAAAGACCGGGCTCGCAATTATCCCGTTTTTCGGCTCGAATTAGCTGCGACTGAAAATCCGGCCCGGCTCACATTAAATGCCACTGAGCTTGCATTTACCCGCACGGGCTTGCAATCGATTTTCTCGGGCTCAAATTATCTGCAACTATCGCAGGCGTCAAATGGGCAGCCCGGCCCGCAGCATTTTCTCTCGCAACTCTGTTGCCCGCACCGGATCCAGCGTGTTGTTGAACAATGCTTTGATGTCGGCGGACTTCGTATCCAATTGCTCCATCAGGTCCTTGATACGGTAGCCGTGCCGGGTCAGCGTGGGTTCCAGATCATCAATATGGCGGGACAGAATGGATTCGACGACTTCAACCGGAACAGGTTTCTCGCCCGCCTGATAGCCGGCTTCGAGCGCCAAGGTCAGGTGCAGTTGGATTTGCAGCGGCGTGCGCAGTTTGGCGGCTAACAGCTCCAAAGCATCGTCAGTCAGCATGGGATCGGCTTCGGACTGGCCGTCGGTGCAGGTTGTGAGCAGCCACTGGATATATTCGCGTTGATGGCCAGCGATGCCGTCCAGAGAAAACACATCAGTGCGGTAGCCAATCTCCTCCATGGTGGGTTTGCGCAGATCATTGCGCAATTTGGGGTGTCCTGCCAGCACGATCGACAGCCGGCCATCGCCATCCTCGACCAATTCCATCAGACGCTTCAGGCCGGTCAGGGTATGGCCATTGAGATCATGGGCTTCGTCCACGAACAGCGCCACCGGCCGTTTGTTCTTGCGCACCAGCTCTCGCAGGTCACGCTCGCGCTTTTCGCCCTGGCTGGGGATGCGCACGTTTTTTT